>Ga0308420_1000532_pt1 | contig 18895 bp, 11 predicted proteins | sample HotsprSampleMS55_FD_203802 | JGI IMG/M metagenome (GOLD analysis project Ga0308420, IMG submission 203802) | Hot spring phototrophic mat microbial communities from Mushroom Spring, Yellowstone National Park, Wyoming, United States - 20090730_MS55 ... | reverse complement strand
GCCCGACAAGCCCGCCTCCATCATTAGCGTGGCAAGAGGCACAGTTGGCCATATAAATTTGTTTACCAGATTCTAACATTGCTGGTTCAGTTAATAAGGTAACATTATCCTCATTTATTAGAGCACCCGTTCTCATTAGTTCAGCTCTTTGAATTTCAGCAAGTTTTATTTCTTGAGCATACTCTTCTTCCTGTAACGGTCCTGTTCCTAAAACATGGTAATGTAACATATACCATATTGAGAAAATAATAGTTGCATAAAATAAACCCATAAACCATGGTGGGATTTTTGCATCAAGTTCTTTTATACCATCGTAGTTATGATCTTGAAGAACATATTCTTCTTCTTTATCTAATGGAACTGGTTTTGTTAAAAGATATCTTACTTTAGCCCAGAATACAGAGGGTTGTTTTGCTTTAACAAGTTTTATTTTACTTTCAAAATAAACTAGGGATAAAAATCCCACTATTATGACTAACAAAAGGAAAATTGCGCCTGTATCATAATAGTTTGGTGGATAATCAGATTCTCCTGCTGAGAATATAAATTCACTGAAAAATAAGAACACAGCGAGAATCTTTGTAAATAATAAATTAATTATTCTTTTCATTTTGCTCACCTGAATTTATGTTTAATTTATCTCCATTATTAAAAGGGATATTTTTCATTTTAGTAATCCGGTTCTTGTCCATCTTAATTAGCCATATAGCCATTACAATAAAGAACGCAAAGAAAATTAAAAGTGAAATAATTGGATAAATCTCAACACCTTCAATTGACCTTAAAATTTCTTTTATCATTTATATTTACCTTGATGCAGTTTTTGTATTATTTGTTTTAATATCAGTACCCAGTCTTTGTAAATAAGCTATAAGAGCAATTATTTCTTTTTTGTGGTTCAGCAGGGATGCCGTTATTTTGTAAATCGGTTGCAATTTGATTTGCTTGCTTAAGTAACTCATCAATAGCAAAATTTTCATAGCCATCGGGATATGGAACACCAACTTTTCTCAAAGCATTTATCTTAGCTTTAGTATTTTTAGTATTCAAATCATTTTCTAAAAGCCATGGATAAGGAGGCATAGTAGAGCCAGGCGAAGTTGAACGAGGATTTTCCATATGTAAATAATGCCAAGAATTTGGATATTTACCACCTAATCGGTGTAAATCTGGACCTGATCTTTTTGAACCCCATAAAAATGGATGATCGTAGACATATTCCCCTGCTTTGGAATATTCGCCATATCTTTCTGTTTCAGACCTAAAAGGACGAACAAGTTGAGAATGACATGCATTACAGCCTTCACGAATGTAAATATCCCTTCCTTCAAGTTCTAAAGGAGTATACGGTTTGACCGATGCAATTGTTGGGATGTTTGTTTTCACCAGAAAAGTAGGAACAAATTCTACAGCTGTTCCAATTAAAACAACTATAAGAATTCCGATTGTAAAATAAATTGGTTTCCCTTCGAGCCATCTGTGAATATTACCCCTTCTTAAAGCATCTTTGTAGATTTGACGAGCAAGTGCCTCAGCAGTTTCCTCAGCTAAGAATGAGCCTTGTTTAATTGTCTTTACTAAATTATAAATCATTATTAGGAACCCTGCAATGTATAATGCACCAGCAGAAGCACGAACAATATACATTGGTACAATTTGAAGAACTGTTTCTAAGAAATTTGGATATTGAAGAATTCCATACTCATTGAATTGTTTCCACATTAAAGCTTGAGTAATACCAGAGAACCACATTGGTAAAGCATAGAAAACAATTCCAAGAAAACCAATCCAAAAATGAACATTAGCAAGCTTTTTAGAATATAATTCAGTTCTCCAAAGTTTAGGTATTAACCAATAAAGAATTCCAAAGGTTAAAAATCCATTCCAACCTAAAGCACCAACATGAACGTGAGCAATTACCCAATCAGTATAATGAGCAATAGCATTAACATTTTTAAGAGATAAAGTTGGTCCTTCAAAAGTTGCCATTCCATAAGCGGTAACTGCAACAACTAGAAACTTTAAAACGGGTTCCTGTCTAACTTTATCCCACGCTCCTCGTAATGTTAAAAGTCCATTTACCATTCCCCCCAAGAAGGTGCAATCAACATAACTGAGAAAATAGTTCCTAAAGACTGAGCCCAATCTGGAAGTGCAGTGTAAAGAAGATGATGAGGACCAGCCCATATATAAATAAAAACTAATGTCCAAAAATGTAAAATTGATAAACGATAAGAATATACAGGACGATTAGCAGCCTTTGGTAAATAATAATACATCAAGACTAAGTAAGAGGTAGTTAGAAAGAAAGCAACTGCATTATGTGCGTACCACCATTGTACCAAAGCATCTTGAACACCCGCATAAATAGAATAACTTTTTAGAAAAGTAACAGAAATTTCAAAGGAATTAACAACATGTAAAACTGCTACTGTAACCCAGGTGGCTAGATAAAACCATATAGCAACATAAATATGACTTTCTCTTCTTTTAAGAATAGTTCCAATCATATTGATACCAAAAACTACCCAAACTATTGTAATTGCAATATCAATAGGCCATTCTAATTCAGCGTATTCTTTAGAGGTAGTAATACCAAGTGGAAGAGTAATTGCAGCAGAGAGAATAATCAACTGCCACCCCCAGAAATGAATATTGCTTAAAGTCTTACTGAAAATGGAAGTCTTTAACAATCTTGGTAGCGAATAGTAAATTCCCATAAACATTGCATTACCGACAAATGCAAATATAACCGCATTGGTATGTAGTGGTCTAATGCGACCAAAAGTTAAATATGGGATTGAGAAATTTAATGCGGGAATGAACAATTGCAAGGCGATAATAAGTCCTACTAAAAATCCTATCGCTCCAAATGTTATTGTAGCATAGGCAAAATTTCGGACAATCTTATTATCGTAACTAAATTTTTCCAGTTCCATCTATTACTCCTTGCTTTTTGATTTATTATTGTTTGATTTGTCTTCTTCAATTTTATTATCTTCAAATAAAATTCTGATAGATGGTGTAACAGTGTCTTGATATTGACCTGATTTTACATTCCAGATAAAAGCTATCAAAAATCCGATAGCTATCATAAGACTAATTATAATAAGAATTACAATAACTTCGATGTCAAACCTCTCTTTTTACCAAATAAGTTTGTCATTAAAGTTGCAAAGGTTACTACTGAAATTGAACTTAAGGGCATCAGTATTGCTGCAAACAATGGTGACAAATTACCCTGCACAGCGATTGATGTTCCAATTAAATTATAAAATAATGAAATCAAAAAACTCATTTTTATAACTTTTACACTGTCTTTTGAATATTTAATGAATTTTGAGAGTTTGTTCAGTTCTTCACCTTTTAGAATTGCATCGCAAGCAGGAGAAAAACTGTTTATATCATCTGTAACAGCAATACCAACATTACTCTGCCCTAAAGCACCTGCATCATTAAGTCCATCGCCTAACATAAGAACTTTTTTGCCCTGATTTTGTAATTTTTTGATAAAATGAAGTTTATCTTCTGGTGATTGATTAAAATGCAAATCAGCATTTCCGCCAAAATATTTCTGAAGATTTATTCTCTCTCCTTGATTATCACCTGATAGAACAGATAGAGAATAATTCTTTTTTAATGATTTGATAACCTCTTCAATCTTGTCACGATATGAATTTGTAAAAATAAATTTTCCCAAATAATAATCATTTATTGATATATGAATTTTCGTCTGAATACTATTATCTTCATCAGCTGGAGCACCAACGAATTTCGATGAACCTAATTTTACCTCGTGTCCATAAACTATTCCCATTATTCCTTTACTTATTTTTTCCTCAAAATTAGTAACTGGGAAAATTCTTTGAGTTTCTAAAGTATAAAAAATTTTTTTACTTAATGGATGAGTTGAGTTTCTTGTTAAAGATTTTATTAACTGCTTTTCAAGTTCCGTCAAAACTCTTCCGTGATAAATCAAATCTGCTGTGCCAGTTTGAGTGATTGTGCCAGTTTTGTCAAAAACAATATGATTAACCTTTGCAAGTTCTTCAATAACATACGAATTTTTTAGATAAAACTTGTTTTGCCCTAAAATTCTCATTGCATTACCTAAAGTAAACGGAGTAGCTAAAGCACAAGGACAAGCGACAATTAAAACAGAAGTCAAGACATGAATTGCAACTTTAAAGTCAATTGGTAACCAGTAAATAAATGATGTTAGAGCAATTAAAAGAACAACAAAAGTAAAGTATTTACTTATTGTATTAGAAAACCTTGTAAAAAAACTATCTCCAATTTTATTAAAAGTATCGTTGTTCCATAATCTTGTTAAATAACTTTGTGAGAGTTCTTTAACAACTTCTAATTCGATTGCTCCACCAAGTTGTCTACCACCTGCGTATATAAGTTCTCCGCTTACTTTTGGTGTAGGATGGGACTCACCAGTAACAAAACTATAATCAATTATTACTTCTCCATTTATTAAGGTTGAGTCTGCTGGAATAATTTCATTTTTTCTTATTATTATTCTATTGCCAATTTTAAGTTTAGAAACAGGAATAGTTTTCTCTAATTCATTTTGTTTTATTGTTACTGAAAGAGGAAAATAAGATTTATAGTCTCTTTCAAAATTTAAGGCTGCGTAAGTTTTTTCTTGAAGGATTTTACCAGTTAAAAGAAAGAACACCAATCCAGCTAAAGAATCAAAATATCCAGGTCCAACTTGAAATAACACTTCATAACTACTTCTTAAAAATAAGACCAGGATACCAATTGCAATTGGAACATTAATGTTTATTATTTTTTTTCTATGCCTTTAATTGCAGAAGTAAAATAACCCGTAGATGAATAAAAAAACACTGGTAGGGCAAGAAAGAAATTGAGATAAGAAAAGAAATCTTTTAATAATTTGTCTCTTAAATCAATAGAAAGGTATTCAGGAAAACTAAATAGCATTATATTGCCAAAACAAAAACCCGCCACTCCAATTTTGTAATAGAGATTTTTATTTATTTCATATTGCTTTTTTCTATCCTGATTATCTAAAGAGATTTGAGGTTCATAGCCAATTGAAGCTAATAGAATTACAACATCTTTTAATGAGATTTTATTATGATGAAATTTTACGGTTAACTCTTTCCTGACAAAATTTACTTTAGAATAAACTATAGCAGGATTTAACTTGAATAAGTTTTCTAAAAGCCAAATACAGCTACTGCAATGCATTTGAGGAATGTAAAATGTAACTAAAAAGAATTTTTCATTACGAAATTCTACAAGATGATTTATAACTTCTTCCTCATTTAAATAATCAAATCTTTTTTCATAAATGTCAGAAGGAGATATACCTGGATTTTTCTGAATTGAATAATAATTACAAAGCTGATTCTGTTTTAAGATTTCATAGACAGTTTTACAGCCAATGCAGCAAAAGGTTTTATCATCAAATATTATTGCATCATCGGGACAATCTTGCCCACAGTGATAACACAATAACTTTGTTGTTATCTCAGTCATATAATAAAATTCTGGATTTAATAAGGGTTCTAAGTTACTAATTTTATGCCACAAGACTTATTTAATATTTAGCAACAATTTTAATTTCTATTAGAAATAGTTCTAAAAATTAAGAAAATCTATTATTAAATTCTTTTATCTGAAAAATAATTTCTTAAGATTTTATTGTTGAACTAAAAACTTTCAAATTTTGAGAATTTTTTTAATTTTCTTTTAATGACATCAAAATAATAAAAGAAGTAGGTTCTTTACAAATAGTTTTTAATTAAGCGAAAATTCAAATAATTTCATTTTTTATAAAGAAGAGTTTTCAAACTTAAATTTAATCCGTATAAACAATTTGGTTAGTTAATAAACGGATTTTTTAGTTTTTCTTAAAAGGTCTTTTTATATTATGATATCTGATGAACCAAGATAAGTTTTAATGTTACAATTTCATTCTTTAAGAGTTCAGAAATATCAACAAAAATAAATTTAGCCATGTTAAACTATTTTTAAGGTAAAAACTTTTTGGGAGGTTTATAAAATAACCAATTTTCAATGGTATGATAATTTTAATTGTTAGAAAACACTTATATATCAAAAATTATTTTTGCTAAAAATTTTCCTTGAATATTTTTAATTTCCATTTGATGATAAGTAACTGATTTAATCTCCTCTTTAAGTTCTACCTTTTCATTCAGTGGGATATATTTCATCTTAACAAAAAGTGAAAATGATTTTTCATCAATTCTTATTTTATCAACACTGAAACAAAAAGTTTTTCTGACAAACAGCAAGAAATTTACTTCGTTTAAAAAATCCACCAGCAGCAGCTCAAGTGAATCTGCTTTTATTTCGATATCAATACTGCTATCTGATTTAAACTCTGATGAATCCACTACTGAAATAAACCAAACTCTGAAAGCTTCGACAAACAATTCTTCCAGGGAATCAGCTTCAATTTCGAATGCTATATCTGCAGTATGACTTATGTACTTATGTTTCGATGCCAAGTTAATAAAATATTTTTCAGTTAAATTTAATCAGAAATAAAAATAAAATTTATCTAAATCGTTTTCTTAATATAACCCTTATGAATGTTGTTGTCCAAAACGAACTTAAACCTAATCAACAAACTCTGATTTTAATTAAAATAAAAGAAAATAAAATTGTTTTTTATTAAATCCCTAATTAAAAAGTATTTCTCTCTTATTATTAGTAGGTTTTAATTAAATGTGGCTAAAGCCCATAATGTTTTTGTCTATATAATAACAGTTGGATAAATTCAACTGCAATAGATAAAAAAAATCTAATCAGCATTTGTCTCAGTTCCCTTCAGTGAATTGAAAAAAATAGAAGCAATGACAGGCTTTAGCCACATAAATATATTTATTTTGAACAGATGTGCTTACAAAGTAATTTTTTATCTTGCACAACATTTATTACAAAAATTTGATGAAATTATTTCCACAAAAGGAATTTTATAAAAGAATTTTAAGAGTTGCATTGCCTGCAATTGCAGGTTTATCAACTCAAATGGTTGTTTCATTAGTTGATGCAGCAATGGTAGGAAGACTTGAAAACGCCACTTATGCTTTAGCAGCGATGGGTATTGGGGTGCTTGCTACCTGGGCTTTGATTAGTTTTTTTTCAAGTTTAGCAACTGGAACTCATGTTTTGGTAGCTCGCAGATTTGGACAGCAAAATTTCATTGAATGTGGAAATGTATTAAATAATAGTCTTTTAATATCAATCATAATTGGCAGTTTGGTTACTTCTGTGGGTGTTTTTTTCTCTTATGAAGTTGCAGATTTATTTTCTTCAGACCATAATGTAACTCTCTATGCTTCAGATTATATATTTTACAGATTTTTAGGGATACCACTTTTTTTAATTTCTGTTTCATATCGAGGATTTTATTTCGGAATAAATAAAGGTAAGGCATTTTTAGTATCAGGACTTATGACAAATTTTCTAAATGTAATTTTTAATTACATATTTATCTTCGGAAGCTTTGGCTTTCCCAAAATGGAATTAGCAGGTGCAGGACTCGGTTCCACTTTAGCAACAAGTTTTGACTTTTTATTTTACACTTATATTCTTCTCCTTAAGAGATATAGAACCAAATATCAAAACTTCAGAAACTTCAAATTTGATTTTGAAGTAATTAAATCAATCTGTAAAATTTCGTTACCTGTATCGTTTCAAAATTTATTTATTCTAATCGGTTTTCTTAGCTTTATTGGAATTACAGGAATGATTGGTACTAAAGAACAAGCCGCTTCACAAGCAGTAATAAGTACGCTTTTCATTTCATTTTTACCTTGCTTTGGATTTGGAATTGCGATTCAAACTTTAGTAGGTATAAACTTAGGTGCAGACAAATTAAAACTCGCAAGAATTTATGGTTTTGAAACTGCTAAACTCGCTTCAATATATACATTCTTACTTGGAATAATTTTCTTAATAATTCCTCAATATGTTTTGCTAATTATTACAAACGATTATTCAATAATTGAAACAGCGAAAAGCTCTCTTAGAATTGCAGCGTTAGCACAAATATTTTATGCAACTGGAATTGTTCTTGCAAATGCTCTACAAGCAGCGGGCAAAATGGTTTATGTAATGAAAACTGAAGTAATCAGTAATTTATTTATCTTTGTTCCACTTGCTTATTTATTCGGTATTTATTTAGGGATGGGATTAGCAGGCGCCTGGCTTGCTTTACCTATTTATATAATAATCTACAGCAGTTCGATGTTGATTAAATTCAGTTCTAAAGATTGGTTTGAAAAACTACCAATGAAAAATATTCCGAAATAATTTATCTGCTCAATATCATCTTCTTTGTTTGCACGAAGTTTCCAGCTCTTAGTTGATAAAAATAAACACCGCTTGGTAATGTAGAATGTAGAATGTAAAATTTAGAATGTTTTCCAGCTTCGTAGTATCCATCAACTATTGAATCAATTTCTTCTCCAAGCGAATTATAAAGTTTAATTGTTTGCCAACTGCCTACTGGCGACTGCCAACTGATAGTAGTACTTGAATTGAACGGATTTGGGTAATTTTGATAAAGTTTAAAATCGTAGAGTTGTTGTATATCGTCATTACTATATGCTAATGAAGCATTTTTTAATATAAAGTTATTTGGGTCGAAAAATACTTGGGTAATTGGTCCTCTTATTTGAATTGAAAAATTCTGATTTTGTTGATTGTTGAAAATAACAACCATCGTATCGGTTAAATTTGCTCTTTTAATGAGAATTTGTATTGGCATTGTAAAGAAAGGGGGATTTGTATTTGGCTGTTGTTGAATTCCAATATTGAGATAAGTTAAAGTATCACTTACTTGATTTGTGTTCCAACCAACCATATAATGTGGAAAATTTTCACCATAAATCCATTGATTGAAGAAGTAAGTTAAATCTAATCCAGAAACTGCTTCAGCAATTTGTTTGAAATCTTCTGTAACAGCTACACCATAAGCAACCGAAGGATGATAAGTGTAAGTTCTTAGAATATTAAAGAAAACTGAATCACCAACAATCCCACGAAGCATATGTAATATTGAAGCACCTTTTGCGTATGTGCGGGGATAATTGAAAATCGAATTAACTGAAGAAATATCAGTACAATAAACTGAACCAACTGCATTTTTAGCAGCATTCATTTTACTTAAGATATTATTATTATATCCTTGTTGCCCATTAACTGCTTCAGCCCACAAAGCCTCAGCGTAGGTAGCAAATCCTTCATTGAGCCAGATATTGTGCCAGTCTTTGCAAGTAATTGCATCACCATACCACTGGTGCGCTAATTCGTGGGCAATTATCCAATCACTCCAAAAACCCATAGAAGAGCAAGTCTGATGTTCCATACCTCCCAGCCATCCAAATTCAGCGTGTCCATATTTCTCTCTGATGAATGGATATTCTCCAAATCGTTGAGCAAAAACATTCATCATTTGCGGAGTTAAATCAAGAAGATTTCTCATTGCAATAGAAAAGTTTTCAGGATAAATGAAGTGATTTATCGGCATTGAATCAATTGGAGAATAACGATAATAATTATCGTATTGAACGAAATCACTTGCAGCAAGTGAAATAAGATATTGAGCTATTGGATAAGAAACTTTCCATTTATAAGTAGTAGTGCCATCTCCATTATTTTGTGCTGCAACTAATTTCCCATTTGAGATTGCTTTGAGAGGATTAGCAACAGTAAACCAAATATCAACGCTGTCGGCTTTATCACCTGGCGTGTCTTTACAGGGCCACCAATCTTTCGAACCATAAGGTTGACTTAAAGTAAAAATAGATGGTTGACCGCTTGGTCGTGTTCCAAAAGTAAAACTTCCAAAACCAGAAGATGCAGGAGTTCCATTGTAGTAAATAGTTATCGAAAATTTAGTCCCTTTATTTATTGTAGTGATAAAATTTATAAAAATCTTATCTCCACTTCTCGTATAAGTTAATAAATTATTGTTCATTTTAATTGAATCAACGACAAGAGAAGAAACTAAATCTACAAATATTGAATTTAGATTATTTGAATCTGCAACTGCATCAATTCTAACACTGCCAGAAATTCTTTGAAGAATATGATTAATCTTTAAATCAAGTTTATAATACTTCACATCATAGCGTGGATCGCCAGGATAATTTGTTTTGCTTAAAGAAAATTTACGTTCAGCTTTAAGCATTTCAGATTTAACCCAAACAGGAATATCAAACTGAGGAAAGAGAAATGAATTAAGGAAAAATATAATCAGGTTAAGAGTTTTTAATTTCATTTTTAATCACACCAATTATTTCTCTCTCTCTACAAACATCGGAAAAATCACAATATTGACAAATCTTATTTTTTCTACCTTCCCATTTAGATAAATGAAACTCACAATTTTTAATTTTATTGATTGTTTCTTTTAACTTTGATTTGAAAATATCAATTAACTCATTATTTAATTGAATCATAGTGATTTCATTAGGATTTTTTACCCTTGCTTGAGTAAAAATTTTCCGTCCAAATTCGTTTTTGCTCAATTTAAGCGAATAAAATTCTGCACTAAATGGTTCATATTCTAACTGGAGTTCTTGTTGGAGTATTTCCTTTGCAATGAAAAGATACATTGGAAGTTGTAATGAAAAACCTTTTATTATATCATCTTTAATAACTGTTTTACCGGATAACTTATAATCAATTATTGAAAAGATTTTTTTTTGATTATTTATATCAATTCTATCTATTGTTCCAGTTAGTTTTATTCTATCAATTTCTGAATCTTCAAAATTTTCATCAAACTCAAATATTTTTTCAAACATAAAAGGACATAATTCACCAGCGTAATTTCGTTCTGTTTCCAAAAACTTATAAAGGATTGAATATTTTTTTTCCCCTCTCAAACCGAAAATTTTTTCATAATAGTAAAAAGAAATTGGATTTGAAAATTTTGTTTCGTCTATTTTTTTTCGGGCAACTTCAAAAATCAAATTTAGTAAATTGTCAAACTCTTCATCCGAGCAACCCTGTAATGTAATATTTTCGGAATTAATTTTCTGGTAAAACTCAAATAAAACTAAATGAAGTAATTTTCCAATTTCAAAAGGCTCAATTTCTTCAGTAGGTTCTTTTATTGGTTGAAGGTTCAAAATTCTTTTTAACAAAAATTGAAAAGGACATTTAACAAATTCCTCTATTTTAGTTGCCGAGAATTTTTGATTTCTTAACCATTCAGAGTAAAATATACTTAAATCTGTATCTGAACTAACAAAACCATTATATTCTGAATTTTCGAATGGAGTTTCTCTTCTTATGATATCTGCTTGACATTTTCGTTTGAGCTCATCAATTTTAATTAAATGTTCATTCAATATTTCTGTCTCTAAACTCGAAAGGTCTTCTAAAGATAAATTTTTTCTTAACTCGTAATTAGAACAAATAAGAGAATCAAGGAATGTTCTATTGTCGATCTCTTTTAAATTAAAAACATAACTAAGTTCATTAATAAAATTTGATTTTGTCAGATCAGAAGGTCCACTTTTTTTAGAGTGAGTAAAAATTATTTCATCTTCGGCAGTCTTCAGAGCTTGATAAAATTTATATCGTTCTTTTAGGGCGTGTCCCCTTTCAAGAATTTTATATTTCTCAGGAATAAATATTTCTGGCAAATAGCGAGTAGGGAATTCACCATCTACCATACCGCCTAATATTAAAACTTTAAATCTTAATCCTCTTATTTCTTCAATTGAAGTTATTAAAACGCCAGGCTTTTCTTTGATATTATATCTTGTGAATCTGGATGCAGATTTAATATTTCTTAAGTAAAATTCCAGATTGAGTTTTTTGTTTCCGTATTCTAATTCAATAACTTCAGTAATGTTTTCCAACATTTCAAAAAATTTTGTTATCGCTCTTGTATTTTTTTCTACATAATTGTCTTCGTCATTAATTGCTTTTGAAATTAAATCAAGTTTAGAAATTAAATTATTAATTTTCTCAAAAAACTCTTTTGGATGTAATTTATATTTGAAAGGGCTAATAAGTTCATATATTGTTTCTATATCTTCTTTTGCTTTCAGATAAGAATCTTTAGGAAGGTATTCAAATTCTGTTTCTATCTCATTATCAATTTCTTCAACTATCTGATTAAGTTTATTTATCCAATTTTCATAACCAGCCACAATTTTTAAATTAGAAGATACTCTTATCAGATTTACTTTATCTACGCTAGGTATCTCAATCCACCTGCCACTTAGAGCACGGAATAAATTTTTATAATAAAAATCATTTTCAATAACTTCTAAAAAATTAATCAATGATATAACTGGTGGAGCTTCGCTTATCAAGAATCTGTCCGTTAAATTATAAGGAATACCATAGTCCTCAAAAATCTCATCAATGATTTTTGAGTAATTGCAAATTTGATTAAATGCAATACAGATTTGATTAGTCTGATATCTTAAATCATTCAAATAATGTTTAACTAATCTGGCAATAAAAGATATCTCTTCTTGTTTGTCAGATAGTGTAACTAATTTTAGTTTTACATTTGAGACTTTAGGTTGATTTTTTATCTTAAACAGATTCTTTTTCAAAGAATTTATAAAAGAGTTTTCTGAATTCTCTTCAATTGCAACTTCGTTAAAACCAAGATTTTTAAATTTCTCGATTGACTTTAAAGGATACTCAAATAAATCTAAATTTTCAGAATAGTGATCAAATTCAATTATTGTATTAGGAATAATATCAGCAATTAAGTTAAGGATTTTGGTCTCTGGATTAGAAAATTCATCAAAACCAGTAATTACTAAGTTATCTACTTGAGGGAAAAGATTTCTAAATACTAAATTAAATTTATTTTTATCGACATTAATTAAATGTTCATATATATCGCCAAGTTCAAACAGATTATGATTTTTGCACTCTAAATTATACTTATTAAAAATTTTGATTAAATCCACCAGTTTATTTTTTTCAGAGCCATCAACTAACTCAAGTTCAGATTGGAGTATTTTTGAAGTTACTCCACTGAGTTTCAATTCGGAAATAACATTTTTTATTTCAAGCAATATGCCGTTGTAAATTTCTTCACCTTTTGGAAAATACTTCAACTCAGTTTCATTAATAATTTTATTTAATTTAATAACTGCAGTTGCATCATCAAGAATGAAATACTTATCAGGAAATAATTCTTCAAAAAGTTTGATTGATAAAGTAGAAAGAGTATGGATTTGAGTTTCGATGAGTGCTTTATTTTTTGAGAGATCAAGTAATTGATTAGTTAAAAATCTAACTTTTCTATTTGTAGGGACGATTAGAAGAATTTCGTTTGATTTTCCATTTTCGATTTTATTCTTAATCAAATATTCTACATTGGAATTTTTAATTTTTATTTTTGATAAAATCATTTTAAGATGTAAGTATAAAATTAAATGGGAAAAGTTAACTTGAATTTACTTCCAACATTAATTTTACTTTCAACCTCAACCTTTACACCTAAGGTTTCAGTAAATTTTTTAACAATGGCGAGTCCTAAGCCCGTTCCTTCGAAGGCGCGAGCGTGACCTTCGCTAACTTGTCGAAATTCATCGAAGATTAAATCAATTTTATCTTGTGGTATCCCTATACCAGTATCTTCAACTTCAATTATCAAATTTGAATCTTTGATGTAAGAATTCAAGTTTATTCCACCTTTGAGAGTAAATTTAATTGCGTTGCTTAAAAGATTATTGATTATGCTACGAAAAAGTTTGTCATTTGATAGAATAGTAAATTTATCAGGAAGGTTAATATTTTTATTAAAGAAGAGATTTTTCTTATTAGCCTGATATCTAAAGTTCTCAAAAGCTTCTAACAATAAGTATTTAATTTCAGTAGGTTCCTTTTTAGTTTCAATTTTATCAGCTTCAAATTTACTTATATCAAGTATGTTTGTTAATGTTTCAATCATTCTGTTTGAAGACCGATAAATCCCATCTAAAAATAAAATGCCTTCTTCATCAGTAACTTTTTCTCTGAGTAATTCAGTATAACCAAGAATACCCATAAACGGGGTTCTAAGTTCGTGGCTCATAATCGCAAAGAATTGAGATTTAATTCTGTTCATTTCTTCGGCTTTTTCTTTTGCAGCAATTAGATCATTTATTATTTTTTTCTTTTCTGTTACATCTCTAAAGATTGTAAATAAATATTTTTTAGAATCTTCTAATTGAATTATTGTATTTGAAGTTTCAACTGAAATAGTTTTTCCATTTTCAAGTTCAAGAAGGTATTCTTTTCTTTCTGAAATATTACCTGTAATTATTTTTTCAGAAAAAGATTTTAATCCTTTCCCTTGATAATTTTTCACAAAATGATAATAAGGCTTGCCAATAAAATTTTCCTTTTCAAGACCATACATTTCACAAAGTGCCTTATTAACATCTACAATAATTCCAAACTCATTAGTTAATCTCATACCATCAACAGAGTTATCCCATATAGTTCTCAATTGCTTTTCAGAGGATAAAATTTTTTCTATGAGTTTTTTAGTTTCTGTGATATCTTCTTGAATGGCAACAAAATGTGATACTATGCCATTATCATCAACTATAGGATTTATAGAGGCTCTTGCCCAATAGAATTGACCATATTTGTCTTTGTTTAGAAATTCACCATTCCAGGTTTTCCCAATAGTTATATTTCTCCATATTTCAGCATAGAAGGCAGCATCATGGTAATTTGATTTTAATATTCTAGGATTTTTACCTAATACTTCATCTAAACTGTATTTGGTTACTTCTAAAAATTTTTTATTAGCATAGAGAATGTTACCATCTCTTTCTGTAATTATAACCAAAGCCGAACTTTCTTGAACTGCTTTAGATAACAACCTATTTTGTTTTTCAAATTCTTGTTGTTCAATGAAAATTGCAATTTGATTTGAAATAATTTGTAAGAGTTGAATAGTAGTTTGGTCATAAGCATCGGGATTTTCATAATTTTGGACAACCAGAACTCCAATAATTTTATTTTTTATCATTATAGGAACACCTAACCAAATTTCTGGATCACTACCTGGAATTTTATGACCGAATTGTTTTTCGATTTCAAAAATTTCTTCTTTTTTCAATAACACAGGAGATTTTTTACTGATTGTATATCCACTTAATGACCCTTTTGCAGGCCATTTCTCAACAGAAGGATCTTTTTCATCAATAAATACAACTGTTTGAAACTCATCATTTTTCTCATCATATGTAGCAACGAAAAAGTTTTTAGTGTCAATAATATTAGAAAGTTCATCTCTGATTGTTAAAACGAGTCTATTAAGTGAAGTAAAATTAATTATTGCATCTGCTATGTTAAATTGAATTCTATTTATTATCTCCGATCGTTTCTTATGAGATATATCAATATAACTTACCGCAAATCTTGATGTATCAATTGAATATACATTTATTAGAAATGTCTTATTAAAAGTCTTATTAAACTTTTCAAAGGTTTCTTTAGAACCATTTAATGTAATCCTGCCAAAAATTTCTATCAATTCCTTATCGAAGCCTGGCCAGATATCAAGTGCACATTTACCGATTAATTTTTCTTTACTTTCGATATCGAACAACTCAAGAAAGGATTTATTAACATCGAGGAAACGAAAGTCTACAGGTATGTTATTATTATCTAAAATTATTTCGTGCAATGCATAAGCTTCAAGCTGATTTTCAAACAAAGATTGATATTTTAATTCTGAAGCCTGTAGAAGTTCTTTAGTTCTTATTAAATCATCAACATCTACTGCAACACCAATAATTTCTGTGATTCTGTTTTTATCGTCAAGTATTGGACCTGCATTGACTACAATCCAAACATAATGTCCATCATTATGTTGAATTCTAATAGGTATTGATTTAAATGACTTTCTAGTGAGTATAATCATTTTTAATTGGTTAACTAATATTTTCACATCATCTTTATATATCCTATATGAAAAATATTTCCCAAGAAACTCAGTATAATCAATACCAACTATATTTTTTATTGCTTGAGAGATGAAAGAATATTTTCCATCTTTTTTAATTACAAATATTGCACCTTGAGTTTGCTCTACATAATTTCTAAATTTTTGTTCATTTAATTTTAATTCAATTTCTGTTTTTTTTCTATGATTAATTTCGTTTTGGAGGTCTTCAATAATATTGAGTGTTGCTAAACGAGCGATTTCTAATTCTTTGTTTTTTAATTCTAATTGTCGTTCATTTTTAATTCTTTGAAATACTACTCCTAAAAAATTAGCAAAAAGAACTAAGAAATTAATTTCTCTTTCAGAAAATTTTTTGAAGCTTTTTACATAATCAAAGCCTACATTACCAAAGCATTCATTTTCAAAAAATATGGGATGAATGATTGTTGATAAAACTCCTTGAGCCTCTAAAGTGTTTCGAATTACTTCATCATCAAAGTTTTTGATATCTTCAATAACAAAAGTTTCTTTGTTTAACATTTTTTTCATAAAATCTGGATATAAATTCATATCCATGTTTTGAGTATTCTCCATTTCAGATGTTATTCCTATATCACACCATTCATAAATGCAACTCATTGTTCGATTGATAAAATCATATTCAAAAACAAAAACTCTATCTACCTTAAAGTAATTTCCTACCTGAGATAGAGTTTGGTTAATTATTGAATCAGCCTCTTCTGGCTTACAATTGATAAATTTAATTGATAAATCAGTAATTATTGAATTAAATTTTAATTCTTCAAGTAATGCAAGTTCAGTCTTTTTTATTTGAGTGATATCTCTGATTGTAGCTAAAGTTTCTTCATCACTTTTCTTTGTTAAAATCGAGCTAAAATACTTGATTTCATTTCTAATCTCCAGTTCATATTCAAACTGTTGAGTAATACCAGTATGCAAAACTTCATTAACTTTCTCATCAGTTAATTTTGCTAAATAATCGGGTAAAATTTCGTAAATATTTTTTCCCAAGAAGAGTTCTTTTTTTTGATAAAGAAGAGAATCATCATTTAAAAAATATTTAGTAATAATCTTGTCCTTATTAATTATGAACATTAAATCCGGTATGGTCCTAATAATAGCATTAAGTTTTTCACCATTTTCTTTTAATTCTTCTATCTCATTTAAATAATTTTCAATTTCTTTAGAAATAATTAAAATAGATTTTCTATTAGAATACTCAACTAATAAAGCTGAGAATTCAAACCTTCGAACAATTCCGTCAAAACATTTTATTTTTATTATCACACGAGATAAGTTGCCGCCTGTTTGTAATAATGTTTCTATTTGGCTTAATGCCAATTCGAGAGAATCTGGATGAATAAATTCAGTTATATTTCTGCCTATAATTTCATCTTTAGAGTTAGCTCTTATTAATTTAATTGAAGAGGGATTCGTATCAACAATAATTCCATCTTGAACTATAGTCAAACCATCTGGTGAGTTATTGAAAATGTTTTCAAAATCTATTTGAAATTTCATAAAATAGGTTCTTTAAAAAATTTCAAATAATTATTTAGAAACGATTTTATATTTTTCAGGTAGTCCTAATTTTCTTAATAAATCATTTATTTCTTGTTTTAATTCTATCATTCTCATTTCTCTTTCAATCATAATTTTATTAAATCTTTCAAGTTCAGATATATTAGATTTCAATTTTTTCTCATAGAGTTTTTTATTAGTAATATCATTAAAAATCCACAAATGATTCTTAAATTTCCCTTCTAAAACAATTGGAAAATAACTCAAGTTAATTATACGATTATCAAAAGTTTCAAATTCCATATTTTTCTTAGGAAGAGAGGATTTAAGACAATTATCAATAATTTCTCTAAAATTATCGGAATTCTTCATTTCTTTTTGAATATCACTAAATATAATATCAACATTTTTTTTAAGGAGTGATTCTTTAGATTTTTTAATTTTAAAGATCTTAATAAAATTTTGATCAATATAATCTAATTTGCCCGAATCGTTTTGAAGTAAAACTCCGCCATCGTAGCTTTCGACAATTTGGGCTAGTTTATTCAACATCATTTGTTTTTCCTCTTCTGCTTGCTTGATTGGACTCAAATCAAAAGCTGTAGCGATTATTACTTTTTTCCCGAAGTATAAACCTGAGTTTAAATTAACAATTATAGGAATAATAGTACCATTTTTCCTTTTACCCCAGAATTCAAATTGCTGAGGTTCACCATTAAAAGCTTTTGAGAGTATCACTGAAAGATTAATATGATTATTTTTATTTTCAGCACTTAAAAAAGCTGGTGTTCTACCCAAGAATTCACTCTTATCATATCCATACATTAGCTCAGCGCCCCTATTTACATCAATAAAAACTCCATTTTCATCCTGAATATATATTGCCTCTTGAACCGTATCAAAAATTCCTTTAAAGGTTTTTTCACTTAATTCTAATTCATTTTTTACTTTTAATTCATCTCTAATATCAATCATTGTGATAACATATCCTGTTACTTCATTTTCTTTTGAAAATATTTGATTGATATTCATTCTTACAGGAACTTTTATCCCTTGAAGTTCAACTAAGATATGTTTGTTTTCTATAATTTGACTATTATTCAATCGTTCTGAACTAAAATCTAATCCAATTTTTTCTTGTGTCTCTAAATCGAATAATTTGAATGAATCGGAAAAAAACTTGTACTTAAATGAGATATGATCTACCGAAAATATCTTTCCAAAAGATTGATTTATATCTAAAATTTTACCATTTAAGTTAAGAATTATTAGTATTTCGCTTATACTATGATATACGGATTTTAATAAAGACTCGCTTTCTTGAATTTTTTGATTAAGTGATACCTTATTTATTCCAAGGTGTATAATATAACCAAAAATCATTGTAAAAATTGGGTAAACAATAATTGC
>Ga0308420_1000527_pt1 | contig 18964 bp, 18 predicted proteins | sample HotsprSampleMS55_FD_203802 | JGI IMG/M metagenome (GOLD analysis project Ga0308420, IMG submission 203802) | Hot spring phototrophic mat microbial communities from Mushroom Spring, Yellowstone National Park, Wyoming, United States - 20090730_MS55 ... | reverse complement strand
AACTTCCCCGTGGAAGAGATTCCTGAGTCTATACGAGCGGACTTCGTGCGCCGGTATCGCGACGAACGAGACGGCAAAATAAGACTCCCGCTTGAAGCAACGTATCGTGTGCTACACGAAAAGGGTAACGAAGTCGGGCGTCGGTTCTTGCAAAACCAGGGACGGTTCAGCAACCTCCAACAAGCACGGAATCTTTCGATCCTCGCCCACGGAGTCACGCCACTCGAAGAGCGACGAGTGAAAGACCTGCTTGAATTCGTTGCAACCCTCACCCCGCTGCCGGACGAGCCGCGGTTCCCCAAACTGCCAGTACACTAAGTGAGGAAGCCGAGTCTACTATGCCTACCATCGCCCTTGACTTCGACGGCGTGCTCAGCATGTATCACGGTGACCCTACTCAACCGCCTGGATCGCCTGTACCCGGCGCAAGAGATTTTGTTGCACACTTACTCGAGAAAGGCCTGACAGTGGTGGTTTTCTCCAGCCGGGAGAAAGAAACGATCGCCCAGTGGTTGCACACCCATGGCTTTCCCGCGCTGCCGATCTTCTATAAACCGCCAGTCCTCGCCCTGATTGATGATCGCGCCGTGCGCTTTCGCGGGACCTTTGCTGAGGTGACAAAGGCGATCTGGGAACGTCCCTGGTGGCAAGAGCAAAAATGACGGGCAGTACAGCCGCTGACACAATTTTGCATATGGAGCAATTCTGGGCTCTGATTAGTTCTGTCGCCGACGTCCTCGGTATCCTCTCCGCCGTCCCTATGCTGGCGGCGGCAGTGTTATTCGTACATCGTGCTCGCCGCTATCGTCAGCGCTTGCGGACGATGGAAGGACAAACGACGCCGCACCCGGTTGCGCTGGCCGTGTCGCTCACCGGTCTGGATATCAGTGAGCAGGTGCGGGCATTTCTCGTCAGGCAAGGAAAACATTGGCCTGTGCGCGTGTATCGTTGCAATGAGGCGGTGAACCCGGCTACGTTGCCAGGCGTGCTCCAGCAGCTTGCGCGCCTGAAAAATGAGTTGAGTCTGGGTGGTGTGACCGAAGTGCATCTATTCTATGCTGGACCGGTCGCCCTTGGTTTGATGCTGGGTGGCCTGTTGCACAACTGGGTGCCGGTGAAGGTGTATCATTTGAATTCTCTCACCGGCCAATATGAGTTCTGGGGTGTCATTGGCGCTTCTTTCCCGACGTGCAGCTTTGAACCTTAAACTTTGCACTCTACACTTTGCACTCTGTATATGGCCAATCTCTACCTTATCGAGCAGGGCGCGGTAGTGCGCAAGGCCGGTGATCGGCTCATCGTCGAGAAAGACGATGTCGAGCTGTTGGAGATCGAGTGCTTCAAGCTCGATACCATATTCCTGTTTGGCAACGTCCACGTCACCACCCCGGCACTGACTGAACTTCTCGACCACGGCATCGAACTGGCGCTCTTGACCCTCGGGGGGCGTCTCAAGGGGCAACTCACCCCACCGAAAGCCAAGAACGTGCTCTTACGTATGGCGCAATACCAAAAGAGCCAGGACCCGGCCTTCGCCCTCCCGCTGGCACGCGCGTTTGTGAGAGCCAAGGTGTGCAATGCACAGGCGCTGCTTGCGCGTCAGCACCGGAACTACCCCGACCGCGGTTTCGTTGTATACCGTGAGGAGTTGGAGCGGCTGAAGCGCAGTCTTGATGCAGTAGAGACGCTGGACTCCTTGCGCGGGCTCGAGGGCACAGCGGCTCGCCAGTATTTTGCCGGTTTTGCTCTGGCCTGCCGTACTGAGCTGACCTTTGATGGACGGCGGCGACGTCCGCCGACGGACCCGATCAACGCGCTCTTGTCCTTCGGATATACCCTGGTAGGAGCAGAGCTAAGCAGTCTACTCGATGCCATGGGTTATGATCCCTATATCGGTTTTTACCATCAGTTGGACTATGGTCGTCCGTCGCTGGCGCTCGATTTATTGGAGGAGTTCCGCGTGCCCGCGGTCGATCGTCTGGTATTGAACCTCGCAAACCTGCGCACGCTGCAGGTGAGTGATTTTGTGCCCGATGAGGAGCATGGGGGACTACGACTTGACCGCAAAGCATTGGGGAAGTTTTTTCGCGCCTACGAAGCGCATCTAAACAAAGAATTCGCTGATAAAACCACCGGAGGAGCGACCTCGCTACGGAAAGCCTTTCGCCGTCAGGCCGAGCGGCTAGCGGCATTCGTGACACGGGGTGAACCCTATACCCCGTTTGTGGTAGAGTGGTAGACGGTCATTGCGAGAGGTCACCGGTGTTTTACTTGGTTGCCTACGATATCCCTGATAACCAGCGACGTGGAAAAGTCGCGCGAATTTTAGAGGATTTTGGAGATCGCGTGCAGTACAGTGTGTTTGAAATGGAGTTAGAGAACTTTGCCCAGCTCCAAGAAATGCAGCAGCGGTTAGCAGGGGCGATCGATCCGCGGGCTGATAGCGTGCGCATTTACTTTCTCTGTCAGGGATGCCAGGTCAAGAGAGCAATTCTGGGGCAAGGAGAAGTCTATCAGGACCAAGAGGTGTATATTGTTGGAGAAGAGCGCTAACCGCTGAGGGAATAAAAAGCGACCGAGGTTAGACGGAAGAAGTACATGCTCGACAGGATTGATACAAATGGTATTCGGCCCGTTGCCGAGCCGGGCAGAATTGCAGTGGGCAAAGCCCCTAGAAAGGAGGTTAGCGTTTCGCTGGGCGAATCTGCTGATACTTCGTACACTTAGGAAGTCTGCCGAAGGAATCACTGACCTGATGAAGAAGGGATTGAGACTCCTTGATTACGGTCGCGACACGGGCATATTTGCCTCCGTCGAAGGAATCACTGACCTGATGAAGAAGGGATTGAGACAGCGATACGACGAACTGCACAAGAGAACCTTGGCCATCGAAGGAATCACTGACCTGATGAAGAAGGGATTGAGACGTGTACGCTACAGAATTCTCTACTCTTTTGCATTCGAAGGAATCACTGACCTGATGAAGAAGGGATTGAGACTCTAAAACAACACGTACACTATCCGTTTTAAATCTCACCGAAGGAATCACTGACCTGATGAAGAAGGGATTGAGACACTTGTGCTTTCTTGAATGGCATACCGTTCCTCCTTTCTACCATGGAAGGAATCACTGACCTGATGAAGAAGGGATTGAGACACCTTTCAGGACAGCAGAGTCGAAACTAGGGTGTGTCACCGGCCGCGGTCGCAATGCGCACCTTCACATAGTGAGAACAGGGAGCAGCTACAAGAGCGCCCTATTCCTCTAGGCCCCTTTTTTGCTAAAAGCTACACGTCGAAAGCCGGAAATTGGTCTCATGCGTACCCGCGACTTGCAAGCCTTGGAGTTTGAGAAAGTCTTGCACCTACTTGCTGACTGCGCCCTCTCTAGCGCTGGACGCCAGGCGTGTTTAGCCATCCGGCCGCAGACGGTTGCGTCAAGTGTGATCGCCGAAAGTGAGCGCACCTGGCAATTCTTCCGCTTGCTGGAAGAACGCCTCACGCTTCCGTTGTACGAGTTTCCTGACATCCGCCCCACCTTGCAGTGGACCGCACGTGGAGGCAGAGCGCTGGAAGGGCTCAAGTTGCTCGAAATCCAGACGGTCATCGTTCTCTCTCGCACCCTCTCTGCGTTCTTCCGTCGCCACGCCGCCGGGCACGACCGATTGGCAGACCTACCGGTACGCCTGCTGACCTTTCCCGAGCTGGAAGATGCTCTGCGCCGATGTCTCGACGACCAGGGGAACCTCACAGACGACGCGAGCCCGGAGCTGCGAACTATACGACGCCGCGTGCGGACATTGACTGAAGAGATCGAGCGCCGTTTGCAACAGCTCCTCCACTCCCCCCAGGCGAGGGAGGTCGTGACCGACCAGTACATCACCGTCCGCAACAATCGCTTCGTCATCCCGGTGCGACCCAACTTCCACACCCGCCTACAGGGCATCGTGCAAGACCGCTCTAGCTCCGGGGAAACAGTGTTCATCGAGCCTATATTTGCGGTGGAGTTGAATAACCTCCTCCTCCTCTCCCGCAGGGAAGAAGAGGCGGAAGAGCACCGGTTGTTTATGTGGCTGACGGATTTGGTGCGCAGCGAACTCCCACGCCTGGACAGCTCGTTTGCAGCGTTGATCGAGGTAGACGTTCTCCATGCGAAGGTGCTTTTTGCGCGTAAGTATCACTGCCATAAACCCCGTTTCGGAGGGACGGCCGTACGTTTACGCACCGCCCGCCACCCGCTCTTACTGGCGAGCGGCCACTCGGTCGTGCCCATCGATCTGTTGATCCCCGAAGGCAAAAGCGGGTTGATCATTACCGGACCCAATACGGGGGGAAAAACGGCCGCGCTCAAGACCCTTGGCCTCTTGTGCCTCATGGCCCAGAGTGGCATGCTCATTCCAGCGCAGGAAGAGAGCGAAGTGCCTGTCTTCCGCGGGATTTTTGCTGACATTGGGGACGCGCAGTCGCTGGAGTGCAGCTTATCGACGTTTTCGGCGCATATCCAAAACGTCATCGAGATCCTGCAAGAACTCAGTGCCCCTGCGCTGGTCCTGTGCGACGAGCCGGGGAGTGGCACTGACCCGCTCGAAGGGGGGGCGCTTGCCTGTGGGCTGCTGCACCATCTCAAAATGTGCGGGGTGTATGTCGCGGCCTCCACTCACCTCACGCCGGTAAAGTTGTTTGCCCTGGCAGACGGTGCGTACCAAGTCGCCGCCGTCGAGTTTGACCTGGAGACACTCACCCCGCACTACCGGCTGCGGTATGACTCAGTAGGGCAAAGCCTGGGTCTGCCGATGGCACGACGGCTTGGCTTACCGCCAGAGGTGTGCGCAGCCGCCGAGACCATCCTCTCCTCAGAGGCGCGACAGCTCTCGCAAGCGATCGCCCAACTCGAGGCAGCGCGCACCGCCTTGGAGCGAGAACAGCACCGCCTCATATCCGAACGGGAGGAGGCGACGGCACTGCGCCTCCGTCAACAGCATCTGCTGGCTGAAATCGAGGACAGGAAAAAGCGTCTCTGGCAGGAGGAGCTCGCAGAGGCCCGGCGGCTCGTTCGTCGCTTACGCGAGCAAGGACGTGAACTCGCTGCGCGCTTCCGCCAGCAGTTGCGGGAGACACCAGCCACCGCTGCCCAGGCACGGCGAGAACTGACGCAGTTCTTGCACGCCCAAGAACGGGCGATTGTGGCCAAGGAACAGGAGTTCGTGGCAGCGCCGGCTGTGGATGCCGATCCCCCTCAGGTCGGTGACGAGGTGGAGGCCCATAACGGCAAAATTCGTGGCGAGTTGGTCGGGTTACACGGCAGCCATGCACGGGTTCGGCACGGCGGACTGACATTCGAGGTCAAGGTTGCGCACCTCCGCAAAGTCGCGAAGGCCAAGCGGAACTCTGAGGTCCGGGTCACGGTAGCCCGCAGTGGACTGGCCGTGCGGCCGGAGATCAATCTCCTCGGCTTACGGGTCAGGGAGGCACTGCAACGTTTGGAAGAATTCCTCGACCGGGCTACCCTGGACCAGCATGCGTCGGTTCGTATCATTCATGGTACAGGAACAGGCGCGCTCAAACGGGCAGTATGGGACTTTTTAGCCAACTCGCCGTACTGTCTCTCTTTCAGTGAGGCATCGCAAGCCGAGGGAGGGAGTGGGGCAACAATCGTCGCGTTACGCATATGAGGATCGCGACGCGCAACCTGCTCAGTGCACTCTTGGTGGCGGCGCTGGACGACCTGGTCGCTGCGGCAGCAGTCCGTTGCCTTGCTGTCTACTGCCAGGCCGTTGGCAAAACCCCTCCGGCGATGTCCGTTGCCCGCTTTCTCCTCCCCGCAGGAGCAACGAGGCGCGGCGACGTGTTAGCCTATCTCCGCGGCCACCCTCTGCTGTCCTGGGAGCCCGACAGTGGGTCCGGATGCGTTACCCTGGCTGCGGCGTTTGCGAGCGAATATGCCGACATCGTGCCGAGGCTTATCCAATACGGCGCTGCCCTCGCCGAGTGGCAACCGGATGCAACTGCCCCCGCGCTTCCCACAGCCGTGCGCAAAGGGGTCCTCCTATTCAACCATCATCTGTTCTTTGAGGTGCATGAGGTTCTCGAAACCCAGTGGAGGAAAGAAAAGGGCGAGGAACGACGGTTTTTGCAAGGGCTGATCCAGGTTGCGGTTGCGTGCTACCACGTGGAGAATCGTAATTGGCGCGGCGCGCTCTCCCTCCTGCAGGAGGGGCTCGCCAAGCTGAGGCTATACCAGCCCGTTTTTCTAGGGGTTGAGTTGCGTCAATTCGTAGCCGACCTGGAGGTGTACCGCACCGCGCTTGCTCGACTCGTCCATCGAGAGGTTCCCCCGCCTCTTGCAGCGATGATTCCGCGCCTGCGGCTGAGCGAGACAGGGCTGACGAAGAGCTCGTCGTGAACTCTTGCTCTTGGTCATGACGTGTGGCATGAGATTCTGCGGTGGTGTGTGGGGATCAAGACGTATACCGTCTGCCCCGAGGAGGACGAGAGGCCCGTATGCAATCGCTGGTTTATCCCGAGCCTGGAGGTCCCCTATGACGACAAACCCAGAGGTGTCCACCCTGCCCCGCACGCTGATCGCCCGTCATGTCTATATCTGGCAGGCGCGGTTGGGTCGCTGCGCGGTTCCGGCGTGTCCGCGCCTGGCGCGGCAGATGTGGTACTTCACCCCGTACTGTCAGCGGCATTATCAAGAGCGCGCGCGGCAAACTCCGTCCGACCTGCGTTAAGACCCCTGTAGGATTTTCACAACCTGCGTCGTCAGGCGTCGTGGGGCGAGCTGCATCTCCTGCGTTCCGAGCGTGTTTGTCGGACCTGGATCACTAGAGGTTTGCCCTGCAAAAGGCCCCGGGACTCACTCTCGGCCCCGACTTTGCCTTCCAACTCCACAGCGTGCATTTGACTCAGCCATTATCGTGGCGGCCGAGTCTGGTCTCGACAACGACGCTTCGCTGCCCTATGCTGCCGTTGCTGATGGGGCACGACAGGAGCTGCCTGTGGAGATTGACGAACTTATTCTGACCGGCACGGCATGGGTAGTAGAGGGGAAGCTACCGAGCGAAGCGCTTCTGGCAAGAGCAAGGCAGGGTCTCGGGAACGCACCCTCGTTTCTGCTCTCTACCGGCCCGATGGGCGAGGGGAATAAAGGGGCGGACGCCGCCTTAGTGCTGCAGCAGCAGGGATGCGCTGCCGTCATTGCCCCGGCCTTTGCCTGGCCGTTCTTCCGCTTCTGCCTGAATATTGGGCTCCCCCCACTGACAGTATGGGAGGCCGGCGAGATCCGCATGGGCGACCGCCTGCGGGTGGACGTGAACGGGCAGGTGGTAAAAAATCTCAGCTCTGGCGCCCGTTATCCTATCCGCGGCCTGTCCGAGCTCTACGTGGCAATTCTCGCGTGTGGGGGAATGGGTGGGTATATTCGCGCGTTGCTCGCCGAACGGCAACTGGCGACCCCGCCGCAGCGGGAAGATAGTGCGTGTTAATCCTCGTTGACTTTTCTTTCGCTCCCCACCGTGCTGCCAGTCAGCTCGATCACGACGCGGCCGAGGGGGAGAAAACTTTCGAGCTTCAGCGGGACGTGCGCCGGGTCGGTGCTCACCCACAGTGATGTTTCTTGCGGCAGGAGGTTTTCTTCCGGCGCCTCGTCGAGAGAGAAGATCGCCGGCTGCAGGCGGATGGCCGGGCGGATGCCGCCGGTCAGCAGGACATTTTCCCTGCCGACTACGTGGGCGATCACGCGGTACCGCGCTTTTCCGGTAAACACGTCGGCTTGCACTATATTCGCCGGAACCAAGTCGCTACTGCGGAGAACATAGAAAGCGGTGAGGGGGTCATACACGTCTCCTGCGGGAACGCTACGTTCTTTCGCTTGGGCCTTTTTCCTGGCCGTTCCCACCAGTGTCCTGCTGGTCGGGTCATAGCGCACGCCGATTTCCCGTGCGCGTTTGTGATCGCTGTAGGTGAGGCGGAAGGCAAGCGGGGTAAACCCGTTGGTGGCAAACAGTCCGTCTGCCATGCCGTGTAACCGGTATAGGTAGGCAATCAACTCGCTCGTCTGCCCTTGGGCGGTCGCGCGATAGACCTCCCGCCCCGCGTGTTGCGCGCGGGACAAGCGGATCCGCGATTCTCCTGCCGGTAATTCATTGAGCGTGACCATATAGGTGAGGGTTTCGCCCTGCGCGAGCACTGGTGGAACCTGGCGGGGAGCAGACGAGGTTGGACGAGGAGAACGCTGATCCGCCGCCGCTGCTGGGATGAGTGCACTCAGTGCAAGCGCGGCGAAGAGCGACGCAGACACGCAACGGCAGAAGTACGACATATCAACCAGTATAGCGAGAATCGGGCGCAAGAAACAGCAATAGGTTGGAAGAGTAATGCCTTTCCCATCTTCTTTCGCCCTGTGTTCTTCCCTGATACCATGCTGGCGAAGGGGACCGACGGTGCGACGCATTCGTGACCTGCGGAGATATGGCCTGCCCGAAACGTTGCTACAGATTTGGGAGCAGCAACAGGGGGAGTTTCTCTTACCCGTGCAGGAAGCTGCGGTGCAGCGGTACGGACTGTTCGAGGGGCAGAGCCTCCTTATCTCTTCTCCTACGTCCTCCGGGAAAACGTTCATCGGCGAGATGGCGGCCATGCGCGCCACATTCGCCGGCAAACGCGTGTTATACCTGACCCCCCTGCGTGCGCTAGCAGAGGAAAAGTACCAGACCTTCCGTGCGCGCTATGGGGCATACGGGGTAAAGGTGGTCGTGGCAACCCGTGATCGGCGGGAGTTCGACCGCGACATTGAGCAGGGAGAGTTTCACTTGGCCGTCCTGGTCTACGAAAAGCTCTCGCAACTGCTCGTGCGTCATCCACATCTGCTGCGGACTGTGGCCCTGGTGGTGGTAGACGAGTTGCAAATGCTCGGCGACCCGGAGCGCGGGGCAGGGTTGGAGTTGTCGCTGACCAAGCTGTTGGGCTCGCTCCCTCGGCCGCAGGTGCTCGGCCTATCGGCGGTCCTGCGCGAGGCGCAAGAGGTGGCGGAGTGGCTCGGTGCCGATCTCCTCTTGCAAGACGAACGTCCGGTGGAACTCTACCGCGGGGTCCTCTTGGGAAACCGCTTTCGCTACAAGACGTACAACACCGGCGAGGAGGGGGAAGAGGAGTGGTCTGCCGTCGCTGCCGAAGACCCGCGTGATGTCCTCTTCGCCAGCGTCCAGCATTTGCTGGAGAAGGGGGAGCAGATTTTAATCTTCCTTAAGGGAAAGCGCGACACGGTACAGTGCGCGTTGGACTTGGCCGCGCGGTTCACCCTGCCGCCGGCGCGAGAAGCATTAGCGGCGTTGGAGGTACTGGAAGAGACGGCCCTCAAAGCGCACTTGCGCACCGCCTTCGCTGGGGGAGTAGCGTTTCACCACGCAGACTTGACCCCCGAGGAGCGGGCGCTCGTAGAGGTCGCGTACCGTCGTGGTGAGCTGCGTGTGATCGCTTGCACCACTACCTTGGCATTCGGGGTCAACCTCCCTGCCTCGACCGTCTTTATCGAAGCGGTCAAATGGGACACGGACAAACGGAGCGGTGCAGCCATTGAGGTGCCGCTCTCCTGGGCTGAGTATGAGAACATTTCTGGCCGGGCGGGCCGCTTGGGATTGCACGAGGCGTTTGGTCGCTCCGTCCTGATCGCAACGAACCAGTTTCAAGCCGACCTGCTCTGGCGTGGGTATGTGTTGGGAGAGCAGGAGCAGTTTGCACCGGCGCCTGGCCAGGATGGGCTTGCCGACCGCGTCCTGAACCTAGTCGCTTCCAAGGTTTGTCTCCACAGAGATGAACTCCAAGCGTTCTTCGGACGCACATACCTGGGGTTTCTGCGGCGCAGACAGTCGTCCACCGTGCCGGCCGCACTGGCGGAGGAGATCGAGCAGGCAGTAATCGCGCTCGCACGTGCACAGTTACTCACTATAGGTGAAGATGGACGGCTGGCAGCTTCCTCGCTGGGGGAGGTGGCCGCGCGCAAGGGCATCCGTGCCACCACCGCCGTCAAGCTAGCACGTTTCTTCGAGGCCGCCCGCGGGCGCGAGGTGCCCGAGCTCGAGCTGTTCTACCTGCTCAGTTTAACGGAAGAAGGCCAGAGGCTACATATACCGCTCTCCGCGGCTGAACACCGAGGGCGGCTGTACGAAAGCAGGGCTAAAGAGTGGGCCGACGAGTACGGCAAGGAGTTGGGAGAGGAGGTGCAGCGCCTGCTCCACGCCCGGATGCTGCCGACGGCTGCGGAGGCGCGTGCCGCGAAGCTCGCGTTTCTCCTGTTGGGGTGGATTGCCGGGGAAGAGCTCGCCGGCTTGGAGAGCCGCTACCACTGCTACGCGGGCACGATCACGGCGGCGACCGAGGAAATGAGCTGGCTGGCGGATGCTGCTGCGGAGATCGCGGAGGTCATGGGATGGCCTGCCGCCGAGCGTCTGCGGACCTTGGCCGAGCGCGTACGCTGGGGAGTGGGTGACGCCGGCCTCGCGCTCGCGCGCGCGCGCCTGCCCGGGTTGGGGCGTGAGGAGTTGAAGAAGTTGGTCGCGGCCGGGTTTGATTCGCCGAGCGCGTTGCGGGAAGCCCCACCGACGGTGTTGGCATCGTATCTCTCCCCTGAACAAATTGCCGCCCTCCAAAGCGCCTGGGATTGACAAGCACGATCGAGAGGGAGCTGCGAAGTCGCCGGTATGGCCGCGGATATTCCAAAAGAGATGATCGAGACGGCTCTTGCCACGCTGGCCGCCGAGGCTGTTCCTACAGAACTTGTCCTTACTCTGACCGCCAATTTGGGCCGGGCAACGCCGGCCGTGGAGAATAATGAGCTTTCTTTGTATGCCGATGGACACCTATTCGCCCGCTCCACACCGCATGGCACGCTGACCCTCTTTACACCTGGGCCGGCCCCGGAAGGGAGCTCCCGGCGCTTGGCCACCTTCGATCGTCGGGGACGGTTACTATTACTCATGAAGTGGGACGCGCAGGGAAGGCTGGCGCACTTCAAAGTCCGCAATCTGGACGGTCGTTTCCTCGGCGTTGTCCGCTATGCGGCCTCGCACCTGGGCTGGGGCCCATCAGACTGCGTGTGGTTGTTAGCCGGAGAGGTTGGATTCATCCTGGACCGTCCGGTGACGCTGTTTCGTTCGGTGACTTACGAAGACCTTGATTGCCTCCCGCCTGTCGATGACCCAACGCGCCTCCCCCTAGGCGGGGGGTCGACTATTCTGAACGTACTGGCACTATTAGCACAAGATCAAGGCAAGGAAACGTTGCGCTATCGCGGGCCGTATCCGAGCGAGCGGCTTTTCGCTACCCTGCGTGAGTCTTTCCGTTGCAGTGGCGAACCAGGGGTCGTACGTGAACGCTTCACTCGGGGGGCAGAAGAAGCAGCCGTGCAGCTCAAGATGGTAGAGCCTGCTGTCGACTGGACCCCGTCCCCTCACGAGCGTTTTTTCCCCGTGCCTCATACCTGTGTACAGCTGCGTGATGGGGTGGAAAAGGTCTACGATCGCGGCCGTGTGTACTATCGTCCTGATGTGTTGGTGAACACCTACACAGTACGGCCGGAACGCTTGGACAACGGGAAAATGTGCTATGTCGCTGGCCTCTCTATCCTTGGTCACGCCTTGGAAGATCACCTGGTGCTCGACGAGAGGGGAGAGGTCTTGGAACGGCTGGGGCGATCCCAAACTATCTCCGTCCGTGGGCCGAGACGGCTTTCTGATGAGTGGAAGGCTGCGTTGGTGCGCCTCATCGCCGCGGAGAGTACCCCCCTCTTGCAGGTGGAGCTCTGGCCGACGATCGCGTCGTTGACTATCGAGTGGGGAGAGACAAGCGGGGAACTGTGGCGAGTCGAGGGCGACACGGTGGTATTGCACGCCGGCATGGTTGGCGTGTATCGCGACGTATTAGGACGGATACGCAGCGGAGGCGAGGGGCTTTTACTGGCCGCCCGGTTTGCCTCGGAGTTGGCACGGTTGGTTGGTCCGCTGGTGCGGCAGCGCGCACAGGAGCGGCTTGCCCGTCTCTCTCCTGCGGATCAGCAGGTCGCGCTGCTTTTTTCAGCGCAGGCATCTATAGGCCTCTCGGACTCTGAGCTGCGTGCATTTTTGATGCGCCTGGCAATAGGCGAAGAGTTGCCGGCAGTGGCCTAGCACGCTCATCCAACTTCTGCGTGCCATCGACAGCGATCGGCTGGGCAGTTGCGGCAGGTGTCATCCTCTGTGTTCTGCTTTCGCGACCCTTACCGTCTGGCAATGGGCCTCGACGATGCGGTCACGCTGGCCTACCCCATCCATCGTTAGGCCAGCCTGCCGAACCGATCGCCTGCGAGGACGTCGACGCCAGCCTGATAGAAAAGCAGGTCTGGACGAAAGCGAGCGAGGAGCTGCGGGAGGGCGCGAGAGGGAATGTCGAGGTAGTGTTCATCCCCCGTGCCATCGGGGAGGGCAATGTCCCACGAGCTTCGTTCCTTAGCAAAGGCACGCCGGACTAGCGCCGGAGACCAGGGAAGCCCGAGGCGAAGCAGGGCTTGGCGTGTCAGGGTACCGTTGATGACCGCGTGCACGTATTCTGGCGTGTGCACACGCAAAAGGTCGTCCAATGTAACGCCTACGGGCTCGAGTAACTCCCTCGGTGTCAGGGTCCCGTCGGCCACAAGTCGCTCGGGCACAAGGCGCCACAATACAGTGAAGTTCCCCTTGTGGATCAATCAGCCTCCTTGGCACTCCCGCTCTGGCTATAGATAGCAGGGCACCCCCTCGGCGAGATGACAACTCGAGCGCGTGGTCCGTTGGACCCATTTAGGCACTATGCGCAACCGCGAGAGCTACCTCTTGGCCGAATGACACCTCGAGTGTGTGTCCATCGGGATCAGCAATAAGCGCCCAGTAGCCCACCGGGTAGCCGGAATCCAACGGTCCGTAGCGTAACCGCCCTTCGCTACGGGCTTCTTCACACAGGCGGTCGACCTCTTCCCGTGTGGCGCACCCCACACCAAGGTGCGCAGAGGGCAGGAGGGGGTGTGCGACTTTTGGCACCTCGATTAACACGATCACGAAAGGTCTCGTCCGGTCGCTGAGCCACACCACTTCTGTATGGGTCTCTCGGTCGGTACGCCGGTGCACGACCTGCATCCGGGCGTATTTCGCATAGAAGGCGATGCTGGTATCGATATGCGTGACGGGTAGGGCGACGTGCGTGAGTCCAACGTCAGACATAGAAGTTCTCCTCCGAACTGCTGATCGGGCGGTAGACCAACGAGACTTGCTGAGCGGCATATAGGCCGCGATAAGGGACGGGGAGGCGAGTCGACAACCTAGTCAGCTTAAAAAACCGGCAAGTCGCAAGCGACCACGCAGGTACGCTGCCACTCCGGCTTTTCCAGCAGACGGGCATAGTCCGCATTTGACAGTAGCCCTCCATCGGACCGGGGGTATGGACGTAGTGGATAATGACCGATTTGTCTGGAGAACATGCCCTGTGTGGTTTCTTCGCGCTCGGCCTCCTCGGCGCCCACATCATGCCGACGGCGCACGTTAGCGAAAGTGCGGCATGACCTTCGTCGCGAAGAGCTCTAGGTGCTCATTCATCTTTTTCACCGGGTACCCTGGGGGGATCGTCCATGTATAGAAGCGCTGGATCGGGACTTCGGCCACATACTCTTGGATCATCTGGACTGCGGCCTCCGGGGTGACGATATTGAGAATGCCGCTGGCTTTGAGCGCTGCTTCGTCGGGCAGACGCGGGAAAAGCTGCTGCCCAGCTTTTTCTAACCATTCGGCATACAGGTTGATTTGGTACAGTACATGGGGAGCGATCTCTCGCCAGCTCTTTTCCGGGTCATTGGCGACGATCAGCCAGAAGTGCCCACCGGCCAGATTCGGGTTTGCCGCGTCTTTCCCCAGTGCGCGTAACTCAGCCACGTATTGCCGGTAGTGAGTTTTCATGTCCCCGGTGCCGATATAACCATCGCCCAGGCGCGCCGCGCGCTTGACGGCTGCGGGGGAGAATCCGCCGACCCAGATGGGGGGGCGTGGCTTCTGCACCGGCTCGGGCGTGAGGCGGGCCTTGTCAATCTGAAAATACTTGCCCGCGTACGTAACGGTCTCTCCCTCCCACAAGCGGCGGATGATCTCCAACCCCTCGTTCGTGCGCCCACCGCGCTGTGCACGGGGGATCCCGAGACCCGCGAACTCCTCAACTCGGTACCCGACTCCCACGCCCAACTCGAAGCGTCCTCCGGACAGGATGTCGATCGTGGCGCAGTCCTCGGCCACTCGGACAGGGTGGTACAGCGGGAGCAATAACACGCCGGTGCCAATGCGCATCCGTTTCGTTTTGACGGCAATCGCCGCTGCCTGGATGAGTGGCGATGGCGCATGCCCGTCTTCCGCGAAATGATGTTCCGTCAGCCACACGTCGTCATAGCCAATCTCTTCAGCCCATACGATTTGTTCGAGCACTTCGGCATAAATGGCCTGGTACGCGCGGCGCCACTGCGGCGGATTACGGAACGCGTACCACAGGCCGAAACGGAGTTTCACGGTGGTCTGGCTCATGTTTCCTCCTTGTTCCCGTTGTCCCGGGTAGGGGATTATGGTGTCGTACGGTGATGCTTTGTCAATCGTCACACAGGGCGTGACGTCCTCGTTATTTGTCTCCTGGGGTAGAAGGGGCGGTGCGTGAGCGCAGGGCGGGAAAGAGCGCAGAAAGGTTTGCCACTTCGACCACCCGCCAGGTGCCCACGGTGGTTTGGCGCATCTTGACCTCCACCCGCCCGCCTTTTTTGACTTTGACGGGAAAACTGACGAAGTCGCCCTCGCGGTGTCCCTGCCAAAGGGCTCCGACAACGGCAAACGCCGGGATCTCCGGCAGTTGCCGGTCTGGGTCGGTGATGGCCTGTTCCACCGCCATGGCCAGGCCCGCCTTGGTGATCTCACGCGCTTCACGGGCTAAATGTTTGAACCACCCTTTGCGCAGCGCCTTTGCGAGCGGCCCCTGTGGGGCTTGTCCTATTGCTCTTTCTTGCTCGACGAATTCATCGAGAGCATGGTCGAGGACGCTGTCCACGTCGACGTGACGCGAGAAGGTAACGTAATCGTGGGCTTCGAGCGCCTGCCTGATGCGGTAGAGCGCATAAGAAGGAGTGAAGGTCCAGGCATACAGAAAACCGACGACGAAGACGAGGACAAGGCTGCCGCCCACGAGGAGACGACGGCCCCTAGGCGTAGCGATGCGAGTAGTCATGGTTTTGCATCATACACGACCAAGCCGTGCACAGTCAGCCTGCCACGTCGCGCGCTTGACACGCAGGGGTGGGGGGAGAAAGAATCCGTTGACCTACGGACGGAGAGGATAAATATGCGGACAGTGGGGATTCTCTACCCTGGTGACATGGGCCATCACGTGGCCCGGGTGTTGTTGGAAGACGGGTTCGCCGTCGTCACAACCCTGGCCGGGCGGAGTGAACGGACCCGTCGCTTCGCCGCAGACGCAGGGATTACGGTGCTCACATCGGTCGCGGCGGTGGTCGAACGTGCGGATATCCTGCTCTCGATCATTCCGCCAACGGCAGTGCAGGCGGTCGCCGCGGATGTGGCGGCAGCTGTACGGCAGACGGGGCACGCGCCACTGTTCGTGGATGCCAATGCTGTCTCGCCGATGACTGTGCAGGAGGTCGCACAGATTATTGCCCCATCGGGCGCGCCGTTTCTGGACGCTTGTATTATCGGTCCGGCGCGCGATGTGCGCGGCCGTTGCACTTTTTATGTGAGTGGTCCTGCCGCTCGGACGTTTGCCGAGCACCTTGGCAGCTCATTGCGTACCCACGTGCTCGGCGAGCGGATCGGGCAGGCCTCCGCTTTCAAAATGGCTTTCTCTGGACTTAACAAAGGCTTGGTCGCTTTGCTCTACGAGCTTACCGTCGTAGCGCAGGATTTTGGCTTTCTCGACGAGCTGTTGCGGCAGTACACCGCCCTCCTCCCTGGTGTGATGCAGGCACTCGAGTGGTTGGTACCGACCTATCCGGTGCACGCCGCCCGCCGCGCCGAGGAGATGCGAGAGCTGGCCGAAACCTTGGAATATTTTGGGTTCTCGTCGGCGATGGCGAGGGGCACCCAACAGACGCTTGCCGCGGTGGGCCGGCTCAAACTGGCGGAGCGCTTTCCTGCGCGCGGGGAACACGGCTGGACCCTGCGTGAGGTGATCGAGGCCGTGGCGCACGCCGGCGCACTCAAACAGGAGAAGACCTCGCAAGAGTAGAGCCGTCTTGACAGGAAAGCCAGGGTCGGGTAGAAGGAAAACGCGACTGTTTATTATTGAAACTGTTTCGTAACAATTTTGGGAGGTTGGTATGGCAGCTGAGCACCCGCAGACGCACACCATTAACGCGATCGTGCCAGCGGTTTTCACGCAGCTCTTGGCGGTGCAAGATCAAGACCTGCGCAATCTGTACGAAAAAGCCAAGCGCGACCAATGGAACGCCTCACGCGATATCGACTGGAGTCAGGACATTGATCCTGAGCAGGGCATTCTGCCTGACGGGCTGATTGACATTTACGGTACCCCATACTGGGAACGGCTCAGCCCGACCCGACGCACTGAACTCAACCGCCACTTCTCCGCCTGGCGCATCAGTCAGCTCATGTACGGCGAGGAGTTTGCCTTGATGGTGTGCAGCCAGATTGCCAATATTGTCCCCGGCATCGATGCCAAGTTCTTTATGGCCACGCAAGTAGTGGACGAGGCCCGTCATGCCGAAGTGCTGGCTCGTTACATTGACGAAAAGATTGGGGTTACCTATCCGCTGACCGCGAGCCTCAAACGCTTGTTTGATCAGATCCTTGCTGTGCCGCAGTGGTACTTGAAAACGGTAGGGACCCAGCTTGTCGCCGAGACTCTGGCTGTGTCGCTCTTCCGCATGCTTGCCGACCACAGTCAAGAACCGACCATCCGCTCGATTTGTAAACGCATCCTCGCTGATGAATCCCGACATATGGGCTTTGGCATGCTCAGTCTACCAGAACAAATCGCCGAGCTCTCGGAACGGGAACGACAAGAGGCCGAGGACTTTGCCTGTGAGGCGGCGGCTGGCTTACTACGCGGGCAGTTCCCGCGCGAAGCATATGAAGCGGTGGGTTTCAGTCAGACAGACATCGAAGACATCAAGCGCTTACGTCTCGAGGTGGCGCAGAAAAGCGAATACGTAGCGTTTCGCAAATATTTCAAAAAAGACTTTCATGCCTCGTTGTGGCACAACCTGGCGCGCGTTGGTTTACTCAGTGAGTACGCGGTTGAGAGACTCGGGACGATGGGAATCACTGCCCCACAGACGAACGCACCTTCTTGACCCACGTTCCTATCCTGCGGCCTCGCGGGAGGGCAGCACCTCCCTCTGCCACCGTTCCGCTGTCGCGAAGATATCAATCTCCTGCCATTTGCCCTGCCTGAAACGCCAGCAAAGCGCCAGGCCAAGAAGGATGACATTCACCGTCCCGGCCAGCCAGGGCCCCAGCGACTGGAGGTTTGTAAACGCGACCGACCCTAGGCTGAGCGGGGCGAAGACGCACAATAAAAGGGTGATCGTCATACCCGCAATCCAGTGGGTGTCCCCAGCGCCGCGCAGAGCACCGGCAAAAGTGATGCCCATACCGTCGAACACTTGCAAGGCGGCCGCACAAAGCAAGATGTTACTCCCCACCTTGATGACTTGTGGGTCAGTAGTAAAAAACGCCATAAACCGAGCCCGGAAGGCGACGTAGATGACACACATCAGCCCCATATACGCCGTAGCGAGAAAGAGCGCGTCATAGACGCGCTGAATTGCGAGGTCCGGCCTTCCCTTACCAATGTACCGGCCGACCAAGACGGTCAGCGCTTGGCCTAGTCCCAAGGCGGGCATAAAGGAGATCGTCATATACTGGATGGCGATGTTACTCGCCGCGAGTTGTTCCTTGCCGAAGCGACCGACCAGCAGAACAATGAGAACTCCCCACCCCAGCACGTCGATAGCGGTTTGTAGCCCGGCTGGCCAACCGATGTGCAAGAGCTGGCGCATACGGGGCCACGCGCAATGCCACATTGTGCGTGTGAGAAACGCTTGGTGGCATGAGCGTGAGAGAAACACGCCGAGCAGAAGAGCAGTTTGAGTAGCGAAGCCGAGCACCATCGCAGCTGCCGCTCCTGCCAGGCCGAAGGCCGGGACTCCAAGGTGGCCGAAGATGAGCACATAGCAAAGGACAACATTCACGCCGTTGGCGACAACCATAGCGACAAACGGAACTTTTGGCCGGTGTATGCCGGAGAAAAATCCGCTCAATGCCCCACTGGCAACGGCGAAACCGATTCCCCATAACCGCACGCGAAAGTAGACGACCTCCAGAGCGACGACCTCCGGCTCGTGGCCAAACAGGGAGAAAAACACCGGTGCAACAGGCCAGAGTAGGAAACTGGCGATGCCGACAGCCAAGCTGAGGTAGAGCCCTTGCCAGGCAAACACCGCACCTTCAGCCGGAGTGCCTCGACCAAGGGCCTGTGCAGCAAAAGTACTCACACATTGGGCAATACCCAGGGGGAGAGCCGTCAGCGTGTAAGCCATGATCCCTGCTGGCATCGCTGCAGCTACCGCCGTTGTCCCTACCATCGCTATCAGCCAGGTGTCCACAAAACCCATGACCGTGGCAGAAGCCATGGAGGCAACCATCGGGACAGCAAGGCGCAGAATCTCGCGCACCCCCTCCCCCGAGGGGAATTTCATAGCCATAACCTCTCACCCTAGAGGCAGATTTTGCTTGACAAGTTGTATCTCGTAGTTGCAGAATGCTCGATACTGTCGAATATAAGGGGCAGGACTGTCAACCGCAAAGGAGGGCACGGCGATGGCAACTCGGCGAGGCGCGAAAAAGGTCAAGGTGGTGCGGAAGTCCACCAGGGAGGTGAAAGTCCCAACGCGGCG
>Ga0308420_1000524_pt1 | contig 18980 bp, 16 predicted proteins | sample HotsprSampleMS55_FD_203802 | JGI IMG/M metagenome (GOLD analysis project Ga0308420, IMG submission 203802) | Hot spring phototrophic mat microbial communities from Mushroom Spring, Yellowstone National Park, Wyoming, United States - 20090730_MS55 ... | reverse complement strand
GCACATTCCAGGCGCCGGATGAGAAAGCGCACGCGCCGGTCGATTTCGCGCAGCCGCTTCTTGCCGTAAATGTAGTCCCCGTTCTCGGAGCGGTCGCCGTTGGCCGCCGCCCATGCGACGGTACGCACGATCTCGGGGCGCTCGACCTCGACCAGATGGCGCAGCTCCGCCTTCATCCGGGCGAATCCCGCCGGCGTGATGTAATTGCGCTCGGACGCGGGGCCTTCGGGCTCCGACGCGGCGTCGGCTTGCGGCTCTTCGCGTTCGCCTACGAATGCGTTCGGCATGGCGCTCATTTTACCGCTGCCGAGACTTGCCAGCCGTGCTTGCGGCGCCGAGAATTGGCGATTTAGGCCGGGGGCGGCGGTGCCGAGCCGGGGGATCGAGAATGGGGATCGAGAAGAAAATCGAAAAGGACGATCTGCTCACCCGAATGCGCGTGCGCGAGGTGCTGCTCTTCGGGCTGATCGCGATCACCGCCGTACTCGCCAATCTGCCGGTCGAGACGCTCGAGCACTGGGGCATCGAGCGCAACTACCTGCTCGCGATCCTCGGCGTCGCGATCGTCGTCGGGCTGTTCTTTTACCTCAAGTTCTTCTTCTTCCTCGCGGTGGTGCTGCTCGTGCTGGGTGCCAACCTCGACCAGACGATTGCCGACAGCCTCAACATCTCCAAGATTCCGCTGATCCTCGCGTTAGTGGCGATGGTCGGGATCTCGTTCATCAACCACGTGGTCAAGCTGCTGCCGACAGGGCTCGAGCCGAGGCCGCGCGAACGCAGTCCCGAGGGCATTCGCGCGCTTTTCTATGCGATCGAAAAAAGCAACCTGGCCTACGCCCAGAAAGTGCTGGAAATGAACTTCGACTGCAATCTGCACCACGACAACGGCTACACTCCGCTTGCGTACGCCGCGATGAAAGGCAACGCGCGCATGGTGGAGCTTCTGCTGCGCAACGGCGCCGACCCGAGCATGCCGACGAAAGAGGGCGACATGCCGACCGAGCTGGCGCTGCGCTTCGGGCACTCGGAGGTCGCCGACATCCTGAAGGCGGCCCGACAGCAGGCGGCCGGAGAGCCGCAGGCAGGCTGATCGGAGGCGGCACGGAGCGCGAGGCTCTGTGCTTGCTGCGAGCCGCAGAAGCGTACGGATTTCTGTCCTACCGTCGCACGGCTAGAAACCACGAGATCTAGTAAGCAATAGCGATGCCACCACTACCGGTAGTTATTCCAAAGGAGGTCGGCAAAGGGAGATGCTGCGGTGCAGCATCGTCCTAACGGGTTGACGGGGCGCGAGCTTGACCGAAAACCAGGAGCGCCTTCGCGAACCCCAGATTTAGTGACTCGCGCAGTGCTCAAACAACGTTTAGCATCAAGCCATTGCCCACGAAACCTCAAGTCGAAACGAAAAACAAACTCATGAGCACCGTACAGCACAAAAGAGACGCCGACCTCGCCCTTCCCGAGCAGGAAATCTGCCGCGAGGCGCTCGTCGAGAAATACGCCAAGGGCGAAGAATCGAGCGTCAGCGAGGTACGTCGGCGGGTCGCGCGCGCCCTCGCGCAAGCCGAGCCGGAAGCGAAGCGCGCGCACTGGGAGAAGCGCTTCTTCGCCGCGCAAGAAGAAGGATTCATTCCGGCGGGCCGCATCAATTCTGCGGCCGGCGTGAATATCCTGGCGACCCTCATCAACTGTTTCGTGCAACCGGTCGGAGACTCGGTGACCGAGGTGGTGGACGGCAAGCCCGGCATCTATACCGCGCTCGCGGAAGCGGCCGAGACGATGCGTCGCGGTGGCGGCGTCGGCTACGATTTTTCCGCCATCCGCCCCAAAGGCGCGCTGGTGCGTGGCACCCAGTCGCGCGCGAGCGGTCCGGTGTCGTACATGCGGGTCTTCGACCGCTCGTGCGAAACGGTGGAGTCGGCCGGGGCGCGCCGGGGCGCGCAGATGGGCGTGCTGCGCTGCGACCATCCGGACGTGGAGGAATTCATCCACGCCAAGGACTCGGGCGATCTCGCCAATTTCAATATTTCGGTGGGCGTCACCGACGAATTCATGCGGGCAGTCGAGCAGGACCTGGAGGTCGAGCTCGTGCACAAGGCGCAGCCCAACCCGGACCAGATCTGCGAGGGAGCCTACCTGCGTGCCGACGGCTTGTGGGTGTACCGGCGCGTGCGCGCGCGCGAGATCTGGGATCAGATCATGCGCTCGACCTACGACCACGCCGAGCCGGGCGTTCTCTTCCTCGACCGAATCAACCGCGACAACAACCTCTACTACTGCGAAACGATCGAGGCGACAAATCCGTGCAGCGAACAGCCCCTTCCGGCCTACGGCTGCTGCTGCCTCGGCTCGGTGAACCTGGTGCGATTCGTGCGCGAGCCTTTCGCCGAAACCGCGCGCTTCGACTTCGAGGCGTTCGCCCGCGTGGTCGAGGTTTCGGTGCGGATGCTCGACAACGTGCTGGACGTGACGCACTGGCCGCTCGAGCAGCAGAAGAAGGAGGCGATGGCAAAGCGCCGCATCGGTCTCGGTTTCACGGGCCTCGGGGACGCGCTGGTGATGCTGCGCCTGCGCTACGATAGCGACGAAGCACGGGCGACGGCGGCACGCATCGCGGAAGCGATGCGCAATGCAGCCTATCGCGCGTCGGTCGAGCTCGCCAAGGAGCGGGGGGCGTTCCCCCTCTTCAACGCCGACCTCTATCTATCGGGGACGAGCTTCGCCGCGCGGCTCCCCGAAGAGCTGAAGGCGCTCATCCGCCGGCACGGCATCCGCAACTCGCACCTGCTCTCGATCGCGCCGACCGGAACGATCTCGCTCGCGTTCGCCGACAATGCCTCGAACGGCATCGAACCGCCGTTCTCGTGGGTCTACACGCGCAAGAAGCGCATGCCGGACGGCTCGGTGAAGGAGTACCCGGTGGAGGATCACGCGTGGCGTCTGTACCGTGCGACGGGCGGCGACGTCGCAAACCTCCCTCCCTGGTTCGTCACCGCGCTGGAGATCTCGGCCCGGGCGCACGCGCAGATGGTGGCGGCGGTCGCGCCGTTCATCGACAGCTCGATTTCCAAGACCGTCAACGTACCGGAGGCCTACCCGTACGAAGATTTCCAGGACCTCTACCTTTACGCGTGGAAGGCAGGGCTGAAGGGGCTCGCGACGTACCGGCCGAACCCGGTGCTCGGGGCGGTGCTGACGGTGGACTCGGGTGCCGGCAAACCGCAGGACTTCCGCGACGACGACCGCAACCGCCGCATCCGCATCAAGTCGGTGCCGCAACCGGTGCTCTCGAGTCTGCGCTGGCCAGGGCGTCCGGAGCTTCCGGCCGGCAATCCGGCATGGACCTACATGATCGAGCATCCGCACTACCGCTTCGCGGTGTTTGTCGGCCACGTGGAAAACGGCAAGCCGCACGCCTTCGAGGTCTGGGTGAACGGCAGCGAACAGCCGCGGGGGCTGGGTGCGCTCGCGAAGACGCTTTCCATGGACATGCGCGCGAACGACCCGGGTTGGCTCAAGCTCAAACTCGAAACCCTGGCCAAGGCGGCGGGCGACGAACCTTTCGACATGCCCTTCCCGCCGCACGGGGAAAAAAAACGCATGCCGTCGTTGGTTTCGGCGTTCGCGCAGGTCTTGCGCTGGCGCTGCGAGCAGCTGGACGCCTTCCGTCCGGGCCCGACGCCGGTGCTCGACGCGATGTTCAGCCTGAAGGAACCGAAGACCGGAACCGACGGCACGATGTCGTGGACGGTGGATGTGCTCAACCCGCGCACCGGAGACGATTTCGTCCTCGGCCTGAAGGAAATCACGCTCCCCGATGGTGTCACGCGGCCCTACTCGATGTGGCTATCGGGCGAATACCCGCGCGCGCTCGACGGGCTGTGCAAGATCCTGTCGCTCGACATGCGGGTGATCGACCCGGCGTGGATCGGGATGAAGCTGCGAAAGCTGCTGGACTTTCCGGAGCCGCTCGGCGATTTCATGGCATTCGTCCCAGGCACGCGCCGACAGTCGACCTTCCCTTCGACGGTATCCTACGTCGCGCGACTCATCCTGCACCGCTACGCGATGCTGGGAATCCTCGGCGAGGATGGTACGCCGCTTGCGCAGATGGGGATCCTCGAGACCCCGCGCGGTGGCGAGGCACGGCCGATGAAGGGTGCGCGCTGCCCCGAGTGCGGCAACACCACGCTCATCCGCAAGGACGGCTGCGACTACTGTACCGCTTGTGGCTACACCGGGCTCTGCGGCTGAGGGGGCAAAGCCGTCGGCGCGCTAGGCCGGGAACCGCTCCGCCCAGAAGAGCGCGCACACCGTCTTCGCATCCGTGATGCGCCCTGCGCGCACGTCCTCCAGCGCTCGGGCCAGGGGCATGCGCAGCACCTCCAGAAATTCGCCGTGGTCCGGTTGCGCCCTGCCCTCGGCCAGCCCGCGCGCGACGAAAAGCTCGATCGCCTCGTCGGTATACGCGACCGAGGGGTGAATCGCCCCCAGGCGGCGCCATTCGCGCGCACGGTAGCCGGTCTCCTCGGCGAGCTCGCGCTTCGCGGTCGCGAGCGCGTCCTCCCCCGGGTCCTTCTTGCCGGCCGGCAGCTCGACGAAATCGCGCCCGTGCGCATAGCGGTACTGGCGCACCAGGACGACCTGCCCATCGTCCAGCAACGGAACGATGCACACTGCGCCGGGGTGCCGGATGTATTCGCGCACCGTCTCGCGCCCGTCGGGAAGGCGCACCAGGTCGCGATGCACGTGCAGCAGCCGGCCGGCCCACACCTCGCCGCCGCACAGGTAGCGTTCGCCGAGATCCTTCGCCATCGGGGCCCCGCTACAGGCTCTTGATGGCGACGAAACAGAGGGACATCAGCGGCTGGGGCACGATGCCGAGGAGGAGGAGCCCGAGACCGTTGGCCGACAGCAGCATGCGCATCCCACGGTCCCCCGCCGGCACGCCGGCATCCTTCGGCGCATCGAAGTACATCAGCTTCACGACGCGAAGGTAGTAGAACGCGCCGACGAGCGAGAACAGCACCGCGAGCACCGCGAGCACGATCTGCCCGGCGCTGACCGCCGCCGAGATCACCGCGAGCTTGGCATAGAAACCGACCGTGGGCGGAACGCCGGCGAGCGAAAACATCGCGAGCAGCATCAGGAACGCGATCCACGGACTGCGCTCGGCGAGCCCCTTCACGTTGTCGAGGTTCTCGCACTCGACGCCGCGCGAAGAAAGCAGCAGCAGCACCCCGAATGCGCCGAGTGCCATCGCGACGTACACCAGCGTGTAGAACATCGCCGCGGCGTAGGCGTCCGCGGCGTTGAGCCAGTTTCCGCCGACCACGCCCGAAAGCAGCGCGAGCAGCATGAAGCCCATGTGCGCGATCGTCGAGTAGGCGAGCATGCGTTTCAGGTTCGTCTGCGCAATCGCCGCGAGGTTGCCGAGCGCCATCGAGAGCACCGCGAGGATCGCCAGCATCTGCTGCCAATCGGCGGCGAGATCGATCAGACCGTTCACCAGCAGCCGGATCGCCATCGCGAACGCGGCGAGTTTGGGCGCCGATCCGATCACCAGCGTCACCGCGGTCGGCGCCCCCTGGTAGACGTCCGGAATCCACATGTGGAAAGGCGCCACGCCGAGCTTGAACGCGATTCCGGCGACGAGGAACACGAGCCCGAACACGAGGAAGGTATGCTGCGCGCCGTCGCGCCCGATCGTCGCCACCTGCTTCGCCACGCCGGCCAGGCCGAGGGTGCCGGTCGCGCCGTAGAGCATCGACATGCCGTAGAGCAGCAGCCCCGAGGCGAGCGCCCCGAGCACGAAGTACTTCATCGCCGCCTCGGTGGACACCGCCGAGTCGCGGTCGAGCGCGACCAGGGCGTACAGGCACAGCGACAGCAGCTCGAAGCCGAGGTAGAGCGTAAGGAAGCTCGCCGCGCTCGTCATCACCATGATGCCGAGCAGGGCGAACAGCAGCAGGACGAGAAACTCTCCGCGCAGCAGCCCGCGCTCGAGCAGGTAGCGACGCGAGTACACCAGGGCCACCGAAACCGCGCCACAGGCCGCCAGCTTGAGCACGTGCGCCAGCACGTCGGCGACGTAGAGACCGTGAAAAGCGTACGCCAGCTCGCCGCCGGTGCCCCAGAGCACGAACACCGTCGCGGCCGCAGAGGTGGCGAGGGTCGCCTGCGCGATCGCAAGGCTTGCGCGGCGCCCTTCGCGCTTCGCGTAAAGGTCGGCGACGAGAAGGGTACAGCTCCCGGCGAGCAGTACCAGCTCCGGCAGCGCGATCAGAAGGTCGGCGAGGGCGTTCATCCCGGGTCAGATTTTCGGCAGCGCCACGTGGCGCAGCAGGTCGTTCACCGAGGCGTGCATCACCTCGGTGAACGGCAGCGGGTAGACGCCCAGCGCGAGCACCGCGACCGCGAGCGCGCCCAGCACGATCCGTTCGCGTGCGTCGAGATCGACGAGCGCGGCGACCCGCTCGTTCGCCACCGCGCCGAAGATCACGCGTTTGTACATCCACAGCGTGTAGGCAGCTCCGAGGACCAGGGTGGTGGCGGCCGCCGCCGCGATCCACACGCTCGTTTTCATCGCGCCCAGGATCACCATGAATTCGCCGACGAACCCGCTGGTGGCCGGAAGGCCGCAGTTGGCGAGTGCGAACAGCATCATCAGCGCGGCGAACTTCGGCATCGTGTTCACCACCCCGCCGTAGTCCGCGATCCGACGCGAGTGCATGCGGTCGTAGAGCACGCCGACGCACAGGAACAGCGCCGCCGAGACGAAACCGTGCGAGATCATCTGCACGAGCGCGCCCTCGACGCCGAGCGCGTCGAACAGAAAGAAGCCGAGCGTGACGAAGCCCATGTGCGAAATCGAGGAGTAGGCGATCAGCCGTTTCATGTCGGTCTGCACCAGTGCCACCAGCCCGATGTACACCACCGCCACCAGCGACAGCGCGATCATCAGGTCGGCGAGCTCGCGCGAGGCATCCGGCAGGATCGGCAACGTGAAGCGCACGAAGCCGTAGGCGCCGAGCTTGAGCAGGATGGCGGCGAGCACCACCGAGCCGCCGGTCGGCGCTTCGGTATGCGCGTCCGGAAGCCAGGTATGCACCGGCCACATCGGCACCTTGATCGCGAACGCGAACAGGAAGCCGAAGAAGAGCGCGATCTGCGTCTCCAGCGCGAGCGGCAACGCCCACCAGTCCTGGATCGCGAAGCTGCCGCCGGCCTTGTCGTACAGATAGAGCATCGCCACCAGCATCAGCAGCGAGCCGAACAGCGTGTAGAGGAAGAACTTCAGGGCCGCGTATACCCGGTTCGGTCCGCCCCAGACGCCGATGATGAGGAACATCGGAATCAGGGTGGCCTCGAAGAAAACGTAGAAGAGCAGCGCATCGAGCGCCGAGAACACGCCGTTCAGCAGCCCGGACAGGACGAGAAAGGAGGCGAAGTACAGCGCCACGCGCCCCTCGACCGCGCGCCAGCCGGCGATCACCACCAGCACCGTCAGGAAGGAATTGAGGAGCACGAACAGCACGCTGATGCCGTCGACCCCGAGGTGGTAGTGGACGTTGAAGCGCGGGATCCACGCCACGCGCTCGACGAACTGGAAGCCCGGATTCGCGAGGTCGAAGCCGGTGTAGAGCGGGATCGTGACGAGGAAGCCGGCGATCGCGCCTGCGAGCGCGAGCGCGCGCGCGAGCCGCGCGTTGCGCTCGCCGCCGGTCGCGAGCACGGCGGCTCCGGCGGCGATCGGCACCCAGATCGCGAGCGAGAGCAACATCAGGGCGCCAGCACCCGGTACTTGACCATCGCGTACACCGTCGCGAGGCCGAAGATCATCACGAACGCGTACCAGTACACCAGCCCGCTCTGCACCAGGCGCACCACGCCCGCGAACCATCCCACCACGCGGGCCGAGCCATGGATCATCACCCCGTCGATCGCGCGCTCGTCGCCGCCTTTCCAGAGTCCGGTGCCGACCGCGCGTGCGCCGGCAGCGAATACCCGTGCGTAGAGCTCGTCGAAGCCGTACTTGCGCTCGACGAGCGCGTAGAGGATGCCGAGCCGCCGCGCGATGCGCTTGGGCAGATCGGGCCGCCAGCGGTAGAGAACGTACGCCGTCGCGATCCCGGCCGCGCCGAGCCAGAACGCAGGACCGGCGAGTCCGTGGGCGACGAAGCCCGCCAGACCGGGGTATTGCGCCGCGAGCTGCGCCACGTGGCCGTGCTCGGGTCGCACCACGATGCTCGGTCCGAAGTAGTCCCCGAACACCACCGGCCCGAGCCACCAGCCGGAGGCGACCGAGGGAATCGCGAGCGCCACGAGCGGCAGCGTCACCACCGCGGGCGATTCGTGCGGCGGATGCGCCGGATCGTGGCGGCTCTCGCCGTGGAACGCCAGAAAGAGCATGCGAAACGTGTACGCCGCGGTGACGAACACGCATACGAGCAGGCACCACCAGGCGAAGGCAGCGCCCGGTGTCTGCGAGTGCCGGATCATCTCGAGGATGGTGTCCTTGGAGAAAAAGCCGGCGAGCGGCGGGATCCCCGCAGAGGCAAGCGCGCCGATCAGCATCGTCGCGTAGGTGAGCGGCATGTGCCGGCGCAGGCCGCCCATGCGGCGCATGTCCTGTTCGTGATGCAGTGCGAGGATCACCGACCCGGCAGCCAGGAACAGCACCGCCTTGAAGAAAGCGTGCGTCACGAGGTGGAAAATCGCCGCCGCGTACGCCGATGCCCCGAGCGCGGCGGTCATGTAGCCGAGTTGGGAGAGCGTCGAATACGCGATCACGCGCTTGATGTCGTACTGCGTGAGCGCCACCAGTCCCATTGCGAGCGCGGTGATCGCGCCGATCGCCAACACCACCGCGCGCGCCGTCTGGGAGAGCTCGAACAGCGGCGACATGCGTGCCACCATGAAGATTCCGGCCGTCACCATCGTCGCGGCATGGATCAGCGCCGAGATCGGCGTCGGACCCTCCATCGAATCGGGCAGCCACACGTGCAGCGGAAACTGCGCGCTCTTGCCCATCGCCCCGACGAAGAGCAGCAGGCAGAGGAGCGTCACCGGCAGCGTCCCGCCGGCAGCGAGCGCCGGTGCCTGGTCGAACACCGGCCGGTAATGCAACGTGCCGAAGTACGCGAACACCAACGCGATCCCCAGCAGGAAACCGAAATCCCCGACGCGGTTGACCACGAAGGCCTTGAGATTGGCGGCGATCGCCGAAGGCCGCTTGTACCAGAAGCCGATGAGCAGATAGGACACCAGCCCCACCGCCTCCCAGCCGAAGAAGAGCTGGACGAAATTGTTCGCCATCACCAGCATCAGCATCGAGAAGGTGAACAGCGCGAGGTAGGCGAAGAAGCGCTGATAGCCGGGGTCTTCGGCCATGTAGCCGATGGTGTAGATGTGCACCATCAGCGAAACGAAGGTCACCACCACCATCATCAGCGCCGACAGGCGATCGACGAGAAAGCCGATCTCGAAGCGCGCGCCGCCGCTCGTGAGCCAGGTGTAGATGGCGCCGTCGAAGGTGTTGCCGGCGAGCACGTCAGCGAACACCGCGCAGGAGGCAAGGAACGAGACCAGTACCCCCGCGATCGCCGCGCGGTGCGCGCCGGTGCGTCCGATCGCGCGGCCGAAGAGCCCGGCGGCGATCGCGCTCGCGAGCGGTGCGAGCATCGCCACCAGGCAAAGCGTCTTCGTCGTCACCTCTACCCCTTGAGCGAATCGAGGTCGTCCACGTGGATCGTGGCGAGGTTGCGGAACAGCGCCACCAGGATCGCGAGCCCGATCGCCGATTCGGCCGCTGCCACGGTCAGGATGAAGAACACGAACACCTGCCCGGCGATGTCGCCGAGGAAGTGCGAGAAGGCGACGAAGTTGAGGTTGACCGCGAGCAGCATCAGCTCGATCGCCATCAACAGCACGATCACGTTCTTGCGGTTGAGGAAGATGCCGACCACCGCGACCGCGAACAATAGCGCGCCGAGCACGAGGTAATGCGAAAGCGCGACCGGCGTCACCCGCCCTCCTTCTCCGCAGGCATCTGCACCAGCCGCACGCGCTCCTCGCGCCGCACCCGCACCTGCGCCGCCGGATCCTGGGCGCGGCGGTCCTTGCGCGCGCGCAGCGTGAGCGCGATCGCGGCGACGATCGCGACCAGCAGCACCACCGCCGCCAACTCGAACGCGTACGCGTAATCGGTGTACAGGAGACGGCCGAGCGCGCGCGTGTTGCTGTAACCCGGTGGCTCGGCGCGCGCCGGAACCGCCATGCCCTGCCAGCGGTGGAAGAGCACGAGCGCCATCTCGACCGCCATCAGCACCCCGACCGCGAGCCCGAGCGGAAGGTAACGCCAGAATCCCTCGCGCAGCCGCTCGAGGTTGACGTCGAGCATCATCACCACGAACAGGAACAGCACCATCACCGCGCCGACGTACACCAGCACCAGCGCGAGCGCGAGGAACTCCGCGCGCAACAGCAGCCACAGCGCCGCCGCGGTGAAAAACGCGAGCACCAGGTACAGCGCCGCGTGCACCGGATTGCGCGCGGTGATGACGCGCAGCGCCGCCCCGAGCAGGATCGTGCCGAAGGCGTAAAAAAGGACCGTCTCGAACAGCATCGTTCTTCCGTCCGTCTCCTGCTCAGCGAAAGCGCGCGTCCGCCGCGCGGTCGGCCGCGATCTGTGCCTCGTAACGGTCGCCCACCGCGAGCAGCATCGCCTTGGTGTAGTAGAGATCGCCGCGCTTTTCGCCGTGGTACTCGACGATGCGCGTCTCGACGATCGCGTCCACCGGGCAGGCTTCCTCGCAGAAGCCGCAGAAGATGCACTTCACGAGGTCGATGTCGTAGCGCGTGGTGCGGCGCGTGCCGTCCGGCCGTTCCTCGGACTCGATCGTGATCGCGAGCGCCGGGCACACCGCCTCGCACAGCTTGCAGGCGATGCAGCGCTCCTCCCCGTTCGGGTAGCGGCGCAGCGCGTGCAGACCGCGCATGCGCGGGCTCGTGGGTGTTTTTTCTTCCGGATACTGCACCGTGATCTTGCGCGCGAACAGGTGCCGTCCGGTGAGCGCGAGCCCGCGCAGGAGCTCCAGCAGCAGGAACGCGCGAAAGAATTCGGCGATTCGCGTCAGCACGGCCGTCCGCTCAGCCCCAAATGTTCCACGGCGTCTGCATCCAGGCGCCGACCACCACGATCCATACGAGCGTGAGCGGGATGAACACCTTCCATCCGAGCCGCATGATCTGGTCGTAGCGGTACCGCGGCAGCGTCGCCCGGATCCAGAGGAAGATCGTGACGACGAGAAAGACCTTCGCGAGAAACCACACGAGCGCAGGAACCGCGTCGGCGAGCGGGCTGGAGATCGGCGGCTGCCAGCCGCCGAAGAACAGGATCACGGTGAGGGCCGACACGAGCAGCATGTTCGCGTACTCGGCGAGGAAGAAAAGCGCGAAGGTCATGCCGGAGTACTCCACCATGTGGCCGGCGACGATCTCCGATTCGCCTTCGACGACATCGAACGGTGCGCGGTTGGTCTCCGCGACGCCGGAGATGAAGTACACCGCGAGCATCGGCGCGAGCGGCAGCCAGTTCCAGGACAGGAAGTGCAGGCCCATGTCGGCGAAGACGCCGCGCGACTGCGAGGCGACGATGTCGGAGAGGTTCAGGCTGCCCGAAACCATCAGCACCACCACCAGGGCGAACCCCATCGCCAGCTCGTAGGAAACCATCTGCGCCGCCGAGCGCATCGCGCCGAGAAACGCGTACTTGGAGTTGGAAGCCCAGCCCGCGATGATGACCCCGTAGACCCCGCAGGAGGTGAGCGCGAGGAGGTAGAGCAGCCCGGCGTCGATGTCCGCGAGCACCAGCTCGGGCGCGAACGGGATCACCGCCCAGGCGGCGAGCGCGGCCGCGATCGCGATCATCGGTGCCGCCACGTAGAGCGCGCGGTTGGCGCTCGCCGGGAAAATGACCTCCTTGAACAGCAGCTTCAAGCCGTCGGCGATCGGCTGCGCGAGCCCGCGGGGGCCGACGCGGTTCGGGCCGATGCGCACCTGGATCCAGCCGATCAGCTTGCGCTCCCACAGCGTGAGGTACGCCACCGCGAGCATCAGCGGCGCGACGATCGCGACGATGAACGCGAGCGAGGCGACGAAATCGTAGAGCGCCGGGCCCCACAGCGGGCCGAAGCGCGATTCCGAATACGCGAGCAGGCTTTCCCGCATCTAGGCCACCTGCCGCAGCGGCACCGTCTCGAGCGTCACGGTGCCGAACATCGGCCCGAGCGCGGTGGTGGAGGGATGGCCCGCGGCGATGCGCACGCATCCGTCCGGCACGCCGTCATCCCGCGCCGCAGGCAGAACCGCCTCGCCCGCCCCCTGTCGCACCCGGATGCGGCTTCCCTCCTGCGCGCCAAGCGCCTGCATCAAGCGCGAGTTCATGCGCGCGCGCGGCGGCGCCGCATCGCGCGTTTTCTGCAGCGAGGGAGCGCGGCGCACCAGCGGATCGGCGAAATAGATCGGCACGTCGGCGATGCGCTCGACGCCCCCACCGGCCGCCGCGCCGCGTGCCGGCTCCGCGAACGGCTCGATGCGGTTCGAGAGCAGCGCCTTCGGGTCGCGCCCCGAGAGACAGGCGGCGCGCACCTCCTCCACCGTCTCGAAGCCGAAACCCGGCCGACCCTGCATCGTGCCGAGCATGCGCAGCACCTTCCACGCCGGGCGTGCCTCCCCCCGCGGGCGTACCGCCGCCTGAAAGCTCTGCACCCGCCCCTCGGTGTTGACGAACGTGCCGGCGGTTTCGGTGAACGGCGCGATCGGAAGCTGCACGTCGCCGAGGTCGCTGCGGAACATCGTCAGGTTGACGGTGAAGCGCGCGCGGCCGATCGCCGTCCTCGCCCGCTGCGGGTCGGCGAGATCGTACTCGGGCTCGACGTTGAGGAGGAGGAAAGCGTCCATCCCGAGCACCGTCTCGAGGTTTCCGTTCGCCGGCAGGCCCGCGAGGTAGCCACCCACCGAGTTCGCCGCCTCGCCGAGGAAGCCCAACCGCGCACCGGTCTCTTCGGCGAGCGCCTGCGCCGCGGCGTGGAGCGCCCCCGCACGGGGATGCTGCTGCGCGAGGTTGCCCAGCAGGATCGCGCCGTTTCTCGCGCCCCGGAGCACGGTGGCGAACTCCGGCAAAGCGTCCAGGAGCGCAGAGGGGGCGACGACGCGTTTCGAGCGCACCGGCATCCGCCAATCGTCGTCGACGGCGTGCAGCATGTGGATCGCCGCACCGCGCCGCGCCGCCTGCCGCAGCCGATGCGCAAGGAGCGGCTGATCCTTCGGCAAGAACGACCCGACCACCAGCACGCAGTCGAGAGCGCCGAGCTCGGCGATCGGCATGCCGAGCCAGGGGATGCCCGCGCGCCGGCCGTCGGCCGAGAAATCCGAGTGCCGCAGGCGGAAATCGGCGGGCACGCCCAGCCGTGCCGCGAGGAAGAGTTCCTCCAGCGTCGCGTGCGGCGAGGCGAGCACGCCGAAATCGCGCAAGCCGTCAGCAGCTGCGCGCAGTGCCTCCTCCCAGGAAGTCTCCTGCCAGGCGCCGCCGCGCCGGACCCGCGGCACCGTCAACCGTTCCGGCGAATCGAGCGCCTCGTACGAAAAGCGGTCCTTGTCCGAAAGCCAGCATTCGTTCACCGCCTCGTTCTCGAGCGGCAACACGCGCATCACGCGCTGCTGCTTCACCTGCACGAGGAGATTCGCACCGACCGCGTCGTGCGGCGATACCGAGCGGCGGCGTGCGAGCTCCCAGGTGCGCGCGCGGTAGCGAAAGGGTTTCGAGGTGAGCGCTCCGACCGGACAGAGGTCGATCATGTTGCCGGAGAGCTCGGAGTCCACCGTCCGGCCGACGAAGGCGACGATCTCGGCGTGCTCGCCGCGGCCGATCATGCCGAGCTCCATCGTGCCCGCGATCTCCTCGCCGAAGCGCACGCAGCGCGTGCACTGGATACAGCGGCTCATTTCCTCGGCCGCGACCAGCGGGCCGAGGTTCTTCGCCAGAACGACGCGTTTTTCCTCGGTATAGCGCGATGCCGCCGGCCCGTAGCCCACCGCGAGATCCTGCAGCTGGCATTCTCCACCCTGGTCGCAGATCGGACAGTCGAGCGGATGGTTGATGAGCAGGAACTCCATCACCGACCTCTGCGCCTGGCGGGCGAGCGGGGAGGCCGTCTTCACCTTCATGCCGTCGGTGACCGGGGTAGCGCAGGCCGGCATCGGCTTCGGCGCTTTCTCGATCTCGACCAGACACATGCGGCAGTTGGCGGCGATCGAGAGCTTCGGGTGGTAACAGAAATGCGGGATGTAGAAGCCGAGCCGGTGCGCCGCCTCCATCACGGTGGTACCGTGGGGGACCTCGATTTCCCTGCCGTCGATCTCGACTCTCAGCATCAGGCTGCCCGCGCGATCGGCGCTCCGGGATCCGCGCCCGCGCGGCCCCACTTCGGTTCCGAGGTCCCTTCGAGACAGCGCTTGTGCCGGACGTGGTGCTCGAACTCCGGGCGGAAATGCTGCAAAAAGCTCTTTACCGGAAGCGCGGCGGCGTCGCCCAGCGCGCAGATGGTGCGGCCGGCGATGTTGTCGGCGACGCTCAGGAGGAGTTCGAGATCTTCCATCCGCCCGCGTCCGTTCTCGATGCGGTGCACGACGCGGTAGAGCCAACCGGTACCCTCGCGGCACGGCGTGCACTGGCCGCAGGACTCTTCGTAGTAGAAATACGACAAGCGCTCGAGCGCGCGCACCATGCAGGTGGAATCGTCCATCACGATCACCGCGCCGGAACCCAGCATCGAACCCGCCTTCGCGATCGAGTCGTAGTCCATGTCGGTCTTCATCATGACCTCGGCCGGCAGCACCGGCATCGAGGAGCCCCCCGGGATCACCGCCTTCAGCCTGCGCCCGGGACGCACCCCACCCGCCCGCTCGAGCAGCTGCGCGAACGGCGTGCCGAGCCGCAGCTCGTAGTTGCCCGGCCGCACGACATGTCCGGTGACCGAGAAGATCTTGGTGCCGCCGTTGTTCGGCCGTCCGAGCGCGAGGAACGCGTCGGCCCCGTGACGCAGGATCCAGGGCACGCAGGCGAAGGTCTCGGTGTTGTTGATCGTGGTCGGCTTGCCGTACAGCCCGTAGCTCGCCGGAAAGGGAGGCTTGAAGCGCGGCAATCCTTTTTTGCCCTCGATCGACTCGAGCAGCGCAGTCTCCTCGCCACAGATATAGGCGCCGTAACCGGCGTGCGCGTGGAGCTCGAAGTCGAACCCCGAGCCGAGGATGTTCTTGCCGAGGTATCCCGCTGCGCGCGCCTCCTCGATCGCCTGCTCGAACTGCTCGTAGATCTCCCAGATCTCGCCGTGGATGTAGTTGTAGCCGACCGTCGCGCCCATCGCGTAGCCCGCGATCACCATGCCCTCGATCACCGCATGCGGGTTGTAGCGCAGGAGGTCGCGGTCCTTGCAGGTGCCGGGCTCTCCCTCGTCCGAATTGCACACCACGTACTTCTGCCCCGGAAACTCGCGCGGCATGAACGACCACTTGAGCCCGGTGGGAAAGCCCGCGCCGCCGCGCCCGCGCAGCGCCGAGCGCTTCACCTCCGCGATCACGTCCTCCGGCCTCATCTTCGTGCCGAGCACCTTGCGCAGCGCCGCGTACCCTTGGCGCGCCTCGTAGTCCGCGAGGCGCCAGTTGCGGCCGTCCAGACCCGCCATCAGGATCGCGTCCGGCCCGTAGTCCAGCATCGTTATTTCAGCTCCTCGAGCAGACGGTCGAGCTTCTCGGCGGTCATGCCGTCGTGCATCTTCTTGTTGTTGACGAGCAGCACCGGCGCCGCCGCGCACGCCCCCATGCACTCGCCCTCCTTCAGCGTGAAGCGGCCATCGGGCGTGGTCTCCCCGAAACCGACGCCGAGCCGGCGGCGCAAGTGATCCGCCGCTTCGAGCGCGCCCTGCAGGCCGCACGGAAGACAGGTGCAGATCGTGAGCTTGTACCGGCCGACCGGCTCGAGATCGTACATGCTGTAGAAGGTCGCCACCTCGTATACCGCGATCGGCGGCACCCCGAGGTAGCGAGCAACGAAATCCATCGTCTCGGCCGACAGCCAGCCTTTCTCGTCCTGCGCCACGATCAGCGCCGCCATCACCGCCGAGCGCCTGCGCTCCGGCGGGTACTTGGCGATCTCGCGGTCGATCTTCTTCAGCGCGGCGGCGCTCAGCATCGCCGGTGTCTCCTTCCCTAGCGGTCGATCTCGCCGAACACGATGTCCATCGTGCCGATGATCGCCACCGCGTCGGCGAGCAGATGCCCGCGGGCCATCTCGTCCATCGCCGCGAGATGCGCGAACCCCGGAGCGCGGATCTTCAGACGGTAGGGCTTGTTCGCACCGTCGGAGACGAGGTAGATGCCGAATTCGCCCTTTGGCGCCTCGACCGCGGCGTACACCTCGCCCTCGGGCACGTGCATGCCTTCGGTGAAGAGCTTGAAGTGGTGGATCAGCTCCTCCATGTTCGCCTTCATCGCCGCACGCGAGGGCGGCGCGACCTTGTGGTCGTCGGTGATCACCGGGCCCGGGTTGGCGCGCAGCCACTCGACGCATTGACGGATGATGCGGTTCGACTGACGCATCTCCTCGATGCGCACGAGATAACGATCGTAGCAGTCGCCGTTGCGTCCGACCGGGATGTCGAACGCCAGCCGGTCGTACACCTCGTAGGGCTGCTTCTTGCGCAGATCCCACGCCACCCCCGAGCCGCGCAGCATCGGTCCGGTGAAACCGAGCGCGATCGCGCGCTCGGGCGGCACGACGCCGATGCCCACGGTGCGCTGCTTCCAGATCCGGTTGTCGGTGAGCAGCGTCTCGTAGTCGTCCACGCACTTCGGAAACCGCTCGGTGAAGTCCTCGATGAAGTCGAGCAGCGACCCCTGGCGGTTGCGGTTGAGCGCTCGGACCTCCTCCTCGCTGCGCCACCGGGAGGGCCGGTACTGCGGCATCGTGTCGGGGAGATCGCGGTAGACGCCCCCGGGGCGGTAGTAGGCCGCGTGCATGCGCGCCCCCGACACTGCTTCGTAGCAGTCCATCAGGTCCTCGCGCTCGCGAAAGCAGTACAGGAACACCGTCATCGCGCCGCAGTCGAGACCGTGCGCGCCGAGCCAGAGCAGATGGTTCAGGATGCGGGTGATCTCGTCGAACATCACCCGGATGTACTGCGCGCGGATCGGCACTTGGATACCGGCGAGCTTCTCGATCGCCATCACGTAGGCGTGCTCGTTCGCCATCATCGAGACATAGTCCAGGCGGTCCATGTACGGCACCGACTGCAGGTAGGTCTTGTGCTCGGCGAGCTTCTCGGTCGCGCGGTGCAGCAGGCCGATGTGCGGGTCGGCGCGCTCGATCACCTCGCCGTCGAGCTCGAGCACGAGCCGGAGCACGCCGTGCGCCGCCGGATGCTGGGGCCCGAAGTTGAGCGTGTAGTTGCGGATCTCAGCCATCGCGCCGGGCGGCGTAGTTCGGTTCGCGCACCACGCGGGGCACTACCTCGCGCGGCTCGATCGTCACCGGTTGATAGACGACGCGCCGCTGCTCCGGGTCGTAGCGCATCTCGACCGTACCCGAGAGCGGGAAATCCTTCCGGAAGGGATGGCCGATGAAGCCGTAGTCGGTGAGGATGCGGCGCAGGTCCGGATGGCCCTCGAACACGATGCCGAAGAGGTCGAACGCCTCGCGCTCGAACCAGTTCGCCGCAGGCCATACCTCGATCACCGATGCGAGGCGTGGAAACGCGTCGTCCGGGCAGTAGGTGCGCAACCGCAGCCGCCAATTGTGCGCGATCGAGAGCAGATGCAGCACCACCGCGAAACGCGGTCCTTCGCGCGGGCGGTCGCCGTACGTCGAGTAGTCCACCGCGCAAAGGTCGGTGAGCTGGTCGAATGCGAGTTCCGGCTGCTCGCGCAGCCGGCGCGCGGCGGCCGGGTATTCGGCAGCAGGAACCTCGACGGTGATCTCGCCCAGGCGCTCGACCGGCGCGTATCCCGCGCGCACGAGCGCACCGGCGAGGCGCTCGAGTTTCGGGCTCATCGGGCGGTGGGGTTCTGCGCCATCAGCGCGCGATCGTGTTCGTGCGCCGGATCTTGTTCTGAAGCTGCACGATGCCGTAGAGCAGCGCCTCGGCGGTCGGCGGACAGCCCGGCACGTACACGTCCACCGGCACGATGCGATCGCAGCCGCGCACCACCGAGTACGAGTAGTGGTAGTAGCCGCCGCCGTTCGCGCACGAACCCATCGAGATCACCCAGCGCGGCTCCGCCATCTGGTCGTAGACCTTGCGCAGCGCCGGCGCCATCTTGTTGCAGAGCGTGCCGGCGACGATCATCACGTCGGACTGCCGCGGGCTCGGGCGGAACACGACACCGAAGCGGTCGAGGTCGTAGCGCGAGGCGCCGGCGTGCATCATCTCGACCGCGCAGCAGGCGAGTCCGAACGTCATCGGCCACAGCGACCCGGTGCGCGTCCAGTTGACGAGCTTGTCGAGCTGGGTGGTGACGAATCCTTGTTGCAGGAGGCCCTCGATCGCCACCGCTCAGTCCCAGTCGAGTGCGCCCTTGCGCCACTCGTAGAAAAACCCCACCACGAGGATGGCGAGGAAGAGCATCATCGAGAGAAATCCGTGGAGGCCGATCTCGCCGAGCGCCACCGCCCAGGGAAAGAGGAAAGCGATCTCGAGATCGAAGAGGATGAACAGGATCGCGACCAGGTAGTAGCGCACGTCGAACTTCATGCGCGCGTCCTCGAACGCCTCGAAGCCGCATTCGTAGGGCGAGAGCTTCTCCGCATCCGGGCGGTTCGGACCGAGCGCGACGCCGAGCGCCACCGGCACCGCACCCACCGCCAGAGCGACCAGGAGAAAGAGCAGGATCGGGAAGTACTCGGCCAGCATGCTTTCAGGTTC
>Ga0308420_1000520_pt1 | contig 19073 bp, 17 predicted proteins | sample HotsprSampleMS55_FD_203802 | JGI IMG/M metagenome (GOLD analysis project Ga0308420, IMG submission 203802) | Hot spring phototrophic mat microbial communities from Mushroom Spring, Yellowstone National Park, Wyoming, United States - 20090730_MS55 ... | reverse complement strand
GCAGTCAACACCATGGCTACTGAAGGTAAGGCATACACCGCTCCGATGAGCCATTCGGGAGCATTTCCACGGATTCTGGTCAGATGCAAGGTTAGGACGGGTGACAATGAGGCGTAGTAGATACCTGAAACCATCACAGCCATCATGATCGCACTCAAGACTTTCGATTGGAGCGATATTCTTAGATCCTCAAGCAAGCTTGTGGTCTCTATTCCTTCCAACCTGCTCGGCTCTTTCACGAGCCACCAGACAAGGAACGTGGATAAGATCACAACAATGCCGGACAGTTCCATAGAAGCTCGATAGCTTCCCATGGCGCTCGCAAGCAAGCCACCTACTGCAGGGCCCACGATCAGGCCCGATGCCGATGCCGCTTGTGCTGTAGCAATGTACCTAGGCGCTCGGTTTTCCGGAGTATTTGTAGCTATCAGGGCCATGGACATCGGTATGAATCCTGTGAGCGCGCCGTTGAGAAACCGCAAGATAGCTAGCTGAACAGGCGTGCGGCATACACTCATGGCAAAATAGATACCGGCCAGACATAGCCCGGCTCTTATTGCCATGGGTTTACGGCCATATTTGTCACCCATCTTGCCCCAAAACGGCATAGCAAACACGCTGGATAGGGACTGGAGAGCGAATATGACACCCATCCAGTTTAGAACTGCCTTCTCGCTGGTGGTCCCGAGGTCTCTCATGAAGAGGGGAAGGAATGGAATCACTTGATTCCAACTCACTGAGGCAAGGAATATCGTGGTAGAAAGTATGATCAGATTGCGTTTGTAGTACGGCATAACGACAAATATACCAAGACTTGATCTGATAAAGGGTATCCGCGTGAGATAAGAATTCTGGATCGGTCACGCCGAACAACCAGTGAGTTGCTACAATAAGGATACTTGTTTAGTGTACCATAAATGTCAGTAGAGATACCACTAAGGAGGGAATGCGGGGTGTGCACGACGATGTTGCAACCAGGTGAGCAAGTCTTCTAGGTTCCATGTGTTGATTATGTCACTGGGCTCCAGCCAGCCACGTCGAGCCATCGCTAGGCCATAGCGAATGTTAGCTAGTTCCCCTGTATTATGCGCATCAGTGTTTATAACAAGTTTGATCCCTTTTTCTTTTGCAACTCTCGCATAAGTATCATTGAGGTCGAGACGATCGGGGTATGAGTTAATCTCCAATGCGACCGAATAGGCAGCTGCAGCTTGAAATACTCGCTCCAAGTCAACGTCGTAAGGGTCTCGCTGATTGATCAATCGGCCTGTGGGATGAGCCAAGATGTCTACCAAGCCGGTCTCGATAGCACGTACAATACGGCGGGTCATCTGCTCACGATCGAGTTTGAATCGCTGGTGTATCGATGCTACTACGATATCCAGTTGTCGTAGCAATCCATGACTTATGTCTAGTGTACCGTCTCGGCGTATGTCAACCTCTGATCCCATTAAGATGCGAAAATCCCTCAGGTTCTCATTCAGCCGGCTTATCTCAGCCATTTGCTTTCTCAGATCGTGCTCGGAGAGTCCATGCGCTATCTTGAGATGATGAGTATGATCACATATTGCCATGTACCGGTAGCCACGCTTACGAGCAGCCTCAACCATCTGTTCAATTGTGTTGCTCCCATCGCTCCAGCGGGTATGCACATGCAAGTCTCCTTGAATATCTTGCTGCTCGACTAGCTTCGGTAGGGCATTTCTGGCTGCTGCCGCGATTTCTCCTTTGTCCTCCCTTAGCTCTGGAGGAATCCAAGGAAGTCCGAGGATACCGTATATGTCTTCTTCGTTCCGCCCTGAAATAACTAGCTCATTCGTATCCAGGCGATGGATACCGTATTCGCTGATGGTCAAACCTCTCGCATTAGCCATTTCGCGGAGCTTGATATTATGAAACTTTGAACCCGTGAAGTGGTGCAACATGGCACCGTAATTATCCATTGATGCTACTCTAAGATCTATGCGAAAACCAGTCCTAGTGAGAACGCTGCTCATGCTGTCGCCCTCTTCTATCACCTCGTAAACTTGTGGGAGATGGGTAAATGCATGAATTACAGCGTTGGGATTGTTGGTGCCAATGACAATGTCGATGTCGCCTACGGTCTCCTGCCGTCGGCGCAGACTTCCTGCCTCACTTATTTGTTCCACGGGAGCATCTTCTCTCAGCCGGGTCGTCAGGTCTTCGGCGAGGGGAAGAGCAGTGCCCAGTAACATACGCTTGCCCTGCCGATGGATTATTCTGATGGCGCGAAGAATCTTGCTCTCAGTCTTGGGGCCGATACCAGAAACATTTTGAATGCGGTGGTCCCTTGCTGCTTGTTCCAAATCTTGCAAGGAACTCACTCCAAGTTTCTCATAAAGTAACTTAGCAGTCTTTGGTCCTATACCTGGAACTGCAATAACGTCAATCAAACCTTCAGGGAACTCGGCTTTGAGTTCATCGTAGGTGGGAGTCGTTCCTGTGCTAAGAATATCCTGGATCTTCTGGGCGATACTTTCGCCTATCCCGGGTATCTGCTTGAGATCGCCGGTTTTGGCAATCTCCTCCAAACTTTCTGCCAGGTTTTCTATGTGGCTGGCAGCCGTTCGATAGGCAAGAACGCGATGGGCGTTTTCTCCTTTGATTTCATATAAGTCCGCTATTCTCTCAAGTATTCGAGCGACTTCGGTATTTCTCATCGATAATCACTCTGACAGGCAGCACGGACCGCGACAGACTTGTTCAGAGCCCCTACACAACACCTGACTATTCTAAGACCTTTAGGCTTTGTATGAATTCCAAACTCTTAAGATCGCGGTCAGATCTACAGCGTATATGCCATCTCATCACGCGAGCGATCTGATCCAAGACCAATGAGGAGATCTCACACCGTTCGAGACTGGGAGCATCGGCCGACATCAGCATCTGCATAGATGCCGGGACATCGTTCGAAATCTCGATGGCGTCCTCAGGCAAGGGACCACATTCTTCACACACAACGCCACCCATCCAGGGACTATAGTAGCGACTGCCAGTTGGAAGAGTCCGTTGACACCGAACGCACTTATCGAGCGTCGGCTGGTAACCGGCGATTCTCATGAGCTTGAGCTCAAATGCACGGGTGATTTTCGCCGGATCGTTGGGACGCTCAAGCAGGTATAGGGTAGACAGTAAGAGGTCAAAAGTAGCTGGACCCGCGTAGCGTTCCTCGACAAGCTTATCGATGAGCTCTGCTACATAGGCGGCGTGTGCAATTCGTTTGATATCTCCGCGGATATTCGGAAACGATTCCTTCACTTCTACCTGCGTTATGACGTCTAGGTTCTGGCCTTCAGCCAACTGGAACCTACCGTAGGTTAATGTTTCAGTAGCACCACTCAGACGGCTAATGAGCTTGCGTGAACCTTTAGCGATAGCCGTAAGCTTTCCGCGCTCACGTGTGAATAGTGTAACAATTCGGTCTGTTTCGCCAAACATTACCCGCCGCAAGATGATAGCGCTAGCGGTGTACAGAGGCATATCTTTTCTCCTAATCGCTATTACCGGAGCCCTGCGCAGCAAGTCGGAATCTGGAACTGCAACCAGAGTCATTCGGAACATATGGGCGCTGTGCGGCCGCACTTAGCTTTTTATGTTTTGTGGACACCTGCCCGCCTATTTTACCAAAGAAAAAAACCGCAGGAACACCCCCTGCGGCTGTAAGAAAGTCTGAAGAATAATGGAATTGAAGCGTGCTATTTACTTCGCATGCTTCAGAAGTTCGTCAGGATTGTAAGCCTCCAATAGTATGACACCAGTGCTTGTACCCAAGCGGCTTGCGCCTGCATCTAGCAAGTCCATCGCGTGCTCAATCGTGCGTATACCACCCGCGGCCTTAACACCCATTGAGGGGCCAACTATACTCCTGATCAGTTGAACATCCTGCTTCATTGCGCCGTTAGGAGCAGTACCAGTGGAAGTCTTAATATAATCCGCACCAGCATCTCTGGCTATTTCACAAGCTATGACCTTCTCCTCTTTAGTAAGAAATGGTGTTTCGATAATGACCTTAACCAGAACCCTATTTGATTCCTGCGTCATCCCTGAGAGACTAACTGCACCAACCAAATCCGAGAGCTCTCGTCGAACGTATTCGTAGTCGCCGGATTTTAGCGCGCCGACATTCATAACGACATCCAACTCTTCGGCTCCATTGGCAACCGCGTTCTTTGCTTCATAGACCTTTGTGCTGCGAGTATTCGCGCCGTGAGGAAAACCAATTGGCGTACAAACCTTGACATCGGTACCTTCAAGCTCGCGCACCGCAAGGGAGACCCAGAAAGGTAAGACGACCACGGCAGCGAAGTGGTACCTGCGAGCCTCTTTACATATGTTGATAATGTCGTCTTCGATCGCTGTGGGTCTGATCAGCGTATAGTCTATAAGTTTTGCAAACTGCTCCTTGGTATACAAGCTAGCTTCCTCCTGACTTCGACCCTAGCCACTGTATGTTACCCAATTGAGTGAAATAGCTAATCGAAACTTGCGCTAGAGTCGCTACTGTTGAAGCCTCGTGCCGGATTTGAGCTCTGAGACAGCTTCCCTCAGTTCCGGTAATAGGGCTTCGGAACATGCTTTTTCAGCTATAAGATCAACTATTAAGCTTCCCACAACTGCTCCGTCCGCATAATCACAGACTTCCTGGACGTGTTCCCTCGACGATATGCCAAATCCTACAACGACAGGCTTGTCTGTCTTCGAACGAATTCTGGCCACAAGATCACGAACACCCTGAGCCATCTCCTGGCGAGCACCGGTGACCCCGGTCCTGGACACGCAGTATATGAATCCTGATGCCAGTTTAGAAACCTCGGCAATTCTCTGCTCAGTGCTCGTGGGCGCGAGCAAGAATATGGTGCTGAGACCAGCTGCATCCGCAGCCGTCTTCCACTCCTGGGCTTCTTCAGGTACTAGGTCGGTTACGATGACACCGTCGGCGCCCGAGGCAACTGCTTCAGTCGCGAAACAGTGCAATCCGTACCTAAGAACTGGATTATAATAGGTCATCAGGACGATAGGCAAGTCTGACTTGTCACGAATGGAGCGTACGAGGTCAAGCACTTTGGTCACGTTCGTTCCTGCCTCCAGTGCGCGCATAGATGCCGCCTGGATGCTAGGACCATCTGCAATTGGATCGCTAAAGGGTATGCCTAGTTCGACGATATCCGCACCTGCCTGCCCCAGCTCGAGAACGATATCCTCCGTTGTATCAAGGTTCGGATCTCCGGCGGTGACAAAACAGACCAGCGCCCCTTCTCCAGATGCTCTTAGTCGAGTAAAACAGTCGTCTATTCGACTCATCGCGCACCCTCCATACCTGTAAGGGAGTGGGAGAGCATTCGGGACACTTGTTCTACGTCCTTATCACCTCTGCCAGAGAGATTGATTATGACGATCTCGTCCTTCCGTAGTTTAGGAACGAGCTTTCGAGCATAGGCTATGGCATGTGCCGATTCCAGCGCAGGAATTATACCTTCTTTCTCTGCCAGCCATCGGAATGCATCTAGGGCCTCATCATCGGTTGCCGATACATACGTCGCTCGCCCAGTGTCTTTCAGGTAACTATGCTCTGGACCAACACCAGGATAATCGAGACCAGCAGAGATAGAATGAGTTTCCAGCACTTGGCCGTCTTCGTCTTGCAGGAGGTAGCTCGCCGTACCATGTAACACACCCGGTGAACCCGCACCCAAGGTAGCCGCGTGCTTCTTGGTATTCAGTCCTTTGCCGGCAGCTTCGACGCCGATAAGTCTGACACTTGTGTCGCCTATGAACGGATAGAAGATGCCCATGGCATTGCTTCCACCGCCAACACAGGCAATTACATAATCGGGTAATCTGCCCTCTTTCTCTAGGGTTTGCTGTTTTGCTTCTTTGCCGATAACGGACTGAAAGTCTCGAACCATCATTGGGAATGGGTGAGGGCCAGCAACTGTACCAAAGATGTAATGAGTAGTCCGAACGTTCGTCACCCAGTCGCGAAGCGCCTCATTTATCGCATCTTTAAGCGTTCGGGAACCTGATCGAACAGTGATGACCTTGGCACCCAGCAATTGCATTCGGAACACGTTTAGCGCTTGACGACCGACATCTTCTTCGCCCATGTAGATTTCACACTCAAAGCCGAAAAGCGCGCAAGCTGTGGCTGTGGCAACTCCATGCTGACCTGCACCTGTTTCGGCAATCATTCGTGGTTTGCCCATGCGTTTGGCGAGGAGAATTTGCCCCATGGTGTTGTTCATCTTGTGCGCACCGGTATGGCATAGGTCCTCACGTTTTAAATAGACCCTTGCACCACCCAGCTCCCGCGTAATCCTTTCCGCGAAGTACAATGGTGTGGGGCGGCCTACATATTCGCGGAGATAGTACTCCAACTCTTTGGCGAAACCAGGATCGTTCTTTGCCTTTTCGTACTCGGCAGTAAGTTCGTCTAGGGCAGGGATAAGCGTCTCGGGAACGAATCTCCCACCGAAGCGCCCGAAGTGTCCGAGTTCGTCGGGTAGTTTACGTGTTTCGTTTGGCATTTTGTATAAACTCCTTCACCTTGGCATGGTCTTTCTTTCCAGGCATCGCCTCGACACCCGTGGAGACGTCCACAGCGTATGGACGCACCATGCGAACCGCGTCTGCCACGTTTTCGGGTCTAAGGCCGCCTGCAAGTACGATCGGTTTGCCTAGAGATTTCGCTTTGGCAGCGAGCGTCCAATCAAACGTGCGTCCAGTGCCGCCCATAAGGCCCTCCACATGTGTGTCCAAGAGGATGGCAGCAGAACTGCACACCACCTGATCATTTATAGCCCGACGAATGTCTTCATCAGCCTTGATTCTCACCGCACAGATAGTTCGGTTCCATCCGTTCTCGATTTCCTTTGATATGAAGGCCATCATGTGTTCGTCAGCATCATGCAACTGAGCATAGTGAAGGCCGGTTGTCGACCAAATTCGGCATATTTCCATAGCATGGAGGCCTGCGAAAACACCTACGGTGGTTATAAAAGGCGGCAGGCGGTCAAGAATATCCCGTACCGTGTGTATATCAACCTGTCTAGGGCTTTCCGCAAAGACAAAGCCTAGCGCGTCGGCGCCTGCCTCAACGGACGCCATTGCGTCAGTGATATTTGTAATTCCACATATCTTGACGCGTACCAATCTATGCGCTCCATTGTTTCGCCAGCCGCACCATGGTTTCGTAATTCGCCATTGTTTGCGGCTTTATCTTTCTAGAATACGGACACGCTGTTGGCATCAAGACAAATCCTCTGCCTTTGCCGGACGTGCCTTCGGTGAGAGTCTTTGTCACAACCTTCTCGAATTCCGAAGGTTCCAAGTTCTCTATATCGGAAACCTCTATGTTGCCCATGAGTACAAGATCTCTGCCATATTCACGCCTCACCCAAGAGAGTTCCACATCACCTTGGGGTGGCGGCTCAAGGGGCTCTAGTGCCGTCGCGCCCATTTCCACAATATACGGAAGTACGCTTCTCACTCGGCCGTGACAGTGAATACGGGGATATCCTCCGTACCGATTGATGATGTCTATCATCGGTTTAGTATAACGAACCACGTATTCACGGAACAACCTTGGGGGCAAGTAGGGTTCGGTAGCATACTCGGGCCCATAGATGCGCCAATGCCTACCTGGAAACTCCCGAGCCACCTGTTCTGTGACAGAATACAAATGTCTGGCAAACTTTTCCAACAACTGGTGGAACAGATTTTGCTCGGTAAGCGCTATTACCAGATAATCCCCCATCGAAAATAGAGACGCAGCCATGCACAAGGGATCTGCAGTATCCACCATTACTATACCGGCGTCACCCAAGGCCTCATCTTCGCTAAACATATGAGACAGGTCTATATCGTAGTCGAAAACCTCATCTGGAAGCTTCAGGTAAGCTCTTAAATCGTCTGCGTCTTTCAGCAGGTGTTCGATGAACCAAGTGGTATCGATGTCCGGGTCACGGCGAGCGAGTGATGTAAGCGTACGACCGTCAACCTCCAAGGTCGTTCGGAAGTATCGTGACCCATCTAGTTCATAGCTGTCACTGGTGAAGAACTCGCTAGTGGGATTGCTGAGCGCAGTACTTGTCCGAGGCATAACCATTCGAATTATGTCGGTTTCTTCTTCAGCCAAACGTATCAATGGTGCCCACGACGGATCATTATAAACGTAGAATGGGTCTGTGTTGCTCGGATCGAGTTTGAAGCCGCCGATCTCGTAGAAGTTTACGGCTGGACGATCCACCGTCTCGCCGCGCAAGGTTGCCAACAAGCGCTCACGCCGAGTCATTTCAGGCTTCTGTTCCTCCTCCCAGGAGCTCTCGAATTTTCGCCCTGGGATCTGCTTGTCTCATCAAAGACTCACCCACTAAAACGGCGTCCGTGCCCACCTGCATAAGCTTTTCAATGTCATCTCGAGTGAATATACCACTTTCGCTGACCAAAACGCGGTCGCTAGGAACGCGACTCGCGAGTGCCAATGTTGTAGCCAGACGGGTTTCAAAGGTACGAAGGTCACGATTATTGATGCCAATGACACGTGCTCCGAGGTCCAGTGCGACCTCCAGTTCTTCGCCGGTATGGACTTCTACTAGTGCTGCCATTCCCATGGTATCTGCTATTGCCATAAGCTCACCAAGTTCGTTGCGAGATAAAGCGGCGACGATTAGAAGAATGGCATCTGCTCCGGCCGCACGCGCTTCGTATACCTGGTATTGATCTATGATAAAATCCTTTCTGAGAACAGGAACGCTTACAGATTGGCGAACTTCACGAAGATAGGTCATTCGACCCTGGAAGTACTTCTTATCGGTGAGGACAGAGACAGCAGACGCACCCGCTTCTTCGTACGCTTTGGCAATTGCTACTGGGTCAAAGTCTTCTCTGATTAGCCCTCTTGACGGAGATGCCTTCTTTACTTCAGCTATCAATCGTAAACTAGATCTAGGTTCTCTTGTCCTAGACTCTGGTCCTTTGAGAGCATTTTCGAAATCCCTAGCCTGCGGAGCAGTCTGGACTTCGTCTTTCAATTGTTCAAGTGATATGCGAGCTTTCTTGGCTTCGACTTCTGATCGCTTATCTGCGAGAATAGTTTCAAGAATCACTGCTTATTTTACACTCCCCAATGCCAAGACCTTATTCGACCTACGAGTCTTAATATCGCCGTAGGTTATGTCGTTTCCCCTAATTTATTACTGAGCTCAATTAGCTTTCTAAGAGTAGCTTCTGCGCTGCCATTTTCGATGGACTCAGCTGCGAGAGCCATGCCTTCTTGAATTGACGATGCCTGCCCGCCTATCGTAAGAGCGGCCCCTGCATTCAACAATACAATATCGCGCTTTGGTCCCTTCTTACCTCTCAAGATCTCTTCCAGGATTTTGGCATTTTCTTTCGGGCTGTTTCCCTGGCGCAAATCGTCGGGCTTAGCGCTTTGCAATCCAACCTCTTCGGGTGAAATCTCGTATGTAACTAGCTTGCCGTGCTGTAATTCCGTCACCTTTGTCTTACCAAGAGTAGAAAGCTCATCAATTCCATCCAGCCCATGTGCGACAATGGCCCTAGCCGTCCCCAATCTAGCCAGGACACTAGCCATGAGTTCCGTGAGATAAGGCTCGCACACACCAATGAGCTGGCGGCCGGCACCTGCAGGATTTGTGAGTGGCCCAAGAATGTTAAAAACCGTGCGAATTCCGATTTCCTTTCTAGGCACCACTGCGTGTTTCATAGATGGATGGTGTGCTGGGGCAAACATGAAGCCGATACCTATTTCATCAACACAGCGTGCAACAGCCTCCGGGGACAGCATTATGTTTACGCCCAAAGCCTCGAGAACATCGGCGCTGCCGCACTTGCTTGACATTGCTCGATTTCCATGTTTGGCGACTGCCAGACCTGCGCCGGCTACTACGAACGCTGCGGTTGTTGAAATATTGAAAGTTCCACTTCGGTCGCCGCCTGTACCACAGGTGTCTATTAGCGTCATCGGGTCGCGAGTAACGGGTATCTTGACGCTCTTTGCCCGCATCACCCGTGCAAAGCCGGTCACTTCGTCAACAGTCTCGCCTTTCATCCTCAGAGCGGTAATGAAGCTGGCAATCTGGGCAGGGGTGGCCTCACCATCCATAATCTGTTCCATGACTGCCACAGCCTCTGATTCGCTAAGATGATTTCCCTCGACAACTTTTCGCAGCGCATCTTTGATCATTGCCGTTCCCCAATAAAAGCGCTTAGGCTCACGGTGCAGTTCGTGCTAGGTGTCCGCACGATTATCGACGCTTGGTCACTTCATGTCCAGAAAGTTCTGCAGCAATTCCTTGCCATATTTGGTAAGAATCGATTCTGGATGAAACTGAACTCCCTCAACGAGAAATTCCTTGTGACGAACGCCCATGATTTCTTCAATATCAGTCTCAGCAGTTACCTCAAGGCAATCTGGCATGGTAGCCCGTTGGATCACTAGTGAATGATACCTGGTGGCCTCGAAAGGATTTGGGAGGCCAGCAAAGACTCCCTTACCATCGTGGTAGATCATTGAGGTCTTGCCATGCATGAGCCGGTCTGCGCGGACTATGTCTCCACCAAATGCGTAACCGATACATTGATGACCTAGGCATACACCTAGGATAGGAATCTTGCCAGCGAAGTGACGAATCACGTCCACTGAAACCCCAGCTTCTCTTGGTGTGCAAGGTCCTGGTGAAATAACAATCCTGTTTGGCTGAAGCTTCTCGATTTCGTCGATGCTAATCGCGTTGTTGCGGTAGACAAGAAGCTCCTCGCCCATCTCACCAAAGTACTGGACAAGGTTGTAGGTGAAACTGTCAAAATTGTCTATCATTAAGATCACGAAGTATTCCCTCTCTCTTCGATCGCCTTAGTCCAATCCTCGCTCTGCCATTTCGATAGCTTTGAGAAGGGCTCCCGCTTTATTCATGCATTCTTGGTATTCGGCGGCGGGCACGGAATCAGCGACTATTCCAGCACCGGCCTGCATGTAAGCAATTCCATTCTTAACAAGTATTGTGCGAATAGTAATGCATGTGTCCATGTTTCCAGAAAAGCTGAAATACCCTATCGCACCGCCATAGGTCCCACGCTTTGTCGGCTCCAATTCGTCGATTATCTCCATGGCTCGAATCTTAGGCGCTCCTGTCAACGTGCCAGCTGGAAAAGTGGCTCGTAGAACATCGAATTGATCCTTGCCAGGAGCCAGGCGACCTCTTACGTTCGACACGAGATGCATTACGTGGGAATATTTCTCAATTATCATCAGCTCATCGACATTTACGCTTCCAAACTCGCACACCCGACCAATGTCATTACGCCCCAAGTCAACGAGCATGATATGCTCTGCGCGTTCTTTCTCGTCGGCTAGTAATTCTCTTTCTAGCGCGGCATCTTCGTCCTGGCTCTTGCCTCTCGGTCTGGTACCGGCGATTGGCCTGGTAGTCACGGTACCCCTATCCTCTGTGACTAGTATTTCTGGTGAAGAACCTATCAACTTGATGTCATCAAAGGAAAGGTAATACATATATGGTGAAGGATTTACTGAGCGAAGAGCACGGTAGACATTGAATGGATCTGCATGCAGCGGTTTCGAGAGCCTCTGCGAGAGAACGACCTGAATGATATCACCTGCTTTGATATACTCTTTGGCCTTTATCACAGCTTGCTCATACTGATCCCGGGTCATGTTCGCTGTTGGTGCTTCAGTTGATAAACTGCCAGCCCCAGACTGGTCTAATGGAATTTGGGTATGACGCAGGCGATCTACTACATCATCGATTTTTTCGATAGCCAAATCATAAGTCGTACAAGGGTCCGAACCGACTTCTGGGTTGCATACGACCTTAATGCGATGTTTGAGGTGGTCAAAGATTACCAGGATATCGGTGAAGATAAAGAAGCAATCAGGTACGTTAAGATCGTCTTCTGTTCCGTCAGGCAGTTTCTCGAAGAAACGCACGGTGTCATAGCCAATGTACCCTACCGCGCCGCCACAGAATCGAGGCAACTCGGGATCATCCACCCACGTGTACCTGCTGAGCAGTTCCTTAAGAATATGCAGAGGGTCTTGGTCTGGCTCTAAGCGTATCTTATCTGCTCGCCAACGCTCGACAATGTATACATCGTGGCGTTTGCTTTTGAAAACGAGAAATGGATCGGTTCCGATGAAGGAATACCTCGCCAGATGCTCTCCACCTTCGACACTTTCCAACAGAAACGAATACTTACCTCGCGCAATTTTCCGGTAGGCCGAGACCGGTGTTTCCATGTCGGCGAGAATTTCTCTGTAGACAGGAACTAAGTTGCCGTCATGTGAACGACGAATGAATTCCTCTTTGCTGGGGTAATACATTGCCCGAAGTGCCCCCATCGGCACGCGTTAGGTCCGTCTACTAAACGCGCACCTGAAAGTGTGTGTTATTTTAGCAGAAAGGGCAACTAGGGTCAACGGTAGGGTACGATACACTTACCGTACATTGTGCCCAAGACGGCTGGCATGCGTGACCCCTCGTACAGTATGACCGAGCGATGCCGGCAAATCGATATGCGTCCGCTGCAACTTACTAAATCGGAGGACAAGGTATCATGACCAACTGAAGGCAGGCTTTGGCAAAAATGAGTTGTAATATCCACAAAATAGGAATGAGAACGACAAGACCTCTGAATCTGTCAGTCGAATAATTCCACAACATCTTCGGGTAAGTCCAGGAGCCCTTTTGATTCAGGGACGTGCAATCTGCAAGGACGCGAGGGGGGACGCCATGTGAGATTCGGCGCATCGGGCAATGCTACCCCGACAACGACGTTTTGGAAGCCAGCTTTGGAAAGCCTATGCTGCACATATCTCCGAGCCATTCTTGGTGTATTGTTTGTCTTGCTAAGATGCGCCAACCAGATGCAGGACATCTTGCTACCCTTTGCAAGGCTGCTCACAGCAAGGTCGGCTGCTGCTTCGTTAGACAGATGGCCTCTATCACTCAGTATGCGCCGTTTTAACAAAGGAGGATAGGGTCCGCTCAACAGCCGGTCGACGTCGTGATTTGCTTCGATGATCGTCAGATTGGCACCCTCCACGCTTCGGAGGATCTCATCACCAGCTACACCGGTATCGGTAACAAAGGACACCTTCCAACTACCATAGTAAACGTTATAGCCAACGGGGTCTACCGCATCATGGGATACAGGGAATGATTCGACAACAATATCGCGCAGAGACATACAACATCCAGTATCAAGAACATACCAATTCGGGGGCGCAGATTCCCTGGATAAGACAGTGAGCGTGGCAGGGTTTGCAATGATAGGAATGCCAAATCGTTTAGAAAGGGCGTAGGCACTGCGCGCATGATCCCCATGCTCATGGGTAAGGAAGATGCCGTCCAGGTCATCCAATCGGACACGATACTTCGAAAGCCTTTTCTGTAGTTGCAGAACAGAGATTCCGACATCAATTAGGATGCGAGTATGCCCGGCTGATATCAGTGTAGAGTTGCCCGAGCTACCGCTACCTAGCGAATAAACTGAAAAACCCACCCTAAGTGCCCCTGCAAAGTCGACTAATTTGTTCACCGGTTCGACGTTATTTTATCATAAAAGCTGTCAGGAGTGCAATGCACGTTTGGGGCGGTTTCTGACATTGTCGGTTCAAAATGCTTCTATCTGCCTTGAATCGACACCTTTTACATTATGCGTAACTCAGGAAGCTTTGACCCGCGGCCCTGTACTCTTTGCCATCAGGAGGCAACGAAAAAGGCACCGACAGTGAGGACGACGAATTGCGTCATGGTGGCCTTGTTGGCTTCTACCTTTTTGCCATTTTGCCATCTGATATCAAATTTGTGATGCGCCTAGCGAAGGACTAGACGAATCACGCCTCCCAGACTGGGAGGAGTTGAGTGGGTGGGTCACCCATCGCCTCGACATCCGGTAAGAAAAAGACTCACTCCGAAGAGCACAACCAATACGATTAGGCTTTTCTTCTTCATCCTCGACACCCTGCCCCGGATTGGTTTGTGTGTTATATCATACCCATCGGCGTCATTTTCCAGGCCATTGCCGCATGCTGGCATCCAGTTTCGCAGCAATCTCGCTCACTGTGTCGGCTTCTTGCGAGAACAAGCATACGGGGAGTCTACTGAACTGCCACGGATGGGCGCCAAACACTGGCTTGTAGACAACGACCGTAGCCAAGGATAGATACGAGAGAATTAGAAGCTGCATTCCCAAAGCGGCGAGAGAACACTTCATGCCCCACGCGGCCACATTCACTGGCATTCTAAACGCGAACCGTAAGAAACTTACACGCTCACCGGTTTCTACACCGTAAGTTTGACGCAAAGCCTTGATTATTAGTGTACTAAGAACTAGCTGCAATAGCACGGGAGGAAGTATGACTATTTGCAACGGTAGATACACCGATCCCAAGCCGGCACCAAATCGAGAAAACCCAAACCAGCCAACCAGAAGGACACACAGGCCACACATATAAAGGATGATTACAAGCCTCATTGGCTGGCTGTAGTGCCATGGCCGTATTGATATGGGTGGCAGACCTCGCCGCCGCATTATTATGACCGCCAAGCCGAGTCCTATAGCCATTATGACTATTACAGTGAACACGATCGTCGCGCTTGTGGACAGGAAAGCAGGTAGTAGAATAGGCCGTAAGATTGAACCTGTCATCGAAAAGTCTATTTTGTTTATGAAAGCCTGAACCAATTTGTCCGCTTCTCGATATACCTGGTCTGTCTTCTTGAAGGCGGCAACTTGGTCAGCCATTTCAAAATCCTTATAGACTGCCTCCAGTTCACTTCCCGCGATATTGAAAATTGACTTACCCACTAAGACAGAAATCACCAGCTTAGGTTCTGCAGAGGAGACGTGTACACTCATCCGACAACATGCTTCTAGAATGTCGAGCGCCTCTTTGACCTGCCCCTGCCTCAGTAGTTCGTTCGCCCTTGACACGCACGCCCGTGCCAGACTTCGGTATTCTGCGCCGGAGTGCAATAAATCGGCTAGCACCATGGGTGATTCGCGAGAGTCTAGGACTTGCTTTGGTACTTGTGGAAAGTAGTATCTGATTCCATCGAGCCTGCTGGCAATTTTCAGTTCCTGAATAGATTCTTGTACTCTACCGGCATTGATCAGTATATACGCCTTTCGGTAGCGAGGAAGAGCATTGGTAGGATCCCGTTTCGAAAGCTCGTCCAAACACTTCAGTTTAAATGCAATCTCCTCTGTGGAAACCTGTGTGCCAATCGGCCCTGACAACGGCATCAAAGGATTCGGTAGTGTGCTTCCTTTGTTTGGTAGTGGAGGTGTCGATGGTAGGTCTGGAGATTCGCTTGTCTTGTTCTGAGCGGTGTTCGGTGACCACTCATTCATTTTGTGCTCACAAATTAGGCCAAACGCGAGAATTCGTGCTTTGTGCCCAAGCCTACGTTTCTCTAGAAGATCAGGTAAGTCGTCTGCCGGATATCGCCAGACAAGAGCTTGCTCGTAAAGCGAATTTCCGGGCCAGATTTCCAGTGCCTTTTCCAACATCCGAATTGCCTGCTCAGCTCCATCAGATGGGTCACGGTCAGACGAAATAATAGGTGCAATACCATTGGATGTGACAAACCACGAATCGAGATAAAGCTTCTCCGCTCTTGCCCTTGGATTCATCGGCTGCCAGAATACGCTAACAGCTGCGCCGGCCGCAAGGAGGATACCCACTATGACCGATAGTTTTATCGATGGCCACTCATGCTTAGAGTTCATTTCCGTGCCTCCTTAGGAAACAGGCGTATAGGCGGGCTACCAGGTCTTACCTTCCAAAGAACCTGTTCCCCATCGCCAGACATTGCACTAGAGTCCGATTTGTACACCACGAAGTCTGATTTGGCAACAAAACCTAACGGAATCAGTCTCGCTACGGAGCGGTTGGAGACCAGCTTTGTCACCCTACCGTCAACAGTAATCAGGCTCAAAGTTGGCACAGCATACTTGTCATATCTAGTCACTGCTAGAGAAGTGTTGCCAGCCCATGCGAAAGCAGGCTTTCGTCGACCTACTGCCAGTGTTTTGGCTTTTCTACTTGACATGCTCAATACTGCTAACTTCTTGTTGCGGATATCACCACATTCGTCCTTTACGAGTTCCAAAACGGCGATAAGCCGATTGTCCGGTGAGAATGCCAGTGAAGTGACGTTTAGTCCATAATTCAGCACTGTCTTGAGAATCCGGCAGTTGCGTCTGTGACCCTCAAACTGCCGCCAAGCGTAGTGGGTTGATTGGAGGGCGAACTGACGTACCAAAAGAAGCGATCATCCTTTGACCATCCGAAGTCCCGAATATCTCCATCGCCTATGGGAAACAGTTTCTTCTCGGCAATAGAATACACATACAGTGGACTAGACCATTTTTTGGATGGAGGTGTATTGTTTATGAAAGAGATATATCGCTCCCGCGGGCTAAAATCCATCTCACTAATGCCAGGGAACTGTTTCCTGCTAATCGTTCCTAGTGTCCTCCCTGCGGAGGTTTTTATCAGTATTGGTTCGGAAGCATTATCAGAACATTCCAGAACATAACGACCTGAAGGCGATTCCAGACGATTTTCAACCAGGACAGGCTCTTCCTTAGGTGAACTCAGGGACTTTGCACCTGGCATCTTGAACAATTTCCCAGTTGTGAGATCTATCAGGATCGACCCTTGGACGTTATTCGCGATGAAAGAGAGAGTCGCTTTACCAGGTTCGTTGATGTCAGAAAGAGTCATTTTGCTGACACTCTTGACAGAAAGGGCGGATTGAATCGAAACGGGTTTAGGTGGTTCGGTTCCCCGACCGGAGAACGGCGAGGAGGGGCCTCATCCGTTGGCAGCTTGAGCGCAGGTTTCAGCTATCATCACGATGATAAGAGCACTCATTAGCCCGGCTATTCTGCGCCGTCTTGTGTCCATCACAGGTCACCTCTTCTTCAGCCATATGTTATAGTTTCCGCAAGGCTCAGTTTATATCATTTCCGCTTATGCCGCCTCTAGTGAGGTTGATATCTGGCAAGTTATCGTTGGCAGGGTTTATCTGCCGGGCCTTAAGGTAGCTCACGTGCCCATCTGCAAACAGGTAGTTTCGTGCGCCTTCCCATGCTGTAGCCGGGTCGTTCCAACCTACATGAGGGTATTCGTGATTGCTGAGCCATTCTGTCACCAATACCTTTTTTGAGGGGTAAACTACATTTTCTAGTCGTTGAGTAGTACAAGCAGGACCTGGAGGAGTAACTGTCTCTCCAAAAGTCCTCATTTTGTCTATGTCTGCAGGAGCGACGTAAAAAGCCATGGAATAGGCATAGGAAGTACTATCATAGCTATCTTCTGCTTTGACGTCGCTGGGACAGAGTAAGACGCTTCGGCTCTTATTTGACGAATTTAATGGATCCCCGGGAACGGGATTTGCAGGTAACCCCACATATGTCTTCAGTGGCCAACGCCAGAATCTACCCATCCATAGAAATGGATTACCAGTGTTTGGATAGCAACCGTCCCAATCGTCTAGATACGCCTGGAATGCCATACCGATTTGACGCAGGTTGGACTGACACAAAGCCATCTTAGCCCGATTTCTTATTGTGGCATAGACTGGGATTACGATAGAGGCAAGAATCGCAATTACTGTGACTACGACTAGAATTTCTATGAGGGAAAAACCGCCTCTATGTACGGCACGCATACACTATTTCCTCCGGTACCGCATGAGTTCAAGCGCAATTATGGCAGGAGGCACGTCGGTCAGAGTAGCAACCTTTTCGATCACGCGGGCCAGCGAACGTTCCGCCAGTTCGTCGATCTTTCCCTGGGGCATGAGCTCATCCATAGTCTCAGATATAGCCTTCAGCATTTCCACAAGATATCTTGCTCGAAACTGTGGGAGTTGGCGCAGGGGAGTACTTGCATACCTCCTACCCACCATTTCGAGCAGGCCTTCCCATGATTTCGTGACAGCTGTCTCAGCCTCGCGTTTCTTCTGTGCGGCCTCCTTCAGGGCCTGCAGGCTTTCATCCTTGCGCTTAACTTGAACCCAATCTTGGAAGGTTGATCCCTCGATGACGCGGAGACTAAGCTGTTGACCGGAGAACTGAGCGATAGCGCGTTCGATGGCGTTCTTATGCTCGGAACTAGTCATGTGGCCGCTCATGTGAAAGGTGCCGGGCGCCATACCCACTATGAATTGGTTGCCCTCAATTGTGATGGGGATTGCCATTTCGAGAGTCCGCCACAGAGTGGGATGAATCACCCTGAGTTTGACTTCATTGACTACTTTATCCCATAGTTGTCGAACATTGATTTCGTTTTCCATCCGTCAACCTCTATATCACAGCCACACAATGCGTTTTGACCACTAAAGACAACATCATATGCGCATTTGATTATACCTTGTAGATGCCTCTGAAAGTCAAGGTCAATTGCGTCACGTTTTGCAAATGCCGGACGATCATTGGTTGCGAATTCATGAGTGCGTTATACAGGAAATGAGAACGACATTCAGCGGTAATAAATAAGCACCCAGCAAACCAACTGCTATATTTGAGCTTTCGCATGGCGAACACCCGACTGGCTACCAGGGGCCAAGGACGGCGATATTGGCTGAGTTGTTATCTTTAATAATGAGAGAAAGCTAACCAGAGCTATTCGAGCTCCAGTCGTCCGAACTTGAGTTTGCCTACGCGCAAGACCTCTCCACCCTGAATTGGGATCTCGGCATTGACATCGGTCACCTTCTTGTCGTCCAGTGTAACCGCTCCTTGTTCGATTAGCCGTCTGGCCTCGCTGTTCGAACTGGCAAAACCACCGACTGTAAGCAGGCGAACGATCCATACTCTGCCATCTTTAAATGCAGATTTCGGTATGACGACTGAGGGGAGGTCGGAAGGTAGTTCGCGCGCGCTGAAAACACGTTCGAATTCACGCTGAGCTTCTACAGCGGCTTCTTCCCCATGATAGATGCTCACAATTTCCCTTGCCAATCGCTTCTTGATTTCCATTGGGTGCAATTTGCCGCTTG
>Ga0308420_1000516_pt1 | contig 19137 bp, 22 predicted proteins | sample HotsprSampleMS55_FD_203802 | JGI IMG/M metagenome (GOLD analysis project Ga0308420, IMG submission 203802) | Hot spring phototrophic mat microbial communities from Mushroom Spring, Yellowstone National Park, Wyoming, United States - 20090730_MS55 ... | reverse complement strand
GTTGTTTTGATAATTGGCAATTATTTAGGATTAGCAATCAATCTGTCATCAGAGGGTTATGGGGGCATCCCTGATGTGGAATGATAGTATTTATGGCAGACCGCATTTTGGTAATCGACGATACCCCCGACAATTTGCACCTGATCCGCAGTCTTCTCGAAGAAGAGGGCTATACAGTGCGGTTGGCAAGTAGTGGGGCACAGGCACTGGCATTACTCCAGCAAGAAGTGCCAGATTTAATTTTGCTGGATGTGATGATGCCTGATATGGACGGCTACGAAGTGACGCGGCGGGTGCGGGCTATCAAGGACTTACCATTTATTCCTATTTTGCTGATTACAGCTAGTGATCGCGCCAGTTCAGTCAAGGGGCTCGATCTGGGGGCAGACGAGTTTATTCGCAAGCCCATCGAAGCGGAAGAACTACTGGCACGGGTGCGATCGCTCCTCAGGTTAAAACACAGCATTGCTGAGCGGGATCGCACTGCCCAACAGCGACAGGACTTTGTTTCGCGCCTTACTCACGATCTGCGCACTCCCTTGGTGGCGGCGGGACGCATGCTGGAGTTACTGCAGTCGGGGGTATTGGGGGAAATTCCTGCTCAGGCAAAAGAAGCCATGGCAGTAATGGCGCGCAGTAATCAAAACCTACTGGAGATGGTTAACAAACTACTGGACATCTACCGCTACGAAGCGGGCAGTAAGGTATTGAACCAGCAGGACATCGATCTGCTGTCCATTGTCAAGGAAGTGATGGCAGAATTGCAACCCATCGCCCAAAGCAAGGCTCTATTTCTGCGCCTTGAAGACCTGCCTGAGAATTGTCCTCCTGTGATAGTCAAGGGCGATCGCCTAGAGTTACTGCGTGTATTCAATAATCTGATTGGCAATGGACTGAAGTTTACGGACAAAGGGGGTGTCAGTGTCAAAATTAGCCCCCAAGGACAGCAGGTGCACATTGCCATCACTGATACGGGAGTCGGCATTCCCGAGCAGGAAATTCCCTTTTTGTTCCAGCGGTTTCGCCAAGGCAACCACCTCAGACAGGGCAGTGGTTTGGGACTATACCTTTCCCACTACATTGTCTCCGCCCATCAGGGCAGTATTTCCGTGGTATCCCAACCCAAAAAAGGCAGTACCTTCACCGTGCATCTGCCGCTTGCCCCTTCAAAGGTTGTCCAGCCAGCCTAGGGCGATCGCTAGCCAAATCAGAGCACCAAATGCCAAGCGATAGGCGATAAACACCCAAGCGCTGTGGGACTGGAAGAATTTGAGCAACCATGCGATCGCCAAGTAAGAAAAAACCGTCGCAGACACCAGCCCCACCCCCAGCACCCCCCAACTGGTATCCACCCCGTGCTGTCCCAGCCCAATGCCTTCCACCACTCCCGCTAGGGTAATGGCAGGAATGCCCAACAAAAAAGAGAAACGGGTGGCACACTCCCGCCGCATGCCCAACAGCAGCCCTGCCGTCAGAGTTGCCCCCGAGCGGGACACCCCAGGAATCAACGCCAAAGCCTGCGCCACACCCATGGCGATCCCATCCCCTAGGGTAACCGCTGGCAAATCTCTGTGCCTTGTCCCCCACCGTTCTGCCGCCGCCAACAGTAGCCCCATGACAATAGAAGCAGTGGCGATCGCCCCCAAACTGCGCAGGGGGGAATGGTCGTAGTCTGGGAGCCAAATTTTAATCGCCACACCAGCGAGCACAATGGGTACTGTGCCCAAGGTAATCCCTACCGCTAAGCGCAATGGCAGGGAATGGTACTTCCCCTGCTGGAGTGCCTTGAGACTCCCTAGGCAAATCTGGCGCAGATCACGCCCAAAGTACCCCAGCACCGCCACAATACTTCCCAGCTGAATCACCGCCGAAAATGCTACCCCAGGGTCGCCCCAGCCTAAAACCACTGGTACTACCTTGAGGTGCGCCGTGCTACTGATGGGCAAAAACTCCGTCACCCCTTGCACCAGCCCCAGTACAAAGGCTTGCAGGTATTCCATAGGTCTAAACTCTAACGCAATTTGCGCAGTTCCATCAGTAGTTCGTCGTCATCCCGCTTAAACACTGGCAAAAACTCAATATGCCGATAGCGCACAATTCCCTGAATGTCAATGATGAAATAGGCGCGCTTAGTGCCAAAGAGCAGGTCGGCTACGCCGTACTTTTTGCTGACCTCACGGTTGCGATCGCTCAGCAGGGGAAACTGCAAGCCCAGCTTTTTCGAAAATTCAATGTGCTTCTCAATGGGATCGGTGCTAATGCCCAAAATCTCTGCCCCCAATTCCCGAAACTTAGTCCAGTCATCGGCAAAGCACTGCATCTCACTAGTACACACAGGGCTGAAATCCCCAGGGTAAAATGCCAAAACCACATTGGTCTTGCCCCGATAGCGACTCAAGGTAATCTCTCCGCGATCGCTAGGTAGAGTAAAGTCTGGCGCTGGCTTGCCCACTTCCACCATAAATTAACTGTCCATCCTCAGATTAAAATTAGTTTAGGTCAAGTTTCCCCTGCCATCCATCATAGCAATCTTTCACTCTCACCATGGCAGACCACCTGCTCTCTGTGTCCATTCCTGTCACCCTCTACCGCCAGCTTGTCAGCCACGCCGAACACACTGGAGTGTCCCAACAGGACTTAGTAGTCCAAGCCCTGACTGCCTTTCTCAACGCTAAGGGCATAGACCCCGCTCTCAGTGCCTACCTGGAAACTCGCCTGCAAGCCATCAAGCGGGAATTGCAGACCTATGTCCAACAACAGCTTACCCCCGCCCCCCCACCCCCCAAGGAAGACATCCCCCCCACCATCCGCCCCTTACAGGTAGGGGACATCGTGCAGATTCGCGACCCCGACAGTCCCTTCTATCTGCAAAAAGCGGTGGTAGTCAGCACTAGCCTAATTCGTGCCACTGTGGATACGGGCATGGGCAAACACACTTTTTTGAAACGGGACATTCGCTTTGTCGCAAGTGGCAACCATGAACCAACCTAATTCCTGCAAGGAGCACAGCCCACCCCTTAAGGCATTGGTAACAGGGGCAAGTAGTGGCATTGGACAGGCGATCGCCAAACGGCTAACTGCCCAAGGTATTCACACTGCTCTTGTCAGCCGCTCTGCCCAAGACCTGCCCACCTACGGCAAAGCCTACCCCGTGGATTTGAGTGCCGTCAGGGATGTGAAAAGCAAAATCCAGTGGATTGTCCAAGACATGAATGGCATTGACATCCTGATCAACTGTGCAGGGATGGCTTACATCGGCGAACTGATTGCCATGTCCCTAGAAGATTGGCAGAAATTGTTTGACCTGAATGTAACTAGCGTCTTTCAGTGCATTCAGGGAGTACTTCCCACCATGCGATCGCAAGGGTCTGGCACTATCCTCAATGTCGCCTCCATCGCTGGCAAACAGGGGTTTGCCCACTGGTCTGCCTACTGTGCCACCAAATTTGCCCTATTGGGCATGACCCAAGCCCTAGCAGAAGAAGAGCGCTCCCATGGCATCAGGGTAATGGCAATCTGCCCTGGGTCAGTCGATACCCCGCTTTGGGATAGTCTAGGGGACAGAGTGCCCTCCAACTTTGACCGTCAAGCTATGCTCCAGCCAGAGACCGTCGCCGACGCCGTAATGCACATGATCAACCTGCCTGCCTCAGCGGTTATTACCGAGTTGGTAATCATGCCCCACAGAGGGCTGTTCTAGGTGCCTATCCATCCCTAGATAGAAAAAAACTGCCAGCGGGGATCGGCAACCAAGGTGTAGTAGAATAGGGGAGAAAAATTTGCCAGTCATTGTATAAACCTAGGGTAAGACTAGACTAGCCTTTATGACTTTAGCTCTTTTTCAACCCCAATTTTAGCTCTGGAAATCCATGACCATCAGCCTACCTAGATCAAGCCCATTTAACTCAGAATTCGAGCCAAGTCGCAACGGAAAACATAAAAAACCCATCTCCCAAGTGATCAGGGAGCGGATCATAGCGGCAAAAGCCTCCTATTTCGCCAATGAATCCATTGCCGACTTCATCACCGATGAAGAGCGAGAAGAATTGAAATTGGAGATAGAAGCCAAGCTGAAAAGCCTATTTGAATCCCTAATCATCGACACCGAAAACGACCACAACACCCGCGAAACTGCCTATCGGGTAGCCAAAATGTATGTGGATGAAGTGTTTAAGGGGCGCTATCACCCCATGCCCAAAATTACCGATTTCCCCAATGCCAAGGAGCTAGACGAGATTTACACCTTGGGACCCATCACCATCCGCTCTGCCTGTTCCCACCACTTTGTCCCCATTGTGGGGCATGCTTGGCTGGGCATTCTCCCTAGCGATCGCGTCATTGGCATTTCCAAATTTAACCGCATCATTGACTGGGTGATGAGCCGTCCTCACATTCAAGAAGAAGCCGCAGTCATGGTCGCTGACATCATCGAGCGGCTGATCAAACCCAAAGGATTGGCGCTTGTCATCAAAGCCCAGCATATGTGCATGACTTGGCGCGGGGTCAAAGAACCCGATACTAAAATGGTCAATTCCATAGTGCGCGGCGCCTTTCGAGAAGACCCGCACATGAAAAAAGAGTTTTTCGACCTCATCCGTGCCCATGGGTTCCATGAATCTTGCTAGGTGGCAGGGTTGGCTAGGACTCTGCCTAGTGGCGATCGCCCTGCTGTGCCAACCAAACTGCGCCCTAGGGGGCATCAACGACGACAACTACGATGGCAATATCTTTGTGCTCTACGCAGGCAATGGCTCCCTAGTGCCCCCCAAGGTCAATCTCGCCCAATCCCTAAGGCTGGGCAAACCTGCCGTACTGGTTTTTTACATTGACGACAGCAAAGACTGCAAAAAATACGCTCCTTCTCTCAATCGCCTACAGGCGAAGTTTACCCCTGCGGTGAGCATCATCCCCATCAATGTAGATAGTCTCCAGCCCACCACTCCTGAAGCCAAGTATTATCGCCAATTAGTGCCGCAGACCGTAGTTATCGACCGCCAAGGTCAAGTGGTACTCGATGTGTTGGGCAGTCAGGTACTTCCCCAAGTGGAAGCCACCCTGGGGCAGATTTTACAGCCTTAATTTTTCCCTATCCCTTGATTTCCTGTTTCATTTGCTCTAGGGTAGCCTTCATCTGGTCAAACATCTGCTGGGGAGTAATGCCAAAGTTCTGCAAATGGTTCTGTAACTGCTTAATGTTCATCTGCGCCATAAAGTCATCAGACAGTTCCATGCGCTTCATGAAAATTCTGTAGCGCTCCAAAATTTCCTCCATTTGCTCAATAAATAGTCTTTTGCCTTCACGGTCAAACTTGCCGTAGTTGCTCCCTAGGCGCATTAGGTTCTGGTAGTCTGTAAACAGACTCCTTGCCTCCTGTTGCACAATTTCCGATTCAAAAAATCCCATAGCAATCTGCCTAGATGATGTTAAACCAAGCCACCGCCTCTACCGATTTTTTGGCTGTCAGTGGCTTTGGACTGTCCCTAATTGTACCTAGTTTTACCCTTGGCTGTTTAGCTGAGAGGGTGGGGATTACCCACCATTGTTCTGGGTAGGCAAGGGCGACTCTAGGTCAGGGTTTAATGGCTCCACTTCTAGCACAGATGGTTCCTTAGCTTTGATGCCGCGAATGGGCAAGTTAGCCACTAGCGCAGTGAGGCGGTTGTCGGATTCGAGGCGAAACTCCAAGCTGTCTTGGTCTAGTTCCACATATTTGGAAACTACTGCCATAATCTCTTGGCGAATGGCTTCAAACATCTGGGGGGTGAGGGCGGCGCGGTCGTAGGCAAGGATAAATTTCAATCTCTGCTTTACCTTAGTGCCGCTGGCGTTGGCGCTTTTGCCTGTAAATAGGCGCTCGAAAAATTCAGAAATGGATAGCAGAATCATGGCTCCGTTCTCCTAGGATTTGCCGATGAGCCAGCGTTGCAGACGGCTGAAAAACGAGCCACTGGCGGCATTGAGATCGAGCAGGGGCACCTCTGCACCTTCGAGGCGTTGGGCAGTGTTTTGGTAGGCGATACCAGCAAGGGGCGGCTTGTCAGCTAGAACTAGGGGTTCCCCCCTGTTGGTAGAGACAATTACCTGCTCATCTTCAGGAATGACTCCCAACAATTTGATGGAGAGAATTTCCAAAATATCGTCCACACTCATCATGTCATTGTTTTTGACCATAGCAGGGCGCAGGCGGTTGACAATTAGTTTTATGTCCTTGATGCGGTTGGCTTCCAATAGTCCAATTACTCGATCTGCATCCCGCACTGCGGCTATTTCGGGGGTGGTAACTACTATTGCTTCTCTAGCTCCTGCGATCGCATTGTGGAAACCTGTCTCAATCCCCGCTGGGGAATCTACCAGCACATAGTCATAATGGCGGGAGAGCACCTCTACCAGAGCTTTCATGTGGGCGGCAGTGATGGCAGTTTTGTTGCGGGTTTGAGGAGCGGCAAGCAGGGAAAGGTTGGGCTGGCGCTTGTCTTTCACTAAGGCTTGATCCAGCTTGCATTCCCGAGCAATTACTTCTAGGGCGGTATAGACTACCCGATTTTCCAACCCCAATAGCAGGTCGAGATTGCGGAGCCCAAAGTCAGCATCCACTAAAACCACTTTGCGCCCCAGTTTGGCAAGTGCCATGCCTAAGTTAGCGGTGGTGGTAGTTTTGCCCACTCCACCCTTGCCTGAGGTAATGACAATACAGCGACTCATGGGATCAAGCAAATGGTTTGCAATAGTCTACTGCTTTGACTATAGAAATGCTAGATTCACCATCTAAGTTTGCCGAATTGGGGTCAATATATGCTATCTCAGGACAAAAACTGGTTTTGGGGGGATCAACCACGGCGATCGCCTCAGCAATGCGCAACTGGGTGGGGTAAAGAGACAGTGCCATGACCACCGCTAGGGGATTGCCCTTTGCCCCCGCATGTACCAAGCCCCGCAGTTTGCCCCACACCAAGATGTCCCCGTCGGCAATGATTTCTGCCCCCGCATGCACATCGCCAAAGATAATCACACTGCCTCCATGGCGAATTTCTGTTCCTGCTCGCACCGTCATTTTAATATACAAGGGGTCTTCGCTGGGTACCCCTACATTGGTGGTAATTTTCAGTGGCTCTTTGACGGTTGCCTGCTCTACGGAAAAGCCCGCCGTAGCGGCGTTGATGGCTGTCTGGCGGCGGTAGGTGATTACCTGCTTTAGTTTTAAGTTATAGGCTTGTAGAGCTTCATTGATCTCTAGAAATTGAGGCACATCAATCAGGCGATCGCCAGTTTGCAAATACACAGGGGTTTGCGCTTCCCAAAATCTCTCCGTACCAGCCAACTTCTGTTCCAACTGCGCCAGCAAATCCCCCCAACTCAAAACTGGACACTTTTCCCCCGTGTCACTGACTATTTCCCGCTCGGGGGGTAGGAATAGGTGCAATTGGCGATTGATGGTCTTGAAACGCACCTGCAGGGCAGGGGGATCACGCTCTGCCTCAGTTGCTGTAGGCAGATCAGCCTCTAGCTCAGGCATGGTCATAGAATTGTTTGGCATCACAAAAAATTATGGGACAGAAACTACTTTTGCGCTGATAACAAAGCCACAATTTCCTGATGTTTTTCTTTAGTAATGGGATAAAAACTGGCGAGGATGATACCTAAAATCAACAACACCGCAGGCACAGGGGCAATCAAAAACCGCAGTACCTGCAAAACCGCGCTAGGCTGTGCCAAGACAGGGATTTGTCCTACGGGAAGGACAAAACCAGCCTGTTCCAAAGCAAACCCTATACCAAACAATGCCCCAGCCAAGGCAAACTTTTGCAAAATTACCATAAAGCCGTAGTAAATCCCCTCCCGTCGCTTGCCCGTGTGCAGTTCGTCCAAGTCCACCACATCGGGAAGCATTGCCCAAGGTACTAGGTAGGCAGTAGCTACCCCCACCCCCGCTAGAACCGCTAAAACATACATGAAAACCACCTGTTGCGGCTGTAGCACAAACAAGCCCAGCTGGGCGGCAATCCACGCCGAACATCCCCAGACAAACACTGCCTTTTTGCCGATCCAAGCGCTAACTTTACTCCAGACAAACAGCATGAAAAATGCCGTGCCCTGCACAGCTAAAATGGCCAAAGGAATTACCTCCTCAGGATTGGGCGGGCGCACCCAGTAGCGCACATAATAGGGGATAACTGTAGCCGTTGCCTGCAGTGCCAGCCAGCTACAGATGTAGATGCCAATAACGCAGAGATAGGGGATATTGCTAAAGGTACTGCGAAACTGTTGCCACAGGGGGGTACTCTCTTCGGGCAAATGGTACCTTTCGCGAGTGCCTAGGAAACAGATAAAGACAGGTACGGTGGAGACCACCGCCCAAAATATGCCCGCCCCTAGGTAGCCTAAGGCTTGGTTCTCCCCAAATTGCCTAACAATAGACGGGTGTAACACCGCAGACACCACACTGCCCCCGATGGAAAAGGCAAAGCGAAAGTTGTTTAAGCTGGTGCGTTCGTCGTAGTCCTGCGTGAGTTCAGTGGTAAGGGCAGAGTAGGGCAGGTTGACAGCAGTAAAAAAAGTGTTGAACAGCAGGTTGACTACAAAGTAGTAGATCACCAGTGCATTCTGCTCCTTGGGGAAAGGAATCCACCACAGGGCGGCAAAGGAGAGACCAAAAGGGATAGCAGAGAACAGCAACCACGGTCTGCGTCGGCCCCACCTAGTGCGGGTTTTGTCTGTGAGTACGCCGATGATTGGGTCGTTGAGTGCATCCCACACCTTGCCCGCAAATAAAATCCCCCCTGCGATCCCTGGGGAGATAGCCGCCACATCTGTAAAAAAGGGCATTAGGAAAAACGCTATCAGATTGGTGGTAATGGCTGTGCCTAGGTCTCCTACCCCATAGGCAAGTTTTTGCTGAAGACTAAGGCGATCGCCGTGCTGGCTAGTATGGGACATGGAACCTAGCTTATCTCAGGAAACTCTGCAGTGGCTAGATTTTTGGATAAATGACAGGCTGTCAATATATACTTAAAAAAATCCCAAAAGACAAGTGGTCAATTATGAAAAACCTGTTTACACTCTGTATCTGGCTCTTTGCCAGTCTGGTTCTCTTCTGTGGCGCCCATACTGCCGCCGCCGAGGTCTATACCGTCAAAATGGGTGGCGATAACGGACAGCTTGCCTACGTTCCCAAGGTGCTGACAATCAAGGTGGGGGACACGGTGAAGTGGGTCAACAACAGGGCTTTCCCTCACAATGTGGTATTTGAGGGGCAGCCTGAACTGTCCCATAAAAAGCTAATGCAGAAACCCCAGCAAGAAGTGGAAACTACTTTCACTGAGCCTGGGGAATACACCTACTATTGCACCCCCCACCGCGGGGCTGGCATGGTGGGCAAAATCATTGTGCAGTAGTTGCCCTACGCCAACACTGCTGATCAGCTGAGCAGAACTGCCAAGGCTTCGGCAATTTTGGTCTTCTGCTCAGCGTCATAGCCCCATTTTTCTAGAAACGAGGCGTAGGCTTCGCTTCTACCTAGGGCGCTGTCGTGCATAGCTTGGGCGATCGCTTTGGCGGTGTCAGACTGCCACAGTTGCAGTAGCTTGAGCGATCGCTGAGTTACCTTTTGGGAACTGCGGGCGCTCTCCATGTCGCCATTGCGCTGGTGAGTAATTGCCATTGCCGTTGACATGGCCACATTTTTGACCATCAGTTCCGCACTGGGAATGGGTACTGCTCTCAAGGCATTCAGCAGGGGGGAGTGATCCTGCAGTTCCCAGTCCCCCGTGAGATAGGTAACCCAGAAACCCCTTGCCCCGTCCATACTCTGCAGTAGCTCCTTCAAGGCTGACTCCAACTCGGCGGGGCTGATGTCAGGACGGCTCAGGAGATTTTCGGTGGCGGTGATTGCCTGTTCGAAGGTTAGCTCTAACATACAACACCTTGGTTAGTTGAACTAATTGAAGAAAGAGAGGCAATAGCTGACTGCCAAGAGGGACGGTGTCCCTGCCTGTACTGCTGTTCAGCGATCGCCATCAGTTCCAAAGCAGTGGTAGCTTCAGCAATGGCAAAGAGAGGAATGGCTAACTGCTGGGCTAGGGTAATTCCTACAGTGAGACCGATGCGCATCCCCGTTTGACTCCCTGTACCCGTGTGGACGGCAATCCCCTTCAAACTCTGCCAAGAAGTACCCCCCATGATCTCCTGCAAATGGGTGTGCAGGTATCTGCCTAGGTCTCTGCCCAAATACCAACTACTGTAGCGGTAGTTGCCCTCACAGCCAAGGGCAAGTTGCAGTTGGGAACTGGTAGTGTGCAGTGCTAGGAATACTAGGGGAATTAAAGGATCAGATGGCGGCGCTGTCACTATCTTCGGCAATCTCTTGTTCTTCCACTTCCACGCCTTCCCCAAAGGGGCTACCCCCAAAGCGGCGTTTGGCAAATTTGTTTCCAGAATTGCGTTTGCGGAACTTACGCGCGTAGGCTTGGTTGCGCAGAGCTTTTTCTTTTTTGAGGTTGCGGCGTTTTGCCATGCTGATTCTTACCTAAAAGTTACAAGAAACTACTAGACGGATTTTTCTGTTTAGGGTATGTTACCTCACTGGCAACGGTCTATCATTATATTAGAACAAGCAAAGCAGTGGGTAGGCTGAGGGGGTTACTTATGCAGAACTTTCCCACCAATGGTACTAATATCAGGCTGTTACAGCATCGCGACCTAGAAGCGGCGGCAAGGCTTGCAGTAACTGCCATCCACAGTCAGGAAAACATTCCCCCCCATGATCTCGGCATCTGGAGTGCCCGCCTATTTAGCCCCGTGCGGGAACTGGTAGGGGATCACCACCGCACCTATGTTATGGAATCGGGGCAGGATTTACTAGGGTATATCCGCGTTACCCCCATCAACAGCCATCGCAGTGCTTGGCAGATCGAAAGCCTAGCGATCGCTGAACTAGAGCAAGCCAGCAGTTACGCCACTCAGCTAATCCGCCACTGTCTCGAAGTGTGCTGTGAGGCGCGCAATTGGCTAGTGCAAGTAGATGTCAACCAAAAACAGGCGATCGCCATCTATCGCCAGAATGGATTCCAACCCCTTGCCCATCTCACTGACTGGTGTTTGTCTGCCCAGCAACTGCAAGAGCTAGCCAACTCCTCCCCTGACTTACCCAATCTATTCCCCGTAAGCAACGCCGATGCCACCCTGCTCTACCAGCTGGACAATGCCGCCATGCCACCGCAAATACGACAGGTGTACGACCTGACAGTGCAGGACTTTCGCACCAATCCCATCGCCAGGGTCATGGGTTTTGGCTATCAACTGCTCAAGCACCAACAGGAAATAGCGGGCTATGTCTATGAGCCACAGCGCAAAGCGGCGATCGGCTACTTCAGCTTGCTACTAGATCGCTCTCCTCAAGAGCCTGCCCCCAGCCACCACTGCCAGATGACTGTGCACCCCGCCTACACTTGGCTCTACCCAGAATTGATGGCACAGGTAGCAAATATTACCATTTCCAACTGTCGAGTCGCTAACCTAGGTAGTCTGAGACTCACTTCTGCCGACTATCAACCAGAACGGGAAGCCTACTTGGAACAAATTCAAGCTCAGCGCTTGGGGCATTCTCTGCTGATGGCACGGTCAGTGTGGCACAAGGTACGGGAGGCAAAACCCATACTAGATGCCCTGCAACTGTCAAAAATGTTGGCTAGCTTGCAACCCGCCCAAAAGCCAGTGCCAGGGCGCATTGATAGCTGGGCAGAGTAGCGCCTACAATAGTATCGGCTCAACTAGCTACTTTTTATGAAAATCCTAAGGATTCAAGCCCTGCGGGGACCGAATGCTTGGAGCATTCAGCGGTGGCATTTGATTGTACTGCGCCTCGACCTAGAAGAAGAGACCATGCCACCAATGGCTTTACAAGATTTTCAGCGTGGACTATGCCGCATTTTCCCCAAAATGGCACTGCGTCCCCCCACCAGTATCCCCGCCGCCGTGCAGGAGGTAGCTCAAGAGTTGCAGAGGCTGGCAAAAATGCAGGTGGGATTTGGCACAGTGAAGCCTACCATTACCTCTGGGATTTATCAGGTGGTGTTTGAATATCAGTATGAACAGGCGGGTCGCTATGCAGGGCGGGCGGCGGTGCGACTGTGTCAGAGTGTCCTAGAAACGGGCACCTACCCAGAGACAGAGCTACAGCAAGATTTACAAGACCTAGAAGAACTGCGCCGCGAAGCCCAACTGGGGCCTAGTACCGAGTCCATTGTGGCAGAAGCCAAAACTAGGCACATTCCCTGGCTGGAGTTGGGCACTAGGGCAATGATCCAATTGGGGTATGGAGTGTATCAGAAGCGTCTGCAGGCTACCCTGAGCGATCGCACAGGGGTATTGGCGGTGGAACTGGCGTGTGACAAAGAAGCTACCAAGCAGATGCTGAGAGACTCGGGGGTACCTGTGCCCAGGGGTACGGTGATTACCAGTCTCAGGTATCTCCAAGAGGCAATTGACGAAGTGGGAGGGTTCCCCGTGGTCATCAAACCTGTCAATGGCAACCACGGCAGAGGGATCAGCGTCGATGTGCGCGATCTACCCTCTGCTGAAGACGCCTTCCTGCTGGCACAAGAAATCTCTAGAGAAGTGATCGTCGAGAAGTTTCACCGCGGTCGGGATCACCGTATTTTAGTAGTCAACGGCAAGGTAGTGGCGGTGGCAGAACGCATCCCTGCCCATGTGATCGGCGACGGGGTTTCCACCATTAGGGAGCTGATCGAAATTACCAACAAAGACCCGCGGCGCGGCGATGGACACGACAATGTGCTAACCCGCATTGAAATCGATCGCACCAGCCAAACTGTGCTGGAACGGCAGGGCTTTACCCTCGACTCCATACCCCAAGCAGGGCAGATTTGCTACCTGAAAGCCACGGCTAACCTAAGTACGGGGGGCATTGCCGTAGATCGTACCGATGAAATTCACCCCGAAAATGTCTGGATTGCAGAGCGAGTTGCCAAAATTGTGGGCTTGGATATTGCTGGTATCGATGTAGTCACCCCTAATATTTCCCTGCCTTTTCGCCAGACAGACAGTGTGATTATAGAAGTCAATGCCGCCCCCGGTTTTCGCATGCACACTGCCCCCAGCGTCGGCATACCCCGCAATGTGGCAGAGCCTGTGCTCGATATGTTGTTCCCGCCTGGGACACCCTGCCGCATTCCCATTATTTCTATCACAGGTACCAACGGCAAAACCACTACCACCCGCCTGACGGCGCACATCTTCAAGCGAACGGGCAAAGTAGTGGGCTATACCACCACCGATGGCATTTACATAGGGGAGTGGCTAGTGGAAAAAGGAGATACCACTGGTCCCCGCAGTGCCCAAGTGATTTTGCGCGACCCCACTGTGGAAATTGCTGTGTTAGAAACGGCACGGGGTGGGATTATTCGCTCAGGGCTGGGTTTTGATTTTTGCGATGTGGGGGTGGTGTTAAATGTGCAGGCAGATCACCTAGGCAGTGGGGACATCGAGACCATAGAGGAGTTGGCTAATGTCAAAAGTGTGGTGGCGCAGGCGGTCTGCCCCAGTGGCTACGCTGTTCTCAACGCTGACGAGCCCCTCGTTGCCGCTATGGCAAACAAAGTCAAAGGACAAGTGGCTTACTTTTCGCTCCAAGAAGATAACCCCATCGTGCGTGCCCATGTGCAACAGGGGGGCTTGGCGGCGGTCTATGAGCATGGCTATCTGTCCATTCTCAAAGGTGACTGGACCCTGCGCATTGAGCGGGCGGTGAACATTCCTCTCACTTTGGGCGGGAAAGTCACTTTTCAGATTCAGAATGCCCTAGCCGCCAGTTTGGCAGGTTTTTGTCAGGGGATCAGGATTGAGGACATTCGCCTTGCACTGACTACTTTTGATTCATCGGCGCAAAAAACCCCTGGGCGTATGAATGTGTTTGATATGGGACGGTTCCATGTGTTGGTGGACTATGCCCACAACCCAGCGGGATTTCGGGCAGTTTCGGAATTTTTACAGACATGGCAGGGGGAAAAGGTAGGGGTGATTGGTGCCCCTGGCGATCGCCGCAATGTGGACATTACGGAATTGGGACAGCTAGCCGCCAAGATGTTTGACCGCATTTACATCAAGGAAGACAAAGACCTGCGGGGACGAGCAGTGGGGGAGGTAGCAGACCTGTTGCTCAAGGGAGTGCAGTCAGTGAATCCTGAATTGCACTGTGTGGTGATTCACGATGAACTCGCCGCCTTGAGTGCCGCTATGGATAGTGTTGCCTCGGGCGGGTTGGTAGCTGTTTTTCCTGAAAAAGTGGAAGCGGTAATTCATCTGATCCAATCCCGTCAGCCTGCGGTGCATGCTCCCCGCTAGTTTTTGCCAAGTGCCCTGTGCCCTAGAATCTGTCTCCCTGTGGAGTTGGTCAACTCAAGGGATCGATCTGGAGTTCTACAAAAGTCTGCTTTCTCAAGAGGAGTTACGGCGGACGGAAACCATGGGGCAGAGGAAGCGGCGACAGGAGTTTATCTGCGGGCGGGGTGGTCTGCGGTTGCTGTTGGGCTGTTATCTGGAGCGATCGCCACAGGAACTAGAAATTATTTATACTCCCTCGGGCAAACCTACGCTGGCAAATTCACCGTGGCAGTTCAATCTCGCCCACACAGACCATCTCATTCTCTGTGCCATTGCCGAGGGATCACCTGTTGGCGTAGATGTAGAACATCAAGGGCGATCCTGCTCTATGGATAGCATTATGCGCCGTTACCTGTCACCCCAGAGTTACCAAGCATGGCAAGCCCTGCCCCAAGCCCAACAGCACAGAGAATTTTGGCGGTGGTGGACCCAAAGAGAAGCAATTGCCAAGGCGCTGGGAACAGGAATCTACCGCCAGCTAACTTCCCATCCACCCCTGCAGACGGCTACTTTTGTCATCTATGACCACTACCTCACTTCCATCTGCTTAGTAGAAAGGGAATTTTAGCACTGCTTAGGGAACTATCTCTGTATTAACAAAGTAATTTCCAATTCATAAAATACTACTTTCCAGTGATTTAAGAATTCACACTGCCTAGTTTCTTCTGTCTTCCCTTCTCTGCAGTTGATAGAAATTGATGCTGGCAATCACCATTTGGTCAATGAGCATGGGGCAGTGTTGGCTCTCAGTTTTTAGTCAATTCCATTACTTTCTGCATAGCTTCCTGAATAAATTTTTGCATAAATTCCTGACGGCGGTTCAGCTGGAACTGGCGCTGTACTACTTCCGTGATCCCGCCATCGCCCCAGTCTTGGTTGCGGCTAAAGTATTCTATAAAACTCTCTCCTGCAATTCTGGTCAGATAGGCTCCCGTAACGGATTGCACTGCTGATCGCAGAACTAAGCCCACAACGGTAACCGAGATCATGGTGCTAATGATTTGACTGACTCCTTTGACTATGCCTAGACTGATCACGGTTTTGGTTAGGGAAGTTGCCAATTCTCGCCCTCTGGTTTGATCAATGGTACAGCCATAGACCTTGCCAATTTCTATGACCATTTGCGTATGAATTGCCGCTGTTGCCAAAAGGTCAATCACAGGCAATGGGGTAGCAAATACCGCACCTACTACCCACCACTGATATTTTTCGATAATTGCTCTGGCTTGTGCCTGTCGCTGTTGATCAATTATTTGTTTGGCTTGGTTGCTGATCTGTTGCGATCGCAGTAGTACATTGTCAGCGATTAGGTTCCGTGCTTCCCGATGCAAAACCTCTGCCAATCTCTGCTTTAGAGCTATAAGCTGGGGTGCAGGTTGCACTATGCTCCCTGAGGGGAGGGTAATGGGGTTGGGCTTGGCTGAGATAGCCACCACATCGCTAGGGGCGATCAAGCTAATTAACTTTTGGCGCAGGTTGGCTACCATTAGCTCCACATCTTGGGGTAGGTAGCGATCAATTTTGTTGAGTACTAAGATTACCCTCTTGCCGATAGTACACAACGACTGCAAAATCTCCAGTTCGGTCTGGCGCAAATCTTCGTCAATTACAAACAGCAGGAGATCGGCATGGGTAGCCAGCTCTCTAGCGGATGCCTCCCGCTCCCTTCCCTCTGCCTCTGCTTCCAAAATGCCAGGGGTGTCCACGAAGCTGATCGGCTGTTTTACCCCTGTGATTGTCACAGGAGGGTAGGATTTGCCCACTTTGGTAGTTCCCATGACCGCCTCCACTGCCCCTGCCGCTGACTGCCCTGCCTCTCTGAGCAAGGCGTTCACTAGGGAAGTTTTACCCGCTGACCCCACACCAAATACCACCACCTGCAAGGGGCGATCGCTCAGTTGGGTGCGCAGAGCATCGGTTTCTGCTTGTAAAGCCTGACGGGTGATGGCATCCTCGATCTGTTGCAGTTGTGCCTCAAGGGCGGTGAGGTTTTGCTGAACTGCCGTAGTTTTATCACCAGCCACCTGAGGAGAAGAGCGACGGCGGGTTTCAGACCGTCCTAGGTGACGCAGTAATGACCAGATAACTAGGGCAATGAGTGCCACTAAAACTAGGACTACTCCTCCTGCCAACACAGGGGAAAGTACCCCTAGGGTGCGATAAATTTCCAGCAGGCGATCTAGAACGGCAATCACACTGAGAGCGATCGCCAAGATTGCTCCCACTAGAACCAACAGCCGCCAACTTACCAGTAACTGCACTTGCAGATTTAATTCAAAAGGCTTGGGTAAACACTGTAGCACTGCCAAAGAGGGTCAGCAATTTTGGCAAAACGCACCGCTTCAAGAAGGGGAAGTACTTGGACGATGACTTTGTCCTCTGGTAGGGCATAATAATAAAGAAAAGTTAAATTTTTGGCTATGGCTATTCCCATCCGCAATGTTGCCATTATTGCCCATGTTGACCACGGCAAGACCACATTAGTTGATGCTCTGCTAAAGCAGTCTGGAGTGTTCCGTGAAGGGGAAGCGGTGGCTAGCTGTGTGATGGACTGCAATGATCTGGAGCGGGAGCGGGGCATTACTATCCTTGCCAAAAATACGGCGGTGCGCTACAAAGATACCCTAATTAACATTGTGGACACCCCTGGGCATGCGGACTTTGGCGGTGAAGTAGAGCGAGTGCTGGGGATGGTGGAAGGCTGTCTGCTAATTGTCGATGCCACTGAAGGGCCTATGCCCCAGACTAGGTTTGTGCTCAGGAAGGCACTAGAGCGAGGTTTGCGACCGATTGTGGTGCTGAATAAGATTGATCGCCCCACTGCCGATCCCTACCGTGCCATTGACAAGGTGCTGGACCTATTTTTGGAGCTAGGGGCAGATGAAGACCAGTGCGATTTCCCCTACCTGTTTGCCTCGGGCTTGGCGGGTTTTGCCAAGGAGAAACTGGAGGACGAGAGCAAAGATATGCAGTGCCTGTTTGAAGCCATTCTGCGCCATGTGCCACCCCCTGCAGGGGATGTGAACAAACCTCTGCAATTGCAGGTTACTACCCTTGACTATTCTGAGTATCTAGGGCGCATTGTCATTGGCAAAATTCACAATGGCAAGATACAAGCAGGGCAGATGGCGGCACTGATCAAGGAAGATGGCACGGTGGTTAAAAGTAAAGTTACTAAGCTCTTTGGGTTTGAAGGATTGAAACGCATTGAACTGTCGGAAGCGACAGTGGGGAATATTGTGGCAGTGGCAGGGTTTGCTGATGCCAACATTGGGGAGACTATCTCTGCTCCTGACAATCCCTTGGCGTTACCCCTAATCAAGGTGGATGAACCCACTTTGCAGATGACTTTCTGCGTCAATGATTCTCCCTTTGCGGGGAAAGAGGGTAAGTTTGTCACTTCCCGTCAACTCAGGGAGCGCCTCTATCGGGAATTGGAAACCAATGTGGCACTGCGGGTGGAAGATACGGATTCCCCTGATAGATTCTTAGTTTCAGGAAGGGGTGAGCTACATTTGGGAATTCTCATTGAAACCATGCGCCGTGAGGGCTATGAGTTCCAAGTGTCTCCTCCGCAGGTGATTTACCGTGAAGTGAATGGACAACCCTGCGAGCCGTTTGAATACCTAGTGTTGGATGTACCTGAAAACTGTGTTGGCAGTTGTATTGAGCGTCTAGGTCAGCGGCGGGCAGTGATGAGTGATATGCAGACGGGAAGTAATGGGCGATCGCAATTGGAGTTTGAAATTCCTGCGCGGGGTCTGATCGGTTTCCGTGGGGAGTTCATGCGGCTTACCCGCGGCGAAGGGATTATGAGCCACAGCTTTTTGGACTATCGCCCCATCGTTGGAGAAGTCGAAACCCGCAGGAATGGAGTACTCATTTCCTTTGAGGAAGGGGAAGCTACTTTCTATGCCCTGAAAAATGCAGAAGATCGCGGGGTATTTTTCATCACCCCTGGCACTAAGGTTTACAAGGGGATGATTGTGGGGGAACACAACCGCCCGCAGGACTTGGAAATCAATGTTTGCAAGACTAAGCAGTTAACCAATATGCGATCGGCAGGCGGAGAGGAATTAGTGCAACTGCAAGCCCCTGTGGAGATGACTTTGGAGCGGGCATTGGAATACATCACTGAGGATGAGATGGTAGAGATTACACCCCAGTCCATTCGCCTGCGGAAACTCACTAAGAAATTGGCAAGAAAATAGTGCGCCAATTAGTTCCTACTGGGGTAGGATTGGAGAAACGATTTCCGAAACTGCTATGAAAAATCTGTCGCTTGCTTCCACATTAGTTGCGGGGTTGGCGAGTTTAGCAGTGCCTATGGAAGCTCTCGCCGACATTGAGTGTGGTTTCTATGGCATGGTCAATGCTACTATGGTTTCCCGCACTGACTCTGCCCCCATGTGTGCTTTGCTGGTGCAGACCAATCGCCACGGCACGGTTTGGCAGGTAGGTACCCCTGGTTTTTACTTCATAGTCTATCGGGGCAAGGATGGGGATGTTATATCTGAGTACCACGACGACCTAGGCAGAGTTATCAGAAGAAAGTATGGCTATTGGTCTTTTCAGGGATCAGGGTGGCGTGCGGTCTTTAGGGATGGCACAAGACTTTTTGTGGGCACAAGACCGCAGTTTTAGCTAAATTGGCGGGAAGCCCCGCACTGTATTTGCGATGTTTACTCAAGAGCAAAATGGCTTGCGCCACCTGCGGAACAGTGTCGGGATGAAAGCCA
>Ga0308420_1000513_pt1 | contig 19180 bp, 19 predicted proteins | sample HotsprSampleMS55_FD_203802 | JGI IMG/M metagenome (GOLD analysis project Ga0308420, IMG submission 203802) | Hot spring phototrophic mat microbial communities from Mushroom Spring, Yellowstone National Park, Wyoming, United States - 20090730_MS55 ... | reverse complement strand
CCGAAAGAAGGCCGCCAGGGCGCGCGCAGGCAGGGATGGCGTAGCAAGGGGAAGGCTGTCTTACACAACTGAACTCCAATAGAAGGCACAGGCCGGCCTAATGACAAATCTGGGTTCAAGAGTTGTGTCTGTCAAGTTGTGCCAGCAGGGAGGCGGTAATCGTGCAGAACTTGAGAAAGTGCCGCCGGCTGAAGGCGGCTGTCGATTCCAGCGCGCCTCTCCAGTCATGCTTCCGAACACAGGAACGTCATGCCCCCCCTTGGGAGCGGCTAAGTCACTGTTTCCGGATCGGACCGCTGGCACCAGGCACGCGCTGAGCTCGGGTATCGCTTGGGGGAAGATGCACGGTCCTCGCCTCGTCTCAGTCTAGCGTAACCTGCAATCCTCTCTCCACCCCGATTCCGCCTGCAGGCCGGGCCGTCCCAAGTCATTCATTCTAGTTCGGGGCAAACCGGGCGAAACTCAACCTTCGGAGGCTCAGGTCACGCCAACCACTGCGCGATCTTGTCCCGCGAGGGCACCCCACCGGCGTGTACCACCTTGCCGTCCACCACCACGCCGGGCGTGCTCATGACGCCGTAGCCCAGGATGGCGGCCATGTCGGTGACCTTTTCGAGCCGGATGGCAATGCCTCGCGCGGCGGCCACCTCCTCGATGAGCTTGGCCGTGGTCTCGCAGTTGCGGCAGCCGGTGCCCAGGACCTTGATCTCATGCATGCAACACTTCCTCCGTTCTGACGGCCCGTCACAGGCCGGGGGTCAACAACAGGACTTGCCCGAGGCGGTGGGTGTGCAGCAGACACCACCGCTCGCCTGCACGGCGATGTTGGCAAAGGGGTCGGCCTTGACGGCCGGTTTGGCCGGGGCCAGGCAGTCGGCGTAGGCCGCATCGAATTGGGCATCCAACAGCCTGGAAGCCTCATCCCGGATGTGCCGGGCGATCTCGATCACGGCATCGATCTGCTCTTTCGCCACGCCGTACGCTTTGAGTCTGTCCACCTGGCACAGGCCCTGTCTCGGGTGGTTGGCGGCGATGTTGGCGGCCAGGGCCACCAGGGCGACGATGGAAGGATGCAGCTCGGCACTCATGAGAACACACTCCTCAAAGCATTGAACAGGACGCCGACCAGGACGAAGGAGACGGCGAGATAACCGGCGAAGATGCCCAGCAGGGGCCACTGCACCACGCGGCGCAGGATCAGCATCTCCGGCAAGGACAGGGCGATGACGGCCATCATGAAGGCCAACACCGTCCCCACGGGCACGCCCTTGCCAAGCAGGGCCTCGGCCACCGGGATGACACCGACGGCGTCGGAATACATGGGCACACCGGCCAACACCGCGACGAGCACCGAGAGGACGGAACCGTCACCGGCGATCCTGGCCACGAAGTCCGCCGGCACGTAGCCATGGATGAAGGCGCCGATGCCCACCCCGATCAGGACGTACTTCCAGATGCGGCCGACGATCTGGCGCACCTCGCCCCAGGCATAGTCGTGGCGGGCGCGGAGGCTGCCGTTGGCGTGGTTGGCGAGCTGGGCCTCGCCCATGCGGATCTGCCAGACATAGGCCTCGACCCAGCGCTCCAGCCGGAAGGCCTGCAGGACATAACCGCCGATGAAGGCGATAGCCAGCCCCGTCAGCACATAGATCAGCGTCATTTGCCAACCGATCACCCCCGCCAGCACGACCACGGCCACCTGGTTCACCATTGGGCTGGCGATGAGGAAGGACAGGGTCACGCCCAACGGAATACCCGCCTCGACGAAGCCGATGAATAGGGGGATGGAGGAGCAGGAGCAGAAGGGTGTGACCGCCCCCAGCCCTACCGCCATCAGCCGGGCGCCCGGACCGCTTCGGCCGCGCATCAGGGCCCGCACCCGCTCCGGCGTGAGCAGCGCGCGCAGCCAACCCATGACGTAGATGACGGTGGTGAGCAGCACCATGATCTTCGCCACGTCCATGACGAAGAAGTGCAGGGCAGCTCCGATGGAACTGTCAGGGTCGAGCCCCAACCCGTGGTGGACGACCAGGCTGCCGAAGGCGTCAAACACGGGCTAACCCGCGCTCGTACCAGGCCTTGCTGCGGTTGACCACCTGCACCACCAGCAGCATGACCGGCACCTCGATCAACACCCCCACCACGGTAGCGAGCGCCGCCCCCGATTCGAAGCCGAACAGCATAATGGCCGCGGCGACTGCCAGCTCGAAGAAGTTCGATGCCCCGATCAGGGCCGAGGGGCAGGCCACACTGTGTTTCTCCCCCACCCTGCGGTTGAGCCAATAGGCGAGGGAGGCATTGAAGAAGACCTGGATCAGGATGGGCACCGCCAGCATGGCGATGATGAGCGGCTGCGCGAGGATCGCCTCGCCCTGGAAGGCGAACAGCAGCACCAAGGTGGCCAGTAGGGCCAGGATGGAGGCATGGCCGAGCGTGGCCAGGGTCGCATCGTACCTCGCCTGGCCCTGCCGCAGTAGCCGCTTGCGCCAGGCCTGGGCCAGCAGCACCGGGATCACGATGTACATGACCACGGACATGAACAGTGTCTCCCAAGGCACCGTGATCGCCGACAAACCCAGCAGCAGGCCGACGATGGGGGCGAAGGCGAAGATCATGATGACGTCGTTCAAGGCCACCTGGGAGAGCGTGAAATAGGGGTCGCCGTTGGACAGGCGACTCCATACGAACACCATGGCCGTGCAGGGCGCGGCGGCGAGGAGGATGAGCCCGGCGACATAGCTGTCGAGTTCGGCAGCCGGCAAGTAGGGCGCAAACACCTGACGAATGAAGAGCCAGGCCAGCAGGGCCATGGAGAAGGGCTTCACCGCCCAGTTGACGAACAGGGTCACGCCGATGCCGCGCCAGTGGTCCTTGACCTGATGCAGGGCGCCGAAGTCGATCTTCATCAACATGGGGATGATCATCACCCAGATGAGCAGCCCCACCGGCAGGTTGACCTGCGCCACCTCCAGGCGCCCCAAGACCTGAAACGGGGCAGGAAAGGCCTGCCCCAGGACGACGCCGACCACGATGCACACGGCCACCCACAGCGACAGCCAGCGCTCGAAGAAGCCAAGCGGTGCACCGGCCACACGCTTGGCGGTCACCTCGCATTGCGCCGACATGATACGCGCTCAGAGTCCCAAGGCGGCGCGCACCGCGGGGATCAGCCGGGCGCGGATGTCATCGCGCACGCGCCGAAACGACTCCAGCGGCTCGCCGTGCGGGTCGTGGAAGGGCAGATGGATGTGCTTGACGGGCTTGGGGAAGACAGGGCAGGTCTCTTTGGCGTTGTCGCAGACGGTGACCACCAGATCGATCGTCTCGTTCATCACCGCCTCCACATCCTTGGGATAAAGGCCCTGTGTGGGCAACCCTGCCTCCTCTAGGGCGGCAATGGCCCCCGCGGCGACCTTGGGCTGCGGCCGGGTGCCGGCGGAGAGCGCGTGCACCTGTCCGGCGAGATCGTGATTGAGCAGCACCTCGGCCATCTGCGAACGACAGGAGTTGCCGGTACACAGGACCAGCACGGTCTTGGGGGGGGACGTACTCATGCGCTTTGCTCCTTGCTTGGGGAGGGTTCGAAAAGGGATGGCTCAGGCGGTCGGCACCGGCTCCGGTCTGCGCCGCAACAATTTGCGCTCAGATAGTCGATGAGGGCGTGCATGGCGGCGAAGTCGGCGCAGTAGCGCACGAAGCGGCCTTCCGGGCGATGGGTCACCAGACCGCTGTGCAGCAGGGTCTTCAAGTGGAAGGACAAGGTCGCGGGTGGGATGGCGAGGGTCTCGCTGATCTGGCCGGCGACCAAACCTGCCGGCCCAGCCTCAACGAGCAGGCGGTAGATGGCCAGGCGGCTGTTCTGGGCCAGCGCGGCCAAAGCCAGGACTGCACTGTCCGACTTCATTTCTATGTTTATGCAATCGTCGAATTGTCCCACCACTACAGCATGGTTCCCGGAACAAGTCAAGGAAATCTCGCCGAACGGCAGTTTTCTAATTTCTCCCGCGCGGCAGGACATGCACAAAGCGCACTACAGCCTGCTTTGAACCCAGATCATCCATTAGGACGCGGGAAGGCGCGCCGCCCATGGTCGAGGCAGTTTGCGCGCTTTGGAACCAGGCGAGGTTGAACACCTCGCCGAGAAGTTGCACGCAAAATGGCGAACCAGGGGCAAGCGAGGCCCGCGTAGGCTTGAACGTCGTATCGAAGGTACCTCCGATCGCATCGCCTGATCGGTGGACAAAGGCACTGGCCGGTCTAATGGATAATCTGGGTTTATCGAGGCGACAACTCGCCTGACCGAGGGGGTCTCCTTCAGGGGATCGGATGTCGCAAGCGTAGGTGCCGTACCATACTGCGGCGTTCACCTGGCCGTCATCTTGCGGATGTGTGTGCATACTCATACACTGTGCATGTACAAGCACACGCCGAGAGGAGGCCAGACATGAAGACCGAACGCATCAGCATCCTCGGGTCACCCGAGTTCAAGGCGTACCTCGCCCGAGAGGCCGAGCGGGAGGGCGTGAGCATGTCGGAGTTGGTGCGGCGCCGTTGCGAGCGCGCCCCGACAGAGGACGAGGCGATGCTCATGAGCATGGCGCAGGAGCTCAGGCAGTCCGTAGCGCTTGCCAGGCGTACGCTGGAAGAAGGGTTGTTGGCCCTGCGGCAGACCCTGGTCGATCTGGCAAACACGCCTGGCGAGCATCAGGCGCACGCAAAGCCCATGCTACAGGACGAGCCACAGGAGAAAGCGGCATGAGCGCCGTCAAAGAGGCGATCGCCGCCATCCGGGAGGCGCTCAGGCTGGCCGACGAGGTCAGGCAAGTTGGCGAGGGCCTGAAGGCCGTGGCGCTGGAGCTGCGCGATCACGACCGGCGCATCACCCGGCTCGAAGCCAAATGGGAAGCAGCCCTAGAGCTTGCCGGGATGAGGGCCGCTGCAATCGAGCGGCTGGAGCGCAAGGCGTAAGGCTGCGCCAGTGCGCGCACTGGCCATCCTTCTCGGACTGCAGGCTTCAACGCGCAGGGGAAGACATTGGCGGCCATTCACGACCTGATCGCGCAAATTCCCGACCCGCGTTTGCGCGAACGGCTGGCGGCCGAATGGAAGGCCGCCACCCAGGGCAAGAAGTTCGGGCTGGTGTTCGAGGACCACCTGCCCGAGCTGCTCGCCTTGCCCCGCGCCAAGCCACGCCGCGGCGATCTGGTCTGCCGGCGGCAGGGGGCGCTGAAGGAGGTCTGGCAGGTCAAATCGGTGAAGGATGGCGTGGTCACGGCTGTCCGCCCGCAGGACGAAACGCACCCTTCCGAGCCGACGCGCGCCACGGCAGAAACCGTGCGCTTTGCGGTGGACGAGGTGATGGTGGTGCGCGAATTCGGCGAGCCGATCTTCCCCTCGCTCACGCCCATCGATGCGGTGCAAAACGGCGACCCCGCCGGGCCCTGGCACACGCTGATCGAGGCCGACAACTACCACGCGCTGCAACTGCTGGCGTATCTCTACGCGGGCAAAGTGGACTGCATCTACATCGATCCGCCCTACAACACCGGCGCGCGCGACTGGAAATACAACAACGACTACGTGGACGGCAACGACGCCTGGCGGCACAGCAAGTGGCTGGCGTTCATGGAGAAGCGGCTGAAGCTGGCAAAGCGCTTGCTCAAGCCCGATACCGGGGTGCTGATCGTCACCATCGACGAGCACGAAGTTCACCACCTGGGAATGTTGCTGGAGCGGCTGTTTCCCGACTGGGCGCGGCAGATGGTGACCATCGTCATCAACGCCAAAGGCGTGGCGCAGGGCCGCTTTGCGCGCGCCGAGGAATATGCGCTCTACTGCTTTGCCCCCGGCGCGGGCACCGTTCCCCACCACGACGACCTGCTCAATCCTGAACGCGAGGGCAAGCGCTTCACCACGCCGCGCTGGGAGCGCTTGCTGCGCGGCGGCACCAACTCCCGGCGCGAGGACCGGCCCGGGCTGTTCTACCCCATCTTCATCGAGCCTGAGACGCGCCGCATCACCGGCGTCGGCGAGCCACTGCCGCTGCCGCAGGTGCCGGACCTCACGGCGCACGCGCCGCGCACCGTCGCCTGGCCCATCCGTACCGATGGAAGCTGGGGGAATTGGCGGGTCGGACCATCGAGCTTACGTGCGCTGGTTGAGCGAGGCTTTGTCAAACTCGGGGGTTACGACGAGCAGCGTGGCACCTGGACGGTGCTCTACCTGGGCGAAAAGGCGCGGCGGCAGATCGAGGAGGGGCAAATCCGGATCGTGGCGCGAGACCCCACGAGCGGGGCTGTGGAAGTGCGTCACGCCGAACGTGAACGGCGCTATCCCAAAACCGTCTGGCACCGACCATTGCACGACTCCGGCATCTATGGTTCCGCCCTGCTCAAGAGCATCCTGGGCGAAGGGGGCCGCTTTTCCTTTCCCAAATCGCTCTACAGCACGCGCGATGCGATTGCCGCCGTGGTGCGCGACCGTCCCCAAGCCCTGATCGTGGACTTCTTCGCCGGCAGCGGCACCACGCTGAATGCCGTCAACCTGCTCAACGCTGCCGATGGCGGCGAGCGCCGCTGCATTCTGGTCACTAACAACGAGGTTTCGGCGGAAGAGGCCAGCGCCCTGTCTGCCCGCGGCCTGCAGCCCGGCGACGACGCATGGGAGGCACAGGGCATCTGCCGCTCGGTGACCTGGCCACGCTCGAAGTTCACCATCCTTGGCCGGCGCGATGACGGCACGCTGCTCTCTGGCGAGTATCTGACCGGCAAGGTGGTCGAGAAGGAGAAGCCCCGCCGTTTCGTACACATCGGCTTTGTCGATCCGGCCAGCCTCGACACCCCGGCGAAGAAAAAACAGGTGGTGGCGCTGATCGACGGGCTGCCGCAAACCCTGGTGAAAGACCCGTGCCCGTTCATCGTCTCGGAAGATCACAAGACCAGCATCCTGTTCGACCCGGCGGCGGCTGATGACTGGCTAGAAGCGCTCGAGGGTCAGGAGCACATCACCGACTTCTATATCGTCACGCCGAATAAACGGGTATTCGACCATCTCAAGGCGCAGATCAGCGATCTGCTCGGCCCCATCCTGGTGGCGGAGGAGGAGAAGCGCCCGATGAGCGCGGGCTTTCCAGCCAATCTGGCCTACTTCAAACTCGACTTCCTCGACAAGGACCGCGTCAGCCTCAGGCGCGCCTTCCGCGAAATCCTGCCGCTGTTGTGGCTGAAAGCGGGGGCGGTCGGGCCGCGGCCGGAACTCAAGCGCGGGGAACCGGAGCCGGTGGTCTTTGCCCCGGCCGGCAGCAACTTCGTGGTGCTGCTGCAGGAGAGCCGCCTAGCGCGGCTATTGGAAGTTTTGCGCGAGCGTTTGCCCTCTCCCCCGGCCCCTCTCCCGCAAGCGGGCGAGGGGGGCCTCAGGTCCGCATCCCCGCTTGCAGGGGGGATTTCGCATGTATTTATCGTCACCGACTCCGACGAGTCGTTCAAGGCGATGGCGGCCGAGGTGATGGAGGCGGTAGGGCGATCCAATCCCGGACTGAAGGTGGTTCAGCTCTACCGCGACTATCTGGCGAATTTCACGATCAACCAAGGTGGCGCGCAATGACCGGACAAGTGGATGAAAAACCCAGCGCCAAGGCGCTACTGCGCGCGGCGATCGCGGATCAGCCCGAGGATGCGAGCGACGAGGCAATCCTGCGCGAGCGGGTCTTCCTGCGCATGATCGAGCGCGGCCTGGCGGATGTTCGCGCCGGGCGCAGCGTCAGCCACGAGGAGGCGCTACGGAGTATCCGCGCATAGCGCTGCCGATTTTGCGGCGCAAACAGGGAAAGGCTCCCCTCCCCCGCTTGCGGGGGAGGGGGTGGGGGAGAGGGAGAGTGCGTATTCAAATCGAACGTGCCAAATGGCTGCGGCAAAACATGACCGAGGCAGAAGCAAGGTTGTGGTGTCTGCTACGCGCCCATCGTTTCCAGGGGTATAAGTTCAAACGCCAGAAACCCATCGGTCCTTACATCGTCGATTTCGTTTGCATGCAGCACAGGGTGATCATCGAGGTGGATGGCGGGCAACATCAGGATCGTCGCGAGTATGATCAGGAAAGGGACGCTTGGCTGCGCCGGCGAGGCTACGCTGTCTTGCGGTTCTGGAATCACGAGGTGATGGGCAATCTGGAGGGTGTGTTGGAGGCAATCTTACAGGCAATGCAAGCCCGCGCCCTCTCCCCCGCCCCCTCTCCCGCAAGCGGGCGAGGGGAGAGTCATGGCCCCGCCCCCTCTCCCGCAAGCGGGCGAGGGGAGATTTATGGCCCAGGCCCTTCTCCCGCAAGCGGGCGTGGGGAGGTTCATGGCCCCGGCCCTTCTCCCGCAAGCGGTCGAGGGGAGGTTCCGGAAGGCTCGGCATGAAGGTCACCCTGTTCGACTTCCAGAAGGATGCGCTGCACCAACTGCGCGATAGGCTCATGGCCGCGCGCAACTTCGCCAGCAGCGACCATCCCCAGGCGATTGCCTTCTCGGCGCCTACCGGCAGCGGCAAGACCATCGTGATGACGGCGCTGTTCGAGGCCATCCTCATCGATCCCGACGATCAACTGGAATGGCCGCTCACCTGGATACCGCAGCCGGATGCGGTGATCCTGTGGGTTTCCGACATGCCTGAACTGAACGAACAGACCAGGCTCAAGATCGAGAGCCAGTCGGATCGGATCTACCGGGTGAATCAGCTGATCCCCATCGATGCCAGTTTCGATGCCGAGCGCCTGGCGGGCGGCAAGGTGTATTTCATCAACACCCAGAAGCTGGGCAACGACAAACGCTTGACCCGCGTAGGCGACGGGCGCAACTGGTCGATCTGGGAGACGCTCACCAATACGGCGAAGGCGATCCCGGACCGGTTCTATGTGGTGATCGATGAGGCGCACCGGGGTATGACGGGGGGGCGCGGAGCAGCCGAGGCGCAAACCTTGATGCAGCGCTTTCTGCTGGGTTTTCCCGAGGTGGGTCTGATCAAGATGCCGCTGGTGATCGGCATCTCGGCCACGCCCAAGCGTTTCATGGATTTGCTCGAGCACGCACCGCACACCGTGCACAAGGTGGCCATCCCGCCTGACGACGTGCGGCGATCCGGCCTGCTGAAGGATCGCATCCTGATCCATCACCCCGAATCGGCCACCACCGCCGAGATGACGCTGCTTGAAGAAGCGGCGCGACGCTGGGCGCAGATGAGCGCCGCCTGGGCCAACTACTGCAAGATCGAGGGCGAGTCGCCTGTCTGGCCGGTTTTGGTCGTACAGGTCGAAAACGGCAACGAGCAAAAGGTGACGAAGACCGATCTGGGGGCTGCCCTGGATGTCATCGAGCGCGCCATCGGTCGGCGTTTGAACGAAGGCGAGGTGGCGCACGCCATGCACGACGCTGGCGACATGGACGTGGGTGGCCGCCGGGTGCGCCGAGTAGATGCCTCGCGCATCGATGAAGACAAAAACATCGGGGTGGTGTTCTTCAAGACCAGCCTTTCCACCGGCTGGGACTGCCCGCGGGCGGAAGTGATGATGTCCTTCCGCCGTGCCGAGGATCACACCTACATCGCGCAATTACTTGGCCGGATGGTGCGCACGCCGCTGGCGCGGCGTATCGAACGCGATGCTCAGCTCAACGACGTGCATCTGTTCCTGCCCTATTTCGATACCCATGCGGTGACCAGCGTGGTGGAATCGCTCAACAACGTCGAGGACGTGCCGCCGTCGGAAACCGGCTCCAGCCGCGAACTGGTGGTGCTCGGCCGCCGTGCCGGCATGGAGGATGTCTTCGCGGCGCTCTCGGAGTTGATCACCTACCGCGTCAATGCCGCGCGGGCACAGAGCCACTTGCGACGCTTCATGGCGCTTTCGCGCAATCTGACGATGGACGGGATCGACGACGAGGCCTGGGATGGCGCCAAGCGCCAGATCGTCGAATGGATGGCGGCGCAGGTTACGGCCATGAAATCGGCAGGAACCTTTGACGCGGCAGCGCAGGCCATTACCCGCGTCGGGCTGAAGACCCTGGCGGTGAAGAACGGCACGGGCGCGGCCGAACCGGAGGCGGACTATCAGATCGATGCCTCGGACGTGGATATCGACCGCTTGTTCGAGGAGGCCGGCCGGGCACTGAGCCACGGCTTGCACATGACCTACTGGCAGGCCAACGCCGACCGCGATGCGCTGGACGTGAAGGTCGAGGCGATCGTCTTGAGCCGCCAGCATGCGGCCATGTCGGCGCTGGAAGCGCAGGCCGAAAAGGCGTTCGACACGCTCTACGACACGCACAAGGGGAGAATCGCCAAGCTCAAGGAACATCGGCGCAGCCACTACGAGAAGCTGCGGCTGGCCACGGCCAAGCCAACAGAGGTGCCCTGGCATCTGCCGGAATCCATCGACTTCAAGCGCCTGCCCACCGATCCGCAATGGGATCGTCATCTCTATGTGGAGCGCGATGGACAATTCCGCGCCGCGCTGGGCAGCTGGGAGGCGGGGGTGCTGAAAGAAGAATTGGCGAAGCCGGAAGCGATCGGCTGGCTGCGCAATCTCGACCGCAAGCCGTGGTCGCTGGAAATTCCCTACGAGACGGGCGGCGAGATTCGGCCGATGTTTCCCGATCTCATCATCGTGCGCAAAGTCGGCGCTGGCGTGACGGCAGATATTCTCGAACCGCATGACCCATCCCGCGCCGACAACTTCGAAAAGGCGATCGGCCTTGCCCGATTTGCCGAACGCCACGGTGCGCTGTTCGGGCGCATCCAGTTGATCCGCAAGCAGACCTCACCCGCGGGCGGCGAGCGTTTCGTTCGGCTGGAGATCAACCAGGCGGCAACGATCAAGCAGCTATTGCTGATCACCAGCAACCCGCAGCTGGACGATCTGTTTGCCAAGCTGGGAACGGCGGATTGAAGCGACCATGAACACCCTGCGCACGCCAGTCGCCACAACGGCTGAAGGGACACTTGCGTGACGCGATAGATCAGTTGCTGGCGATCGAGCGTGCCGCAGGTAAGGCCGAATATGGCCAGCCGCTGCCCATCGTCAACGCCTTTATCGATAGTGAACTGACCCGGCTTGAATCGGTGGTGCCACCCCTTGCCTCACGATACCGATTTTGCGGTACTGGATCGGCTGTTTATGGATAGCGTTCTGCGAATGGATGCCAGGGGGTTCCCAGGCGGGCGAATCCAGCCCAAAGCCCCCCATTGCAGTGTTCTGGGGTATAATAGACAAGTCATTGGGGAGTAGCCGACCTCCGCAACGGAGGGGCCCGCATCAACACAGTCGGTCGGGGACGACCTCGTCATGCGGCCGTGGTGCGGGCGGCCCCGCGCCTGGCGAGACCTTTGACCGCGATGCCCGCCCATCGGCCGGAGGGGTGTTGCGGTCATCGGTGTCGTTCCGGCCGGGAGCAATGCGCATGGAAGCCTTTCTGTTCTCCACCGGCGTGGTCGCGCTGGCCGAGATCGGCGACAAGACCCAACTGCTGTCCTTCGTCCTCGCCGCCAAATTCCGCAAGCCCCTGCCCATCATCCTGGGCATCCTCGTGGCCACCCTGGTCAACCACGCCGCCGCCGGCGGCCTGGGCGCCTGGATCGCCAGTCTCATGTCGCCGACGATCCTGCGCTGGGTGGTGGGGCTGTCCTTCCTGGCCATGGCCGTATGGGTGCTGATCCCGGACCGCCTGGACGAAGAGGACGCCCGACTACCTGCCCTAGGGGTGTTCGGCACCGCCCTGATCGCCTTCTTCCTGGCCGAGATGGGGGACAAGACCCAGATCGCCACCGTGGCCTTGGCTAGCCATTATCCGTCCCTAGCCGGGGTCGTCTTGGGCACCACCTTGGGCATGCTGCTGGCCAACGTGCCGGCCGTGTATTTCGGCGAGCGGGCTGCCCGGCTGTTGCCGTTGCCTCTGGTCCGCACCGCGACGGCGCTGCTATTCGTCGGGCTGGGGCTGGCGACCCTGCTGGGGGCGGCCGCCGATCTCGGGTTTTAGCCGCCGGAGGAGTCCAACTCGGACCTTCCGGAGCGGGGTGAGCGCCTGCAACGGCCGTGCGGGCGACTTGACAAAGCTCAAGAAAATGCTCGCCCTGGACTGATTGCGGAGCGGCTTTAGATTATGCTTTCCGAATTGGAACCGCGATCAGGGACTTGCCATGCTCGTCGACCGTTTTGGGCGCGCCATCGAATACCTGCGGCTTTCCGTCACCGACCGCTGCGATCTGCGCTGTGCCTACTGCATCCCGGAAGGGTTCAAGGGTTTCGAGGAACCCGCGCATTGGCTGACCTTCCAGGAGGTGGAGCGATTGCTGGGGGTCTTCGCTCGCATGGGGCTCAAACGGGTACGGCTAACCGGAGGGGAACCGCTACTGCGCCGGCACGTGGACGATCTGGCGCGGCGCATCGCGGCACTGCCTGGCATCGAGGATGTCTCGCTGTCCACCAATGCCACCCAATTGGCGAAGATGGCTGCAAGGTTGCGCGCCGCCGGCGTGACCCGGCTCAATGTCAGCCTGGATTCGCTGCGTGCCGAAACCGTCGCGCGCATCAATGGCCGTGCCGTGCTCGACGAGGTGCTGGCCGGCCTGGAGGCCGCCCGAGCCGTGGGTTTCGCACCCATCAAGGTCAACATGGTGGTCATGCGCGACAACGCCGACGAGATCGACGACATGGTGGCATTCTGCCTGCAGCAAGGATTCATCCTGCGGCTCATCGAGCTCATGCCCATGGGCGAGACCGCCCGGCGCATGGGCTATGTCGATCTGCAACCGATCAAACGCCGCCTGCAGGAACGTTTCGGCCTGGTGGACACCGTCCTGCCCGGCGGCGGCCCGGCACGCTACCTCGGCACGACCGACGGCCGCTTCACGGTGGGCTTCATCACGCCGCTGTCGCAGCATTTCTGCGCCACCTGCAACCGGGTACGGCTCACCGTCGACGGACAGCTGCATTTATGTCTGGGTCAGGAAGATCGCATGGATTTCCGTGCCCTCCTGCGCGGCGGCGCCAGCGACAACGATCTTGCAACCGCCCTCCAGCAGGCCATGGACTTGAAGCCGGAGCGGCACGAATTCCGCGAGCAGCCCACCAAGCTGGTCCGCTTCATGAACATGACCGGGGGGTGATCCAACGGCCCGACAGGCCAAGGTGCCGTCGCCTCACGGGTTGCATGGATGCGGTGCGGGTCCGGCGCGAGGTGACCCGTGCGGTAATGGTGCCGGCAGTCCGACTCGAACGGACGACCTACCGCTTACAAGGCGGTTGCTCTACCAGCTGAGCTATGCCGGCATGGAGGGTTGGTTGGGGCGTAGCTTTCCATCGCACGGTCGATCTGCATCACTTGACGACCCGCAGCCTGGGTTTGCCCTTGGGCTTGTCCGGACCGGAGCCGGCGAGGTCATCGTGCGTGCGGGAGGCTTCCTCGCTGGTCTTGCCTCCACTCGCCTCTTCCCCAACTGGAGTGACTGGGGGGAAGACCATCCCCTCCCCTGTTTCGCGTGCATAGATCGCCTGTACGTTGAGCACAGGGATGAGGATGTCGTGGGCGACACCGCCGAATCGGGCCGAGAAGCTCACCCACTCGTTGTCCATCTGCAGATTGCGTACCGCGTTGGGTCCGATGTTGAGGACGATCTGTCCTTCCCTGACGAAGGCCATGGGGACCCGGCAGCGGGGGTCGACCCGCACCGCGATATAGGGCGTGTAGCCGCAGTCGACGCACCATTCGTACAGGGCGCGCAGCAAATAGGGTTGTTGGGGCAGGCTGCTCACTTGCGCATGGCCTTTTCCACCGGCGTGAGCGCGTCGATGAAGGCCTGTCGGCTGAAGATGCGCTCGGCATACTTGAGCAGCGGCGCGGCTTGTTTCGGCAGGGCGATGCCGTAGTGATCCAGTCGCCACAACAGGGGGGCGATGGCCACGTCCAGCATGGAGTAATCCTCGCCCAGCATGTACTTCTGCTTGGTGAAGATGGGCGCAATCGCGGTCAGGTTGTCGCGGATGACGATGCGCGCCTTGTCCGCCACCTTCTGCGCCCCTTGCTGGATCTCCCGCACATGGCTGAACAGGTCGCGTTCGAAATTGAACAGAAACAGACGCGCCCGCGCCCGCATGACGGGATCCGGCGGCATGAGCTGGGGGTGCGGGAAACGCTCGTCGATGTACTCGTTGATGATGTTGGATTCGTATAGGACCAGATCGCGCTCGACCAGGATCGGCACCTCGTTGTAAGGGTTCATGGCCGCGATCTCCTCCGGCAACTCGTGCACGTCGACGTCACGGATTTCGAAATCCATGCCCTTCTCGTACAGTACGATGCGGCAACGATGACTGAAGGGACAGGAGGTACCCGAATAAAGGATCATCATGGTCGTCAACCCCCCTTGGTGCTAGTGAACGTCCCGCCAGAATTCCCGCTTCAGGTAGAAGGCCACGACGAAGAACAACGACAGGAAGAGGATCACCGCGACCCCAGTGCGCATGCGCTGAGCCTTCACTGGCTCACCCATCCAGGTCAGATAGTTGACCAGATCGGCGACCAAGGCGTCGTACTCGGTCAGCGTCATCTTGCCGGGCTTGGCAAGCGCCAGACGGTCGATGACCGTATGCGGCTTGCCATCCTCTCCCCTTACCTCGCGTGTGACCGGGACGAGGTGCCCTTGCAGTTCGTGCATGACGTGCGGCATGCCGACCTTGTCGAACACCAGGTTGTTCCAGCCTGTGGGGCGGGTGTCATCGCGATAGAAGGTACGCAGATACGTGTAGACCCAGTCGGGGCCACGCGAACGCGTGATGACGGTGAGGTCTGGCGGGGCGGCCCCGAACCACGCCTTGGCGTCCGCCGTGCGCATGGCGATGGTCATGGTCTCGCCCGGCTTGTCGGCGGCGAAGAGCAGGTTGTCCTTGATCTGGGCCTCGGTGAGGCCGATGTCGGTCATGCGTATGTAGCGCATGTAATTGGCCGAATGGCAGTTCAGGCAGTAGTTGACGAACACCCGTGCGCCGCGCTGCAGGGACTCCCGGTCGTTGATATTGATCGGCGCCCGATCCAGCTTGACCTCGACACCGGCGGCGCCGGCGCCGAAGGGCAAGACCAGGATGAGTAGCAGGATTGCGACAACGTGGCGATGGCTCATTTTTCTGTCACCCTTTCCGGTTCCTGTTTGTAAGTGTCGTGCTTGGTGTACCAGGGCATCAACAGGAAGAAGGCGAAATACACCACAGTCAGGACGCGGGCGATCCAGGTATAGAGCTCGGTGGCCGGCAGGATGCCGAGGATGCCGAGGCCGATGAAGGCGATGACGAACAGGGTCAGCGCGATCTTGTACTTCGGCCCGCGGTAGCGGATGGACTTGACCGGGGAACGATCCAGCCAGGGCAACAGGAAGAAGATCAGCACCGCCACGCCCATGGCCAGGACGCCGGGGAACTGCGAGCCGAACATGGGCGGGATGGCGCGCAGGATGGCGTAGTAGGGGGTGAAGTACCACACCGGGGCGATATGTTCCGGGGTCTTCAAGGGGTCGGCCGGGATGAAGTTGTTGGCCTCCAGAAAATAGCCGTTCATCTCGGGCGCGAAGAAGAGGATGGCCGAGAACACGATCAGGAAGACCACCACCCCCAGGATGTCCTTCACCGTGTAATAAGGGTGGAATGGGATGCCGTCGAGCGGCCTGCCCTGCGCGTCCTTGTGCTTTTTGATCTCGACGCCATCGGGGTTGTTGGAGCCGACCTCGTGCAACGCCACGATGTGGGCGGCGACGAGACCCAACAGCACGAGCGGTAGCGCGATGACGTGGAAGGCGAAGAAGCGGTTGAGGGTTGCGTCGGAGATGACATAGTCGCCGCGGATCCAGATCGACAAGTCCTCGCCGACGATGGGGATGGCGGCGAACAGGTTGACGATCACCTGGGCGCCCCAGTAGGACATCTGGCCCCAAGGCAGCAGATAACCGAAGAAGGCCTCGGCCATCAGCACGAGGTAGATCAACACCCCGAAGATCCAGATCAACTCGCGCGGTTTGCGGTGCGATCCGTAGAGCAGGGCCCTGAACATGTGCAGATAGACCACGATGAAGAAGGCCGACGCCCCCGTGGAGTGTGCGTAGCGGATCAGCCAGCCGTAGGGGACGTCGCGCATGATGTACTCGACCGAGGCAAAGGCTTGCGCCGCGTCCGGCTTGTAGTGCATGGTCAGGAAGATGCCGGTGACGATCTGGATCACCAGTACCAGCAGGGCGAGCGAGCCGAAGTAGTACCAGAAGTTGAAGTTCTTCGGTGCGTAGTACTCGGACAGGTGCGCCTTCCAGGTCGCGGTCAGGGGAAAACGCGCATCCACCCAGTTGAGCAGTTTTTCCATGGTCTAGATCCCTATGCAATCAGGCGCTGGCGTCCTGGTCCTCGCCGATGAGCACCTTGCTCTCGCTCAGGTATTTGTGCGGCGGCACCACCAGGTTGGTCGGCGCCGGCGAGCCCTTGAAGACGCGCGCCGCCATGTCGAAACGGGAGCCATGACAGGGGCAAAACCAGCCCCCGGGCCAGTCCGGTCCCAGATCTGCGGCAGCGACCTCCTTGCGGTAGGTGGGCGAGCAGCCCAGGTGGGTGCAGATGCCGACGACGACGAAATACTCCGGTTTGATGGAGCGATGCGGGTTCTTGCAGTAATCGGGCTGCTGGTTGGTGTTCTCCGAGTGTGGGTCGGTGAGCTGATCCACGTGCTTGTTCAGCAGTTCCAACATCTCCGGCGTGCGGTGCACCACCCAGACCGGTTTACCGCGCCATTCCACATCGACCTTCATGCCCGGCTCGATCTTGGACAGGTCCACCTCCACCGGGGCCCCGGCGGCCAAGGCACGCGCGCTGGGGTTCATGCTGAAGACGAAGGGCAGCGCCGCACCCAAGGCAGCCACGCCACCCATCGTCGAACTCATCGCCACCAGGAAGCGGCGCTTGGAACTGTCCACGGTCATCTCACTCATATCCATTTCCGACTGATGGTTTATGAAGCTGCCGGCTGGCCGGGGTCTCGCAGCCGATCCATCTCGGATATCCGGATCGGCAGCGCGTCAGGCCAGGCCAATAAATCCGTGCATTGTACATAAAATGCAGCACGAACTTAAACCGTCATGGCGGAACACCGGGCGCGCGTCCGATGGCTGGCACTATAATTGGCAGTCGCGGATCGCTCCTGGTTCCCGAACGAAACCCCCGTGCTACAGAAAATCTGGCTGACCTTCGCCCAACTGGTGACCGCCGCCGCCATCCTGCTCGCGGCCTTGCTGGCGCTGGACCGGCTCGTGCCCGGCCTGTTGCCGCGCAATGGACAGGAGGTGACCGTCCAGGAAGTGGCGCACGTGGGGTCGGCCCAGCCGGTCTCCACCTATGCCGAGGCGGCGCGGAAAGCCCTGCCCGCGGTGGTGAACATCAACACCACCAAGCAGGTCAGGTTGCCGCAGCACCCCCTGATGAACGACCCCTTCTTCCGCCGCTACTTTGGCCAGGGCGAGGGCAGCCGTCCGCAGCGGGTCTCCAATCTGGGCTCGGGTGTGATCGTTAGCACGGACGGATACATCCTGACCAATCACCACGTCGTCGAGGCGGCAGACGAGATCCAGGTGTCTTTGCCGGACGGCCGTAATCTGCCGGCGGAACTGGTCGGCACGGACCCAGACACCGACCTCGCGGTATTGCGGGTCAGACAGACGGGGCTCAACGCCATCACCTTCGCCAAACCGGACAGCGTGCGGGTGGGCGATGTGGTCCTAGCCATCGGCAACCCCTTCGGCGTGGGACAGACGGTGACCATGGGCATCGTCAGCGGCCTGAACCGCAGTCACCTCGGCATCAACACCTTCGAGAACTTCATCCAGACCGACGCCGCCATCAACCCTGGCAACTCCGGCGGGGCACTGGTGGATGCGTCCGGGAATCTGGTCGGCATCAACACCGCCATCTTCTCGCGCAGTGGCGGGAACCTGGGGATCGGCTTCGCCATCCCGGTGTCGCTCGCCCGGCAGGTGATGCAACAGATCATCGCCCACGGCGGTGTGACGCGCGGCTGGGTGGGGATCGAGGTGCAGGACATCACCCCCGAGATCGCCGATTCCTTCAATCTCCAGAACACCGAGGGCGCACTCATCGCGGGTGTGCTGCGCGGCGGACCGGCCGATCGCGCGGGTATACGGCCGGGCGACATCTTGGTGAGGGTCAACGATCAGCCGGTCGCCGATTCATCTTCCCTGCTCAACCTCATCGCTGCCCTGCCGCCGGGCAAACAGGCCGTGCTGGGATTGATCCGCAAACAGACTCGGATGCAGTTCCTCGTCAAGGTGGAGAAGCGGCCGGTCATGCGGCGCGAAGTCGAGGCGGACTGACGGCAGCAATCCTCCCCCTTCCCTCATTCTGAATTGGCCAGCGTGGCGCGCCAGAGGGGGGAGCCCGTAGCGGCGACGCGGGCCGACGCCAGCGCTTGCGCGCCGCGCTTGCTCAGGCCGGGACCGCCGGCTGCCTGGCTGACGGCGGCCAGAATCGCAGCGGGTGCGGGGGTGGGTCCATCCTCCCAGGGGTCGGCATGGCTTGATGCGAGCATGCTGGCCTCCTCCATGCGGAAGTCCTTGCCATCGTGGAATCGCTTCCAACCAGCCTCCAGCAGGGTGTGCAGGAAGCGTTTGGCATCCGCTCGACCCGTGAGCGCGACATAATGGGACAGCCCATAGGCCAGATAGGCGTAATCCTCCAGCTCCGCGCCCGGCAGGGCCTTACCGCCCGACACACCCTTGACCAAACGGCGTCCATCCCAGAGGCGCGCGCGCACGAAGGCATAGAGGGCATCGGCATCCTGGCGGTAGCGCGGATCGGCACGTGCCGCGGCGCAAAGGGCGGCGAGCGCAAGCCCGTTCCATCCGGTCAAGACCTTCTCGTCACGCGGGATCGCCCGTTGCTGCCTGAGCGTTTTCAGACGAGCCAGCACCGGCGCGAGACGCGTGCGTTCCTGCTCGCTGGCCGGGCGCACCTCATGGGGCAGATAACCGAGCTCGAACACCGCCGCCCGGTCGACCCCCCAGACGCGCTCCACCAAGGCATAGTCGGCGGGGTCAAGGACGCGCTCGATTTCCTCGCGTGCCCAAAGATAACCGCCGCCTTCCCTGCCTTGGTCATCCACGGCCGACAG
>Ga0308420_1000512_pt1 | contig 19181 bp, 19 predicted proteins | sample HotsprSampleMS55_FD_203802 | JGI IMG/M metagenome (GOLD analysis project Ga0308420, IMG submission 203802) | Hot spring phototrophic mat microbial communities from Mushroom Spring, Yellowstone National Park, Wyoming, United States - 20090730_MS55 ... | reverse complement strand
ACCTTCGGCCTGCCAACCCCGCCGCCGACGCTCCAAGCACCGGGGTAACTGCGGGTTTTAGGTAGAATGGAGGGCACCTTCCGAAGGAGGGAGTCCCGCATGTCCGAACCGGTGAAGTACGTCCTCGACGAAACGCGCATGCCGAAGCGCTGGTACAACCTGATGGCGGATCTGCCGAGCCCGCCGCCGCCGGTGCTGCATCCGGGAACGAAGCGGCCGGTAGGGCCGGACGACCTCGCACCGCTTTTTCCGATGGCGCTCATCCTGCAGGAGGTCTCCACCGAACGCGAGATCGAGATTCCGGAACCGGTGCGCGATGTCTACCGGCAGTGGCGTCCCACGCCACTGTTTCGCGCGCGCCGGCTCGAGAAGGCGCTCGGCACGCCGGCGAAGATCTTCTACAAGTACGAAGGCGTCTCTCCGGTCGGAAGCCACAAGCCGAACACCGCGGTCGCGCAGGCGTTCTACAACCGCGAGGCGGGGGTGAAGAAGATCACCACCGAGACCGGCGCCGGGCAGTGGGGCAGCGCGCTCGCGATGGCGGGTGCGTTCTTCGGCCTGGAGATCAAGGTGTTCATGGTGCGCGTGTCCTACGAGCAGAAGCCCTACCGGCGCGCGCTGATGGAGAGCTTCGGCGCGAAATGCATCCCCTCGCCCTCCGGCGAGACGCAGTCCGGCCGGGCGGTGCTCGCCGAGCGCGCCGATCATCCCGGAAGCCTCGGCATCGCGATTTCGGAGGCGGTGGAGGTCGCGGCGACGAACGACGATACCAAGTACGCGCTCGGCTCGGTGCTGAACCACGTGCTGATGCACCAGACGGTGGTCGGCCAGGAAGCGATGGCGCAGCTCGAGATGGCGGGCGAGTATCCCGACATCGTGGTCGGCTGCACCGGCGGCGGCTCCAACTTCGCGGGGCTCGCGTTTCCGTTCCTCGGCGCGCAGCTCCGCGGCGGGCGCAAGGTGCGGGTGATCGCGGTCGAGCCGGCGGCCTGTCCTTCGCTGACGCGGGGAAAGTACGCCTACGACTTCGGGGACACCGGCCACCTCACGCCGCTCGTCAAGATGCACACGCTCGGCTCCACGTTCGTACCCCCGCCGTTTCACGCCGGGGGGCTGCGCTACCACGGTATGGCGCCGCTGGTGTCGCACTGCAAGGAACTCGGGCTCCTCGAGGCGCGGGCGTACACCCAGACCGAGGTGTTCTCGGCCGGAGTGCAGTTCGCGCGCGCCGAGGGCATCGTGCCCGCGCCGGAGGCGAACCACGCGGTCAAGGGCGCGATCGACGAGGCGGTGCGCTGCAAGCTCGAAGGCACGCCGAAGACGATTCTCTTCAACCTCTGCGGCCACGGCCACTTCGACATGCAGGCGTACATGGACTACTTCGCCGGCCGGCTGACCGACCAGAGCTACGACGAAAGAGAGCTCGCGATGGCGCTCGCGGGTCTGCCTTCGGTTCCAGCCTGAGACACGCTGCAGAGACCGCGGCCGCCCGAGCGCCGGCGCGGCGCGGGTGATCGAGATCGACGGCTCGACCGGCGAAGGCGGCGGTCAGCTCGTGCGCCTCGCGGTCGCGCTGGCGGCGCTCACTGCGCGGCCGCTGCGCCTTGCGAACGTGCGCGCCCGGCGCCCGCGCCCCGGGCTTCGCCGCCAGCATCTGGCGGCGGTGCGCGCGCTCGCCGAGCTTTGCGGCGCGCGCTGCGAAGGGCTCGCGCCGGGCTCCGACGCCTTCTCTTTCGAGCCGCGGGCGCGACCTGCGGGCGGCGAGCTGCGCGTGGAGGTGGGCAGTGCGGGCAGCGTCACGCTCGTGCTGCAGGCGCTCGTTCCGGTGTTGCTCGGTGCCGCAGCGCGCTCGCGGGTAGTGGTGCGCGGCGGCACGGACGTGCCGCGCGCGCCCACCTGGGACTATTTCGAGCGCGTGCTCGTGCCGCTGCTTGCGCGCATGGGCGTGCGCATCGGCGCGCGCGTGCTGCGTCGCGGCTACTACCCGGCGGGCGGCGGCGAGGTCGAGGCCGAGATCGAGCCGGCGCGGCCGAAGCCGCTCGCCTTCGCGCGGCGGGGGCAGGAGGCGCCGATCGCAGGCGAGGCGCAGGTCGCGCGTCTTCCCCGCTCGATCGCCGAGCGCATGCGCGCCGCGGCGCTCGGCGCCCTCGGCCGCCGCCCGGCTTCGATCGCGGTGCGCGCCCTCCAGGCCGGCGAAGCCGCCGGTATCGGAGGCGCCCTCACGCTCTGGACGGCGAGCGCCTCCGGCGTGCTCGGAGCATCCCGCGTCGCCGAGCGCGGCGTGCGCGCCGAGACGCTCGGTGCGGCCGCCGGCGCCGAGCTCGCGGCGGATCTCGACGCCGGTGCCGCGCTCGACATCCACGGCGCGGACCAGGTGCTGGTGTACCTCGCGCTCTCGGGCGCGCACTCGGAATTCACGGTGCGGAAGGTCTCGGAGCACGCGCGCACCGCGATCTGGCTCCTCGAGCGCTTGCTGCCGGTGCGCTTTCGCGTCGAGCCGGAGGGCGCGCTCTGGTGGATCGCCTGCGCGCCGGCCTGAGCGCGCGTGCCTCTACTGCGGTCGCGCCGGCGGGCGGCCGGCGAGGAGCGCCACCACTTCGTCGTCGTCGACCTGGCTGAAGTCGCGGTAGAACTGCCCGACTGCGATGAAGTCCTCCGGCGTCTCGAGGCACACCACTTCGTCGGCGTGGGCGCGCACGCGCTCGAGGCTCGCCGGCGCCGCGACCGGCACCGCGCACACCAGCGTCGCGGGCTTCTTCGCGCGCACCGCGTGCAGCGCCGCGATCATGCTGGAACCGGTGGCGATACCGTCGTCGACCACGATCGCGACGCGGCCGGCGGGATCCGCCGGCGGGCGCGCCGGCGTATAGCGCGCGCGGCGCCGGCGAAGGAGCGCGAGCTGCTCCGCCTTCTCGCGCGCGAGCCACTCGGCGTTCGCTCCCACTTCGGCGGCATGCGCGGCGATGTACGTCCAGCCGGTCTCGTCCACCGCGCCGACGGCGAGCTCCGGGGCATCCGGCGCGCGCAGCTTGCGCACCAGCACCACGTCGAACTCGCCCTCGAGCGCGCGCGCGATCTCGGCAGCCATCGGCACCGCGCCGCGCGGGATCGCGAGCACGAGCGGGTTGCGGCCGCGCCAGCCACCGAGCGCCGCGGCGAGCCGCCGCGCGGCATCCCGGCGCGAGTCGAAGATGCGGTCCATCGCGACGTCCGCGCTAACGCAGCCTGCCGCGCAGCGCGGCGGCGAAGAGCGGGGCCACCGAAACCGACTCGATATCCGGCTGCGAGACCGGTCCGACGCTGTCGGTGGTGAGGATCGAGCGCACGCCCGCCTCGCGCATGCGCGCAACCGCCCGCTCGGCGAGCACCGCGTGCACGAAGCACGCGTGCACTTCGGCCGCCCCGGCGGCGGCGAGCGCGCGCGCGGCGGCGGCGATCGTGCGTCCGGTGCTCGCGATGTCGTCGACGAGGAGGCAGACCTCGCCGCGCACTTCGCCGAGCACCGCGATCGCGGAGGCCGCGTCGTCGGTGCGGCGCGCCTTCGCGACCGCGGCGAGCGGTGCGCCGAGCGCGCGCGCATAACGCTGCGCGCGCTTGAGCCCCCCGGCATCAGGCGACACGACGGTCCAGCGCCGGCCGGAGAGCGCCGGAAGCAGCACCTCGTCGGCGTCGAGCTGCACCACCGGCATCGGAAAGGCGTTCTCCAGAGCCGGCGCATGCAGCTCGAGCGCGAGCACGCGCTCGATCCCGGCGCAGGCGAGGATGCGCGCGGCGAGCTGCGCCGAGCGTGGCTCGCCGGCGTGATGGCGCAGGTCCTGTCGCGCGTAGCCGAAATAGGGCACGACCGCGCCGATGCGGGAAGCGCCCGCCGCGCGCGCCGCATCGGCGAGCAGCGCGAGCGTCATCAACCGCTCGTTCACCGGAGGCGAGGTCGGCTGCACCAACCAGAGCTCGCGGCCGCCGACGTCCTCCTCGATGCGCACTCGCGTCTCGCCGTCGGCGAAGCTCGAGAGGCTGGCGGCCGCGAGCGGAAGCCTCGCGAGGTGGGCGATCGCGCGCGCAAGCTCCGGATGCGCGTCGCCGGAGACGAGCATCGGCTCAGCGGCCACCGTGCGACCCCCTGCGCGCGCTCGCTGCCCAGCGCTTCGCGCGAGCGATCGCGATGCGGATCGCCTCGCCTTCCGGGCGCCCGGAAGCGAGCAGCGCGTTCGCGATCTCGATCGCCTTGGTGCGCACCGCAGGCGCGAGCCTGCGCATCGACGCCGGAAACCAGGTCTCGCTCCAGGGCATCGGGTCAGCGTTTCTCGAGTGCGATGCCGACGAGCTCGATCGCGATCCCGGCCGCCAGCATCAGCGCACCCGAGAGCGTCGCGGGCGAAAGCCACATCAGCAGCGCGCCGCCGACGATCGCGATGCCGGCGCCCAGGCGCCGCAGTCTGCGGTGAACCATGCCGCCAGTTCAGCGGAACTGCCCCGCGCACGGTTTGACGGTGGTCAAGCTTTGCGCGCGAGATGCCGTTTGACCTGGGTCAAGTCCGCGGCGAGCCGCCGGCCTAAGCTCTTCGCCATGGTGCAGGCGATCCCGGAGACACCGCCGGACTACGACCGTACGCGCATCGTCGAGCGCCCCGACGGTTTTTACTGGCAGTCGCTCGAGGATGGGCGCGAGTACGGTCCGTTCGAGACGCTCCTCGATGCGGTGGCCGACATGCAAGCCGGAGACGGCGAGGGGCTCGAGCCCTGCGAATCGCTCGCCGAGGCCGAAGCGGAAATCGGCATCGCCGACTACATCGACCCGGAGACCGGCGAACCGGCCGAGGAGAGCCGTCCGCGGTTGGAGGAGCATTGAGGTCGATGCGCCGTCGGGGAAGCGGGCGCAGTCGATCGCGACGCCGACTCCCGCAACCGCAGACGACCGGCGCCGAGGAGCGGAACGCGGCGGCCCGCGCTGTGCTCGCACCGGAGGCGGAGCAGCGCGCAGCGCACCCCGCGCCCGCAGAGGGCTCGGTGCAGGCGGGGGCGCAGGCGCAGCAGCGCTGAGCGCGATGCGCAGCCCGAACGTCTTTCTCGCGTACGCGCCGGCGGCCACCGGGCTCGCCTGCGCGCTCGCGTACCTCGATGCCGGCGCGGACGTCTACGGCTGGTTCCTCGGTCCCGGCGAAGGCGGCGAGATCGTGCGCCGTTATTTCCTGCTGGAGGATTTCTACCGCGCGGGCACGGCGCGCTACGAGGCGGTGCCGGAGGCAGACCTCCACTCGCACTGGTCGCTCGACGAGGCGCGGCGCCACGAGCTTGCGCGCATGCAGGAGGCGTTCGCGCGCGAGTGGCTGGTGTTCGCCGACGATCCACGCGTCGGCACCGAGCTCGCGGCGTACGCCGAGGCCGGCTACGCCGCCGGCGAGGTGAACGTGCGCTTCGAGCGCCTGGCGAAATTCTTCACCGGCCATCCGGTATGGACCTATTTTTCGCCGCGTTTCGAGCGCGCGGTCCTGCGCGAGCTCTGCGCGCGCTGGCCGCTTCGCTACCGCCATCCTGCCGCGCCGACCCCGGAGCACGGCTCCGGCAGCCGAGCTTGAGCGTCGCGCCCGCGCGCGCCGCGATGAACCCGCTCACCAGTGCGCTCCTCACGGACCTGTACCAGCTCACGATGCTGCAGGCCTATTTCGAGCAGGAGATGACCGCGACCGCGGTCTTCGAACTTTTCGTGAGGAAGCTTCCGCCGGGGCGAGAATTTCTCGTCGCCGCCGGGCTCGAGCAGGGGCTCGAATTCGCCGAGCACCTGCGCTTCGGCGACGAAGAGCTCGATTGGATCGAGCGCTCGGGTCTTTTCCGACCGGGGTTCGCTCGCCAGCTCGCCGCCTTTCGCTTTACCGGCACGATCGAAGCGATGCCCGAAGGTACGCTGTTCTACCCGCACGAGCCGATCGTGCGCGTGGTCGCACCGCTGCCCGAAGCGCAACTCCTCGAGACCCGACTTCTCAACTTGGTGCACTTCCAGACCGTGATCGCGACCAAGGCGGCGCACATCCGCCGCGTCGCACCCGGCAAAAAACTCGTCGACTTCGGGCTGCGGCGCGCGCACGGCGCAGAAGCGGGGCTCCATGCCGCGCGGGCCGCCTGGATCGCGGGCTTCGATGGCACCGCGACCGCGCTCGCGGGCGCGATGTTCGGCATCCCGGTCTTCGGCACCATGGCGCATTCGTTCGTGCAGGCGCACGAAAGCGAGGCGGCAGCGTTCGCGCATTTCGCCGCCGCGTTTCCGCACAACGCGGTGATGCTGGTCGACACCTACGACACGCTGCTCGGCGTGCGCGCGGCGCTCGCCGCCTCTCCGGCACTGAAGGGTGTGCGGCTGGACAGCGGCGACCTCGACGCGCTCTCGCGCGAGGTGCGCAGGCAGCTCGACGCCGCCGGGAAGAATCAGGCGATCATCTTCGCGAGCGGCAACCTCGACGAGCAGCGCGTCGGTGCGCTCGTTCGTGCCGGCGCACCGATCGACAGCTTCGGCATCGGCACCGCGCTCACGACTTCCGCGGATGCGCCTTACCTCGACGCGGTGTACAAGCTCCAGGAGTACGCCGGCCGGCCGACGCGCAAACGCTCGACCGGCAAGGCGACCTGGCCCGGGCGAAAGCAGGTGTACCGGCAGTACGCCGCCGACGGCACGTTCGCGCGCGACGTGGTGACGGTCGAGGGCGATCCGCAGCCCGGCGAGGCGCTCCTCGCGCCGGCGATGAGCGCAGGCCGTAGGCTCGCGCCGCCCGATCTCGGAGCCGCGCGCGCGCGCTGCGCCGAGGGGCTTGCCCGCCTTCCGCGCACGCAGCCCTATGCGGTCGAGATCTCGCCCGCGCTGCGCGCACTCGCCGAGGAGGTGGACCGCAGGACCGGGGGCGCCTGAGCTGCACGCCGGTCGCCGGCGTCTTCAAAGCAACGCGAAGGAAGCGAGCGCGAGCGCTGCACCGAGCAGGGCGCCGGCGGCGACATCGGTCGGATAGTGCATGCCGAGGACGATGCGGGAGGCGGCGACGAGAAACGCGAAGGGCAGCAGAAGCGGCGCGAGCGCGGGGTAATACGAAAGCGCGATCGTGGTGAACGCGACCGCATGCAGGGTGTGTCCGGAGGGAAAGCTGCAGCGGTCGAGCGGTGCGATGCCGGCCGCGATGTGCGCGTGCGCTTCGAAGGGGCGCAGCCTCCGGGTGCCCTGCTTGAGCGCCCGATAGACGAGCGTTGCGGCGCCCGCCACCGCGACCATGTGCAGTACCGGAAAAGCGGCGGCCATCCCGTCGCAGACGAGCAGCGCCAGCATCAGCGCGCCCCAGAAAAGGCCGTCGCCCAGACGGCTCACCGCCCGGAAGAGGTAAAAGAGCGCGCGGTAGCGCAGTGCGCGATTCAACCGCACGCAGGCGCGCTCGTCCCAACGCAGCAGGGTCGCGAGGGCGCCCTCAGGAGCCGGCACGGGCCTGCGGCGCACCCGCGGCGACGGCCGCGAGCAGGGCCGACTCGAACTGTGCGACGGCGCCCGTCCAGTCGAGCTGCCGTGCGGCCGCGCGCGCCGCGCGGCCGAGCGCACGCGCCCAGGCGAGATCGCCCGCGAGGCGCACCGCATGGCCGACGAACGCTTGGCGATCTGCCGGGGGCGCAAGCAGGCCGGAGCGACCGTGCGCGAGGTACTGGCGCGCTGCGGCGTAGTCGTACGCGACGACCGCGAGCGCGCTCGCCATCGCCTCCAGCGTCACGTTGCCGAAGGTTTCGGTGGTGCTCGGAAAAAGGAACACGTCGGCCGAGGCGTAGTGCTCGGCGAGGCGGTCTCCGAACTGCGCGCCGGCGAATACCACACCCTCGCCGGCGCGCCGGCGCAGCTCTTCGCGCAGCGGACCGTCGCCCACCAGGACGAGGAGCGCGCGGGGATGCACCGCGCGCATCGCACGATGGGCTTCGAGCGCGAGCGCGAGGTTCTTTTCCGCAGCGAGGCGGCTGACACAAAGCGCGACCGGCGTGCGCTCGTCCGCGCCCCACTCGGCGCGCAGGCGGGCCGAACGGCGCTCGGGCGAGAACGTCCGGTGGTCCACGCCGCGGCCGACGACACGCAGGCGGCGGATGCCGTGCGTTCGGAGGACCTCGGCGAGCTCTGGCGTCGGCACCAGCGTGCAGGCGCCGCGGTTGTGGAAAAAACGCAGGTAGCGGCCTACCGCGTGCTGCAGCCAGCCGAGGCCGTAGTGGCGGGCGTAGCTGTGAAAGTTGGTGTGGAAGTCGGTGGCGACGGGAATCGCGAGCGAGCGCGCCGCCGACAGCGCCGACCAGCCGAGCGGCCCCTCGGTCGCGATGTGCACGATGTCGGGGCGCTCGCGCGACCACGCCTTGCGCAGCGCACGCCCCGACGGCAGCCCGATGCGAAGCTGCGGATAGCGCGGCAGACGGACCCCGGGCCGCAACAGCTCCGAATAGGCGGGCGCCGCTGCCGCGCGGTCCGCGCGCCCTTGGCGCGGGCGCACGAGCTGGATCGCGTGACCGCGTGCGCGCAGCCCTTCGACCATCCGCTCCATGGTGCGTGCGACCCCGTTCACCTCGGGTGGATAGGTCTCGGTGACCATCGCGACGTACACCGCGCGCGATTGTGCGCCGCGAAGCTTGAACGGCCGATGAAGCGGCGGTTACCGTTGCATGAAATCCGAGCGCGCAACGCAGGCCCTTCGCCAGACGGTGCCGGTGCGGTTGATACAGGTCAAACCTCGGCGCGCCCGCGCATGCAAGATCGGCATATGCCACGCCCGGAACGGATTCGCAAATCGCTCGCCGAGCTGCGCGTACCGCCGAACCCGCCGATCGGCTGGGAGGAGGCGCGCCGCGCGCTCGAAGGCCTGCCGGGCGGCGGGCTCAACATCGCGCACGAGGCGGCCGACCGCCACGCGCGCAGCGCGCGCGCGGAGCATGTCGCGATCCGCTGGCTCGGCGTCTCCGGCGCGCGGCGCGAGATCCGTTACGCGGAACTCGCGGCGCTGTCCAGCCGCTGGGCGCATCTGCTGCGCGCGCACGGCGTGGCGAAGGGCGACGTGGTGTTCGTGCTCTTGCCGCGCACCCCTGACCTCTACGGTGCGGCGCTCGGTGCGCTGAAGTGCGGCGCGGTGGTCTCGCCGCTTTTCGCCGCCTTCGGCCCCGAGCCGCTCGCGACGCGCATCAACCTCGGCGGCGGCCGGGTGCTGGTGACCACCGAGGCGCTGCACGCGCGCAAGGTGGCGGCGGTGCGCCCCGCGATGCCTGCGCTCGCGCACGTCGTGCTCGCCGATAGCGCCAGTGTGCGCGCCCGGCTGGACGCGCTGCCGCCGACGTTCGACATCGAGCGCACCGGGCCGGAGGATCCGTCGTTTTTGCACTTTACGAGCGGCACCACCGGCATGCCGAAGGGTGCGTTGCACGTGCACGGCGCACTGCTCGCGCACTATGCGAGCGCCGCGGTCGCGCTCGACCTGCACCCGGAGGACGTGTACTGGTGCACCGCCGATCCGGGCTGGGTGACCGGAACCTCCTATGGCATCGTCGCTCCGCTCGCGCACGGCGTCACCAGCGTGGTGGACGAGGCCGACTTCGATGCCGCGCGCTGGTACCGGATCCTGGAGGAAGAGACGGTGAGCGTCTGGTACACCGCGCCCACCGCGGTGCGCATGCTGATGAAGGCGGGCGTCGAGATGGCGCGCCGCTGCCGGCATCCGGCGCTGCGCTTCGTCGCGAGCGTCGGCGAACCGCTCAATCCGGAAGCGCTGTGGTGGGCGGTGGAAGCGCTCGGGCTACCGATCCACGACAACTGGTGGCAGACCGAGACCGGCGCGATCATGATCGCCAATACCGCGGCGATGGACATCAAGCCCGGCTCGATGGGCCGGCCGTTGCCGGGCGTCGAGGCGGCGATCGTGCGGCGCGATGCCGCGGGCAGCATCGAGCCGCTCGCCGAACCGGACGTGCAGGGCGAACTTGCGCTGCGCGCCGGCTGGCCGTCCATGTTCCGCGCCTATCTCGGGCAGGAGGACCGTTACCGCAGCTGCTTCGCCGACGGCTGGTATCTCAGCGGAGATCTCGCGCGGCGCGACGCCGATGGCTATTTTTGGTTCGTCGGGCGCGCCGACGACGTGATCAAGTCGGCGGGACATCTGATCGGGCCGTTCGAGGTGGAAAGCGTGCTGATGGAGCACCCGGCGGTGGCCGAAGCGGGCGTCATCGGCAAGCCCGATCCGGTGGTGGGCGAGGTGGTGAAGGCGTTCGTGTCGCTGCGCAGCGGCTTCGTGCCGGACGAAGCGCTCACCCGGGAACTGCTCGCACACGCCCGGCGGCGGCTCGGCGCGGCGGTGGCGCCGAAGGAGATCGCGTTCGCGAGCACGCTGCCGCGCACGCGCAGCGGCAAGATCATGCGCCGGCTTCTGAAGGCGCGCGAGCTCGGCCTTCCCGAAGGCGACACCTCCACGCTCGAAGGCAGAGCATGAGCGCCGCGCACACTCCCGCGCCGGTTCCGCCGCCGCCCGCGGGCGCGGTGCCCTACGCGCGCGAATTCTCGCTCGCGCTGCTGGAGGACATGCTGCGCATCCGGCGCCTCGAAGAGAAGTGCGCGGAGCTCTACGCCGCAGGCAAGATCCGCGGTTTTTTGCACCTGTACATCGGCGAGGAGGCGGTCGCCACCGGCGCGGTGCGCGCGCTCGGCGACGACGACGACGTGGTCGCCACCTACCGCGAGCACGGCCATGCGCTCGTGCGCGGGGTGCCGATGGGCGCGATCCTGGCCGAGATGTACGGCAAGCGCGAGGGCTGCTCGCGCGGGCGCGGCGGCTCGATGCACCTCTTCGACGCGCGACGGCGCTTCTTCGGCGGCAACGCGATCGTCGGCGGGGGGCTGCCGATGGCGGCCGGGCTCGCGCTCGCGGCCAAGCTGCGCGGCGAGTCGCGCGTCAGCGCCTGCTTCTTCGGCGAAGGCGCGGTCGCCGAAGGGGTCTTTCACGAGACGATGAACCTCGCCCAGCTCTGGCGCGTGCCGGCGGTCTTCTTCTGCGAGAACAATCTCTACGCGATGGGCACCGCGCTCGAGCGCTCCGAGTCGCAGCCCGACCTCTGCGTCAAGGCGCAGTCCTACGGCATGGTGGCGCTCGCCGCCGACGGCATGGACGTGGTCGCGGTGCACGAGGCGGCGAAACAGGCCTGCGGGATCGTACGCGCGGGCGAGGGGCCGGTGTTCGTCGAGTTGCGCACCTATCGCTTTCGCGCACACTCGATGTTCGATCCGGAGCTCTACCGCGACCGGCGCGAAGTCGAGCAGTGGAGAACGCGCGGTCCGCTGCATACCTTCAGCGCGCGGCTCAAGGCGCAGGGCGATCTCACCGAGGAGCAATTCCTCGCCCTCGACGCGCGGGTGATGCGCGAGGTGGAGGAAGCGGTCGCGTTCGCCGAAGCGGGCACCTGGGAGCCGGTCGAGGACCTGCTGCGCGACGTCTACGCGCCGTGAGCGCCGTGACCTACCGCGAGGGGCTGCGCATCGGGCTGCGCGAGGCGCTCGCCTCCGACCCGCGCGTCTTCCTGATGGGCGAGGACGTCGGCCGCTACGGCGGCACCTACGCCGTCAGCCGGGGACTGCTGGAGGAATTCGGCCCGGAGCGGGTGCGCGACACGCCGCTCTCGGAACTCGGCTTCGTCGGCATGGGTGTGGGTGCGGCGCTCGGCGGCCTGCGGCCGATCGTGGAGATCATGACCGTCAATTTCAGCCTGCTCGCGCTCGATCAGGTGGTGAACCACGCAGCGCTGCTGCGGCACATGTCGGGCGGCCAGCTTTCGGTTCCGCTCGTCATCCGCACTTCCAGTGGCGCCGGCCGCCAGCTCGCAGCGCAGCATTCGCACAGCTTCGAGGCCTGGTACGCGCACGTTCCGGGCATCAAGGTGGTGGCGGCGGCGACGGTGGACGACGCGCGCGGCATGCTCGCCGCCGCGCTCGCCGACCCCGACCCGGTGGTGGTATTCGAGTACCCGGCGCTGTTCGAGACGAAGGGCGAGCTCTCGGGGGCGCCGGTGGACATCGCGCGCGCGGTGCGCCGGCGCGAGGGTCGGCGCGTCACCTTGGTCGCCTACGGCGCGAGCCTGCCGAAGGCGCTCGCCGCTGCCGCGGAGGTGGACGGCGAGGTGATCGACCTGCGGGTGTTGCGCCCGCTCGACATGGCGCCGGTGCTCGAATCGGTGCGCAAGACGCGCCGCGCGGTGGTGGTGGACGAATGCTGGCGCAGCGTCGGGCTCGCAGCCGAGATCGTGGCGCGCATCATGGAAGAGGCGTTTTACGATCTCGACGCCCCGGTCGCTCGGGTGTGCACCGAGGAGGTCCCGATCCCGTACGCGCGCCACCTGGAGGAGGCGGCGCTGCCGCAGGCGGAGAAGATCGTCGCCGCGGCGCGCGCGCTCGGCGCATGATCGAGTTCCGCATGCCCGCGCTCGGCGCGGACATGGAAAGCGGCAAGCTCCTCGAATGGAAGGTGAAACCGGGCGACACGGTCCGTCGCGGGCAGGTGGTCGCGGTGATCGAAACGCCGAAGGCGGCGGTCGAGGTCGAGAGTTGGCAGGAGGGCGTGGTGCACGAGCTGCTCGCGCAGCCCGGCGAGACGCTGCCGGTCGGCGCGGTTCTCGCGCGCTGGCGCGCTCCGGGGGAGACCGGCACGGAGGCGGCAGCCTCGGAGGCGCGGGCGCGCATCTCGCCGGCGGCACGCCGACGGGCGGCCGAGCTCGGCGTGGACGCGGAAGCGCTTTCCGGCAGCGGGTCGCAGGGCGCGGTGACGGTCGCCGACGTCGAACGAGCGGCGAAAGCGCACGCCCCGGCGCCGCAAGCGCCGGCGGAGGTCGTGCGCGCGGCCGAGATGCGCCGCGCGATCGCGGCGGCGATGAGCCGTTCCAAGCGCGAGATTCCGCATTACTACCTCGCCGAGACGGTGCCGCTGGCGCGCGCCCTCGCGTGGCTCGAGGCCGAGAACGCGCGCCGGCCGATTACCGAGCGGCTGGTGATCGCGGCACTGTTCGTCAAGGCGACCGCGCTCGCGTGCCGCGAGATCCCCGAGATGAACGGGCACTTCCTCGACGGCGCGTTCCGTCCAGCCGCCGCGGTGCACGTCGGGGTGGCGATTTCGCTGCGCGCGGGCGGACTGGTCGCACCGGCGATCCACGACGTGCCGGAGAAGCCGCTCGGCGAGGTGATGCGCGCGCTCGGCGACCTCGTGCGCCGCGCGCGCGCCGGAGGCCTGCGCGCCTCCGAGCTCACCGATGCGACGATCACGGTGACGAGCCTCGGCGAGACCGGCGTCGAAACGGTGTTCGGGGTCATCCATCCGCCGCAGGTGGCGCTGGTCGGATTCGGCGCGGTGCGCGAAGGGCGGGTGGTCGCGACGCTGTCGGCCGATCACCGCGCGAGCGACGGACACCGAGGAGCGCTCTTTCTCGGCGCGATCGCGCGCCTGCTGCAGGAGCCGGAGCGGCTATGAGGCGCGAGGAGCTGCGCGCGCTCGTGCTCGAGGCGCTGGCACACATCGCGCCGGAGGTCGATGCGCAGGCGCTCGATCCGGCGAAGCCGCTGCGCGGACAGGTGGACCTCGACTCGATGGACTGGCTCAACTTCCTCGTCGGCCTGCACGAGCGTCTGGGCGTCGAAATCCCGGAATCCGACTACGCCCGTCTCGGCACCGTGGACCAGATCGTCGCGTACCTCGCGGAGAAGCTGGCCCTCTGAGCGTGCGGCGGGCCTGACGCCTCGCCCGCGAAACCGCGGGCGGTCGCTCAGACGGCGACGCAGAGCGCGCTGTCGGAGCGGCGCTCGAGCGCGAGGCCGCTCGTCGCGCCGAGCCGCTGCGCGAGCCAGGCGCTCTGCTCGCCGTTCGCGCGCGCAAGGCGCATGCGTGCGATGCGCATCGGCACGAGCACGAGCTCGCGCAGCCGGCCGCCCGGCACCTCCAGCGTCGGGAAGTGCATCAGGACGAGCTCCGGGCGGAACGCCTCGTAGCCGCCGATGCCTTCGTAATCGTTCAGGAAATCGCCGCAGCTATAGAGGATGAGGTGCCCGCGGTAGATCTCGATCGGGCCGGGATGGTGGGAGGAGTGCCCGTGCACCAGGTCGGCGGCGCCGGCGTCGATCAGGCGGTGCGCGAACGCGCGCTGCTCGCGCGCGACGCGGTAGCCCCAGTTCGGTCCCCAGTGGATCGAGACGATCGCGAGCTCGCCGGCGGCGCGCTCCGCCAGGATGCGCCGAGCGACCGTGTCGGCGGCGCGCGCCGAGAGCTCGGGCAGGAAGCTCACGCCGGGCCTTCCGGGCGCCGCGGCCCACTCGGGAGGAACGCCCGCGCTCTCGTGGCCGAAGGCGTAGACGCGCAGCGCACCCCCGCCGGGCAGCGCGATACGCGCCGGCGCTTCGGCTTCGGCGCGGTCGCGCCCGGCGCCCGCGGTCGCGATCCCGGCGCGCTCGAGCGTCGCGAGCGTGTCGGCGAGACCCTTCGCGCCCCAGTCGAGGACGTGGTTGTTCGCGAGCACGCAGCAGTCGAGCCGCGCGGCGCCGAGCACGCCGGCGTTCTCCGGGCTCATGCGGTAGTGGATGCCTTTCGCCGCGCGCTCACCGTCGCGAGTGATCGCGGTCTCGAGGTTCGCGATGCGCGCCTGCGGCCGCTCGCGCTCGAGCACCTCGAGCGCATCGCCCCAGACGTAGGCGAAGTCTACCGGCCGCGGGATCGGCCCGTTCCTTCGTTCGGCGAGCGCGACGTAGTCGAGCGCGCTCTTCGCCCATGGTTCGGCGAGCGCGGGGTCGCAGGGCGCGGGCAGGATCTGGTCCACGCCGCGGCCGGTCATCGCGTCGCCGCAGAGAAAGAGCTTCACACCGCGCGCCCGCGTCGGGGCAGGCGGACTACTTCCCGCGCCGGCTGCGGAAGGCGTGGATGCGGCGCGCGGGTTCGCGGGTCTCGTAGGCGCGCGCGAATTCGTCCACGCTCGCGCGCACGCACGCCTCTAGCGGCGCCTCCTCCCACAGCTTCGCCAGGCGCTTCTGCGCCCGCATCGCCTCGGCGTCGGCGGCGAGGATCGCGTCGAGCGCCGCGTTCACCGCCGCATCGAGCTCGGCCGCCGGCACGATGCGCTCGACGAGGCCCCACTCGAGCGCCTGGCGCGCGCCGATCGTCTCGCCGGTCATCACGAGCCAGCGCGCGCGCCCGCTACCCACCAGCCGCGGCAGGAGCGCCGCCTCGATCACCGCCGGGATGCCGAGGCGCACCTCCGGCATCGCGAATCGGGCGCTGTCGACCGCGATGCGCAGATCGCAGGAGGCGGCGAACTCGACGCCCGCCCCGATGCACCAGCCGTTCACGCGCGCGATCACCGGCACCGGGCAGTCGCGCAGAGCCGCGCAGGCATCGTGCACGAGCCCGATGTATTCGCGCGCCGACACCGGATCGAGCGCAGCGAGCGTCTCGAGGTCCGCGCCGCCGACGAACGCCTTCTCGCCCGCGCCGGTGAGCACCACCGCGCCGAGCCGCGCCTCGAGCTCCACTTCGCGCAGCGCCTCCAGCAGCGCCGCGAGCGCCTCGCGCGTCAGGATGTTGAGCTTGCGCGGGTTGTCGAGGGCGAGGCGCGCGACGACGCCACCGGGGCGCTCTTCGAGTACGCGGCGGACGCTCAAGCCGCTTCGCGCGCGCCGGCGGCGAGGAAGGCTTCGAGCCGGCGCAGGTCGGCGTCGAAGCGACGGATTCCCTCGGCGAGCTTCTCGGTCGCCATCGCGTCCTCGTTCAGCAGCCAGCGAAAGCACTTTTCGTCGAGCGCGAGCGGCTCGAGCGGGGCGCGGCGCGCACTCTCCGGGTCGAGCCGCCGTTCGACCTCGCCTTCGGCTTGCGCGAGCTTTTCCATCAGCTCCGGTGCGATGGTGACGAGATCGCAGCCCGCGAGCGCGAGGATCTGCTCCGGTTTGCGGAAGCTCGCCGCCATCACCTCGGTCGCATAGCCGAACTTCTTGCAGTATCGGTAGATGCGGGCGGCCGAGGCGACGCCGGGATCCTCCTCGATCGCGATGTCCTCCACGCGCCATGCGGCGCGGTACCAGTCGTAAATGCGGCCGACGAAGGGCGAGAGCAGCGTCGCGCCGGCGTCGGCACAAGCGACCGCCTGGGCGAGCGAGAAGACGAGCGTCATGTTGCAACGGATGCCGTCGCGCTCGAGCTGGCGGGCGGCGCGGATGCCCTCCCAGGTCGCCGCGACCTTGACCAGCACGCGCTCGGGCCCGACGCCCGCTTTGGCGTAGAGCTCGAGGAGCTGCTTCGCCTTCGCGATCGTGCCCTCGGTGTCGAACGAGAGTCGGGCATCCACCTCGGTCGACACGCGGCCGGGAACGTGCTTTAGGATCTCGCAGCCGAAGGCCACCGCCATGCGATCCGGATCGCGCTGTACGATGTGCCGGAAACGGGCGTCCTGTGCCGCGGCGAGCAGCAGCGTCGGGTTGGTGGTCGCATCCTGCGGCCGCCAGCGGGCGATCGCGTCCACGTCCCCGGTATCGGCGACGACGGTCGAGCAGCGCCGCAGCGCGTCGAGCTGGTTCACCGCACCGAGCATACAACCAACTGCCGCAAGGCCGCACGATGCGGCGCCGGCTCGCGCTTTTCTTTTGCTTCGCAGCGGCGTACACTCCGGCCGGCGGCTTTCCGCCGCCGGCGGTAACTGGCTGAGCCAAAAAGAAAAGCTTCCAGGAGACGAGATTTGCAGCCGACCGACATCCGCAATCCCGACTATTTTCACAAGGTGGTCGACTGCCAGTGGGCCTGCCCCGCGCATACGCCGGTGCCGGAGTACATCCGGCTCGTCGCGGCCGGGCGCTACGCCGACGCGTACATGGTCAACTGGAAATCGAACGTTTTCCCGGGAATCCTCGGCCGCACCTGCGACCGGCCCTGCGAACCCGCCTGCCGGCGCGGGCGCGTCGAAGAGCAGAATCTGCCGAGACCGGAACCGGTCGCGATCTGCCGCCTGAAACGCGTCGCCGCCGATTTCAAGGGCGAGGGTATCCGGGCGAGGATGCCGAAGCGCGAGGCGAAGAAGAACGGCCGGCGCGTCGTCTGCGTCGGTGCCGGTCCGGCATCGCTCACGGTGGCGCGCGATCTCGCGCCGCTCGGCTACGAGGTGGTGGTGCTCGAGCAGGACGCGCGCGCCGGCGGCATGATCTGGTCCCAGATCCCGCGCTTTCGCTTGCCGATCGAGGTGATCGACGAGGAAGTGGGCTACGTGCTCGATCTCGGCGTCGAGTTCCGCGCCGGGGTGCGGGTGGACTCGATGAAGAAGCTTCTTGCCGAGGGCTGGGATGCGATCTTCGTCGGCACCGGCGCGCCGCGCGGGCGCGACCTCGACATCCCGGGCCGGCGCGAGGCGGCGGCGAACATCCACATCGGCATCGACTGGCTCGCATCGGTGTCCTTCGGGCACACGACGCGCATCGGAAAGCGCGTGATCGTGCTCGGCGGCGGCAACACCGCGATGGACTGCTGTCGCACCAGCCGCAGGCTCGGGGGCGAGGACGTGAAGGTGATCGTGCGCTCGGGCTTCGAGGAGATGAAGGCGTCGCCGTGGGAGAAGGAGGACGCGATGCACGAGGGCATCCCGATCCTCAACTATCTCGTGCCGAAGGAGTTCGTGCTGCGCGACGGCAGGCTGGCCGGCGTTCGCTTCGAGAAGGTGAAAGCGGTGTACGACCCGCAGGGTCGGCGCCAGCTCGTTCCCACCGGCGAGCCGGATGAGTTCTTCGAGTGCGACGACGTGCTCGTCGCGATCGGACAAGAGAACGCGTTTCCGTGGATCGAGCGCGACTGCGGCATCGCGTTCGACCGCCGGGGCATGCCGGTGGTGGACCGAGTCACGATGCAGTCCACGCTCCCCCACGTCTTTTTCGGCGGCGATGCCGCCTTCGGCCCGAAGAACATCATCTGGGCGGTGGCGCACGGCCACGAAGCGGCGATCTCGATCGACCGGCTCCTCCACGGCGAGGAGGTGCGCGTGCGCCCGGTGCCGCGCATGACCCTGGTGTCGCAAAAGATGGGCATCCACGAGTGGAGCTACGACAACGAGGTCGCCGTCGACGCGCGCTACCGGGTGCCGTGGCGCGACATCCAGGAGACGCTGCGCAACGTCAAGGTGGAGGTGGAGCTCGGCTTCGACGTCGCCACCGCCTGGAAGGAGGCGCAGCGCTGCCTCAACTGCGACGTGCAGACGGTGTTCACCGCCCAGGCCTGCATCGAGTGCGACGCCTGCGTGGACATCTGCCCGATGGACTGCATCACGTTCACCGCCGACGGCGAGGAGGCGGAGCTGCGGGGGCGGCTCAGCGCACCGGCGAGGAACCTCGCCCAGGCGCTGTACGTCGGAGGGCCGGTCAAGACGGGCCGCATCATGGTGAAGGACGAGGACGTCTGCCTGCACTGCGGGCTGTGCGCCGAGCGCTGCCCGACCGGCGCCTGGGACATGCAGAAGTCGCTGATCGAGATGGTGCATGCGGGCCCGGGAGCGCGCACCCGCCTCGAGCGCGGCACGATGAGGAAAGCGGCGTGAAACGCATCGAGGCGGTCAACGATTTCGTCGTGAAGTTCGCCAACGTGAACGGCTCGGGTTCGGCGTCGGCGAACGAGCTGTTCGCACGGTCGTTCCTGCGCATGGGGATCCCGGTGAGCCCGCGCAACATCTTTCCGTCGAACATCCAGGGGCTGCCCACCTGGTACGAGGTGCGCGTCACCGAGAAGGGCTATCTCGGCCGCCGGGGCGGGGTGGACCTACTGGTGCAGATGAATCCGCAGACTTGGGAGCGAGACCTGCGGGAAATCGAGCCAGGCGGCTACCTCTTCTACGACAGCACCAAGCCGCTGCCGAAGTCGAAGTTCCGCGACGACGTGCACGCGATCGGCATGCCGATCACCGAGCTCTGCAACGCCACCTGGCAGGACGCGCGCGAGCGCCAGCTCCTCAAGAACATCCTCTACGTCGGCGCGCTCGCCGGAATGATGGGCATCGAACCGGAGGTGATCGCGGAGCTGATCGGCGAGCAGTACAAGGGCAAGGAGAGGCTGCTGAAGCCGAACCTGAACGCGTTCCAGCTCGGGCTCGCGTACGCGCGCGAGCACCTGAAAGACTCGATCGGCCTGCGCGCGCGGCGCGCCTACGCGGTC
>Ga0308420_1000511_pt1 | contig 19181 bp, 15 predicted proteins | sample HotsprSampleMS55_FD_203802 | JGI IMG/M metagenome (GOLD analysis project Ga0308420, IMG submission 203802) | Hot spring phototrophic mat microbial communities from Mushroom Spring, Yellowstone National Park, Wyoming, United States - 20090730_MS55 ... | reverse complement strand
TGGAATGGACCGCAAAGGAGGGATTCAAGCTGACGGTAGGGAATGCAGGGGGGATTACCCTGACGTTGAACGGGAAAAAACTGCCCCCCTTGGGGAAATCGGGACAAGTGCTACGCAACATTCAACTTCCCACCGCGTCGGGCTGACCTGCGGGAGGAGGTTCCCTTCTGTGGGGAACGGATGCTGCGGTGGTGTCAGCCGATCCCAGAGGCAGCTCTGCGCGTCTCGGTTCGGAGTATTCATACACGCCGCACGCTGCCCGTCCCTGCCACACAGCACGTGAGAGCCCAAAAGTCACGTTGAGCGCTCTGCCGTGGGGAACATGGCGCACGATCGGGATCGCCGTCAGGGGCTCCCCCGAACAGCGCAAAGTGAGCGCGCGAGACGGGGTCAGCGAGAGATGAAAGACCACGGGACGCCCGTGTGCGAGCGTACAGTGCAGTTCCCACTCCTCCGGCTGCAAAACGTGTGGAGTGCCATCGTGATATAGTATCCCAGAGGCTCGTGGTCCTTCCGGAGTGTCCACCCAAGAAAGAAAGGCGGCGAGGTCAGGACCGAACGGCAAAGAGAGGAGCCGACGAGGGAGTAAACGGCCTGCCTCTTCGGACCGTAGCGTATCGACAAACCCCCATGCGTCGATGGTATGCTGGCGATCAGGTAAGCGGACTTCGCCACACAGATGAGCAAGGAAAAGCGGGAGGGCAGGAGGAACGCGGGCGGGAGGAAATGTGAGGGAAAGCGTCACTTCGGCTGGCTCGACCCAGGAGGCAGCGAGTCCTTCTTCGAGGCGGATAAACGCCTGAGGGTGCGAAAAGCGCATCATCGTGCCACGATAGGAGATCGCCAGTCCCTCCCCCTGGGATTGCCAGACAAGCCCGCCGATACGTACCTGCTCACCTTCCGAGGTGGCATCGTCTTCCCCGGTAAACATCACCATTTCTGTCCCGCCCAAGGAGACGAGCAATCTCCCGGAGTAGGTGAGGGTGGGATCACTCCACTCAATACCGCCGAGAATGCCTACTCCGCTCGCCGGGTCATGAAAATGCAACCCGCAGCGGGCGGGCTGCCAGGGGCGAAAAAGGGGCAAAAGAGCCCTATGCTGCCGCACAAGGCCCACAGCAGCAGGTGAAATAGACACATCGCCAGAGAACCCCTGGTACTCGCGGTGGGACTGCTCCAACCTCAGATTCCCGAGCGTTTGGGCAAAGACGTCGATAAAACGCTCCCGTTCAGGTCCGGGCCAGCGCAGTTCGATCCCTAATTCCAACTGGAGCGCATTGACTTTGCCCTGTACAGCCAAGGCGGCCAAGGCGCGAATGGTGGGCGAAGGGTCTTCGGCAAAACGCGAGCTGAAGAGTTGTACCACATTCTCCTTATCCGCCGCCGGATAGCGACGCCCGATGGCAACATCGATCCCTTGAGCGCGAGCGGCCACTCGGAAAGGAAGAACCACATTGTGGAAGAAGTCGGCGGTCAACGTCGGAGCGGCCTTCCCCGGGCAGAGAAGCTGGGGGCCTCGCTGTTTCAGTCCCATCCCCAAATCACACACGGCCTGGACGACGTTCCAGCCGTGAATAAAGAAAACCCGCGCCGCACCGTGCTCCTCGACCAGCGCAGCGAGAAGTTCAAGCAAGGCTTGTAAGAACCATGGTGCCCGCACTCGCACCTGGCTGGTGCGATTGAGGTCAAGATCGTTCCGATCGAACAGGTGGTTAATGAGTGCGTAGGCACGAGTACGAACAGCCAGGAGGGTAGTGAGTTCAGCCGTGTACAAATCGTTGACCTTGATGTTGTCACGAATAGGTGCATCTGCCGCCCGCCGCCCGCCGTGTGGCGCGACCAGGACGATCGGCACCTCGCCAGCAATATAGGTCATCCACGGCGGCAGGGAACAGGACAGGCTATAGGTCATGGGTCTACTGTAGCGGGTGCGGTGGACCGAGTACAGCGACTCTCCGAGGCACGTTGCTCCTGGAGCATACGGTGCAACTCGGCGACTGTGATACTGCCGGGAGGCCGTTTCTCCCATACCATACGGTGCGCTACATTTTGCAACAGGCGGTTGCAGGGCGTGGGGATACCGTATAACGCGCCGAGCAGCACGATTTCGCCGTTAAGAAAATCGACTTCGATGGTAGGCAAGTCGCGCATGAGGCTCTGCCAGGTTGAGCCGCCCCGGCGCGGGTGCCCCGGGATATCGGCCAGTTTGATCTCTGCCTGGACACGCCGACGCATCTCCTCTTCAGGCACGAAGTCGATCCCTGCAGCGCGATAACACGCTAAGGCCTCTTGCCGTGCCGCCCGCACAATCTCTCCCGCTGGCGCTTCCAGGCCACAGATCGCCTGGATAGCGTTGCCTAGGTTGCTGAGAAGCTTGGTGTATTTCCAGCGCATGAGCCGCGGATCCGGCTTGGCGCTGAACCCACAGGCCGTGAGGTCGGCCGTCACGTGGGTGATGAGTGGGTCCACCCCTTGGGGATAGCACCCAGCGTCGAGGATCCCGCCAACCGGGGCGGCATGGTTGAGCACGACACCAGGTTCAAGATAGGTGGCAGGCAACCAGACAACCATAGCGTAGACCTGGGCAAAGCGGCGCGCGGCCATGCGCTCGTTGTCCACTCCATTCTGGGCACATATCACCGGCACGGTATCCCCGGCCGCTCGGTAGAGATCGCGCACCGCCAACTCTGTATCCTGGGATTTCATCGTGAGGATCACGACGTCCTCACTGGTAAACGTTAGCTCGGCGGGGTGAGAAACCACAGGAACGGCGAGTTGCAGGGTCTCGGTCGGCGTTTTGAGCGTCAACCCTTGTCGCCGAATAGCGTCATACTGTTTCCCCCGGCAGATGAGCGTGACTTTATGCCCGTGATGACACAGGCGGCCGCCGATGACACCACCGACACCGCCAGCACCGTAGATGACATACCGCATAATGGATGCAGGCTTGCCACCCCCTCCTTTTCTCTCACTGCACCGCCGGCCGCCGGCCGGTGATATGATACAACCCTGCTGCAGAGGCGCCGAATAAGTTAGTCCGCGCACGGGAACTGAGGCGGGTGCCTAGAGCGTACAGATCCTGCATAGTGCCGGGTTTCGCCTCGGAGTGGGGGTAATCGCTCGCCCATACGAAGCGGTCGTCGCCGACGAGGTCAATAATCGCCGGCACGGTCTTTTCATCCGGATCGCAAGAGATCCAGCATTGTGCCCGAAAAATCTCGCTCGGACGCCGCTGCAAGCGGCTGAAGCGGCCCACGGACACAAATTTCGTGTCCATGCGGTCCAGCCAGGAGCTAATCCATCCACCGCTCGACTCTAGAATAATCACTTTGAGTTCTGGAAACGTATCGAACGTGCCGTACTGAAACAGGGTAGTAAACGCCGCCTGGACGGCGATGGAGGACATCACGACAAAATACCAGGTCTGGCCGCGCATGCCGTCAAAGTGCGCGGCCGCCATGGGTGGCATCGGCTCGAGCGTCGGATGAATCGCGATCGGCACGCCCAATTCTTGCGCCTTCGCCCAAAAGGGGTTATGGTCCGGGTGCCCGTGGGGTTTGCGGGTGATCGTGTGGGGCGCGATAAACGCCCCCCGTGCCCCGGCGCGTACCGCGCGCTCGAGTTCCTTCACGGCCAAGTCCACATCGCCGAGCGAGATATGGGCGATCGGAATCAGTCGGTCACCCGAGCCGGCACAGAATTCAGTAATCCAGCGGTTATAGGCGCGACAATAGACGTCACAGAGGATCGGATCGAACACCTCCGGTTCCCACAGGAGGGCGAGAGAAGGGTACAAGACAGACGCATCGACCCCCTCTTGGTCCATGAAGCGGAGCCGGCCCGGCGCGTCCATCGCCCCCAAGGGCGCACAGCCGACATAGGTACGTTCGGGACTGGGCTTGAGCTCTTCGGGGCTCTTGCCATAACCGCCTAGCGTAAACAGGGTGCCGCCTTGGTTGCGCTTAGAGACTTTGCCGTCCACCTCGAGGTATTCCAGGCCGTGCGCGTCCTTTTTGATGCGGATGGCGCGGTCGCGCCACCCAGGATCCATGTACCGCTCCCACAGATCGGGCGGCTCGAGAATATGGGCATCGGCATCGATGATCAGCGTATCGGTCACTCCAGCAGTCATCCGGATCTCCTTCCTGAAGGATTATACGAGGACATGGCGCTCGCGTAGCATCGCAATCTCCTCGCGGCTCAGGCCCACAACCTCCTCGAGCACGTATGCGGTGTCTTGTCCGAGGCACGGGGCCGGGCGGCGCACCTCACAGGGTGTGCGTGACATCTTCCAGGGAATGCCGAGGTGGCGGCGTTTGCCTACCTCAGGGTGTTCCAGTTCGACGAAAAAGCCGCGGGCGGTGACGTGCGGGTTGGCCAACATATCTCTGCCGTCGAGCGAGGGGTAGGCCGGGATCCCGGCCTGTTGCAAACAGTGTGTTACCTCCTCTGCAGAACGCTCCTGCGTCCATCGTGTCACCAGCTGTTCGAGCTCCTCCTCGTGCTCCTTGCGGGCGGCAAGCGTGGCAAAACGCGGGTCGCCGGCCAGTGCCTCTTGCCCGATGACGACGCAAAAACGCTTCCATTCCTCCTCGTCTCTGACGGCGAGACTGACCCAGCGATCCTCCCCGCGGCAGCGAAAGACCCCGTGCGGCGCCATGTGGGGGTCACGGTTACCCATACGGGGCGGCTGCGTGCCGTTCATCACAAAGTCCATCAATGCCTCAGGCAGCAGCATGGCACAGGCTTCCCGCTGCGAGAGGTCGATGTACTGTCCCTCCCCGGTTTTTGTGCGGTGGATCAAGGCACAGAGGATGGCAAAAGTGCCGTGGATCCCCCCGTTGGGGTCACCGTAGGAAAACCCAGCTTGCATCGGCGGCCCGCCGGGGTAGCCGGTCAAAGACGACATGCCGCTCAGCGCCACCTGCGGCGGGCCGTACGACACGTAATCTTTCTCGGGCCCGGTCGCACCATACCCGGAGAGCGAGGCCATAATGATGTCGGGCTTGACGGCGCGGAGGGCCTCATACCCCAGTCCCATTTTCTCCATCACGCCGGCGGCAAAGTTCTCGATAACGATGTCACTCTTCGCCACCAGCTTCTTGGCGATCTCCACCCCTTCGGGCTTTTTCAGGTTAAGCGTGACCGAGAGCTTCCCCTGGTTGTACTGATTAAAATACCCGGCGCGGTTGATCCCTTGTTTATTCTCTGCCCAGGGAGGGATGAGGCGGGATGGACACATGCGGGTCGTGCTCTCGATACGAATGACCTCTGCACCTAAATACGCCAACTGCAGTGCGCCGTAGGGCCCAGCCCATGCCCAGCAAAAGTCGGCAACACGGATACCACTCAGCGGAGGCTTGCTCATCGTCCCACTCCTTTTTTCTCATATGACCCCGTCCCGTTGCAGTTGGTCTCTCTCCTTCTGACTCAGGCCCAATTCGCCATAGACTTCGGCGTTATGCTGCCCCAAACAAGGGGCTGGGCGGCGCAGTGTCCACGGCGTCCGGGAAAAATGATAGGGGGCCGTAGGATAGGTCAGGGTGCCGGCTTCGGGGTGCGCGATCTGGGCAAAAAATCCACGTACCCTCAGGTGCTCAGAAGCGAGAATGTCCCCCATGGTAGAAACGGGTGCGAGCGGGATTCGCCGGGCCTGGGCCTGATGATAGAGGTCATACACGCTCTGCTCTCGCACCCAGGGCTCGAGCAGGACCTGCAGCGCATCCCAGTTCTCGGCCCGCTGCAGGCGGGTCGCGAAGATCGGTGCAGACGCCCACTCGGGATTCCCCATCAGCTCGACGAAGCGCTGCCACTGGTGCTCTTCGACGCAACAGAGGTAAATCCACCCGTCTTTGCATTCCATGATGTCCAGCGGTCGGATCGCCTTATTGCCGGTAAAGCGCACCACCACTTGGTTCGCATAGGTGGGCATAATACCGGCAAATTCCGAGATACCCATGAGGCATTCTTGTATAGAAAAGTCGATGTGCTGCCCAAGGCCGTCCTGCAGGCGAGCGAAGAATGCCCCGAGCGACGCGACCGCAGCATGAATACCGGCCTGGAACCCGGCCTGTTGGCCAAACGGCTTGAGGGGGGGCAAGTTCTCGCTGCCTGGCCCACCGCCGTTGAGGTAACACAGACCGCCGGCATTCCACAGCGTGAGGTCGGTGGCTTGATAATCCTTGTGCGGCCCACTCAAGCCGAACGGTGTGATAGAGGTCATGACCAAGCCAGGGTTGAGGCGCGCGAACCGCTCGTAGTCTAACCCACACGCCGCCATTTGCGTGGGGTGACAATTGTGCACCAGCACGTCAGCGCGAGCCACGAGACGCTGAAAAATCTCCTGTCCCTGCGGACGAGTCAAGTCCAGTGTAATCCCCCGTTTGTTGGTATTGAGATAGAGAAACAACCCGCTTTTTTCCGGGTGGGGCAGCTTCCCGGGGAAAGGCCCACGATACCGGGCCGCATCTCCTGTGACCGGGGGTTCCACTTTGATCACTTCTGCTCCCATGTCAGCCATCAGCTTCGCCGCATAGGCAGCCGCGACCATCTCCCCACACTCCAGGACACGTAGAGTTGTCAAGGCACCTGCCGGCATAGCCCCTCCTTACATTCTTGCCACCGGGCGAGGATCGGGTTTCTGCTACTGTAGTGAGCAGACGCTACGGCGTCAAGCTGTAGCTTGCTATCCAGGCTCTCGTTCGGCAGTCTCGGTCCAATGTCCGCACTCCCCTCAGGCGTGGGGATACCGCGGCAGCTGGTTCGATTTGCTCCGCGCAGTCGTGTTGGCGTACAATGGAAAAGGACACCAAAGGCAGAGGTCCTCTCTCTGTACGGCGGGAGGCGGTACAGACCAGCGAATCGCAAGGGGAGATCAGCCATGATAGAAATCACCGACACTTCGCGCACCAGACAGTATCAGCGCGTACGCTTTCTCTTTCCGCTGCGCTTTCGTCCCTACGGGACTGCAGAACCTTGGCAGGAGGGAACGGGAACGGATATTAGTATCGGAGGCTTAGCCTGTCTCCTACCGGTGTCTCCTCCTCCTGAACCCGGTACTGTCTACGAAATCGAACTGCTGCTCCATTTCGCCGATTGTTCCACGGAACCGCTCCATCTCTACGCAGAGGTGCGATGGAGCGCTGCAGCCCCCGAGGGGAGCGGGGTGGGGTTACAAGTCTCCGACCCACACGCCCGCGCCCGACTTGCCCGTGCGCTTTTGCCGTTGTGACCTCTCACCACAGCAGGGAAAGCCCTACGACGGTGTAGGAAAGTACCTACACCGCTACAGCCGGCGAACCGATTTTTGCGTGATTTATTGCCCCGTTGCTCTGGCCCATCTCTTGCGTGCGAAGAACATAACCAGAGAGGCCGCTCGCACTTTCGCGGCCAGGCATAAAATGCTATTCACGTGCGAGGAGGGCAGGAAGGAAGATGAGGTGGTTATTCCTGTGGTCTGTTTTCGCGTCTTCGGTGCTGCTCTCAGCTCTCACATGGTCCGACACCACGGAAGCAGCGCAACTGCGTTTAACCTGGACCGATCGCTCTCATAATGAAGATGGCTTCCACATCGAGCGCAAAACCGGAAACAGTGGCACATTTGCCCTCATCGCGGTCACGGCCGCCAATGTGTCGAGCTACACTGACTCAGGAGTGACGGCAGGGATCACTTACTGTTATCGCGTGAGAGCCTTCAACAGGACCAGTCTCTCAGCGTACACGAACGCAGTCTGTGCAACTCCCTTGTACTCCTTGCGCAACAACGTCGATATTTCTCCCCTCGCCGGCGCAAATCCACAAGCGAGTACTCCTGGCATCCTCTCACCCCCGGAAACATCGACAACACCTCTATCCTCACCCCCTCTGCCTCGGCTAGCGGTGCAACTCGGCCTCTTTCGTCCTGCCACAGGAGGCTGGTACCTCGACCGCAACGGGAATGGGCTCTGGGACGGCTGTCAGGACGACGGCTGTTTTGGGCCATTCGGACAGAGCGGGGACCTGCCGGTCGTGGGAGACTGGACAGGAACAGGGAGGAGCGGTATCGGTGTCGTCACCCCCCTGACCGGCCTCTGGCAACTTGACCGCAATAGTAACGGCATGTGGGATGGCTGTGAGGTCGATCTCTGTTTCGAGTCGGGGGAGCCCGCACACAGCCTCCCACTCTTGGGAGATTGGACCGGCTCAGGGACAATGTCCAGCGGCACCTTCGATGCACAGAGCGGTCTTTGGCAACTCGACGGCAATAACGATGGTGTCATCGAAGATTGCCACACAGACTTGTGTCTCGGTCCCTTTGGCCGGCCTGGGGATCTCCCGGTCGTGGCAGACTGGACGGGCACAGGGACCACAAAGATCGGGGTTTTCGACCCCAAGACCGGCCTCTGGGAACTCGATCTCAATGGCAATGGCGTCTGGGACGGCTGTCAGGACGACGGCTGTTTTGGGCCATTCGGACAGAGCGGGGACCTACCGGTCGCCGTCCCGTAGTGAAGCAAAGCCCCGAAAAAGCTTACCACCCCCGCCCCCCGAGGATCGGCCAAGCACGGCCCTTGGGGTGATTAGACATCTCCCAGTTCCTAAGACCTCGGTTTTTCTGGGATTTCGCGCGTGCGACGAAGAAAGACTGTCGCTTGATCGACCTACTTAAGTTCTCTGACGACGGGCCGATACAAGAGACAGAGACAGCCGGATGTCCAGTACGCACGATCGTGCGACGGAAAGGATTGCAGAAATAATAACTAACTGTGATTTCTACAACTGCTTAAATTAGGACGTCGTGACAAAGGCAAACCACGCGAAAGCGTGGGACGCAAAGCCACTGGCCTAAGTCCCGAGTGCTCGGGATACGGTCGCAGGGTTGCCGGGCGGACACAGCTCTCTCCTTGTGAGCTGTGCGGAGCGCACGGCTTTTCAAGGGGATGAGCTATGACCTTCCGATCGAGAGTATTTCGGCAGACCGTCTGTACTTTCACCATTCTTCTTCTCGCGCCGACCGGTCATTCCACCGCGGCAGGCGCCCAACTGACCTTGACCTGGACGGACAACTCGACGAACGAAAGCGGCTTCGCGATCGAACGCAAGACCGGCATCGCCGGCACCTTTACGCAGGTTGCCCAAGTCGCAGCAAACAGTACTACCTACACAGATGCCAATCTCGCCGAGGGGACTCCTTACTGTTACCGGGTGCGGGCGTTCAACGCGACCGCGTACTCCGCGTATTCCAACGAATCGTGCGGAACCACCGCGCTCCAGTCATTTACACTCACGGTAGGCAAAGAAGGCACAGGCAGCGGCACCGTGAGCAGCACCCCCGCCGGTATCAGCTGCGGCACGGATTGCTCCGCATCCTACCCCAGTGGCACCTCCATTACCCTCACCGCCACTCCCGCCCCCGGCTCCATCTTCAGCGGCTGGAGCGGCGCCTGCACGGGCAGTGGCACCTGCACCCTAACCATGACGGCCAACACCACCGTCACCGCCACCTTCAAGAGTACGACACTAGTATTCGCGGCTAATGCGGGCGGCCCGCAGTACAGCGCCCCAGATGGCACTGTCTATCTGGCAGATACCGCATTCTCCGGCGGACGTATCTCCGTATCGAGCGCCGCCATTGCAGGGACTGACGCCGACCCTCTGTATCAGAGCGACCGCCTCGGCACTTTCTCCTACGCCATCCCCGTCCCCAACGGCACCTACAATGTGACATTGCACTTCGCGGAGACGTACTGGAGCAGGCCCCAAAAGCGCGTCTTCAATGTGACTGCCGAAGGTCAGCAAGTGCTCAGCAAGCTCGATATTTATGCTAAGGTGGGCAAGAACACTGCCTACATCGTGACCGTCGCCGTCACGGTGCAAGATGGCACGCTCAACCTCGGTTTCTCCCCCCTCATCGGCGAAGCCAAGGTGAACGCGATTCAAGTCACCGTACGAAGTAACACCACCACGGCACCACAGAAAAGGGGGAACAAGATAACCGGAAGTTCCTCGGCCTATACCCAGGCAGCAAATGCAGCTTCCTCATTCCACCCGACCGGTGCACAAATCGGGATCTTCCGCTCGAGTACAGGCCTATGGCGTCTCGATCTCAACAACAACGGGATCTGGGATGGGTGCACAGAAGATGTCTGTGCCGGACCTTTTGGCGCCTCTGGAGATTTGCCGGTAGTGGGAAGCTGGATCGACGGAGGAAACGCCACGCTAGGGGTTTTTAAACCCAGCACCGGAACATGGCAGTTTGACCGCAACGGTAACGGTCTCTTCGACGGCTGCCAGGTCGACCGCTGCCTCGGCCCCTTCGGCCAGGTCGGCGATCTCCCGCTGGTCGGAGATTGGACCGGCTCAGGCACGGCACGGATCGGTGTCTACGATCCCAAAACCGCTCTTGTGGAACTCGATCTCAACGGTAATGGTCTCTTCGACGGCTGCCAGGTCGACCGCTGCCTCGGCCCCTTCGGGCAACCAGGGGATGTACCGGTTGTGGCAGACTGGACGGGCACCGGAGCCACAAAGATCGGGGTTTTCGACCCCAAGACCGGCCTCTGGGAACTCGATCTCAACGGTAACGGTCTCTTCGACGGCTGCCAGGTCGACCGCTGCCTCGGCCCCTTCGGCCAGGTCGGCGATCTCCCGCTGGTCGGTAAGTGGTAAACAGGAACAGCGCAGAGGGCTCCCCTCTTTGCCATCCGGCCCGGCTTCACATGAAGCCGGGCTTTTTCCAGTTAGACGGTCAGACTGAAGGGCTGGTAGCTTGCAGAAGGATCAGAGGAGGAGAATATGAGGGGCAGGAAAATGGCGCAGGGCGTTCCGGCAGTCGACGACAAGAGGACTATAGGTCGCGACCATTGCATAGTCAAAGGCCGAATGGTCCGTCAATACAACGACACAATCCATAGATGCGAGGATCTCGGGGGTCAGTGCTACTGCACTCATCACCTGACCACCGAGCTCAATTTCGGGAATATAAGGGTCAGCATAGCTCACCACCGCCCCCTTCTGGTATAACTTATGAATGACCTCCAGGGCTGGAGATTCGCGCACGTCATTCACGTCCCGCTTGTACGTCACGCCGAGAGCGAGGATTCTCGACCCCTTCAGGCTCTTTTGCCGATCGTTTAAGGCGTCGGCGATCCGGCTGACAGTAAAGGTGGGCATCTGGCTATTCACCTGTCCGGCGAGTTCGATAAAGCGGGGTTCAAAGCCGTTGATCCTCGCCTTCCACGTCAGATAGTGCGGGTCTACGGGGATGCAGTGCCCCCCGAGCCCGGGTCCGGGATAAAACGCCATAAACCCAAAGGGCTTGGTCTTGGCGGCTTCGATCACCTCCCAGACGTTAATCCCAAAGGTGTGGCAGAGCATCGCCATCTCGTTGGCTAAGGCGATGTTCACGCTGCGAAACGTGTTCTCCAGTAATTTCACCATTTCGGCCGTACCGGGCGAGGAGACCGGTACGATTTGCGCAATGAACTGTTGGTACAAAAGCGTTGCTAGTGCCGTACAGTGCGGCGTGACCCCCCCAATGACTTTCGGAATGTTGCTCGTCGTATAGTGCTGATTGCCCGGATCAACCCGCTCCGGCGAGAACGCGAGGAAGAAGTCTTCTCCCACTTTCAGGCCGGATTTCTCTAAGAGCGGCAACACGACCTCCTGGGTCGTCCCCGGATAGGTCGTACTCTCGAGGACAACGAGCTGCCCCGGCCGCAGGTGGCGGCAGACAGCCTCGACCGCCGCCACGATATACGAGAGGTCAGGATCTTTGGTCTTGCGCAGCGGTGTCGGCACGCAGATGCTCACGGTATCGAGCTCACCGAGGACCGCCAGCGATGGCGTCGCCCGGATGCGCCCCTGCCGGGCAAACGTCAACAGGATGTCGCCCGGCACATCGAGCACGTACGACGTCCCAGCGTTGACGGAGTCCACGCGCTTGCCGTCGATATCAATCCCGGTCGCGCGAAAGCCGGCTTTCGCCATCTCCACTAAGAGCGGCAACCCCACGTATCCAAGCCCGATGACTCCGACACGTGCGGAGCGGTCACGGATCTTCTGGGCCAGTTGCTGGCCGTATTCGGGCATATTTGCCTGCATAAGACACTCCTCGTCTTTCGCTCCGGTCAATCATCATGTCACCGAGAGCCAAAGCTAGAAGCACACGATCACCTCGCGCGCAAGTCGCCGACCGTAGACCTCAGGGTCGGCAACTCCGTGGCTGGTCACGAGCGTCAGCAGCCAGGCGGCCTCTTTCCTGTCGATTTGGCGCCTACTTGGGGCCGTTGGTGCGTCTTCCCATCTGCGGAACCACTTGACCCAAATGACAACATCGCCGGCAACGTCAGGATAAAGGGAGCGACGTATACAGCTTTCTTCAGTACCTCTCGACGCGTTGAAGCAGTGTCCATACTCAACTCAATCTCGCATATCTCGTGCCAAACATCAAGTGACATTCTCCCGGCGACCCTGTTCCCTCTCGAAGGGGGCAATACCGGTGTCCCTGTGCCCTAAGCGGCAAAAGTGGGAACTTTACAACAATCGTGCCCGCAACCGCCAGGGCAAAAAGAGCAAGAGCGGAACCAACAAAAGGTTGCGAGCGGGGGCTCCGGGTAAAAGGAGGGTCCTCCAGAGGATATCAAGGTTTCTCAGGCTGCATACCCACCCGAAGGGGGTGCCGCGCACCAGATAGTGATCGATCAGCGCATGAAGGATCTTGCAGTTGGCAGGGCCTAACGAGCGCGCTCGCGCGGACAGCGCGCAGAGGACCTCAGGGGCGATGTCAACGAGTTGATGGCGGTCGAGATAGCTCAACAACAAGTACAAATGGGTAGCTGCGGTAGAATCGTGCAGCCAATCGAGAATAGGTTCCCAGTGCAGCGTGTCTTTTGTGTTTTCGAGCAGATAAATGATATCGAGCAGAGCGATCATGCCGCCAACCGTTTTGAAATCGCGCGCCCAGTGTGAAGCAATGTAGGGAATTTGTAATTCATCACTTAGGCGAGTTACGGCCCGCCCCCGGAACACGGAAGGGCGCACCTGGGTCCTAATGGTGTCCAGGGAGAAAACTCGCCCACTACGCCTGCGCTCCCGCTGTGGCACCAGCCCCCGGTGTACCTCGACCCAGACGCCTCGCCGAGGGTGGTAGAAGGGCATACTATGATGATGGGTAGCATACCACTCCGCGGGCTGGGATGAACGCTGACGATAGCCAAGGGTGGCGAGCACGGCCTCTACTCGCGGCAGCTCGGCCTCCTCGACCAAAAAATCGAGGTCGCGCATCGGTCGTAGATATGGTTCAGGATAATATTGCTCACAAAGAGAAATTCCTTTGAGCAAGACGATTTGAGAGATACACCCGGCACAGGCGTCAAGAATCTCCTCCATCGCCTCCAAGAGCTCGGTGGTCAGGACTTGTCCGCTCAGGTACGCGCCGCGCAAGAGCGGATAGAACGGGGACGTAGGCGTCTGCGGGTGCGCTCGTGTGGTGCGAAAGAGGAGCGGACCGAGCCCGGTCTCGATGGCCCAGCGAACGTGGTGTGCTGCGAAGGCCGCTAAAGACAGATCTTCTCGCCCGCGCGCCGCAAACCAGAGCAGGGCATGGAGTGGTGATCTTTGCGCTATGCTGTTCTCCATAGAAGGTCCGAGAAATGGGCACCCTTGCCCTATGCGACAAAAGTACCTAAAAATTGCCCCTTGTCAGGCCCACGAGACTGCCACCGTGCATGTCCCGTTTCCTTTTTTTCTCTCCGGCACTTTTTTGCTATAATGGGTCAGTGAGTTTTTACACATTCTTGGTGAACACCTATGTCCGCAGAACACTTGACCGGAGCCGGGGCCTCTAGCCACAGTCCTTTTTTTAGCGGGTATCCGAAACGGCGACCTGATCTCACCGTCCGCATAGTGGACGGCGAAACCGTGGTCTTAGACCGTCAGAAAGGCTTGATCCACCAATTGAATCGAACCGCGAGCTACATTTGGGACCAGTGTGACGGCACCTCCACTCTCGAGGCAATCGTTGCGCGGTTTTCCGAGGCTTTTGCCGTCGATCGCGAGACCGCGACAGCAGACGTCACGGCGACTGTCCTACAATTACAGCAACTGCAACTATTAGAATCATGAAGGGGAAAGAAACCAACGGCGAGGTGTATCCTTTGACGAACCCTGCCCCCTGTGTACACACGTTGGCGTTCACCGCGGTTGACTGCCATGTGCACGTGCAGTGTGAAGATGCTGTCGCCTATACCCTGCTGGCGGCGCATTACAGCACCTTCCAAGCTCAGCCGGCGGCACCAGACTTGCGCTACCTGGTACGGAGGGATGCGGCATCGCGCACTTTCTCCCTTTTCCGGGACGGAGAAGAATTATCCGCCGGCCTAGACGACGGGGAATTGCTTTTCTTGTTCGACAAGGACCTGACCATCGCGTTGCAGAAGCTTAGGCCAGAACTCTACTTTGTCCACGCGGCCGTCTTGGGGTTTGCGCAGAAAGCGGTCATGTTAGTGGCGCCGTCGGGGGGTGGCAAATCCACCACCACCTGGGCCTTGCTGCATCACGGTTTTCACTACCTCAGCGATGAGCTCGGGCCGATAAACGTCCAGAGCCTGACCGTGCATCCTTATCCGCGTGCGCTCTGTCTCAAAGATGCCCCGCCTGCGGCCTATCCGCTCCCGGCATCGACGCTCTACACTTCCTCCACCATCCATATACCACCCGATATCTCTCTCTGTGAGATTGCACGGGTGCCACTCCCTCTCGCGGCAATCTTTTTCCTCCAACGCCGTCCTGAGGCTGCACATCCCCTGATCCGCACGCTCGGCAAGGCTGAAGCAGCCGCCCGCCTCCTTGCCAACGCCTTGAATCCCCTCGCCCATCCCGCGGCAGGCCTCGATAGCGCTATAGCGATCACAAAGCGAAGTGCGTGCTTCGAGCTGTGCATTGCCGCCCTGCCTGCGACCTGTCTTCGTGTCAAAGAAACCCTTGCGGCTTTCATCTCCCCCGGAGCTCACATACTGCCACACTTGTGACCCTGCACGCAGCGCCGTTAAGAGTCCTCTCTCCCCCCGTCCGCACTCCTCCGATCCCGTGCCGCACGAGAAATTTCTCGAGGACCTGCTCGTCGAACGGCAAGGGAAAAGAGATCAGCCATGATGAGAGGACGAGTGCAAGCGAACCCATTATAACGATCCCGGCCATGACCTGCAGATATGGATTGACGCTTTCGTGTGTGACCGCGCCATATGTCCAGGCCGCACCGACCAGCGCTGCTACCAGAGCCTGAGGCCAAAAGAGCCAAGCCGAGTTACCCTTCGTTCTGACCTTCTGCGTCAGCACATACTCTTTTGCCCTACCGCATAGCACCTCGAGGAGTGCGGCGAGAAAGTACGGCCAGGTAGCAAATTGTAAGATCCCCACTCGCCAGTGCCATCCTCGTTCTTGTCGCCAATCGAGAAAAAACCGTTGGCGGTAGAATTCCGCTCCCTGCAAGACAAGTCCCACCACGAGCAATCGCCAGACCGTCTCACCGGAGAACGCCGCAGGAGAGAGACCGATCGCCAACAGGACCACGAGTAGCAGCAGCGCAGTCCCCATGACCACGCTCCAGCGGAGATAGTTGAAGCCGTGCCAAAACCCCAGTATGCGCGACGGCCAGGGCAGGTTTGCGGAATAGCGAAAGTATTGTCGCACCTTGATATCGAGCACAGAGCGGGCCCACCGCCGTTGCTGACCGACGTATCCTGTCCAGTCGACCGGCGCCAAGCCCCACGCGAGGACTTGTGGCACGTACACTCCCTGCCATCCGTGCGCCCGATAACGCAAGGTCATCAGCAGGTCATCAGCATCATGAGGAGCGAAGCCACCTATGTCCTTCAGTGCTTGTACGCGGTGAGTGTTATGGCTCCCAACAATGACCGGATACCCCAGCGCATGGGCAGCCATTTGGATGGAAGAAAAATATGAGTACGTCTCCTCCGCCGCCCCTCGCGCGATGAAACTCGCCTCCTGGTTATAATAGGCCGGTGCGACCTGCACGTAGCCGATCTGTGGGTTCGTGAAATATCCAAGGACAGTGTTGAGAAAATCTTTTTGCGGCACATGGTCGGGGTCAAACGCGCAAACGATTTCGTACCGTTTGAACCCGATCTCGTATAACCAAGCATTGTAATTGCCGTGCTTGGAGCGGGATTGGAATACGCCCTGTTCCGTCTGATACTGTGGCAGGTGCTTACGGCTAAAATGTTGCGCGCCAAGTGCCTGACAGAGCGCTTTCACCCGCTCATCATCACCCTCGTCCAACACCCAGGTATCATGCGGGTAATCGAGTGAGACGAGGGCGCGAACAGTGTATGCAAGCATGGCCACTGGCTCCGCTTCCGGGACAAAGGTAGTCACCACCGCCACGCGCAGACCAGGGGGGACAGCGACAGGCGCCGGCTTGCGCATTCTGAGCAGCAGAAACCAGCGACCGAAATAATTGACCCAGACAACTGCCAGTAACAGCGTCAGAGTGGCATAGATCCAGGGATAGGTCGGCCAATCGGCCAGCGAGAACCAATGCTGCAGAAACCAGATAATTATCCACCCGTTTACCGCGGTAAGCACAGTAAACAACGGATAGTCCCACCAGCGAAAGACCGGCTGGTAGAGTACCTCCTTCACCGTTCTCTCCCTGTTGTCAGTCTTCATGTGTCTCATTATGGGAGAGAATATGTCTTTCTCTGCGAAGGCGATCTTCCTTGGCGCACAGGGACGACCGTCCTTCCCGTTTTACTCGCCGTCGGGCCTGCCATAACGCCCACGGCCCAAGAATATTGCCGTAGATCTCCAGCAGGATGAAGCGGAGCGGGTAGTTGTCGCTCCTGCGTATCCACTTGAGCATTTGATAACATCGCCATAATGGCAACGTACACGCCAGATGAAAGAGCGCGCGGAGGTCACCATCGCGGAACAGGGTCGTCAGATGATACGCCACATGTCCTTTGCTGTAGTTAAAAATCTGGCTGCGCAGAGATCCCATTTCGCGACGATGTCTATGCCAGACAAACGCGGCAGGCTGATAGCAGATTGTGTACCCGGCTTTCAGCACTTTGTAAAACAGGTAGGTATCTTCCCCCACACCAGAGGGCATCCCAGGCCCAAGGGTTTCTTCCATTAAACCGATTTGAGGATGGCCGAAAATACTGGCGTGAAATGCAGCGTTCGCTGTCGCACCCAACCTCCAGGTTGGTAGCGCCCTGCATTTGAATTGCGAGACCCAGCTCCTATCAGCCATAAGGGGGTGAGTCCCGCGTCCCAATCCACCATAGACTTCAAACAACCGCTGCGCTTCTGTTTCAAGTTCCAGCGGCAGCACATTGCCCGTGGCAACCTTTACCCGCTCATCCGCAAGGGGTGCAATGAGTTTCTCCAACCAATCGCAGGGCGCAATAACGTCATCATCCGTAGTGACAATGATCTCCCCCTGGCTGGCGAGGATACCGGCATTACGGGCATAGGCCAACCCCTTTCGCGGCTCTTGCACAAAGACAACCGACGGAAATTTCTTGACGACCGGCGAGGTCAGACCAGACGCAGGATTGTTATCTACCACCACGATCTCTACTCGGCGAGAGGTCGCCTGGGAGGCAAGGGCATGTAGACAGGATTCCAAATCTTGCGGACGATCGAGAGTAGCCACCACGATAGATACGGAGAGATCGGCTGGCAACCTCCGCTCCGGGGTCCCTGGCGAATGGTCCATTGCACAACGCAGAGTTGAGTGCATGCTACGAGGCTTCATCGGTTGGATGAATCAACGCAGAGTCAGTGGCGGAACCATGCCCGCAGCCGTTTGCGGAACTCATCTCCATTCCAGTCTTCCACCTGCACCCGGGGCAGTTCCAGATAGTTGACATTCCAGCGTACGCTCCCCTCTCGGGTGGTACAGGCGCAGATAAACCCCGCGTCTCGCACCAGAGAGGGGGTTTCCCTCAGGAAATCGCCATAAGGGTAAGCAAACGTGGTAACCGGGCGGTCGAGCCACCTTTCCAAGTGCGTTTTACTCGTCCGGATTTCTTCTGCTTGCACAACAAGCGGCTGCACCGAAAGACGCGGATGGGTCACAGTGTGTGCGCCGATCTCGATCACATCGCTGAGAGCAAGCGTTTGTAACTCGTGCTCCTCAAGCGGGCGATGACTGTCCCGCAGTGCGGGCTCCACACCGGCCCATGCGGAGAGCAAGTCTAATACAGGGCGGCGTTCCTCCTCGGTGAGGGGCTGTAATACCTGCCAAACTGCATAGTACAGATGATGGCGCGAGCCTGGTTCTCCAGCCCAGGCTTTCTGGCTGACCTCACGACGGGACTCTTCCGCTCCGTACCGCGCGGCCTCTTCTAACTGCCAGTGGTAAACCTTCTGGCGAATCGTCAGATGAAGATGTGCCGGTAATTCGCCAGGCTGGAGGAGCACCTGCTCCAGTTCATCCCACCAGAACTCCCGCTTACTGCCAATGTACCCAGAGGAGACAAATACTGTGGCAGGAATATGGAACCGTTCGAGAAGTGGCATGGCATTGGAGAGGTTGTCTGCGTACCCATCATCAAAGGTGACGGCGATGGCTCTATGGGGAAGCACTCCTTCCCGATGCGCTCGTACGAGTTCTGGCAGGGATAACGGCACAGCCTCTTGCCGCAAGATTTTCAGGTGGTCGGCAAAATACTGCGGTCGGACACATAATCCCCAGGGATCAGTACCTGCCTGATTGATCCGATGGTACAGCAGGATGAGGCCGCTGGGTTGGCAGTGTCTTTTGAACCAGCGAAGCACGTTTTTCACGAGCGTCTTCCACAGTAGGGGCTACTCATTACTCTTCGACTTCACCGCTCTCACGGTGATAAGCATTTCGTAATTGGGATCACGATACTCTAACTCGGCGGTCGTCAGTTCTTCAGCGGCGATCCCCTGTAAAAAAGCGATCGCAGCCAGAACGTTTCCGTATGCTTGAATGTGAATGTTGTCTTTTTGGAAGACTGCGGCAAACAGCCGTGCCGCAGAGCGCGTACTCAAACTCCAGCACCAGTCCTCCGCCCATCGGTCAATACTAATTTGACTAATGCCTGGAAATGTCGCTAAGAGCACTCCTCCTGGCTTGAGGATGCGATAGGTCGTTTCGAGCGCTTTCCGTACATCATAGATCAGGTGCAAGGTCTGGGTGAGAATGA
>Ga0308420_1000508_pt1 | contig 19203 bp, 17 predicted proteins | sample HotsprSampleMS55_FD_203802 | JGI IMG/M metagenome (GOLD analysis project Ga0308420, IMG submission 203802) | Hot spring phototrophic mat microbial communities from Mushroom Spring, Yellowstone National Park, Wyoming, United States - 20090730_MS55 ... | reverse complement strand
CAGCTCTTCCCTTGCTAGACACCCGCAGTTGCCCCTCCAGGAGATGCCGATGACCTTCTCCACCACACGACCGAGTTCGCCGCCGAAGGCCCCCGCGTTCATCAACACCCCACCCCCGATACTGCCCGGAATACCTTCGGCGAACTCAACTCCCCCGTAGCCCTTCCTCACAGCGTCCCGCACGAACCGCCCTAAGGGATAGGCAGCGCCAACTCGGACCTGCACGGTCTCTTCTTCGGCTCCCCAGCGGACATAATTGAAGCCTCCTCCCAACCTGATCACGACCCCACGCACCCCCTTATCGCTGACGAGAATATTGGTCCCCCCACCTAAGACGAAAAAGGGAACCGCTTCGCGATGGAGAAAAGAGACCAGCACTTGTAATTCCGCCACGGTTTGCGGCTCGATGAACGCATCTGCCGGTCCGCCAATACGGAAAGACGTATAACGGGCGAGCGGAACGTCAAAGCGCACGCGCCCACGCAAAAGGCGTTGTAGCTTCTGCCGCAGTTCAGGACGCACTCACACCCTCCTGGCGCAGCTGGGCGAGCAACTCCGGTCCGAAGCGATAAATATCTCCAGCCCCTAGGGTGAGGACGAAATCGCCGTCCCGTACCACCTCACGTGCCACACGGAGGAGATCTTCCCTGCGCGCTACGAAACGGACATCGGCATGTCCCCGCTTCTTGAGCGCGCGGTAGAGAGTTTCCCCCGACACCCCCTCAATGCTCTCTTCACCCGCCGGGTAAATCTCCGTTAGGATCAGCACATCTGCGTCGTCGAAGGCAGACAGGAAGTCGTCGAACAGGTCGCGGGTACGGGTGTAGCGATGCGGTTGAAAGCAAGCGATCAAGCGGCGATCACCGTGCTGGCAAAATCCTTCCCGGGCAGCGCGCAGCGTTGCGCGAATCTCCTCAGGGTGATGAGCGTAGTCATCAACCACCGTGATGCCTGCTGCTTCGCCCTTCACCTCGAAACGACGTTGGATACCGGCAAAGCTGCTCATGGCCTCCTGCACCTGAGAAAAGGGAATACCGAGTTCTGTAGCGACGGCGACAACCGCCAAGGCATTTAACGCATAGTGACGTCCGGGGAGGTTGAGTTGCAACTCCCCCAGCCGATTCTCTCTATGCCACACTTCGCACCGGGTCGTGAGACCCACGACGGATAGGTTGCGTGCGGTAAACTCCGCCTCCGGGCTGAGACCGTAGGTAACAAAGCGTTTGCGCACCTGCGGCAAGAGCGCTCGGATATTGACGCTATCGAGGCAAAGCACAGCACGGCCATAGAAAGGTACCCGGTTCACAAATGCGAGATATGCAGCCTTGGCTTTCTCCAAGTCGCCGTAAAAATCGAGGTGCTCCGGATCGATGTTCGTCACAACGACAATCGTCGGGCTCAACAAGAGAAAAGTCCCATCGCTCTCATCCGCTTCAGCCACCAAAAAGCGTCCCTGGCCCAGGCGAGCGTTGGAACCAAGGACGTTCAATTTGCCGCCGATCACCATTGTGGGGTCAAGCCGGGCCTGGGCCAGGACAGCGGCGATCAGAGAAGTCGTCGTTGTCTTGCCGTGGGTTCCGGCAACCGCAATCCCGTACTTGAGCCGCATCAACTCGGCTAACATTTCCGCGCGCGGGATCACGGGAATCGCTAACTCCCGTGCGCGGATCACTTCGAGATTGGCATATTTCACTGCCGAAGAGATAACCACAACGTCGATATCGGGCGTAATCAGCTCGGCACGGTGGCCGTAAGTGACGGTAGCCCCGAGTGCGGCGAGCCGCCGCGTGGTCTCCGATTCGACAAGGTCCGACCCACTCACCTGATAACCAAGGGTGAGCAGCACCTCAGCGATGCCGCTCATCCCACTTCCGCCTATGCCGACAAAGTGAATACGACGGTTTGTATCGAACAAGACTTGCCCTCCGACAGCCCTGGGATGCACCGCCGCTTGCCGTTCCTGTCCCCCCCTCTCGCTCCCCGCATCGCTGAGAGATGGGCGTACCCACAAGGCCGCGCCATTGCTGAGCACCGACTCCCCTCTTTTCATCGAACTCCCCTCCCCCTTCACGCCTTCCTGGACACGCACGCCAAACACTCACGCACCACCGCCGCGGTAGCATCCGGCCGTCCCAACGCCGCCGACGCCCGTGCCATCGCCGCAAGCCGGGGTGGGTCCTCTATGAGTTCAGTAATCTGCCGACTGAGACGCAATGGTGTGAGGTCCGCGTCAAGGATCATGCACGCAGCACCCGCCTGAACAAGCACTTCAGCGTTGGCCCGTTGGTGATCATCGGCAGCATACGGATACGGAATCAAAATCGCCGGCTTCCCTAAAGCGGTCAACTCGGCGAGTGTCATCGCCCCGGCCCGGCAAATCACGAGATCAGCAGCGCTGTATACCTCTCGCATGTTTTCGATGAAGGGGACCACCTCCGCCTTGAGGTTATACCGGGCATAGGCGGCACTGACGTCGGCATGGTCTGCCTTCCCGGTTTGGTGGATGATACGGTAGGGCCGCCCGTCCTGCCTCAATAAGGCAAGCGCCGGGGGAACAGTTTGATTCAAGCGCCGTGCCCCAGCACTCCCGCCGAAGATCAAGAGGGTACACCCCTCCGACCTGGCTGGCTGAGGTGCCGCAGGGGAAGACAGATTCCAACGCAAGGGATTTCCCGTATACACCGCTTTCTGCGGAGGGAAAAATTGCACCGTACGTGGGAACCCGACACAGATTCTGGTCGCCAACCGGCCAAGCACACGGTTCGCCAGTCCGGGAATTGCATTCGGCTCGAGTAGGACACAGGGGACACGTCGTACCCAGCCGGCGAGTACCGTTGGCCCGGAAGCATAGCCGCCGATGCTAAAGATGAGATCCGGTGTGAATTCGCATATCGCCTGCCAGGCGGCTCCGAGGCCGCGCAACGCCGCCCATAGGGCCCGGGCCATCCCCCACACATTTCGGCCCCGCAACTGCTCCGCTGGGATGAAGCGCAACGGGAAACCAAAGCGGGAGAGGATATCTTTCTCCAGACCGTTCGCGGTGCCAATAAACAGGACCTCAGCTCCAGCTTCGCGCCGCACTGCCTCGGCAACGGCAACCCCGGGGAACAGATGTCCCCCAGTTCCCCCCGCAGCAAGGACAAGACGGATGCCTCTAAGCATACGCACGGTTCTCCCTGCGGCTCTCGCGTGACAAGCTGACAAGCATCCCCGCCTCCGTCATCGCTGTTACCAGCGACGATCCGCCATAGCTCACAAATGGTAACGGAAGCCCTTTTGTGGGGAGCAGGCGGCCAAACAGGTGGGGGTGGTGCACCGCGACTCGCAATCCGCGTATGCCCAAGAGCGTGAACAGGGATAGGATAATCCCCGTCCCCCACAACCCTGTTTCTTCGCCAACTACCGCAAAAATAAAATCCGTGTGAGCTTCAGGGAGATAAAAGAGCTTCTGCCTACTTTCGCCCAGGCCCACCCCGCGAATGCCACCAGCACCGAACGCGAGGAGTGACTGGTTGAGCTGATAGCCCGTGCCCTGCCGGTGAGCCACCGGATCGAGAAAGGACGATAAACGATCGAGACGATAATCAGCAGCAAAAACGGCACAGGTGAGCAACACCAAGCCACTCACTGCCAGCAGGGTGAGGTGGCGAACCCGCGCCCCGACAACAAAAAACATGGCGAGCAACAACAGGCAAATCAGCACGGCCCCCCCCAGATCCGGTTCCAAAGCAATCAGAGCGACCACCAAACCAACCACCAGCAGAGGCGGCACGAGCCCGTAGACGAAATCCGTCACCCGCTCGACTTTCTTCGCTAGAGCATGCGCCAAGTAAAGCGCAACAGCACCCTTGGCTAATTCCGACGGCTGAAAATTAACCGGGCCGAAAGTGATCCAGCGGTGCACCTTCCCATGCGCGACACCGGGCAGAAAAACGATCAGCAAACTGCAGAGAGCCAACAACAAGATCGGGTAAGTCAAACGGCGATATACCGTGCTGGGAGCGACTGCTGCGATCAGCAGACCGACGCTCCCCAATACCACAGCGACCTGGTGCTTCCAGACGAAGCGGTAGGGAGTGTCGAAGCGCTCGAAGGCGTAGAAATAAGTGGTATTGAAGACCATGACTTCTCCGATCAGTATGAGCAGGCACACTGCTAGGAGCAGCCATGGATCACACGGGCCCCGCCCCAACACCCCATCTTCGCATGGCGACACAGACCGGTGACCCCACGTGGCATATGACCAGTCACTGGTGGTCATGGCCCTGCCTGACTGCCATCCCTGGTCCCCACTCCCCTGCCAGGGCCACCGGCGGTGACGTTCTCTCCCTGCCATTACAACTCCTCAACGCACGCGCGAAACACCTGCCCTCGGTGGTGGTAGTCGCGGAACTGATCGAAACTGGCACAAGCAGGTGAGAGCAATACAGTGTCGCCTTCTCGGGCGATCGCGGCGGCCTGCTGCACCGCTTCTGGCAGGGTGTCTACCAGGATCGTCTCTACATCCCGAGCAAGTGCGGCTCGGATCTTCTCTTTTGCCTGCCCGAACAAGATCAGCGTTTTGACCCGTTCCCGCACCAACGGTCGCAGCGGGCTGTAGTCTCCGCCTTTATCCATTCCCCCGGCCAATAGGATCACACGCCCCGGAAAGCTGGCGAGCGACTGCACCACCGCCCCAACATTCGTGCCTTTTGAGTCATCGAAGTAGCATACCCCTTGCTTCCGCGCGACGAACTCCAAGCGGTGGGGTAAACCAGCGAAGGCAGGGAGAACCGCCTTTATCACTTCCTGTGGTATCCCCCACACCGTTGCCGCACTGACCGCCGCCATGATGTTTTCGTAATTATGACGGCCGTGCAATCGGATGTTGCTCAGTGGATAGCGCATTTCTCTGCTTGCATATCTCACCCTGAGGCAGCACCCGTCTATCCACGCCCCTTCCCGCACCGCTGTCCACCCAAAAGAAAAGACGCGCCCCGGAAGCCCCTGGGTAAACCTTTGCACCGCCGGATCGTCCCGATTGATCACTGCCCAGTCGGTGGGCTGCTGCTGGGTAAAGAGCGCACGTTTTGCCGCGCCGTAGGCGGCGAAGCTGCCGTGCCGGTCGAGATGATCCTCGGTGAGGTTCAGCCAGACGCCCACGTGAGGACGCACACGATCGACCCACTCCAGTTGAAAGCTGGACACTTCAGCAACTGCCACATCGTACTCCGCCATAGCCGCTTCGATCAGAGGAGTACCCAAGTTCCCGCCGACAAAGACCCGTTGCCCACCCCGGCGGAGCATATCGCCGAGTAGCGTAGTAGTCGTACTCTTCCCGTTCGTGCCAGTGACGGCAAGCAAGGGACAGCGGAGGAAGCGATATGCTAGTTCAATTTCACTGCAGACCTGGATCCCCTGCCGCACCGCTGCAGCGAGAAGAGGGGCATGGCGGGGAACCCCAGGACTTGGCACGACGAGATCGACACCAGCCAGGCAGGCTGGATCTTCCGTTCCGACAGACAGTTCAATAGGAAGACCGGCTAGGCTGGCCACCTCCGCCTCCAGCTTGGCTCGTGCCTGACGATCAGTAATACGCACCCGGCCTCCCGCCCGAGCCACAAAGCGAGCTACACTCACCCCTGTGCGCTTCAGCCCGATGATGAGCACGGTCTTGCCTTGCAGCGAGTCCATCCGCTTCCTACCTCAACTTCAGGGTGCTTAACGCCCCCAGCGCGCAAATGATGGACACAATCCAGAAGCGCACGATGATGAGCGGCTCGGGCCACCCGAGCAGCTCGAAATGGTGGTGCAGGGGAGCCATGCGGAAAATGCGCTTGCGTCTCAGCTTATAGGAAGCGACCTGAAAAATCACTGAAGCAGCCTCCGCGACGAACACTCCCCCAGCCAGCACCAACACGATTTCCTGTTTACTCATCAGTGCCACGACGCCCAACGCAGCCCCCAATGAGAGCGAACCGATATCCCCCATAAACATCTGGGCAGGATAGGCGTTGAACCAGAGGAACCCTAATCCAGCCGCCACCAGAGCCCCACAGAATACGGCCAGTTCCCCCGTGCCTGCCACGTAATTGACTTGTAAATACTCTGCGATCCTGGCGTGGCCACTCACATACGTGAAGATCACGTAGGTAGCACCGGTAACCATAACCGGTCCAATCGCCAGGCCGTCAAGACCATCGGTCAGGTTTACGGCATTGGAGGCCCCGACAATCACCAAGACGGCAAAGGGGATATACCACCATCCCAAATCCGGCCGGAGATCCTTGAAAAAGGGCACAGTAATAGTGCTATCAAACCCAGGCATGACCAAGAGCAGGAGGGCCGTCACGGTCGCGACAAGAAACTGGGCACACAGTTTTTGCTTTCCCGTCAGCCCGGCAGAATTGCGGCGACTTAGCTTCTGATAGTCATCGGCAAAGCCGATCACCCCGAAACTGACGGTCACCCCCAGCGCCAGCCAGACATACAGGTTGGTTAAATCTGCCAATAACAACGTCGCTAGGGTCAAAGAAAAAAGGATCAAGAGGCCCCCCATCGTTGGGGTCCCAGCTTTACTCAGATGGGTCGACGGCCCATCTGGACGGATCTGCTGGCCGATCTGGAGGGAGGTAAGACGTGAGATGAGCCAGGGGCCGAGGACAAAGGAAATACTGAGCGCCGTAATGGCAGCCAAAAGGGTACGGAACGTGATGTAGCGGAACACGTTAAAAGCGGAGTACGTGGTGTGCAGGGGGTACAAGAAGGCGTAGAGCATTACCCTACCTCCCCGAAGGATACAAAAGTCACCCCCTCCAGGACTGTCATTGATGCCCCCGACCGTACCAGTGCTCGAGGTATGCGTAGACCTCTTCCCGATCATCGAAATGATGTTTCGTTGTGCCGACGATCTGGTAGTCTTCATGTCCCTTGCCAGCAATCACCACTGTGTCTCCAGGCTGCGCCCCGGCCAGTGCGGCGCGAATCGCCTCACGCCGATCAGGCAACACGACGTAGCCGCGCCGAAGCGACATAATGGCCCTGGGGTCTACGAGCCGTGCCATACCAGCCTGGATTAAACCAGGCTCTGTTTCAGCAAGGATCTGCCACGGATCCTCAGTGCGCGGGTTATCGGAGGTCAGCAACGCCACATCACTGAGGCGGCCGACCACTTCCCCCATAAGAGGCCTCTTTCCCCGATCCCGGTCTCCTCCACAGCCGAACACTGTCACGAGCCGCCCGGCGGTGAAGCGGCGTACAGCGAGCAGTGTTTTCTCCAGGGCATCAGGTTTATGGGCGTAGTCAACCAGTACTGTGAACGGTTGCCCGACATCGATCTTTTCCAAACGGCCCGGCACAACGGTACAGTGGGCAATCCCCGCAACAATGTGCTCAAGCCGGATACCAAGTGCATAGGCAGTCGCCGCCGCTGCGAGAATGTTATAGAGGTGGGGCTCCCCAATGAGCGCTGAGGAAAAGCAACGCTCTTCATCCCCGCAGCGCAGCACCCCTCGCAGTCCGTGCGCATTTGCCTCCACCGCATGTGCCGATACGATCGCCCCAGGCTGCAGGCCGTAGGTGAATACCCGCGCCGGCAGCGGCTTGGCTAGGAGCCGGCGTCCCCAAGGGTCGTCCGCGTTAATGACCGCAAAACGGCCGGCTTTACCTGACTCGGCCAAACCCTGCAGGAAAAGGCGGGACTTGGCCGCAAAGTAATCGTCTAGATCGCGGTGAAAATCCAAGTGATCACGGCCGAGGTTGGTAAAGACCGCCCCGTCCCAGGCACACCCGCGCACCCGTTCCTGCACCAGAGCGTGGGAGGAGACCTCCATCACGACCTGCTTGACCCCGGCAGCGACCATCTCGGCCAGGAGGGCCTGGAGTTCAACAGCCTCAGGTGTGGTCAACGGTGCAGGCAGGACCTGATCCCTATACCGGTAGTTCACAGTGCCAATCACTCCCGCACTCCATCCCAGGGTCCGCCAGATGGCTTCAAGCAGATACGTCGTCGTCGTCTTCCCGCTCGTGCCGGTTACCCCAACCAGCGTTACACTGGCGCTTGGTCGCCCGTAAAAACGATCCGCCACGAGGCCGAGGAGCACCCGCGGCATAGGCGTGGTGATCGTTGTCACCCGTCCGGCGACTGGGGTCCCCGGCGGCACGACGACTGCAGACGCCCCGCGCGCGATGGCTTGAGGCACAAACTGCGACCCATGAGTGTTGTGCCCAGAGAGCGCGAAAAACAACGCGCCCGGTTGCACGCGCCGAGAGTCATAGGCCAATTGCGAGATCTGGAGGTCTACGCTTCCCTCGATATGCAAGGGCATGGAGGAAGGCAGGAGCTCGCGCAACATCACGGGTGCACCTCCCCGACCGGGGCTAGGGTGAGGACATAAGTCACCTCTCCGGTCTCTTCGTCGCGCTGCTGAGCCTGATGGACGACATACCCACTTCCTCTGGTGTGTACCCGCAGCCCATTGCGCCACGCCGTGGTCATCGCTGCGCGCAAACTCAGCCCGACAAAATTGGGCTCCCCACCCACTACCGCAGGCGTCAAGGAGGCCGCTGGAGCAGCGTTGGCGACAGGACGCAGGCGAGGTGGAGACAGAACCGGAGGGGACAGCATAGGAGGAGGCGCGGAGAAAGGCGGTCGTGTCAAAACCCCTAGATGTACGAGCGCCTGCCGGGCGATAGCGTGAAAGACGGGCGCTGCAATTTCCCCACCATACACCCCAGTCTTCGGCTCGTCTATCACAACGAGCACGACCAGGCGCGGTTGGTCAGCCGGCACGATGCCGATAAAGGAGGCAATGCGTCCCCGAGCCGAATATCCCCCGCGTGGGTCAACTTTTTGCGAAGTCCCGGTCTTGCCGGCGACCCGCACCCCTGCAATCCGCGCCCGCCAGCCAGTTCCGCCTTGGTCGACAACTTTTTCCAACAGGCCGACGAGCTGGCGGGCGGTGTCGGTCCGCACCACCTGCCAGAGCCGTTCAGGGTTATTGGCCTTCACCACCCGGCCCTCGGCGTCAAACACTTCCTGCACGATATAAGGTCGCATCAGCACGCCGTCATTAGCTAAGGCAGCATACGCACAGGCAAGCTGGAGGGGAGTCACGGCGATGCCTTGTCCGAAACTTATTGTGACTAAATTGATCCGTGACCACACCTGCGGAGAGGAGAGGAACCCAGGGATTTCCCCAGGCAGATCGATAGCCGTCACGCGACCAAGGCCGAAAGCCCGCAAATAAGCGTAATAGGCCTCCTTGCCGAGCCGTTCGCCAACTTTCGCCGCGCCGATATTGCTCGATTTCTGCAGCACCTCGGCAAAGGTCAGCCACCCATAGCCATGGTGGTCGTTGATGATATGCCGCCCCACGCGGTAGCTCCCGAGTTCACAGAAGATTCGCTCCTCAGGGCGCACGACCTGGGCATCAAGTGCAGCAGCGGCAAGCAACCCCTTTAAGGTCGAGCCAGGCTCGTAACAATCACTGACCGCCCGGTTGCGTCGTGCCTCGGCCGGCGCACTTGCTGGGGTGTTAGGGTCGAACGTCGGGACCTGAGCGAGGGCGAGCACCGCAAAGGTGTGCGGATCGAGGATGATGACCGTCCCGGCCACCGCTCCAGTCTCCTGCACCGCACGTGTGAGTTCCCGCTCAGCGAGGTACTGCAGCCCGGCGTCCAAAGTCAACCGCACATTGAGGGCTCTCGGAGGTACCTCGTCACCCTGAGCGAAGATCGTGCGGCCAAGGGCATCGCGCTCCCCGACAATCTCGGCTGGTTCCCCTCGCAGGTAGCGGTCGTATGCCCGCTCTACCCCCTCAAGTCCTTGCGCATCGATATTGGTAAATCCAAGCACGGGTGCGGCAAGGACGCCTTGCGGGTAGAAGCGCCGTTGGGTCTCAACACTACCAATGGCGGGAATGCCGAGGGCACGCACTTGTGCCGCCTCCTGCACGGTCGCCTGGCGTTTCAGCCAGACGAAAGGGGCGGGAGAGGAAAGAGCGCGGGTTACCGCTTGGAGAGAAACATTGAGGGTGGAAGCCAGAACCGGCGCGTGCTGACTGAGATCAACCGCGGCCTGCCTAGGTCGGATATACAGGTCCTCCGCCGGAACGCTCAACGCCAGAGGTTCGCCGTGGCGATCGACGATGGCTCCCCGACGAGGCACCAAGGTCATCCGTTGCTGGTGCTGCCCCTCCGCTTGGCGAGCGAGCTCTCCACCTTGCACGACGATCAATTGCAAGAGCCGCAGCAACACGAGAAGAAGCCCACCCCCAACTATCCCACCAGCGCCAAGCAGACGCCTCTTCATACTCTCTCCCCATCATGGTACGCGAACAACCTGTTCAGGGCGTGGAGCCGCCAGCCCGAGCCGTTGCGTGGCGAGTTCCGCCAACCGCGCTGGGGCAGTCAACGCACGCCATTGCGCCTCAAGGGCTTGTCTCTCCCCTTCGAGGGTCGCAACCAATTGTCGAGCGTTCGACAGGGCATAACCGACCGCGACTACCTGGAGCCGAACCCAGACCTGCGCGAGTGCCAGTCCCAGGCCGACGACCGCAAGCGCGACATACTGCCCCCAGCGAGGTGACCGCTGCATTTACCGTCCTCCCTCGCACTTCTCCACCGCCCGCAGCCGCGCGCTGCGCGCTCGCGGATTCAGGCTCACTTCCTGTGCAGATGGCCTCAGCGGCTTGGGTGTGAGCACCCGCACTTGCGGGGACCACCCGCAGCAACACACCTGCACCTGAGGCGGACACAGGCAAGGAGCTGCCCAGCAGCGAAACGCCTCTTTGACCAAGCGGTCTTCCAGCGAATGGTAGGCAATAATGACCATACGCCCGCGCGGACGTAACAGGCGGTACCCCTCCCGCAGGAACGCCGCCAGGTGATCGAGTTCCCGATTCACGGCAATCCGCAGCGCCTGAAACACCCGTGTGGCAGGATGGAGGCGGGAGCGAGGGGTGCGCTTGCTGACCTGCGCGATCGTAGCGACCAAGGCAGTAGTAGTGGTTACAGGCGCTTTCGCCCGGGCGCGGACGAGAGCCCGCGCTAGCACTCCCGCCGCCCGCTCTTCTCCAAAGTCACGCAAGATCCGTTTCAACTCCGCCTCGCTGGCGCGATTCACGAGATCAGCTGCGCACTCTGCCTGCCGCCGGTCCGTGCGCATGTCCAGCGGCCCGGGTCGTAAGAAGCTAAATCCCCGCTCTCCGGCCTCAAGCTGTAAAGAAGACAGTCCCAGGTCGAGGAGCACGGCATCAAATCCTGCCCAGCCGAGCTGATCCATAATCTCCAGCGCACGGCTAAAACTGTCTTGCCGGAGCAGATAGTGCCCCGCATAGGGGGCAAGGCGTTGCGCTGCAGCAGCCAGCGCTGCCTCGTCCCGATCTAACCCAAGGAGCTGCCCGCCTGGGAGACTGGCGGCAAGGAGCAGCGCGGCATGTCCCCCACCGCCGAGAGTCCCGTCAAGTATGACCATGCCAGGTCGAGGACGGAGGTAAGCGAGGACCTCTTCAGCCATCACAGGCACATGGCCTTGCGTTGCGGGAGGAGGCGAGCTCAGGGCTGCTGCGACCATGGTCTTTTCTCTAGTCACTTGCATGTGTACACTGCTAAATATTCAAGCTGCGAAACAAACTGGGATTTTGCGACAGGTCGCGCTCAGATTCAGCATTGAGCTTTTTCCAAGTGTCTTTATCCCAGATGCGAAACTTTTTTCTCGCGCCAGTAAACATTACGTCCTTGCTCAGTCCGGCATATTCGCGCAGTAATGGCGGCAACAAGATGCGCCCCTGTTTATCGAGCGTGCAATCCTCCGCACTAGAGAGATAGAAATGTTCAAGTTTGAGAAAGTTTTCATCAAAACGCGGTTTTGCTGCAAGCTCCTCTTCAAACCGCTCCCATTCGGACTGCGGATAGACATCAAGGCAGCGGAAAGAATGAAGGATGAATTTGGTAACCACTAAACGGTCTTCCTGCATGCCGAGCAAAACTTCACGGAATTTGGAGGGAATATTCACTCTCCCCTTCTCATCGATTGTATGCTCAAAGCTGCCACGAAACATGGGGGGTCATCTTCCCCACTTTGCCCCACTTTGCCCCACGACTATAGTACCGTGTTTTTTTGCTGTCAAGGGAAAAGCGGCAGCAGAGGAAGAACCGTCATTGACTGATCTTGTGCGCCCCGATACACCATTCTGCTGAGTTTTTCATCGGACAGTTGCCCGCAAAGGGACGCGCTCAGCCAGTTTTTCACGGCCTTTTATTTTACCTGTGGCGGGGAGCAGCGTATGCTGAAACGATACCTTTTAACTCCTGGCCCTACGCCAGTTCCTCCAGAAGTCGCCCTGCGGATGTCTCAGCCCCTGGTCCATCATCGCACGCCGGGGTTCGAGCGTCTCTTCGCTGAGGTCCAGGAAGGGCTACAGTGGTTATTCCAAACGGAAAACGATGTCTTAATTCTTGCCTCTTCAGGCACTGGGGCGATGGAAGCCGCAGTCGCCAACACCTGTGCTCCCGGCGATACGGTGATTGTAGTCAACGCGGGCAAATTTGGCGAGCGTTGGCTGAAGATCTGCCAGGCTTTTGCAGTGCATCCCATTCCCATTCAGATCGAATGGGGTCAAGCGGTTACCCCTGCAGCTGTCGCGCACGCTTTACGCGACTACCCACACGCCCGTGCAGTGCTCATACAGGCGAGTGAAACTTCTACCACTGTGCTCCACCCGGTCGAGCAAATTGCTGCTTTGACACGCCAGACCGATACCCTGTTGATTGTGGACGGCATTACGGCGGTTGGTGCCACCGATACACCGATGGACCGCTGGGGGATAGATATTCTGCTGACCGGCTCGCAGAAGGCTCTTATGCTCCCGCCGGGACTGGCCTTTATTGCGCTCAACGCGAAAGCCTGGCGTCGCGTCGAACAGGCGCCAGCCCCACGGTTTTATTTTGACCTACGACGGGAGCGCAAAGAACAACAGAAGCATACTACCGCCTACACCCCGGCCATTTCGCTGATCTACGGCCTGCACGAGGTCTTACGCCTCTTGCGTGAGGAAGGGCTTGCCCATATTTTTGTTCGTCACGCGCGCCTGGCGGCGGCCACCCGTGCCGCCGTGCAAGCCCTCGGCCTACGGCTGCTCGCGCCGACAGCGCCCAGCCCGGCGGCGACTGGGGTCTGGCTCCCCCCCACCATCAACGGGTCACAGTTCTTGACCTATATGCGTGACCGCATGGGTGTCGATATTGCCGGCGGGCAGGATCATCTCAAGGGGAAAATTCTGCGCATTTCCCACATCGGCTACGCCGGCCCGTTTGATGTGATCACTGCTATCAGCACGCTGGAGATGGCGCTTGCCCGCTTCGCTCATCCCGTCGAACTCGGCCGCGGGGTGCGGGCCGCAGAAGAAGTGCTGTTAGACGGATGGCCGATGCTGAGATGACACAGATGACATACAAAGTGCTAGTCACCGAGCCACTTGCCCCCCAAGGGCTGGAACGCCTGCGCGCGTACCCTGACATCGAGGTGGACATCCACCTCGGTCTAACGAGCGAAGAGCTCGTGTATACTATCCCCCCGTACCACGGACTGATTATCCGCAGCGGCACACGCGTGACCAAAGCGGTGATTGATGCCGCTGCCAGTCTGCGCGTGATCGGCCGCGCTGGGGTTGGCGTTGACAACATCGATGTCGACGCGGCGACCAAACAAGGGGTCGTGGTCATGAACACTCCAGGAGGGAGTAATGTCACCACGGCCGAGCACGCTCTCTCCCTGCTCTTCGCCTTGGCGCGCCATATCCCGCAGGCAAATGCCGCTGTCAAAGGTGGCCGGTGGGAGCGCGAAAAATTCACTGGAAGTGAAATTTGCAATAAGGTCCTAGGGATCATCGGTTTAGGCAACATCGGCTCTATCGTGGCCGAGCGCGCGCTCGGTCTGAAGATGCGCGTCATCGCCTATGATCCGTTCGTCACTCCCGAGCACGCGGCCAAACTACGGGTTGAACTGGTCCCGTTGGATGAACTCTACGCGCACGCCGACTTTATCACTGTCCACACCCCCCTGACCAAGGAGACCCGTGGCCTGATTGGCGCTGCGGCATTCGCCAAGATGAAGAAAGGGGTCCGCATTATCAATTGTGCGCGTGGCGGGATCGTGGATGAAGAGGCGCTCTTGCAGGCGATTCGCCACGGCACCGTTGCCGGGGCCGCACTGGACGTCTTCGCCCAAGAGCCGCCCCCAGCCGACCACCCCCTCCTGCGGCTCGAGCAGGTGATTTGCACCCCACACCTTGGCGCGGCGACCGACGAGGCGCAGATCAACGTCGCGGTCGCGATCGCCGACCAGGTTGCCCATTTTCTCACCCGGGGGGTCATCCAGAACGCGGTGAATTTCCCGGCCCTGACCGCAAAAGAGCTTGCAATCCTCCAGCCGTACTTAGTACTGGGGGAAAAGCTCGGCAGCTTTCTGGCCCAGATCATCACTGGCGCGCCGCTCGAGGTGCAGGTGGAGTACAGCGGTGAAGTCGTCGACTACGACATCACGCCGGCCACTGCCGCAGTGCTCCGCGGCCTCTTAAGCCCGGTCCTTGAGGCTCCTGTCAATTACGTCAACGCCCCCCTTATCGCCCGCGAGCGTGGCATCCGCATCGTGGAGTCGCGCAGCAGCCGCCCGAGTGACTTTCTCAACTCTGTTACTGTTCGTGTCGTTACCGAGGCGGAGACAAACACCGTGGAAGGTGCAGTCTTCAGTAACAATGCGGTTCGCCTGGTACGAGTGAACGATTTCTACCTAGAAGCCGTGCTCGATGGCTATATCCTCATGCTCCATAACCGCGACGTCCCTGGGGTGGTCGGCGCCGTGGGAACCTTGCTGGGCCAGCGCGGCATTAACATCGCCAGCTTAGAACTCGGGCGGGAACGGATCGGCGGGATGGCAATCTCGCTGTTCCACGTTGACGGCCAGGTGCCGTCTGAGGTGCTTGCTGAGTTGCGCACGCTCGAGCCAATCATTGCGGCGCAACAGATCCGGCTCTCGTAGATGGCGAGGCAGGTATGAGCACACTAGTTGTCGTGGGCGTCCAATGGGGTGACGAAGGGAAAGGGAAGGTTGTCGATTTACTCGCCCGTGAGGCCGATATCATCGTTCGCTTCCAGGGCGGCAACAATGCCGGACACACCCTGGTGGTCGACGGGCAGAAGACGGTCGTGCGCCTGATCCCGTCCGGGGTGTTACACGCCGGCAAAGTCTGCGTCATTGGGAACGGCGTTGTTGTGGACCCACAGGTGCTCGTGGAAGAGATCGACACCCTACAGCGACAGGGTTGTCTAACCGACCCAGCCCTACTCAAGATCAGCGAGGCTGCGCACCTCATCATGCCGTACCACAAAGCTATCGACCTGGCCCGCGAGCGCTTACGCGGGGCAGGCCGCATCGGCACCACCGGGCGCGGCATCGGCCCCACCTACGAGGATAAGATGGCCCGGGTCGGCATCCGTTTCGTGGATCTGTTGGACGAAAAAGTTTTTCGCGCAAAACTCGCCCGCAACCTAGAGGAGAAAAACATTTACCTCGGTGCCATCCTCAAAGAGCAGGCACTCGACTATCAACAGATTCTTGAGAGTTACTGCTGTCTGCGCGCGCGCCTCGCCCCCTACATCACCAACACCTCATCTTATTTACATCAGGAGATCAGTCGCGGCCGCAAGGTGCTCTTTGAGGGGGCGCAAGGCACGATGCTCGACGTCGACCACGGCACCTATCCGTACGTGACCTCCTCGAATACGGTCGCCGGGGCGGTGTGCGCGGGGGCGGGGATTGCCCCCCAGCAAATTCACAATGTGATAGGCATTTCCAAAGCCTATACGACGCGGGTGGGGAGCGGTCCCTTCCCTACGGAGCTGCGCGGGCCGGAGGGAGAGAAACTCCGCCGTGACGGTGGAGAATTCGGCACCGTCACCGGCCGGCCCCGCCGCTGCGGCTGGTTTGACGCGGTCGTGGTTCGCACCGCCGCACGGCTCAACGGGCTCACCAGCCTCGCGCTGACCAAAATCGACGTCCTGAGCGGCTTCTCTACACTCCGTGTCTGTACGAGCTACGAGTACCGTGGGCAACGGTACGACGAGGTGCCGGCTAGTACAGAGATATTAGAAAACTTGACGCCCCTCTATGAAGACCTCCCCGGGTGGGACGAACCCCTCAGCGGCATTCGGAGCCTAGACGCCCTGCCGATAAACGCCCGCCGCTACGTGGAGCGTATCGAGGAACTCGTCGGGGTCCCCATCAAAATGATTTCCGTCGGCGCAGGGCGGGAGGAGACTATCCTTATCCGTCCCTCGTTTTTCTAGGCAGGCGGCTTAGGCGTCAACGGCCTCGCCGCATAGCGGCAGTCTGTCGAGATGGGTGGTGTCGTTGACCGAATGGATGGTCGCCTCCCCCGTCGGTAAAAAGGTCACTTCACTGACACCGGTGTTGCCAATTTTATCGATTTGACGAAACTGGCTCATATCTAGCCCGCGGCAATGGAGCAGCAGGGCACGGACCGCACCGCCGTGCGTTACCACCACTACTTGCTCACCGGCATGCCTCTCGATCAGGCGCCTAACGCACTGCAAAATACGCCCTTGAAATTGCGCAAAGGTTTCGCCACCGCCGCGTGGTAGATCCTCGCCGGCACGGAGGCGTTCCCACTCTGCTGCGTAGCGTGCAATCACCTCGGCAGTCGTGAGCCCGCTCCACGTGCCAATATCCATCTCGCGCCATCCCACCTCGGGGATCAGAGGCACGCCGAGTACGTCACCCAGGATCGCGGCAGTTTGCAGCGCCCGTTGCAGATCACTGGCATAAATAGCCCGCACGTGCCGCCTCTCAGCCCGCAGGCGCTGCGCTAATCGCCGCGCCTGTTCGCGGCCGACCTCGCTCAGCGGCACATCCGCCTGTCCTTGCCAGCGGTTTTCTTGATTCCACACCGTTTCTCCGTGCCGCACAAGTAACACTCGCACCCCCACGCTCATGTTAGTCCCTAGCATGCTAGTCCCCAGCAGGTTGAAATCCTTACTGCCCCTGATCGCTCCTGCGACCACAGGCTCTGTTAGCACGTCCCTGCCGGGATTGCTACGGCGCATTGGCGTCTTCCTCTTAGATGTGCTAGTCCACAGGGCAAAGGAGGGACCTCTATGCAATACGGCGCTTTCTTACCCCACATCGGCCCCCTCGCCCGTGGCGACGTCCTGACCCATATCCGGACGACCGCACAAACCGCAGAAGCGCTTGGGTTCGATTCCGTATGGGTCGGCGACCATATCGTGACTCCGCTCCACATCGCCTCCCAATACCCTTATAGCCCAACTGGCGCGTTCCCACTCAACCCCCAGGAGCCGTTACTGGAGCCGCTCACCGTTCTCAGCTTCGTTGCCGGCTGCACGAAGACGATCCGTCTGGGTACAGCTGTCCTAGTCCTCCCGCATCGCCACGCAGTGGTCACTGCCAAGACGGTGGCGACGCTCGACGTGCTGTCGGGCGGCCGGGTTATTGTCGGCGTGGGGGTCGGATGGATGGAGGAAGAGTTCAGAGTCTTAAACGCCCCGTTTGCTGAACGCGGCCCGCTCAGCGACGAGAGCGTGGCGGTGATGAAAGAATTATGGACCAGCGAGGAGCCGCGTTTCGCCGGCCGCTATTACCACTTCTCCGACCTGCGCTGCGAACCACGTCCGGTCCAAAAACCGCACCCGCCGATTTGGGTCGGCGGCCACACCGGTCCTGCCCTGCGGCGTGTCGTCGAGTACGGCGACGGCTGGGCAGCGGTCGTCTTTAGCCCGCAGGAGTTCGCCGAACGGCGAGAACGGTTACAAGAGCGGGCGGCCAAGGCTGGACGGCCGCTCTCGAGCATCACTCTTTGTGTTTCCCCCCGTGGGAAAAAGCCCGAAGCTCTCGTCGATGACATCCCTCGCTACCAAGAGCTCGGCGCCACGTACCTCTACCTCGCCTTCTTCAACTTCGCTCGTAGCTACGAGGAGATGATGGCGATGATGGAGCGGTTCGCACGAGACGTACGGCTGATTTAACAGGAGAGGTGCTATGCGCAAAATCAGCAAAGACCAAGTAGTACGGACGTTTGCTGCTACGCACCCCCCAGCCGCGCGCGTGCAGCCCGGGGAAGTCTTTGTCATGGAAACCAATGACCGCTTTCGCAACTGGAACGACGGCACCCGCTGGCCGATGGCAGACCTCGCGGTTATGACCGGGCCGGTCTACATCGAAGGCGCGGTGCCGGGGCACAGCTTGGCCGTGGAAATTCTCGATATCCGCCCTATCCAAGGGTTTGGCTACGTGATCACGATCCCAGGCTATGGCCTGTGCAAGGATCAGGTGGAGTTTCGCAAGAAAATTGTGCCCATCGTGGGCAACCGGATTCGTTACAGCGAGACGATCACCCTGCCCGTCTCCCCTATGGTCGGTAAGCTCGGCGTCGCCCCGGCTGACGGGCCACTGCCGAGTAATGCCTCAGGCCCCTTCGGCGGTACACTCACCAATACGCAGATCGGTCCCGGCTCAACTGTCTACCTGCCGGTGTTCGTGCCGGGCGGTTTGCTGACCGTGGAAGATGTCCACGCCCGCATGGGTGATGGAGAAGCAGCTGGGTCAGCAGTCGAGATTGCCGCGGAAGTGACGTTGCGCTGCCGGGTTACAGAGGAACTGCACTTGCACCGCCCCTTGGTCGTCACGACTGACGAGGTGCTGACCACTGGCGAAGGCGATACGGTGGAAGCTGCAGCGAAGGTAGCGGTGGATGGACTCGCCAGTCTGCTGATGGAGCGACTGCACATCGACCCCACTGAGGCGGCCATGCTGATCAGCATTGCTGCCGATATACGGATCTCCTACATCGGCGGGACGCCATACCAAGTGCGGGCGGCGATAGCGCGAGAGATCCTGGAGCTATAAATGATACCGATCAACCTGGATTGTCGCAAAAAGGTACTCCTAAGGAGGTTTCATAGGCAGTGGTACGTCCCCCTGTCTACTCTGGGTTGCGAGCTGCTCTCCCTTTTCCTCTTCCGCAGGAGGGGGCACCTCTGCCTCGTTACGCTTTTGTGCATCCCCCTGCTCTCTTGTTTCTCCCACCCTACGCCGAGCAAAACCCTGGTGACGATTAGCAACGTGACAGTCTGGCGCGAAAACGATCACAGCCTCAAGGTCACTTTCAATTACGACCTTGCGCCCGG
>Ga0308420_1000504_pt1 | contig 19264 bp, 17 predicted proteins | sample HotsprSampleMS55_FD_203802 | JGI IMG/M metagenome (GOLD analysis project Ga0308420, IMG submission 203802) | Hot spring phototrophic mat microbial communities from Mushroom Spring, Yellowstone National Park, Wyoming, United States - 20090730_MS55 ... | reverse complement strand
GGCCTCGCCATAGCCGGCCAGCACGGCCGCGGTGTCGTCGGTGCTGCCGTCATCGACCACAATCAGCTCGAAATCGCGGAAGTCCTGCGCCAGCACGCTGTCGATGGCCTTGCCCACGCACCAGGCAGCGTTGTAGGCGGGGATGACTACGGAGACGGTGGGGGCAGCCGGGCTTGCGTCCGCTTGTCCCCTCCCCGACCCCTCCCCCCGCGGGGGAGTGGCTTTTACTGCCGACGGCTCAGTCCCTGACGTCATAGCCCAGTTCGAGCTGCAGGTCGCGGATCACCGGCAGGATGCGGCGGATGGCCTCGGGGTTGGCCTCTTTCCATTTCTGCCTCTTGGGCCGGCCATTGACCACGCTGGTCGGCTGCAGATTGCGGCAGCGCGCCTCGAGTTCGGCGGTGAAAGGCACACCCAGCCGCTCGAAGGCCTCACGGAACATCTCCACCGGGCGCTCGAAGAGGTCCTCGTAGCGCAGGTGGATCCATTGCTCCGGGGGGATCTGCTTTTTTGCCTCCAGGGCCAGCCGGTTGGCCGTCATCCACTGGAAGGCGCAGACCTCCGCAAGGCTCGCGTGGTTGTACGCACGCCAGCCGGGTGGCAGAAAGAAGCACCACTCGCGGAACTGGCCGCCCTCGATGGCCACCTCCTCCGGGAAGGGGCCGAAAAACTGGGTGAGTTCAAAGCGCCCGTCCACCCGGCCCATGCGCCAGCCGTCCATCATGGAGCTGATGTTGTCGCGCCCGTCGCGCTGGATGAAGACGAACTTCGCCTGCGGAAAGAGCGCGTGCAGATAGGGGATGCGCATGACGTTGATGCAGGTCTTGTCCAACACCCAGCCCGCTCCAAGCCGCTGGTAAAAGTAGCGGAAGGCGGCGTGGCGGTGTTCGGGCCGGGCGTCATCCGCCCCGGCGGCCTCGGACGCCCAGCCGTTGTTGAGCGGCCCGTACAGTCCGTTCCAGAACTGCGGAATCTCCCAACCGAATGTGAGGAATTGCGGCGCCGCGGCCAGTGTCTCATAGGTGATCGTGGTGCCGGAGCGCGAGCAGCCGACCACGAACACCGGGTCGGGCATGGCGGGGCGGGAGAGGTCGTACCACAGGCCGCGCAGTTCCCACTTCAACGCGCGTAGGTTTTTGGCGCGAATCTCGGGGTCGAGGAGTTTGGAGAGCTTGGCGAGGTGCATGGGGTTGAATGCGGATATGTTCACACCCCAGCGTCCGGGAAATGCCTTAAGGCCGCGAGCACGCGCCGTGCATCCTCCAGTGCCTGCCCGGCGGCGGTCTGGTCGAAGACCTGCTCCGGGATGAGGTCGATCTCGCCGTAGAACGCCGCCTCGCGGTCACGCCGCAGGCGCCTGGAGATGTGCGCCAGTTCCGGCAGCTCGCTGCGCAGTTCGGGTGGGAACTTGGCTTCGTGCTCGAGGAGTATGGCCCCGACGTCATGCCACTTGGGCGGGTCGATGCCCACCCAGCGCAGCATGCCCTTCAGCACCAACTCGATGAGCTCCTGCGCCTCGCGCACCACGTCGGGATAGGCCCCAACCTGCATGAGCAGCTCCAGCGCCAGCATGCGCTTAGTGGCGCGGCGGAAATAACTGCGCGCAAGCTCGTCAGTCGTCATAGTGTGATGCGCTCCCCCCAGCGATAGTCCGGCTTGAGCTCCCAGTAGTAACCACCGCCGCGTTCTACCTTGCGCGCCCCGAGGGTGGCGAGCCGGGCCGAGAGGGCCTGCAGATGGCGATGAAGCACCTGATCCGGGTCGAGGAGGATGCGCGCCTCGTCGATCATGTCCAAGTCGAGCAGGCTGCCTCGATCGAGCTCCTGCGGCGTCTTCAGGACGGGGGAGAGCGTGGTGTATACACCTTGCGCCTGGGCGGCGGAGACCAGCGGGTCCAGTAGGCGGTCCACCGTCTCGAACTCGTCCATGCGCACCCGTCGTCCGGCCGGCAGGTCGTCCACCACGAGCAAGAGATCGATGTCGGAGTCCGGCCGCGGCGTGCCGCGCGCCACCGAGCCGAAGACGGCCAGCGCACGCAACCTCTGCCCATAGACCTGACGGCAGGCCTGGGGCAGCTCGGCAACGATTCTTTCGAAGGCCTCTAGATACATGTGGTGTATGGGGCGGGGTGGTGTTGGGGCGAGTATACCCGCAGCCCGTTCAGGCCTCCGGGGGCCGTGTGCGCGGCTGGCCGTGGCGGCGATGGCCGGCGATCTCGCCCAGCGCCGCCGCCGAGCGCACCAGGTAAAAACGGCGGCGGTCGGCGGTGAGGGCCGTCACGGCCTTGAGGCCGTACTCCGCCAGCTTGCGGTAGAGATAGCGCGGAACGCCCTGCGGGCCGGGTCGTGGCTCCAGGCCCACGGTGGAGGCGGATCGCTTGTAGGCCTTTTTCATGAGGTAGGGCAGGGTCAGACGCGCCGTATCGACGTAGTGGTACTGCACCACCTCGGGCACATACCACAACCGCGCCCCCAGGCGCTGCGCGCGTAGCACCCAGTCGAGGTCCTCGGCACCGCCCAGGTCGTGGCCGCGCGGCCCCATGTCGGTGGCGAAGGGGCCAATGCGCTCGAGCCAGGCGCTGCGCAGGAAGAGGTTGCCACCGCCGGGGATGGCCACCTCCGGGGTGAGCTCGCGCGCCATCTCGCCCTGGTCGAAGCGCGGCACCGGCAGGGGGTAGATGCGGTAGGGGCCGGTGTCATGCACCCAGGCCGGCTCACTGCCGTCCCAGTCGGGCAGGATGCGGCCACAGAAGAGATCGGCCTGCGGGAAGCGCTCGGCGGCCGCGCAGACGGCGGTAAGGTAGTCGGGGGCCACGCGGTGATCGTCATCGACGAAGGCCGCCAAGTCACTGTCGATGCGCGGCAGGGCGCTGTTCAGCGCATGCGACTTGCCCGGCGTGGGTTCGGCGAACCAGGCGAGCGGCAGCCGTCCATCCGCCGTGGCCTGCCGGACGTAGTCCTCGAGCAGGGCATGGGTGCCGTCACGACAAGCGTTGGCCGCCACCAGCAGGTCCACCTGCCAGCCCGCAGGCCGCGCTGCGGCGTTGAGCGAGGCCAGGGTGCGGCCGAGCAGTCCGGCCCGCTCGTGCGTGCAGATGAGGACGGTCAGCCGCGGCATCTCAATCGTTTTGTGGCCGGGGCCCGAAGGCCCAGCCATGGATCTGGCCGAGAAAATAGGCCACGTTCATCTCCCGGCGTAGGGTGGCCACCCGGCCTTCCGCACGCCACTGCTCGAGCACGGCTCTCACCGCGCGCAGCAGTTGGCCGAACAGATAGGGCGGCGGCAGGCGCGAGTCCCGGCCGCGTTTGCGGATCGCCTCCATGCGTCCCATGCGGTAGTGCAGGTCGAGGAAGTAGCCGCGCGAGAGCTTATCGGCCTGGATGCGGTGGTGAATGACCGCCTCCGGCGTCCACCAGACCTTGTAGCCGGCGGCAAGCAGCCGCCGGTAGAAGTCCACCTCCTCGCCGCCGGTGTTGTCCGTACCCTTGCGGCCGAGCATGGCATCGAACAGCCCCACCCGCTCGCACACCCGTTTGCGGAAGCCGAAGTTGCCGCCATAGAAGGAGGTGTAGGGATCGATGAGCGGCACGATTTCATCTGCACGGCTCAATTCCCCCAGGAAGCCAAGCAATTCGTCCTTGAGCCAGGCCGGCCGTGCGTCTTCGAACAGCACACGGATGCGGCCGCCGAAGGCGTCCGGGTCGTGCGCGCGGATCAGCCGTTCATAGGCGCACAGCCAGTCCGTGTCCGGGGTCTCGTCGTCGTCCATGAAGATCACGTACTCGCCGCGCGCCTCCTGGATGGCCCGGTTGCGGGCATTGGACAGGCCCAGCTTCTCCTCGCGTACCACGCGCACCTGCCAGCCCTCCGGCCAGACGTGTTTGGCGAGCAGCTCAGGGGTCGCATCGCGGCAGCCGTTGTCGATGACCAGGAACTCCCAGGGGGCGGCCGGCACGCGCAGGTTCTTCAGGTCTTCCAGGGTGCGCACCAGCCGGTCGGCGTGATTGTGGGTGCACAAGGCAACGGTGTAGGCGAGACTCATCGCGCCCCTCCAGGCAGGCGGCTGAGTGCGCGGTCAAAGTAGTAACGCGCGGCATGCGTGATGCTGCCGTCATTGCTGCCCAGGCGCACCTTGCGCAGGAGCATCCCGGGGGTGTCGGTGCCGAAGACGTCGATGCGCCGGATGAGGAAGCGGTCCACGTCCTGCCGGTTGAAGCCGGAGCGGGTGGAGAAGGCGGCGCGGTAGCCGGCCGCGCGGGTGGCCGCCGCCACGCGCTCGTCTACATGCCCGAAGGGGTAGGCCAGGTATTCAACCGGCCGGCCGAGCAGGTCGGAGAGCTTCTGCCGCGAGCCGGCCAGTTCCCCGGCGAGCCGCGCATCGTCCAGGCTGGGCAGGCTCGCATGGCTGCACGTGTGGGAGTGGAAGCTCACCCCTCGGCGCTGCATGTCCAGGATCTCGTCGGCATCGAGCAGCGGATGGGTCACGCCAGCCGGGTTGGCGTCACGTGTCCAATGGTCCTGCTCGCCGATGAGGTCGGCCACCAGGAAGACGGTGAACGGCCAGCCCATCGCCTCCAGCACCGGCAGGGCATGCTCACGCACGCCGCGGAAGCCATCGTCGAAGGTCACCAGGATGGCCCCTTCGGGCAGGGGCGGCCCCCCCTCCAGCCATTCGACCAGGGCATCGATGCCCACCGCCCGGTAACCCTTGCGGGCCAGGGCGCGCATGTGGGCGGCGAAGTTCGCCGGGGTGATGGCGTAGCGCGCCTCCCAGGCGTTGTGCGCCACGCCAACCCGGTGGTACATCAAGACTGGCACGCGTGCGGCCGCGCTCATGAGCGTCTCCCGTCGATGCGCTGCACCAACGCCTTATAGAGCGGCAGGGGCAGCAGGGCGCTCGCCACGTGGCGCAGGTCGCGCAGCCGATAGCTGCCTTTCGCCGCCACGTGGCGGAAGAGCTTCTGTGCCGAGGCGAGGTCCCGCTTCCAGAAGGCACGGTAGGCCTGACGCAGGACCTGGCCTTCGGTGAGGTCGTGCAACCGCTCGGCGGACAGGTGCGCCACCAGGTCTTGATGCGCGCGGATGAAGTGCTGCTGGGCGTCGAGGGCATCGAGCACCTGGCGCCACTTCACCGCCGAGACCTGGCCCAGGTCATGCCAGCGGTAGAAGGCGAGCACCTCCGGCACGCGCTGGATGCGCGCCCCCGCGCCCAAGGCGCGCAGCCAGAAGTCGTAGTCCATGGAGGCGAAACGCCGCTCCGAGAAGCCGCCCAGGCGCTCGACCAGTGCGCGCCGCACCAGGGCGGCATGGATGGGCCAGGGACAGGTGCGCACGAAGTGGGCAACCGTATCCTCCTCCTCGTAGGCCGGCGGCACATAGGGCTCGCCGCGCACCGTCTCGCCGACGTTCTGCCAGCCGCAGTAGGCGATGTCGGCCTGGCTCTCCGTCAGCGCGGCATGCAGCTTTTCCAAGGCAGCGGCCGCCCACCAGTCGTCGGCGTCCAGGAAGGCGATAAACTCGCCGCGCGCCTGCTTCAGCCCGGCATTGCGCGCCGGGTAGGGCCCCGCTCGGTTGGTGTAGATCAGGTGCAGGCGGCCGGCATGCGCCTTCGCCAGTTCGGCGAGGATCGCATCGGAGCCGTCGCTGGAGCCATCATCCACGACGATCAGCTCCACATGGCCATAGGTCTGACCCAGGGCCGATGCCACCGCCTCCGCGACATAGGGCGCGGCGTTGTAGCAGGGCATGATCACCGAGACGAGTGGGCGTTCCGTCTCCACGGCCACCTGGCTCATCCCCTCACCCTGCTCTCAACGTCGTTACGCCAGGCGGCAAGCCAACGTTGCACCACGCCCTGTGGTCGGTTGGTGCCCTGCATCAGGACAGAGGTGCGTCCCAGCCGCTTGGCGTGTAGGGCGACGTTGCGCTCGGTGTACATCAGGATAGGCTGCACGGCCTCGGTGCTGGCCTCCACACGCCGCACGAAGCCGTCCGGGCGCAAGTGGCGCTCGTAGTAGTCGATGACGCCACGGCGCAGGGCCTCGATCAGCGCCGGGTCCATGGTCAGGGCGAGGCGCAACTGGGCGACGAGGTCGGCCTCGTCGTCGAAGGCCAGGCATTCCCGCCCGTGGCGCAACGGCGGGTCCAGCCACTCGGGGTAATTGGTGATGGGGATGGTCCCTACCGCCATGGCCTCGATGATGTTGTGGCACATGGGCATGACGATGCCCGGCGGGCTCAAGAAAAAATCGGCCTTGGCCAGGGTGGGCAGCCAGTCGGCAAACTCGATGCGCACCTGGCTGGAGGCGGTGAAGACGCACTTCTGGGTATAACCCTGTGCCAGCCGCTCGGCCAACTCCGCGGCGTCGTGCACCAGGACGGCCTCCTCGCCAAGCCCCCCGATGGCCGCTTGGACGATGCGTTCGCGCGGCAGCTTGGTGCGGGGGTAGCGGATCCAGACACGGTGGTAGTGTTCCGTGTCGCCCGAGAAGAACACCCGCATGCGCCGCTCACTCTGGCGCAAGGCGACCAGGTCCTCCCCGGTCAGGCCCGACTGCATGGGGTGCATGGGGAAGGGCATGATGATCGGGTTTTCGCGCCAGAACGGTGAGAACAGGTCGAAACGCACCTGCAGGCGCTTTCGCCAGGGCAGGGCGGCGAGTTCCGGCACCGTCCGGTCGTACAGATACCATTGCTGCGCGGGGTCAGCGGGTGCAGCGTGCACGAGGCGCAGGCTGTCCAGGCCATGGATCATCTGCCCGTATTTTTCCAGCGGTTTTTCGCCCAGCCAATCGAAGAGGTCGATGCGGTAGCCCTCGCGTACAAAGACGTGCAGCAGGGAATAGAGCAGCCTGCCCTGTTCCAGGAAGATCTCCGGGCCGGTGAAGCGGGCGTAGATGCGTTTTGCGTCCGGCATCCCCGGCCTCACTCGATGCGAAAGGCGGGCAGGCGACCGTCGCCGCGTCCGTACTCGAGTTCGCCGCCATCCTCGCGCACCAGTCGCCTTCCTAGCAGGCGTGCCAGGGCATGCGGCGCGGCGGCCTGCCACTCGCTGAGGTCGGGCCACTCAGCGGGCGAGCCAGCCAACACGGCCTGACACAGGGCCCATGCCCGGCTGCCGGCCGACGGATCGACAGAATGCAGAGACTCCTGCCCTGGCGCCACAGCCTCCAGGCGCTGTTGGGTGCCTTTCTGGTCAGTGCGGAAGACCCCTTTGCCGACCATGGCCGAGTAGGACAGGCCGCTGCGCGGCAGATGCACGATACCCGCCACGGGGCGGCCATCCTCGATCAGGGCCACGTTGACGCTGTATTGGCCCTGCGACACCCCCCATGCGGTCGCCCCATCGAGCGGATCGACAAGCCAGAAGTGATTGAGGGACTTGCGCAGGGTCGCGGTAGGCACCCCATCGAGCCGGGAGACGACCGGGATGCCGGAGATGATGCGGCCGAGTGCTTCACCGAGCCGTTGCGCCAGATCGGCCTCGGCACGCTCACGGGCAGGCCCGGTGCCACCAGCGAGGGCCAACCTCAGCATGGCTGGCAGGCGGCCGAGGCAGTCCGCCGCCCCCCGTGCCGGCAGTTGGCCGCGTTCCAGGCCAGCGAGCTTGGCGGCCAGGCTGCGTACTTCGCGTTCCAGGCCGTGGATATCGAGCCAGCGGATGCGCGTGACATTGGCCTTGGGGAAGGGGATGTCCGGCACAGGCCTGCCCAGGAAGGGGCAGAGCTTTTCCCAACCCTCGCCACCGGTGATGTCGAGGATCAGCAAGTCCTGCGGCCGATCGCGGAAGTATTCCTTCACCCCGGCGACGAAGCGGTCATGGCCGGCGGCGAACTTTTCGGCGTCGAACACCGTGGTGCCGTAGAGGTCCAGGAACAGCCGGTTGTGCGCCTCGTTCTGCTTGGCGGCGAGCTTTTCCGTGAACTGTTTCTGGCAAGACTTGAGCCAGCCCTCCCGCTCGCGTACGGTGAGGATGAACTTCGCGCCCGGATAGGCGCGGTCCAGCTCCCGGTAAAAGCTAGGGATGGGCGTGTCGGTCAGGGCGTCGTATTGCTCGAGCAGCGCCGGATCGATGCAGCTCAGATCGCCCGGCGTGTAGCGTTCGATGCCGGGATAGTCCTTGACGCGGTAACCCAGGATCTCCAGTGCGTGCGCCAGGCTGCTGGTGCCAGTCTTGGACAATCCGATGCCGAAGATCTTCATGGTGTCAGTGTGGTGTGCGTTGTCGGGCCCGCAGGGACTCGATCTGGGTGAGGTAGACGGCGGTGTACGGGGCGGTCCAGCGCATGCGCATGCGCAGGTTCCCGCCAGACACGGCCAGGGTCAGCATCCGCCGCATCATCTGGCCCCGACGGACCAGCTCGCCCGTGCCATGGGTGGCCAGGTAAACCAGTGTCTCCAGGAAGAAACGGCGGTAGTGGCCGTTGCTCTCCACAGGTGGCGTGGGTGTGCCGCCGGCATAGGGCAGGTCGCGAAAGGCCGGGTAGGCGCGGTTTATGGCAGCGTCGTGGAAGTCCTTGTCGACGTTGATGGCTGAAGGCATGGCTAGCCGGAAGTCCAAGAGGTCCTGGTCCAGAAAGGGGGTCACGGCCATGACGCCCGAGCGTCGGGCGATGGACAAGGGCTGCATGGCTGAGACGTGCCGTCCGCGGGTCCAGAAGTAAGAATGAGACCAAGGGGTTGGGTGCATCCAAATGCCTGGACAATTCCTGCTGCACACGCGCCATGGCCAAATCGGCGCTGAAGCGGGTGGCTGCCCCCGGGGTCAGTACACGTTGCAAGGCATCCTCCGAAGCATGCCATGTAAGCCATTTATCTAGGATGGCGCGGGCCACCTCCGCCTCGCGGCCCTGCTCCAGTAGGCGCAGATGCTCAGGCTTGCAGTACTGGCTATAGGTCGTGCCGCCGGGGCTGCCCTCGTAAACGATGGCGCCGGGGTGGCGGCGGGCGATCTCCCCATAGAGGCTCACACACCAGACATTCTCGGCGGCGCCGAAATTGTTGAGGCGGTTCTTGGCCAATTCGGCAGCCAGGCGCGAGGTCGGCTGGCCCAGGGACTGGTGCGGCAGGTCGAAACGACGGGCGAGCTGGCGGGCGATCTCGATGTTCTGGGTGCGATAGGGCGGGAAATCGTGGTTGGTGTAACAGACCCGTGGCTTGCAGCCCAGCGTCATCAGTTCCAGGAAGATGCTGCGGGGGTCCCGGCCGCCGCTCAAGGGCAGGACATAGGGCACCTCCGGGGAGGCTCGTCGCCGGACTGCCTGGCGCACCAGGTCGGCGAACGTGGCGATGGCCTCGTCGCGCGAGATGTGCAGTGGCTTCGGATGGCGGATGCCACCTGTCACCCGGACAGCGCCACCAGACCAAGTCACCGTGCCGCCGGGGGGCAGGGCGCGGATATGGCGAAAGACGGTGTCTTCGCCCATGTTCCAGCCCAGCCTGAGGTAGACCGACATGGCCGCGTCGTCCAGATCGGCCGGGGCGCCATGGGCCAGGAGCTGTTCGATGGCCGGCGAGACGCCAAAGACCTTGTCCGTGGCGTAGTAATAAAGGGGGAAGAAGCCGAGGCGGCAGGTGCGCACCACCACTTCCCGGCCATCCCATTGCCACTCCGCGTGGACGTCGCGCCCGGTCTGCAGGGGGGCGGGCAGATTCACCTGACCCAGGCGGACGTTTGGGCTACCGGTCACGACGGTGCCGTTGTCTCCCAAGCGTATCCAGAGCCATGGCTCCCTGACCGTGGCGGCATCCACGTCGGGCAGGGCGGGTCGGGCGTGGCGCTTGGTCATGACGGTTGCATTCAACCTGGTTCAAGCCTTGCGCCGCAGCAGGCAGGTGCCCGGCACGGTGTCGTACATCGCGCGCTCGAAACCAGGGTATTCGGCCAGCCAGCGTTCGACCATGGCCTGTTCCTGGGGACGCCGGGCGTCGTCCACATAGACCACGGCCTGGGGCGAGAGCTGGGCGAGGAAGGCGGGCAGGGCCGGGTAGCGTGGCATGCCATTGGGCTCCAAAGCCGCCGGCGGACCGTCGACGATGAGCAAATCGATGCTCAGGTTGCGCACCGCCTCGGGGACGCTGTACCAGAGATAGTCCCGGTCGCCGAAGCGCTGGCGGGCAAGCGGGGCATCCAGCACCTCGGCGTGCTGTTCGATGTGGCTCGCGCGCAGGTGTTGCCGCGTGCGTTCGGCCCAGGCGGCATCGTGGTCCAGGGAATAGACCTTGCCCTCGCCCCATTGCTTGAACAGCCGGCCCAGGAGCACGGTGGAGGCGCCGGAGCCCAGCTCCACCACCACCTTCGGACGCTGCAGCGAAACCTCGCGGGCCAGCAGGGCCGCGGCGTCGGCGGTGAGCGCCCAGCCGCCGCCGAAGGGCATGGGGTAGGGCGGCTCCAGGGGGGTGAGCTGCACCAGGCCCTGGGTCTCGGCGACCCGCTCGTCGAGCGCGGCGAGGCGTCTGCCCGTATCGCCGTGGTATTGGCGCAGGGTGGCGAAGAGCTGTGTCTTCCAGTGATGCAGCAGGGCGACGATGAGGCCCGCTGCTGCTGCTAGCGGCACAGAGGCGGGCGGAGGGACGCCAGTCCAGGTTGCCGTGGCCAGGCTGATGAGGGCTACGGCGAGGGCGGCCGCTGCACCGAACAGGAGGGAACGCGTCAGCTCGTTCATGTCTTGGTCTCGATCCTTACGCTGGGTATTGGCCATGCGACACTTTCAACGGCCGAACTGGTAGCCGAACAGCTCGATGTCCTTGGCATGCAGGCGCGCCACGAGCTCGCACGTCTCGTCGGTGTAATAGTCGGTATAGGGGCGGCGTTGCTTGCGGATGCCGGTCTTCAATTGCGGCAGGCCGGTGGGGGGGATGCCGATGCGGCGGCAAACTTCGGCGTAGTCTTCCTGCAGGTTTTCGTAACGGATGACGAAATCGACACACAGCTTGCCATCGATGAGATAGAAGCGGTCGTTGTTTTCCAGATAACCCTCCGCCGGCACCCGGTAGCGGCGTTCACCCTCCCGCACATAAAAACGCTCATCGTCGGTGTTGGGCAAGGTGCGCTCGCGCACGAAGCGTGTGAACAGGTCGCGCACCGGGGAGAAATCGTCGAACGGCACCCCCAGGTGGTGCCACCAGCGCTTCTTTGGCTTGAGCGCCGGGTCCTTGCGCCGGTCCCAGAAGAAATAGGACAGGGCACGATCCCATGGATTGCGGGTGAGGCTGAACTTGAAATAGCCATTCCACACGGCCTCTGGCTCGCGCGCTTTGATGGTGACGGCGTCCACGTGCTGGCCGATGGTGCGATAGACCTCGTCGGCATTCATGCCGCGATGGACCGGATTGCCGCTCTCGTCGAGGTTGTGGGCAAAGGCGTTGATCGGCACGACCACGTCGTTGCCACCGCAGTGCTGCGAGAGCGCAGCCTCCACGCTGGTGCCGGCGGTCTTGAGCGACTTGATGAAGATGAAGCGATGCGTGTGGGAGAGGATCATCAGGGGGACCCATTCAAGTTTGCGATTCTGTCCGGATGCGGGCAAGCAGCCAGCCCTGCGGCGGGACCTCGGCCACCGGTTGGGTGGGTGTGTTGCCCATGGCATCCTGCCAGGCCAGGCCCGGCAGCGCGTCGGTCAGCCAGTCGAGGGGCTGCGGTCTGTCCAGCGCGTTGACCATAAGCAATTCCCATGCCTCCTGCCGTGGGAGATTGGCGATTTTGATGTCGCAGTTGGGCAGGGTTGGGCATGGCCTGCGCCTGGCCGGGGCAATGGCCTCGGCATCTGCCCCGAGTAGGGCCGGCGGCAGCCCCAGGCCACGACGCGCGGCGGCAAGCATGGCTCTCGCCAGTGCTCGGCGGTAGCGGAAATCCGGCCGCAGCAGACAGAGCTGGTACATGGCCTCGGCCCAGGTGACGATGGCGAAGCGGCGATTTTCTGCCTCGCCCCAGTATTCCAACAGGTCCAGCCGTTCGACCGCGGTGATGGCGCCTTCGATCACCGCGGTGAAGTCCTCGTCGGGAAAACGCCGCCACAGGCGCACGATGTCCATGACGTTGACCGGGTGGTAGTTGACGTCGTAGTGCAGCGGGGCGACGTGCCGCTCGATCAGGCCCCCGGGCATCACGAGCCGCGGCCAGCGGCGCTTGAAGCGGTGCATGTTGGGCTGCACGACCTGCCAGCCCAGGCGCTTGAGGGCACGCAGCGGCAAAGGCAGGGCCTGGGCGCGGCGCTTGGGCAGCAGCGAAAGTTCGATGATGCGGTACAGCCCCCGATAGAGCCCTTCCGCCGGGGTGAGGGCGAGGATGCCGCGCGCGGCGGCGCGGGCCGAGTCGATCAGCGCCTGATGGCGCCGGTCGTCGGTGAGCGCCTGGTAACGGTCGAGCACCACCAGGGCGTCGAGATGGGTGTTGAGGATCAGCTTGGTGCAGGGCGATTTGCCCAGGGTGCGGCTGGGGATCCAGGGCGTGTTGGTCTGCGCACGCATGATCTCCATGTTCTCGGCGCTGGTCTCCAAGGAGTCGTGCAGGAACCAAACACCCAGTTCGGTACGGTCGGTGAAACGCGCGAGGAAGTCTGCGGCACGGCGCAGGGACTCGGCCACCACCGGGTCGGCGGATTCCTCCAGCACCGCCTCGAGCAGGATCATGGCGGCGTTGTGCAGGCGCAGATGGACCTCCATCAGATCGGTCCACTCGCCGTGGTGCCAGCCGCCATCCTCTGCCTGGGCAGCGAGCACCGACAGGACGAGCTGGCGGCGGAGCAGGTCATATAGGCTCTTGCCGGTGGCTAGATGCAGACCGGTGAGCCCCTGGAACAGCCCCAGGGCGTCGAGTTCGGAGCGGAATTTCCAGCGCCTGGGCCAGACGAAGTCGTCCGCATAGACGCTGCCGTGCAGCAGGAAGCGGTAGAGGCCGGCCGGGAGTTGGACGTTGACCTTGGAGCCCCAGAGAAACCAGGGCTGGCGCTCGAGTGCACTCGCCGGTGCAGTGAGCTCGTTCACCAGAGGGTGGTCCGCCGGGAATCGCCAGAACAAACCATCTAGCTGCCAGCCAGGCTCCAGGCGGAAACCCACCGCCAGGGTATGGGGGGCGAGGTCCAGTCCGATGAGTGTGGCCGGGCGTTCCGCCAGGACGTGGCCTTGGTCGTCGCTGCGGCTCAGCCGGGGCAGCCTGGGCAGCCAGTAGGCCGGTCGTGTCGCCGTGCCAGGTAGGGCGAGCCAGCCGCCCAGGGGGCAGATGTCGAGGCGGTAGCCGCCTTCGAGGGTGAACCTCACGGCTGCGGCCGTCTCGCCGCCCAGCCGCCAGTGGGCACAGGCGATACCCGGCTCGGAGGCAAAGCGGTCGAGGATGAGGCCGAAGCCCGGGGGGGGCTGCACGGACACGCGCTCGCCCCCCCAAGCGGCCAGCGCCGGTGACCCCTCGTAGGCAAACAGGGCTTGTGCGGACAGGGACAGGGTGTCGTCGAGATCGAAGCGTTTCATTGCTGGATCACCCAGCGTCGGTCGGCGGCCAGGGCGGGAAGGCTCTGCCGGCTGCCATCGGGCCAGAGGATGTCCACCCGTGCCGTTCGTGCCTCGCCGAGACCAAAGTAGAGGCGATAGTGCCCTTGAGAGGAATAGGCCCCTTCGTGGGCGCCGACCTGGGCGGCCTGGCGTCCCTGCAAGGTGTGCACGATGACCTGCGCGCCGATGGCCTGTGGGTTACCAGTACGTCCCTTGAGTTCTAGTTGCAACCAATGACCCGCCGGCCCCTGGTTGGCGTAGAGCCGTACCGGCCAGTCGAAGCGGTCGTCCCGCCCCTTGACGTCGTTGTGCTTGAACGGCCTTTCCCACCACCGCCACAGGCTTGCGTTGTCCTGCACGGCGAGCAGCAGGTCGAGGCGGCCATCGTTGTCCTGGTCGAACCAGTTGGCGATGGCCGCCTGATACTTGTTGTCCAGCAGGCGGAACATGCCGGTGGTGCGGAAGCGGCCAGTGGCCTCCTGTCGGTAGAGCCCCTGCGGCACGCAGTGCAGATCGGGACGACCGTCGTTGTCGTAATCGACCCATACACAGGCGGTGGATTCCTTGGGCAACCCCAGCGTGGCGGGGTGGACCACCTTGAATGCACCACCCTCGTTGCGCAGCAGCGCATTGCCCTTTTTCGAAACCATGAAGGCATCCAGGTCGCCGTCGGCATCGAAATCAGCCACCGTGAGCTTGCCGTCGAACTGCCAGTAATCCGTGGTCTCGCCGCGGAGATTGGGCACCTCGTCGCGATGGAATGGTCCCCGCCCGATGAAGACGCGGCTGAAATGGCCCGCCTGGTTGCGGTAGAGGTAAAACCCCGTGTCCTCATGGGTGAGCAGATCGATCCAGCCGTCACCATCGGCGTCGATCCAGACCAGATCGACCAACTGCGCGCGCGGCAGGTCGAGCCCCACCGCTGCGGCCACCTCCTCCAGTCGCCCCGAGGGGGTCTGGCGGTAGAGCTGCTTGGGAAAGTCGCCACCCGCCTTGCCGCGGTCCTGGCAGTTGACGAACAGGTCCAGTCGCCCATCGCGGTCGAAGTCCACCCAGCGGGCGTGCCGCCCGGAACAGTCGTTCTTGCGCAGGCCCAGCGCCGCCGCGCGATCCTCGAAACGACCCGGGCCGGTGGAGATCAACAACTCGTCGGCCACCCGCGCGCGCACCTCCTGCGGGAAACGACGCAGCATGCCGCCCAAGGCCCCCCGATTGATGAACACGTCAAGCACACCGTCGGCGTTGTAGTCGGCCCAGATGAGGGCATGGCGGTCACGGACGTTCAGCTCTAGGCGCTGGCACCAGCGGCAGGGCGGTGAGTTGGGGCCGCTGACCTCGGGCACCTGAAAAACACTCAATCGGGGAGCCGGCATCTTGAGCGCTCCCAGATAGACCTGCCCTTCGATCCAGGGGGCATCGAGCTCGACAGTGATGGGGGTGCCGCGGGTATGGGGGTAGATACGCAGCACGCCGGCATCGCGCACGGTGAAGTCCAGTCGCGTCTTGGGCACAGCCGCACCGGGCACCAGCTCTTCTAAGGTCTTGACCTGGAATCCCTCGTTGCCGACCAGCTCGATGCGATTGTAGAAGTGCAGGCTGCCGCGCAGCGCCGGCCTGCCGCGGGCCTTGTGCAACACCAGGTGCAGCACGTCGCCGACCCAGTAGAGGTAGAAGCCAGGCCTGTCGAGCAGCGGCGCCGCGCGATGTTGTTCGGTGCCGGGCAGATGCGGGTCCTGGTCCAGGCGCCAGACGCTCAGCATATCGCGCCAGCTGCCTCGGCCGTCGGCCAGCAGCAGGAGCTGCCGGTAGTTGTGGTTGCTGGTGTAGAGGTCCAACCAGCCGTCGCCGTTGGCATCGACCACGCCCAGGTCATAGAGGTAGGTCATGACCGGATAGGGGAAGTCCATTGCTTCAAACCAGTGCGACTCGTCTGACAGCCAGCGTTCCGCCCAGGGCCGGAGATCGCCGCGTAGGACATACAGCAGCAGTGTCAGAATGACGCACACCAGGAGGACGAGCAGCAGGCGTCTTTTCATCGTCGACCTCTGGGCAGAGCTGGTTTCATGAACTGATACATACCAGCCAGACGCAGGCGCCAGCCCTCGGCCTCGCTGCGTAGGGCCGGCAGCGGAAGGGTCAGGAACAGGGTGGCGAAGACAAGGAGGCCAGCCCCGCCCATGACGGCCAGGTAGAGCGGTGATAGGGCCTGCTGCCAGGGATGGATGAAGTGGTCGACGAAGAACAGGACGAGGCCGACCAGTGTGGCGAGGGTGACCCCTGGCTTCAGGGCGTCGAGCAGTTCAGACAGCCTGCCGGCTATGGTCTGCTCGGCATACCAATAAAAATGGAGGGTCATGAGGACCTGTGCCAGGAGGTAACCCCAGGCCGCCCCCGCCAGCCCCGCCTGCAGCCAACCCAGCCAACAGGCGCCGAGTACGAGGGGCAGGTTGAGTCCCTGCGCCAGCATCTCCCTTCCGAGCCGGTTCTGGGCCGCGAGCAGGACTGAGGAGGGCAGCATGACGTTGAGAAATACCCCCATGACAGTCAGGACTTGCATTGCCACAGCGGCATCGACCCACTTTTCACCATAAACCACGCGGATGAAGGGCTCGGCCACCCACCACAGGATCACGTACAGGGGCGCGGTGTAGGCGGTCAGCAGGGTGATGGCCCGGTAGTAGAGGCGGCGGGTCTCGGCAATGTCGTCTTGTGTCTTGCTCAGGGCGCGGAAGAAGGGCTCCATGACCGGCTGCATGATCAACTGGTTGGGCAGCCGGGCCAGACTCTCGGCCTTGTTGAACAGACCCACCGTGGCCGGCCCGGCGAGCTTGCTCAGGAGCAGGGTCTTGCCCTCGGCGCGCAGATAGGTGAGGAAGTCGTTGGCCACGATCTTGGCGCCGAAGCTCGTGTGCCGGCGCATGATCGTGGTGTCGGGATTCAGACGCATGCGGATGGGGACCAGCCGCGCCAGCCAGACATTTTGCAGCAGGCTGGTGACGAGCCCGGACAGGATCAGGCTCCACACGCCGAAACCCAGCCAGGCCAGGGAAGTGGCGAGCACGCCCGTGATCACGCCACTCGCCACCGACACCTTGGTGCGGCTCTTGAAGTCCATCCGGCGCGTGAGCCAGGCGTTGCGCATGACATAGAAGGGACGCAGCAGGAAGGTGAGCGCCGAGACCCGCACCAGCTCGGTGTAGATCGGGTTGTCGAAATAGTCGGCAATGATCGGTGCGGCGAAGAAAAAACCGAGATAGACCACCACCCCCATGGCGAGCTGCAGGGTGAACACGGCGGTGAAGTCTTCCTCGTTCGCCTCCTTGGCGCGGATGAGCGACTGCCCCATGCCACCGGCGGTGAACATGCCGACGAAACCGGTGAAGACGGCGATGGTGGCGACCATGCCAAAGTCCGCCGGCATGAGCAGACGTGCCAGGGCGACACCGAAGGCGAATTCGAGCAGCCGGTTGCCCAGCTTGCCCAGGGCCAGCCATTTTGCCCCCGAACGGATCGCCGCGCCCAGGCTCATGTCAAAACGAGACCATCGCTGTGCATGGGCTCATCTGGGCGAGTTGACAGCTTCCCTGGCGTGGGAAACAGCACCCGAGCTCCCCACCGTAGGGGCCGAGTCTTTAATGGCCTGGGCCTGATTTGAATACGCCCGGCTTGCGGGCTGAGGGGCCACCAGCCACGCAGGCGGGATCAGCCGGCGTTCGAGACCCGTCAGTGGTATGGGCGCGGTCTGCGTCACCTGGCGCTCGATCAGATGGGCGGTGATGACCGCAAGTACGATCAGGCTATAGGTCAGGTCGAAATAGGCCAGGCCCAGGAAAGCGCCCCCGGCCATGTAGGCGACGAAGCTCACCTGGATCATCGCCGCCAGGTCGCGTGCCCAATAGAGGTCAGGGTTGCGCTTGCCGAGACGGATGATGCGGCCGCATTTGAGCCAGGTCAGCCCCAGAAGGGCGAGAAACAGAAAGAGCCCCACGAAACCATGCTCCCCGAGGACCTCGAAGTAGATGCTGTGCGCGTCGTGTGAGCCCTGGAAATCGTCGGCATAACGCTTGAACACATCCCATTGGAAGGTTTCGAACCCGCCGCCGGTGATGCGGTCGTTGGCAAGGTTCCAGGCCATCTTCCAAGCGTAGATACGGCCCATGGCCGAGCCATCCTCTTCATAGGTCTGGATGGTCTGTATCCGCTCGTACCAGGATTGCGGCATGATGGCCACGACCAGGCCCACGGCAGCTGCGATCAGGATGGCCATGAGGAACTTGCCGCGGCTCTTGAGCCAGAAAATTCCCACAGTGACGGCCAGCGCAACCAGGGCCCCGCGCGATTGACTGCCGATCGCCGCCAGGGCGGTGAGCAGCATGGCCGCCATCAAACCGGTTTTGACCCACTTGCGCGTCTCCTGCAAGTGGAGATAACGCATTAGCGGGAGAGTCATGGCCAGGGCAAGGGCCAGCTCATTGTTGCCACCGATGAAGGTGCCCAATGGACCCTGTACCCGATAGACCCCGCCGTGCAGGATGGTGAAGATCCCCCCCTTGACCCCGTAAAACCCCAGTGACAGAGCGATGATCCAGACGAAGATGTGCACGCGCTCCTTGCTGGTGAGCAGCATCAGGGTCATGAAGGTCAGGATCTGTATCTTGAGGACCTTGACGTATTGTTCCCAGGCGAGGTCGGGATAAAAGGCCTGGGTGGTCGTCACCCCCATCCATAAAAGAAAAAGAATGAGGACGATGACCTCGCGTCCCCAGATGAATTGTTTTTTTTCTTTGGACAACAGCATCCCCGCCATGGTCGTCAATGCCGCGACCATCACGACGGGGAAGCCCATCATGAAGCCATAGCATAGGCGGTGCGGATTCATGAAGCCCAGCCAGCCCGAGAGATAGATGCCCCAGTGCGGACGCTTGAGCACCTGGGGCAGTACCACCAACAGGATGGCGGCCAATACGATGTCACGCAAGCCCATGTCAGGCGCCTTCCTCGATGGGGAACCAGCGAACGCGTCGGCCGAGATGGGCGTTTGCCAGCAGGCCGCTATCCAAAGCCTTCTGAACGACGCGTTCGTGCCGCCAGCCACGTTGTTTGACCTGGTAGAGACGACCGCGGCCCGGCTGGGTCTGACCGAAGCGCTCCCCGAGGGACAATCTTTGCACGAATTCGGCATAGACTGCAGCGCTGTCGCGCACCCCGCGCCAGAACAGGGTGAGCTCGCCGTCGTCAGGGCGGACCTCCGGGCAGATATGGGCGATGAGACGCCCGGTGTCGATGCCACGGTCGATCCAGTGCAGAGTACAGCCGACCTTTTCCGGTTCGCGGTTGTACAGGGCCCAGAAGGTGCAGTCGGCGCCGCGGTACTCCGGTGAGAGGCCGCCATGCAGGTTGGCGATGCCCAGCCGGCCGCGCGTGAGCAGCTCGCTACGGATGAGCGAGGTGCCGAAGACGCAGATCAGATCGGGTTGCAGCCGATCAGCCAGGGCCACCACCTCGGGATGGTTGATGTGCGGCACCTCCACCACCAGGTCCGGCCGGTTGAGCCTGGGCGTCTCGTCGCCGAAGAAGAATTGCGCCTCGGGGTTGCCGGCATAGCGCCGGCGGTCGCGTAGCCAGCGCCAGGCCTTGCGCGTGAGGTTGTTCGGGCGTAGCAGCTTGGCCAGCTTCTTCGCATTCCACTCCGAGCCCGTCTCCTGCACGATGGCCTGCACCTCTGCGGCCTGGCACAGGGCGTTGGCCACATACAGATGGCGCGGGCTGCGACCGCACA
>Ga0308420_1000499_pt1 | contig 19342 bp, 19 predicted proteins | sample HotsprSampleMS55_FD_203802 | JGI IMG/M metagenome (GOLD analysis project Ga0308420, IMG submission 203802) | Hot spring phototrophic mat microbial communities from Mushroom Spring, Yellowstone National Park, Wyoming, United States - 20090730_MS55 ... | reverse complement strand
AGACCAATGGGATAATACGCATCGCCAAAGCGCAGGGTGCGCTCTAGCGCCTTCGGGCCACTCCCCCCGATCCAGATCGGTGGGCGGGCCGGCCGCGGGGCAAAGACAAAAGCGGGAAAGCGGATGAGCTTCCCCTCGTAGGTATTCACGTCATTCGCAAACAACATGTGAAAGACGGTGAGCGTCTCGTCCGTGAGCGTACCGCGTTTGCGCGGATCGACACCCAGCGCTGCGAATTCCTGCCGTAGCCATCCGACTCCCGCACCGAGGATCAGCCGCTCGCCGGAGAGCTCTTGTAGGGTCGCAACCTGCTTTGCCATCAGCACGGCCGGGCGGTAAGGGAGTACCAACACTGAAACCCCGAGACGGATCTTCTGCGTAATGCCGGCGAGGTAGCCAAGTGTGGTCAAGGGATCGAGGTAGCGACCACCCGACCCTTCGGTCTGATCCGGGGGGATGGCTAAGTGATCAACCACGAATGCCGCATCAAAACCTGTCTCTTCAGCAGCCCGTGCGCATGCCGTAATCGTCTCTCGGGTCGATTGCGGCCCCATGTTGCGGATGACGACCCCAAATTTCATTCCGTCTCTCCTTTCTTGTCGTCATCTTGAAAGAGCCGCTCGGCCAGGGCCTCCGCCACTGCCGCCTCTTGGTCCCGATCGGCACGTAGCAGGTCGTAGGCAATGTGCATTAGCATCTTGCCGAGGACTTCGCGTTGAGCTGCATTGAGCCATACCCGGAGCGGGCGGGTTTCTAGGTGAGCAAGCAAGGTCTCCATGGCACGCACACCGACATCGTTTTCTTGGCGGGCGAGCCGGTCGCCGGCCATGCCAGCGGCTTGGTGGAGCAGATCGAGTTCTTGCGCGGTCAGGGCATAAGTGGCCATTGCTCACGCTAAATCCGTAAACAACCACGGTGCTTCCTGTTTGCGCCGCTGTTCGTAGGCCGTGATCTCTGCCTCGTGCTGCAGCGTCAAGCCGATCTCATCCAAACCGTTGAGCAGGCAGTGTTTGCGGAACGGATCGATCTCGAAAGAGAAATGAGCCCCGGAGGGGGTTGTCACCGTTTGTGCGACCAAATCAACCGTCAACCGATAACCGGGCTGTGCTTCGACCTCGCGGAAGAGCTGCGACACGACGTCCGAGGACAGCACCACCGGTAGCATGCCGTTCTTGAAACAGTTGTTGAAGAAAATGTCGGCGAAGCTCGGCGCGATAATACAACGAAAGCCATAGTCGAGCAGCGCCCACGGCGCGTGCTCGCGCGACGAGCCGCAGCCGAAATTGTCGCGGACGAGCAGGATCGTCGCCCCTTGGTAGCGCGGTTGGTTGAGGAAGAAGTGGGGGTTGGGATTGCCGTCCTTGTCGTACCGCCAGTCCGAGAACAACCCTTCCCGCAACCCGGTGCGCTTGATCGTTTTGAGGTATTGTTTGGGAATAATCTGGTCCGTATCGACGTTCACGCGGTCGAGCGGGGCGACGAGGCCCGTGAGTACGGTGAAAGCTTGCATAGATATCTCTCCTGCTGTTCTTATCCCCACTGCCGAATATCGACAAAATGGCCGGCGATGGCCGCGGCCGCGGCCATCGCCGGGGACACGAGATGCGTCCGCCCGCCTTTGCCCTGACGGCCCTCGAAATTCCGGTTACTGGTTGAGGCACAGCGTTCGCCAGGCCGGAGGACGTCGGCATTCATCGCCAGACACATCGAGCATCCTGGTTCGCGCCACTCAAACCCAGCCTCTTTAAAAATACGGTCAAGCCCTTCCTCTTCGGCCTGCTTTTTCACCAAGCCGGAGCCGGGAACTACCATCGCCTGGACCGTCGGGGCCACTCTTTTGCCTTTGACGTATTGGGCAGCCAGCCGCAGGTCTTCGATGCGCGCGTTGGTGCACGAGCCGATGAACACCCGATCAATCTTGATGTCGGTGATCGGCGTGCCGGGGGTGAGCCCCATATATGCTAACGCGCGCTCCGCTGCCTCGCGTTCTTGCGGAGTGGGCATCGTGCGCGGGTCCGGCACTCGTCCCGTCACATCTGTGACCATGCCTGGATTCGTTCCCCAGGTCACTTGCGGGACAAAATCCGCAGCGTTCAACTCTACCGTTTTGTCAAAACGGGCCCCCGGGTCGGTCGGCAGCTGCTTCCAGGCCGCGACGGCACGTGCAAACATCTCTCCCGTGGGCGCGAACGGCCTGCCGCGCAAATAGGCGAACGTCTTCTCGTCCGGGGCCACCATGCCGGCGCGCGCGCCCGCTTCGATGGACATATTGCAGAGCGTCATGCGCCCTTCCATAGAGAGAGCCCGTATAGCCGAGCCCGTATATTCGATCACATGACCGGTACCGCCGGCGGTACCAATTTTCCCGATGATCGCAAGAATAATATCCTTCGCACTACAGCACGCCGGCAGCGTTCCTTCGACTCGCACCTCCATCGTCTTGGCGGGTTTTTGCAAGATACATTGGGTTGCGAGCACGTGTTCGACCTCGCTGGTGCCAATGCCAAAGGCCAACGCGCCGAACGCACCGTGGGTGGCGGTGTGCGAATCGCCACAGACAATCACCATGCCTGGCAGAGTTAAACCTTGCTCCGGGCCGATGATATGCACAATGCCCTGACGAATGTCGTTCATGGAGAAAAGCGGGATGCCCGTCGCGCGGCAATTCTCCTCCAATGTTTCCACCTGCTTGGCGCTGACCGGATCAGCGATCGGCTTATCACGATCGGTCGTTGGCACATTATGGTCAGGCACGGCAAGAGCAGCTAAGGGACGGCGGGGCTTACGTCCGGCCAATTGCAGCCCCTCGAACGCTTGGGGGGAGGTCACCTCGTGCACCAGATGGCGGTCCACATACAGCAAGGCGGTACCGTCAGGTTCCGTGCGTACTACGTGGGCGTCCCAAATCTTCTCGAACATCGTCTTTGCAGCCATAGGGCGCTCCTTTAACTCCCGCTGTAGTAGGAAGCTCTACATTTCTCAGATTTCAGGCAGACTGGCAAGCCACTAATGGAATAGCGCAACAGGCGCCCGCTGTGCTACCGTGAAGTCGTCCTGACAATGAACACAGATGAGAGGAGGAATTTCATGGGGAACGAATGGACCGTTGAGGTGACCGAGCGCGACTTTGACACTGCGGTAGTCGAGCGCTCGCATACTGTCCCCGTGGTTGTTGATTTCTGGGCGCCATGGTGCGGCCCGTGTCGGGCCATTGGTCCGATCTTAGAGCGGCTGGCCGCAGAGCAGCAGGGGAAATTTATCTTGGCGAAGGTCAACGTTGACCACAACCCTATGCTCGCCCAGGCTTTCAACATCCGTAGTATTCCTGCGGTGAAAGCCGTGCGCGACGGCGCCGTTACAGCGGAGTTTGTCGGCGCGCAACCGGAGCCAGTTATTCGTCGTTTTATCGAGCAATTGTTGCCTTCTGAAGCGGATACCCTGGCGCAGGAAGGGAAACGGCTGGAAGAGCTAGGGAAGTTGCAGGGGGCGGAAAGTGTCTACCGTGCCGCGCTCTCCAAAAATGCCACGCAACCGCAAGCTCTGCTCGGACTGGCGCGCATACTCCAGCAACGGGGAGAGGAGGCGGACGCCTTGCTGTTGCTCAATCGAGTACCGGTGACCGCCACGGAATATGCCGCAGCACAGCAACTTGCCGCGCAGCTCAGGTTGCAGCAGAGCGGAGCTAACGCCGAGGATGAAACGCACTACCGCGCGCAACTCGCCGCCAACCCGAACGACCTCGACGCCCGCTTCCACCTTGCTCAGGTCTTGGCTGCCTCTGGCCGCTACGAAGAGGCCCTCATCGAGCTCCTCGAGATCGTGAAAAAAGACCGTAAGTTCCGCGACGACGGCGCACGCAAGGTGATGCTGGAAATCTTTGAGGTCGTCGGTCCCCGCAGCGCGTTGGCCGAACACTACCGCTCGGAGCTGGCCAAGGTGCTGTTTAGCTGAGGCACGAGTGTGAGATCCTTCGTCGTGCGCTCTGCGCCGCAGAAGGCGGCAGGGGTCGTCTGTAGAGGAGGGCACTGCATATGTCCCATCTTATTGTTCGCCACCAATTGCCATCCGGGCACACTGTGGCGCTTTACCAGGGTGATCTCACCGAGGAACAAGTCGATGCCATCGTCAACGCGGCCAACACCCACCTCGTCCACGGAGGTGGTTTGGCCGGGGCTATCGTCAGACGCGGGGGACAAGAAATCCAAGAGGAGAGCGACGCCTGGGTCAGACAGCACGGCCCAGCAGGGCATGAGAAGCCGGCCTTAACGGGAGCGGGCCGTCTCCCCGCTCGCTGCATTATTCACGCTGTCGGACCGGTGTGGGGTTCTGGTGACGAAGAGCGCAAGCTCCGCACCGCCTATACCAGCGCCTTGCAACTGGCGCACGAGAAAGGGCTTACCTCTATTGCCTTCCCCTCGATCAGTACCGGGATCTTCGGCTTCCCAGTCGAACGCGCTGCAGCTATCGCTCTGCAAGCCATTATCGATTTCTGTGCCGCCCATCCCCACTCCCCTCTGCGTGAGATCCGCTTCACGCTGATTGACAGCCCAACGGTGGAGGTGTTCCGTACAGAGTTTGCGCAGCGCTTTCCGCCGCCGCCACGATAGAAATATTTTCCCGCAGCCACGGCGACGCCAGCCCTGCACGCGCTCCCGCCTCACACCAGGAACCACTGTTCCCCTTCCTGGCGGACGACTCCCTCCTTTTGCAGTTTGATGAGGTGGGAGAGCACGGAGTTGCCCGCGGCGCCGTGGAGAAATTCTGGCACGTCAGTGTAGATACGCTTCACCATCGCCGGGATCTCTCTCAGACCGGCACGCACCGCGTCGAGGATTTGCTGCTCGCGCAGCTCACGGTGGGCAATGTAGTCGCGCAGCTTTTTATAGGGATCGCGGATGGCCGGGCCGTGCGCGGGGTAGATCACAGCAATATCGAGGGTGAGAAGCTTGCGCAGTGAGGCCATGTACTCGATGAGCCCTCCGCCCTCTTCTGGCACGACGGTCGTTCCGGCACCGAGCACGAGGTCACCGGTGAACAAGGCTTTTTCTTCTTCTAGGTAATAACAGAGGTGGTCACGGGCATGGCCTGGTGTATGGATGGCACGCAACGTGGCACCATCGGTTGCGATACATGTCCCATCTTCGATGTAGGTCAACGGCAGACTGTACGCTTCGTCTTTGCCCGGCCATGCCTTCTTGGATACCTTCAGCTCGCCGAACCGTGCACGCACCCGCGCCGCGCCGCCGATGTGATCCTGATGGACATGCGTGAGGAGGATTTCCTGCAATTCAGTCGCGCCCTTCATGTCCGCCAGACCGCGTTCGAGTAGAGGGTCGTAGACCTCCAGCCCCACACCAGTGTCCAGCAGGATCGGCCGCTTCCCCGTCCCGATCAGATAGGTATTTGTCCCCGGACCGGTAAACGGACCGGGGTTCTGTCCGAGTATGGTCGCAACCCGCTGGCTGCAAATGTCAAAATCGGGCATGCGCAGCCCGGCCATGGTGTCCGTCACGATGCGTGTTGGCTGTGCCATAACTCGTGTAGAGTCCTCCTTTGCGGGTAGATGCTCTCGCGCGTAGATTGCAGGCCCAGCAGAGCAGTCCTTGCCCGTATTGGCCGATCCGCCCGAAGCGGATCGGCAGCTGACTCGGTATATTTACCGCCCCAAGAAGGTCCGCGCGATGGTCTGCAGCTGTATATTGGATGTTCCTTCATAAATCTTGCCGATCTTGGCATCGCGGTAGAACTTCTCTGCCGGGAAATCCTTCGTGTAGCCTACCCCGCCGAAGATTTCCAACGCGAGCGAGGCTACCCGTTCGGCAACTTGAGAACAGAAGTATTTGGTCATGGCAGCTTGGCGTAAAAACGACTGCCCATGTTCCTTGAGTCGGGCCGTGTTGTACACCATCAAGCGGGCGGCTTCGATGTCCGTGGCCATCTCCGCCAACTGAAACTGAATGGCTTGAAAATCGGCGATTGGTCGGCCGAACTGCCGCCGCTCCCGTGCGTACGCCAGTGCCGCCTCGAACGCGCCTTGTGCCAATCCGACCATCTGCGCGCCAATACCGATACGGCCTTCATTAAGCGTCTCGATCGCCACCTTGTAGCCTTGTCCAACTTCCCCCACGACGTGGGCACGCGGCACGCGCACGTCGTCGAGAATCAACTCGCAGGTAGAGCTGGCACGAATACCGAGCTTGTCCTCCTTCTTCCCTACAGTGAAACCTGGCATCTCCCGTTCAACGACAAAGCCGGTAATCCCCTTGTAGCCCTTCGTTGGATCTGCGTTGGCAAACAGCAGGTAGAGCCCGGCTTCGGCGCCGTTCGTGGTCCACAGCTTCCGGCCGTTTAGGACAAACGTATCGCCCTCAAGTCGCGCACAGGTAGTCATGGCAAATGCGTCGCTACCCGATCCTGCTTCCGACAAGGCGTAGGCACCGACCGTGTCGCGCGCCAGGCGCGGCAGAAACCGTTCTTGTTGCGCCGGAGTCGACCAGCGAAGAAACGCGTTGTTGACCAAAGTGTTTTGTACATCGACGCAGACGGCGACGGCGGGATCAACCCGCGCCAGTTCTTCAATGGCAAGAATCGCCATGAAAAACGTTGACCCTGCACCGCCATATACCGTAGGAATCTCGATCCCCATTACCCCCAGCGCGAAAAGCTGGTCGATCAAGTCACGAGGGATCTGCGCGGCGCGGTCCATGTCCATCACGCGCGGCTTGACCTTTTCTTCTGCAAACCCACGGACCATTCCCTGAAACAGGCGCTCATCCTCGCTCAAGACCGTGAGCGGCGGACATGTCTCCTGTACGTCTGGCATAGCACCACCCACTCTCTCCGTTGGGATGCGGTATACATTTTCATGTTGCCTGGCCGGTGTCCAGACGCTATAGTTTTGCCCACTGCGAATGCCTGGCGCGGGTGAAGAGGACGTAGCCTTCACATGAAAATCGGCCTGATCTCCGATACCCACATTCCTGAAGCGATGCAGCAGTTACCCAGCCAGGTACGGACCGTGTTTACCGGGGTCGACCTGATCTTGCATGCAGGCGATTTACACTGTCTGGACGTGTTGAACTGGCTGGAAGAGATCGCACCGGTGTTGGCCTGTCGGGGGAACGGGGATGATGGCTCGGGCGGACGCCCGGTGGTGCCGGAGGACCCCCGGTTGCGTGATACCGTAGTGGTGCGAGGAGCAGGGTTCACGATCGGGTTAGTGCATGACGTCCTTGATCCGCACGAGTTTCCGCACTGGCCGATCGAGCGCACCATGGAGGTGTACTTCGGGCGCCATACGGACCTGATCGTGTGTGGCCACACGCATGTAGAGTGTATCAATCACTATAATGGGGTCCTTGTCATCAACCCCGGCAGTCCGACGTTTCCGCACAATTACTCTGCCCAACCCGGCACCGTCGCACTTCTGACCCTGACAGCGCACCGTCGCGGTGGGGCAGTGACCGTCTACGACCTGAAAACGTTAGCGGCGCTACCAGGGCTGTCTCTCCGCTTCTGAGGCAGGGCTGCCTAGACGTGCCTTGGGACCAGTTCAGCCTCAGGCGGTCCCGGTGTGTACGACGAACACGTGGCAGGGGGCTTTGCGCACGAGTTTCTCCGGTAGGTTAGATATCAGGTGGAGATGAAACCCCGGATGCGTATGGGCGCTCATCACTACCAGGTCGATATGCTTCTCGCGTACGATCTTCAGCACGTGCTCGAACAGTTCGCCGCGCTCTATCAGGGTCTCGCAGTTGGGGGAGTTGTCGAGCTGCTCGCGATGGAGCTTGTCCAGCCACTCGCGCGTTTTCTCCTGAGCGTTACGGTCGAGCGCGTGGTAATCGCCGCTGACCATGTTGTACAGCTTGCTCGTGGCATCGACGATGACGTGCAGCACGAACAGCCGGGAGCCGAACTTGTCGGCGAGCTCGCGAGCGTACTCTAAGGCCTGTGTCGCCTCCGGCGAAAAGTCGGTGAGAAACAGGATGCGCTGTAGCTCGACCATAACCCCCCTCCTTTCGATATAACGGCTACGTACCGCGTCCTCCATCCTCACTCAAGACAGCGTAGAGAGGCCTCTCCAGCGTCTCTACCCCTTACCCGCCCAGACTGATCATTTCGATTTTCTTGCGGTCCCTCGGGTCGTACCCTGCGGGTGAACGCAGCGCCGCGAGGCGCTCTTCTGAATAGCGGTCTCTGCGCCCGCGCCATATACGGCTGATGGCTGCCAGCAGTTCAGCATCGGTCGCCCCGTTACGCATGAGGGTTTTCAGGTCATAGCCCTGGTGGGAGAAGAGACAGGTCACCAGTTTGCCGTCGGCCGTGAGCCGGGCGCGCGTACAGGTCGAGCAGAAGGGTTCGGTGACTGACGCAATCACGCCGATATCCCCGGTGCCGTCGAGAAACTGATAATCGACCGCCGGCGCGCTCCCTTTGCCCCTTCCGACCTCGCGCAAGGGGAACTTGGCGCTGATGATGGCAAGGATCTCCTTTTTGGAAACCATCCTTTCCGATTTCCAGTTATTGGCGTTGCCCACGTCCATGTACTCGATGAAACGAATGGCAAAGCCGTGGACGCGCGAGAACTCGACCAGGTCGAGAATCTCATCGTCATTGACCCCCCGCTCGACCACGGTATTGATCTTGATCGGGTGCAAGCCGTGGCTTTTGGCCGCGAAGAGCCCTTTGAGCACCTTGGCGAGGTCCCCGCGTTGTGTGATCTGTCGGAACCGGTCGGGTCTGAGCGAGTCAACGCTGACGTTGATGCGCTGCAACCCAGCGGCCTTGAGAGCAGCGACTTTCTCCGCCAACAGGGAACCGTTGGTGGTGAGACAGAGTTCGGGCGCACCCTCGAGAGCAGACAGTTTGGCGATTAATTTCTCCAGGTCTCGACGGGCCAGCGGTTCGCCCCCGGTCAAGCGAATTTTCTCTACCCCTAATGTCACGAACAGCCTGGCAAGCCGCGTGATCTCTTCGAAGGAGAGGATCTCGCTTTTCTCCAGCCACTCGTACTCGTCGAATGGCATACAGTAGGTGCAGCGGAAGTTACACCGGTCGGTAACGGATATTCTCAGATCTTGGAGCGGGCGGTCGTGTGTATCGCGCAGCATCGCGCTCAGCGTTCCTCCCATGTTCTATATATACGCGCTAAGCATAGAAGGGAATCTAGCCTGGCGCAGAGAAAAATACCCTTAGTCAACCGCCGCTACGTTGACCGTCTCAACCAGCCGTGCTGTCCTCCCATCTTCCTGCCCTAAGCGTCCCGCCGCCACTGTATCATCGTGCGAGAACGAGACCCAGAGATTCTTCGCCCGCGCTTCGGCCCAGAAGCGCTTCTTGGCCGCGATGGTGGTCAGCGGATCGGTATCATACGCCGCGTTCCAGGCCGGCCGCAGGTGGGCTATGGTGGGCACAATGTCAGCAAGGTGGATGAGTCCGGTGCCCCCGGCCTCGACGATCACGCACTGGTGCGGGCTGGTGTGCCCGCCAGAAACGGCAGTGCGGACCTGCGGCGTGATGCGTGTGTCGCCGTCGAGTAGTACCACTTTGTCCAACGGACGCAAACATTCAGGAGCATGCCGATACGCCGCGGCTAGCCGCTCGTCCGGTGGCGCCAACGCCAGTTCCCACTCAGCTCTCTGTATATACACGCGAGCATGGGTGAAAACTGGTCGGATCTCCCCGCTGGCAGACTTGTCAATGACGCCGCCAACATGATCGAAATGGAGGTGCGAGAGGATGACATGGGTGACATCGGCGGGCGTGAACCCCAGACGGCGTAACCCACCGGCTAAACCTGCACCGCTCTCGGGGGTATAAATAGCTTGTTCCCGTTCGTTCAGGCGGTTGCCGATCCCCGTGTCGACCAGGAGCAAGCCGTGCTCGGTCACGATTAGCGGGCACGTGAGGCTCAGCTTGATGCGGTGGCGGGCGTTGGCGGGTTTCTCTTTTTCCCACAGTTCCCGCGGGACGATACCGAATTGCGCCCCACCGTCATCCCACCAGAAACCGGCGTTGAGAAAATGGATGGTAGTATTGCCAGCTTGCACCATGGGCGCGACTATAGCCGAGGCGCGGGGGAAAGCCAATGAGGAGCGGCGCGACACGGCTGGCAAAGGATGGTTTGACAACAAAGCCGGCTCCGGTTTACAGTCCGCTGGTAGGGAATCACGATCCGCTACTCTAGGGAGGGTACTGCACATGAAAGTCGGGGTATCTGTGTTTCTTACGGACAAAAGCGGGAACCCGGGGGAGATTGCCCGCACGGCGGAGACCCTGGGATTCGAGTCGATGTGGGTCGCCGAGCATGTCGCCGTCCCGACCCACTACACCACATACTACCCCCGCTCGGCTGACGGGAAAGTCCCGGAGTTTTACGCTCATCTTGTCGATCCCTTAGTGGCGCTCGCCGTCGCTGCACAAGCGACGACAACGATTCGTTTGGGAACAGCGATCTACTTACTGCCGCAGCATGATGTGATCGCCACCGCGAAAGCTACTGCCACCCTCGACCGCTATGCCAACGGCCGGTTGATTTTCGGTGTAGGCGCAGGATGGTTTGCGGAAGAGGCCCAGCTGTTTGGCGTGCAATTCAAGCGGCGCTGGCACCACCTGCGTGAAGCGGTGGAGGCGCTGCGGGAGTTGTGGAGCAAGGACGAAGCGAGTTACGAGGGAACCTTTATCAAATTCCCGCCGATCAAAATCGGCCCCAAGCCCTTGCAGCAGCCGTTTCCCCCGATTTACCTGGGTGCGCACGATCCAAAATACGCCTTGAAACGGGTCGCGCGCTACGCCGACGGCTGGTTCCCGGCGAACCTGTCGCCCGAGCAATTCGCCCAGGCGATCCCCGAGATCAAGCGGCAGGCGAGGGAGGTTGGCCGGGACCCGGAGCGCCTAGAGTTCTCGGTATTGCTCATGGCGCAGGGCGAGGGGCCGTCCGTGGACACAATGAAACGGTACCAAGAGGCGGGTGTGCACCGCATCATTGTCCTGGCGTGGGCAGCAGCCTCGGGCAGCGGTGTGGAGGCAGTGAAAGGTCTAGCTCCTGTCGTCGAGCGGGCGCAGCACGTATAGCGTCGATTCCCCACAGAATCCAGGAGTTTCTGGAGAAGGAGGAACCATGGAACAACGAGTGATCGGCACGCGGTTGCCAAAGGTGGATGCACCAGAGCGGGTCACCGGGAAAGCGGCATTTGGCGCGGACCTCCAACTGCCCGGTATGCTCTGGGCGAAGATCGTCCGCAGCCCGTATCCACACGCACGCATCAAAAAGATTGACCCCAGTAAAGCGCTCGCTCTGCCTGGGGTGAAAGCGGTGATCACAGCCACTGACCTACCGCCGCTGGCGAAGGGTGCCACGGCACCGCTCGTCGGGGAGATGAGTATCAACCTCACCGCCATCCGCGAGATCGCTCTGGCTTCGGAGAAGGTCCGCTACCACGGGCAATCCGTTGCTGCGGTAGCAGCGGTGGACCCTTTTACCGCGGAGGAGGCTGCCCAGTTGGTCGAGGTTGACTACGAAGAGCTGCCCCTAGTAGAAGATGTCCTAGAGGCGATGCGTCCCGACGCCCCGCTGGTCCATGAAGATCTGTTCACCGAAGAAGAGGCGACACGCCAAAAAGCCACGCGGCCGAGTAACATTGCCACCCATATGGTGTACAGCCGCGGCGATGTGGAGGCTGGGTGGCGCGCGGCTGACGTCGTTATAGAACGTACCTATCGCACGCAGATGGTCCATCAGGGCTACCTCGAACCACAGGCCTGCGCCGCGCGTGTGGAGCCGGATGGGAAGGTAACAGTGTGGACTTCCACACAAGGTGTTTTCACAGTGCGCACCCAGCTCGTCGAGCTCCTCGGTCTGCCGGCCAGCCGCATCAAGGTGGTGCCGATGGAAATTGGCGGTGGCTTCGGCGGCAAAGCACTGGCCATCTGCGAGCCGATTGTTGCGGTGTTAGCGCAGAAAACCGGGCGGCCGGTGAAGTTGGTGTTGTCGCGAGAAGAAGTGTTACGCGCCACGGGTCCTGGCGCGCCGGCCGTGATCACGGTGAAGGCTGGTGCCACACGAGACGGGAAGCTGACCGCCGTCTCCACTACCATGTGCTACGACGCCGGCGCCTTTCCCGGTTCCCCGGTCGGGCGGGGCATCCTGGTGGGGCTGGCCCCTTATAAGCTGGAGAACATGTGGGCGGAAGGGTTTGACGTAGTCACCAACAAACCCCGTGTGCAAGCCTACCGCGCGCCAGGCGGTACCCCTGCCGCCTTTGCCGTTGAGGCGCTAATGGATGAGCTGGCCGAGGCGATCGGTATGGACCCCCTAGAGTTTCGTCTGCGCAATGCCGCGGCTCAAGGTGATCTGTTACCGCTGGGCATGCCCCTTAATCGTGTCGGCCTCAAAACCATACTCGAGCAGGTCAAAGCTCACCCCTGCTGGACGACCCCGCTACATGGACCTAACCGTGGGCGGGGATTGGCGTTGGGGTACTGGATTGGTGGAACGTTCACCTCCAGCGTCGAGATAAGAGTCAATCCAGACGCCACAGTGTCGGTTTTTGTCGGGACGGTGGATCTCACCGGCACGCGCACCGCCATCGTGCAGATGGTGGCCGAAGAGCTGCACTTGTCTCCGTCGGACATCTCGATTACGGTCGGGGATACGGACACCGCACCGTATGCTGATCTGAGTGGCGGCAGCCGCATCACGTACACCATGAGCACGGCTGTGCATCAAGCCTGCCAAGATACCCTAGCTCAGCTCAAGGAGCGCGCCGCGGACAAACTCAAGGTCTCGCCAGCAGACATCGAGTACAGCGAGCGGCAGTTCCGGGTTCGCCGCGACCCGCAGAAGGCGGTCACGCTGAAGGAAGTGGCGCGGGAAAGCGTCGCGTGGGGGAAAGGACCGGTCATCGGCAAAGGGAGCACGACGCGCATGCAGCCGGCCCATGCGTATGCCGCCCACGTGGCAGATGTCGAAGTCGATCCCGATACCGGGAAGGTCAAGGTGTTACGCTACACCTGTTTCCAAGATGTCGGTCGGGCGATCAACCCCGTGCAGGTCGAAGGGCAGATGCAGGGCGGGGCGGTGCAGGGAATTGGCTGGGCACTGACGGAGGAATATGTGTTCGACCGTGGCGTGCTGAAGAACGCCAACCTGCTTGATTACCGCTGCCCCGTTGCGCTCGATCTCCCTATGATCGATACGGTGATCGTCGAAGTCCCCGCGTCGGAAGGACCGTACGGAGTGCGCGGAACAGGGGAGGTATCGATCGTACCACCAGGAGCGGCGCTGGCCAATGCTATTTACCGAGCGACCGGGGTCCGTCTCTACGAACTTCCTATGACACCGGAGCGAGTATTCTGGGCCATGCGCGCCCGCCGGGGCCCAGGGGAAGTACAAATGGCGGCAGCGGACTAACAGCAAGGAGGGCGACACCGTGCGTGAGTTTGCCTACGCGGCTCCACAAAACCTGCAGGAAGCGATCGAGCTACTGTCCCGTGCACCCGACGACGGTCGGCCGCTGGCCGGTGGGACAGACCTGATCGTGCAGATGAAGGAACGGCGGAAAAATCCCAGCCTCGTCGTTGACGTCAAGCGCATCCCCGAACTCAACGTGTTGACGTGGGACGAGCGACAAGGGGTACGCATTGGCGCGGCAGTCCCCTGTGCCCGCATCGTTGCTTTCGCGCCGGTGCGGGAGCGTTATCCGGCTTTGGCCGAAGCCTGCGGGTTGATCGGCTCAGTGCAGATCCAAAACCGTGCTGCTCTGGGCGGGAATTTCTGTAATGCCGCCCCTTCCGCCGACGCCGTCCCCCCAGTGCTCGTCTACGCGGGGACGCTCGTCATCGCTGGTCCTACCGGCCGTCGGCAGCTGCCGGCCGAGGAGTTTTTCCTCGGCCCTGGTCAGACCGTGTTAGGGAAGGGAGAAATGCTCGTCGAAATTGCTCTTCCGCCCCCGCCTGCGCTCTCTGGCGCTGCCTATCTTCGCTTTATCCCCCGGGAGGAGATGGACATTGCCGTGGCCGGAGTCGCTTCATTTATCCGCCTGAGTGCCGATCGCCGCCGTTGCGAACAGGCACGTATCGCGCTGGCGGCGGTGGCACCCACACCGGTGCGGGCGCGCGAGGCCGAGGAGTTCCTGATTGGCAAACCGCCGGACGAAACCAACCTCGCCCAGGCCGGTGAACTGGCGGCCAGAGCAGCGAACCCTATCTCCGATGTGCGGGGGTCCGCTGCCTATCGCCTCGAGTTGGTGAAGGTATTGACGCGGAGAACCCTGCAAAAGGCGTTGGAGAGACTCGTATGAAACGGGAAGTGACGCTGCAAGTGAATGGTGAACCCTACACCGTTATCGTGGACACCCGCGAGACGCTGCTCGATGCGTTACGCTACCGGTTAGGCTTTCTGGGACCTAAAGAGGGGTGCGGCAACGGCAATTGTGGGAGCTGTACGGTGATCCTCGACGGGGCGATTGTGGACTCGTGTCTCGTCTTTGCGGTCGAAGCCGAGGGCGCCGAAGTCACGACGGTAGAAGGGGTCGCCGTCAACGGCCAACTCCACCCTGTCCAACAAGCGTTTATCGCGACCGGCGCCTTACAGTGCGGCTTTTGCACCCCGGGCTTTATTATGTCTGCCAAATCGCTGCTCGAGCGCAACCCCAACCCGACCGAGCAAGAGATCCGCCTGGCGTTATCTGGCAACCTGTGCCGCTGTACCGGGTATGATAAGATCGTGCGCGCCGTGATGACAGCATCCCAGGCGCTCGCGAAGGTGGCGTAAGCATATGGAACGCAAACCACTCGGCGACACTACCGTCATGGTTCCGGAGATCGGACTGGGTACGTGGAGATACGCCGGCGGCGTGGAACCGCTGCGTCGCGGGATCGAGTTAGGGGCGTCCCTCATCGACACGGCGGAGATGTACCGTACCGAGGACGTCGTTGGACGGGCGGTGAAAGGTCTGCGCACGCACGTCTTCATCGCCACCAAAGTGTCCGGTAGCCATCTGCGGTATGACGACGTGCTGCGGGCAGCCGAAAGGAGCCTGTGCCAGCTCGATACCGATTACATCGACCTCTACCAAATTCACTGGCCGAACCCTTCTGTGCCGATCACAGAGACCATGCGGGCCATGGAAACCTTGGTCGATCGTGGGATCGTCAAGTATATCGGCGTTAGTAATTTCTCCGTCGCCGAACTCCGTGCTGCGCAGGCGGCCATGCGCCATTATCCGATTGTGACGAACCAGGTGCTTTACAATCTGAACCGGCGCGACATCGAGCGTGACCTGCTCCCGTATTGCCAACAACACCACATTACCATTCTCGCCTACACCCCTTTGGACGAGGGGCGGTTGGCCGCTCCCGCCCGCTTCCGACGGAACCGAGGGCTGCAGGTCTTGGAACAAGTGGCGGCGGAGACCCACAAAACCCCCGCGCAAGTGGCGCTGAACTGGTGCACCTCACGGCTGCCCGTTATCGCCATCCCGAAGTCGGACAGTGCAGCGCGTATCGCAGAGAATTGCTCGGCCTCCGGGTGGCGTTTGTCCCCAGAGCAGCTCCAATTGTTGGATGAAGCTTTCGAGCGCTAACCCCGGCGTGCTGAAACCGCAGATATGCAGGCGTGATTTTCGATCTTTGACAGCTTGTGCTCTTCTTATGCTGATGTCCCTTTGAGGGTCGACCAGTTGCACCTCTTGACACGGCGCGGGCAGGTGGTCCATGCTGCCCCTGTGTCGGTAGCCCAAGGAGTATGGAACTGTCCGATCGTTCGTCTTCCTGCAAAGGAGGGGATTCCTATGAAAAAGCAGGCGGTTAAAAGTCGCGACTCCCCAAAGGCACAGGGATCCTTTTCGCATGCGCTGCGCAACCCGAGGTGAGTGCGTTCGCCATTGTCATTTCACGAAAAGGAGGGAATCATGGCGCAGTTTGACACGCTCATCAAAGGCGGCACCATTGTGGATGGGACGCGGGTGCCGCGCTATCGTGCCGACATCGGGATCAAGAACGGCAAAATCGTGCAAATCGGCCGGTTTCATGCAGGTGACGCCAAGCAGGTCATAGACGCGAGCGGGCTGATTGTCGCCCCAGGGTTTATCGATCTCCACACCCACTATGACGCCCAAATTCACTGGGACCCTTACTGTACGATCGGTAGCTGGCACGGGGTGACCTCGGTGACCATTGGGAACTGCGGTTTCGGCTTTGCCCCTCTCCGGCCCCAAGACGCGGAACGGGCGATGCTAGCACTCTCCCGCAATGAATCCATCCCGCTAGAACCCATGAAAGTATCGATGAAGATAGACTGGGAGAGTTTTCCACAGTACATGGACCGACTATCACGGATGCCGCTAGGAATTAATATCTCGCACCTCTATCCAGTAGCGCCCGCCGTCGCCTACGTGATGGGGGGATTCGATGAGGGCAAAAAGCGGTTCCCAAACGAGAAAGAGATGGCGATCATCGTGCGGCAGCTTCATGAAGCGATCGATGCGGGGGCTGCCGGCTGGTCCGCTCAGCGGCTCGTACCTGAGAGTCGGGTGTCAGTCCAGCGTGACTATGACGGTACGCCAATGATTACCGATATTCTCCCGGATGAATTTTACCTTGCCCTGGCCCGCGCGTTGGGGGAAAAAGGGCAAGGGTGTATCCAGTTTACCCAGTCTGGGGCGACGGAGAGCAAGCTGGGCATCGAGGATGATTTCCGCTTCCTAGAGCAGCTCGCTGCGGAAAGCGGACGACCTTTGCTGTACAATGCTATCCTCATTAGCGATAAACATCCGGAATCGCATCGCACCCAGCTGAATTGGGTTACCGCCGCCAATATGCGCGGCACTCGGGTGTTCGGTCAGGCGTTGACCGCTCGTGCGCCGGTGCGTATGACCCTTGAGGACTGGAACCTCTTCGATAGTATTCCAGCCTGGCGCGAAGCGACTGTGGGGACGCTGGAAGAAAAGAAGGCCAAGCTGGCCAAGCCAGAGCTGCGTCAGTCGATGCGGGAAGAATATGATAGGGGCGGCATGGAGACGCTCGACGTCATTTTTGGCGAGATCCCCAAGTATATCGCACGCAAGGTGCACCGGCAGGATCTCAAGCAAAAATATGAGGGGTTGTCGGTGGAGCAGATCGCCACGATGGAGAACAAACACGTCATTGACGCCATGCTCGACCTGTCCGTGGCGGACAACCTACGCACCGAGTGGGCCGGGCCGGTGACCAACGCCAACGTCGAAGGCTACCGGGAACTGCTGAACTCCCCTTACACCCTGCCTGGAGTATCGGACGGAGGGGCGCACGTTAAGTTCATCACTCCGGCGATTTATCCGACAGAGGTGTTGGCGTGGTTAGTACGCGATGCCGGTGTCCTCACCCTCGAGGAAGCACATTTCCGGCTCAGCGGGCTGACGGGGTGGGCAGCAGGGTTTAAGGACCGCGGTACCCTACGTGAAGGGATGGCAGCCGACATCGTGATTTACGACCTGGAAAAGCTTAAGAGCTTGCCGGAGGAAATCGCCTACGACCTGCCGGCCGGTGAGTGGCGACGGGTGCAAAAGGCGGAAGGGTATCGCTGGATCATGGTCAACGGGGAGGTGATCTTCGAGGACGGTAGGTGCACCGGCGCGACACCGGGTAAACTGCTGCGCCATGGTCGAGCGGTGTGAGGGATTGGCGTCATGGAACGAAACCACTGTCTCCCCTAAGAGGGGCACCCGCGAGAGGCTCCCGCTCTCGCGGGCAGCCCTATGGGGCTGCCCTGATTGTTTGCTCATACTGCTCTGCTGCCCGTAAAGCGAATTCGCTCACCGACTTTAGCCTCTCGAGGACGGAATTTTTATCGGCGGTGTCCAGGATATGTCGCACCACTGAGGACGAGCTCCAGCTGCGCAGCAACGAGGAGATGCAGGGCACTCAAGTTTTGGGGTATACCTTTCCCCTCTGTGGGAGTTTCTAGCAGATATCACCTGAGGTCCGCAGGAGTCTCTCTCCTGCAGTTCTAGAGACACAACTCTGCTAGGAGTCGCAGCGCCTCTGGTTGCGTCGTGCCAACCAGTAGGCTGGTCGCGGGAGAAGCTTTCCACACCTGCACGCGCTCAGCGATGCGTTCGCGCGGACCGACCAACGCGACTTCGTCTACCAGCTTGTCTGGCACCGCAGCAACAGCCTCGGCTTTACGGCCGCTCAAATAGAGATCTTGGATCTTCTGCGCCGCCTCCTCGTAGCCCATCCGTTTCGCGTAGGAGTTGTAGAAATTGGCGGTACGTGCGCCCATACCGCCGATGTATAAGGCGAGGCTCTCCTTCACCGGCGCCCGGCACTGCGCAAGATCACTGCCGATAATACACGTGACGAACGGCGCGAGGTCAAAGTTGGCCAGGCTCTTCCCGCCACCCGCCTTAGTGAAACCTTGGGCAAGGTAGGGAAGGAACAGCTCCGGCTTCTCCGGATTCATCCAGATCGGTAAATTACCGTCTGCTATTTCTGCTGCGCAGGCAATACCGCGCGGGCTAATCGACGCCATGTAGATTTTCATGTCCGCGCGACCGTGGAGGATGCTTTTGAGCGATTTCCCCAACCCTGTCGCTCCCGGACCTGTGTAGGGGATGTGGTAGTATTCGCCCTGATACTGCAAAGGCGCCTCGCGTGCGAGAATCTGCCGCACGATGCTAATGTATTCGCGCGTGCGGGATAGAGGTTTGCCGTAGGGCACACCGTGCCATCCTTCGGCAACCTGCGGCCCGGAGGGACCCACGCCGAGGATAAACCGCCCACCGGACAGCGCGTCCAGCGTCATGGCGGTCATCGCCGTCATGGCGGGAGTGCGTGCAGGGATCTGCAGAATCGCCGTGCCCAGTTTAATCTTCGTGGTGCGCGCACCGATCCAGGCCAGTGGCGTCACGGCGTCAGATCCATATGCCTCGCCAGTCCACACGGAATCAAAACCAAGCCGTTCGGCTTCGAGAATAAGGTCCATGTGCAAGCGCGGCCCAGCCGCGCCCACTAGTAGTCCAAGCTTCATACGCCTTCCTCCTTTCTTTCCTGTCGCTTGGCTGTCATAATACTTGAGAACCGAGCCAATTGCTGCGCCAGTGACGGCTTGTATCAGGCTCCTTGCGTACGGCCTGCGCAGTGGGCAGCGTACGCTGCGCATCTTGGTTGACGCGGGAACGGCAAACGTTTGGCCTGGCCTCGCCCCCCTTGAAGATGCAGTTGTAGGGAGGAAGGTCTCACTGCCATTCGCGCATATGGACAGCTCCCCCTATTGGGGAGAGACGACTAGGTCAGCGGGCAGGAAATCGGGGCAAAGGATCTCTATAAAAGTCGATGGGCAGTGGTTCGTGTTTGCCTCCCA
>Ga0308420_1000497_pt1 | contig 19346 bp, 16 predicted proteins | sample HotsprSampleMS55_FD_203802 | JGI IMG/M metagenome (GOLD analysis project Ga0308420, IMG submission 203802) | Hot spring phototrophic mat microbial communities from Mushroom Spring, Yellowstone National Park, Wyoming, United States - 20090730_MS55 ... | reverse complement strand
ACCGTCACCGTGCCGATGCCGTAGCAGATCGCCTTGATCTCGGCGATGATCAGCGCGGCGAGATACGCGCCCGGAATGCTCCCCATCCCGCCGACGACGACCACCACGAACGCCTCGCCGATCGCGATCAGGTCGAGACCCAGGTTCGCCGGCTCGCGCGGCATCTGCAGCGCGCCGCCGAGCGCGGCGAGGGCGGAGCCGAGCGCGTAGACGCCGGTGAAGAGCCACTTCTGGTTGACGCCGAGCGCGGCGACCATCTCACGGTCCTGCGTCGCGGCGCGGATCAGAATGCCGGCGCGCGTCTTCTTCAGCACCAGCCAGAGCGCGAGCAGCACCGCCGGCCCGACGAAGATGAGCAGCAGATCGTAGGTCGGAAAGCTGCGGCCGAGGATCGTCACTGCGCCCGTCAGGCCGGGGGCCTTCGGCCCGAGCAGGTCTTCCGGTCCCCAGAGGTAGAGGACCGCGTCGCGCAGCATCAGCACGACCGCGAAGGTGGCGAGAAGCTGGAAAAGCTCCGGCGCGCGATAGATGCGCCGCAACACCACCACCTCGACCAGGGCGCCGAGCACGCCCACCGCGAGCGCCGCCAGCACGATCGCGGCCCAAAAACCGGGTGCGGTGACGCCGAAAAGATGCACCAGGGTGTAGGCGAGATAGAGCCCGATCATGTACATCGAGCCGTGCGCGAAGTTGACGATGCGAGTGACACCGAAAATCAGCGACAGCCCGACCGCGACCAAAAAGAGCGCGGAAGCGCCGGCGAGGCCGTTCAGGAGCTGGATCGCAAAGCCGGTGAGCATCGGGCAGCACCGCGCCGCGGGATGCGGGCGCATCCCGCGGCGCACGATACGGTGAAGGGACGAAGCTTCAGTCGGCCGGGCGCAGCTTGCGCACTTCCGCATCCGGCGGCATCACCGCCGCGCCGTCCACGTAGCGGAAGTTCTTCATGATCCCGCGCCCCTGTTGCAGGTCGATCTGGCCGACGTAGGCTCCCATCGTCGCCTGGTGGTCGATCGCCCGGAACTCGATCGGCCCGAAAGGCGAGGTGGTCTTCAGCCCCCGGAAGGCCGCGATCATCTTCTCGGTGTCGGTACTTCCGGCCTTCGCGATCGCGTCGGCGATCGCACGCACGCTGGCGTAGCCGACCACCGAGCCCAGGCGCGGGTACTCCTTGAACCTCGCCTGGTAGGCGCGCAGGAACGCATCGTGCTCCGGGGTCTTGATCGCGTACCACGGATAGCCGGTGACCCACCAGCCGACCGGTGCCTCCTCGCCGAGCGGGTCGAGATACTCCGGCTCGCCGGTCAGCAGCGAGAACACCACGCGATCCTTGAAGAGCCCGCGGGTATTGCCCTCGCGCACGAACTTTGCGAGATCCGCGCCGAAGGTGACGTTGAAGATCGCGTCGGGTTTCGCATCCGCGAGCGCCTGCACCACCGCGCCGGCGTCGATGCGGCCGAGCGCTGGCGCCTGTTCGGCGACGAACTCGACGTCCGGCTGCGCCGCCTTGAGAAGCTGCTTGAAGGAGGCGACCGCCGACTGCCCGTACTCGTAGTTCGGATAGACCACCGCCCAGCGCTTCCTCCTGAGCTTTGCCGCCTCCGGCACCAGCATCGCCACCTGCATATAGGTCGAGGGCCGCAGACGGAAGGTGTAGCGGTTGCCGTTCGCCCAGGTGATCTTGTCGGTGAGCGGCTCGGCGGCGAGGAACAGCACCTTGCGCTGCTTCGCGAAGTCGGCGACCGCGAGCCCGATGTGCGACAGGAAGGTGCCGAAGAGAAGGTGCACGTTCTCGCGCGAGACGAGTTCTTCGGCCACGCGCACCGCGTCGCCCGGGTTGCCGTTGTCGTCGCGCGAGACCACTTCCAGCTTGCGGCCGAGCACACCGCCCGCCGCGTTGATTTCTTCGACCGCCAGCTCCCAGCCCTTCTTGTACGGAAGAAGGAACGCCGGCTGCGCCTTGTAGCTGTTCAGCTCGCCGAGCCGTATCGGCTGTGCCTGTACCCCCCCCGCCGCCACGGCCGCGGCGATCGCTCCCCACCACCAGTTCTTCATCGCTCTCTCCTTTCCTCGGTCAAAAAGCTTATCGCAATCCGTCCTCGCCCCGGATCTCGTGCTTCTGGAGTCCTCCGACGCGTGCGAGTGGCCGTCCGCTCGCGCTCACCGCCACCGCTACCACGATCTCGTTCGCGCGCGGCGCGTCCGCGACGCGCGCCTCGATCGCGTCGAAATGGCTGCGCACGTAGGCGGCATCCTTGTGCCCGAGCGGCACGTCGATCGGCGTCCCGGGACCGCCCACCTTCTTCGCCGAGGGGACGATCGCGGCGCCCTTCTCCACCGCCTTGCGTAGCGGTGCGCCGAGCTTCGGGTGCAGGATCGCGGCGGCGTGCTCGAGTTCGCCCGCCTCGCCGACGATCGCCGCCTTGCCGTAGCTTTCCGCCTCGCCGGGCCGGATGCCGAGCGCCTGGACGCACTTCGTGCCGAGCAGCCCTCCGAGCTCCTCGCCGATGTCCACGAGCTCGTCCAGCTTCTCCACGTAACGCCCGGCGTAGGGATTCGCGATCACCGCGATCGCGAGCGCGCGGCGGGCCGGCGGCTCGACGGCCCGGCCCATCTCCCGGCGCGTTTCCTCCACCGTCACGATCAGTTTTCGGATCTCTGCGGCCATCGGCTCCTCTCCTCGGCGCTATCCCTTGTCCTCGTCTCCGGGCGCACGCATGCCGGCCGGGCGCTCACGCGAGCGCCGGCTCCGCCCTCCGGTCCACGACCCGCGAGCGGCCTTGCACCGTGAGCAGGGCGGCGTGGATCCATCCGCGCTCGACGCACGCCCGTGCGAACGCCGCGCCGCGGTCGAGCGCCTCGTGCACCAGCGCCGGCGCCAGCGGCGGCACGTGCACCGTCACAAGGCGCGACCCGAGGTCGGAGTCGTCGCGCAGGCTCTCGGCCGGTGCGCGCCGCACGAGCGGCGAGGCGACGTTGACCTGGTTCGCGATCAGGGTCGCCGCCGCGTCGGCGGCGGCGGCGTCCGCCGCGAGCACGGTCACGGCGTCGGCGATCCCGAACGAAAAGCTGCGGCCGCGCCATCCCGAGGTGGCGACGCCGCGCACCGGATCGGCCGCCGCGATGCGCATGCAGGCGTCCGCTCTCGGAGCGGCGAGATCCACGATGCGGCCGATGTCGAACCACTGCCCGGGGGCGAGACGCAGCGCGATGTCACCTCCGTTGTTCACGTACGCACGCGCCACGCCCGGACGATCGAAGCACGAAATCAGATGATCGGCCACGGCGCCCGCGACCGCGGCCATCGGCGTGACGAACAGACCGAAGTCTTCGGCGAACGGCCTGCATGCGCGAAGCATGCGCCGCGCCACCGGCCCGTGCACTTCGAGCGCCGGCGTGCACGGCGAGCGCAATTCGGCGAGTTCGGAAACGAGCGCCGGCAGCACCTCCTGAAAGGCATGCCAGCACGCCTCGACCGACGCCGCGACGGCGGCCGAATCGCCCTCGGCACCGATCAGGAGATCGATCGGTCCGTGCTGAAAGTGCCAGCGACCGTCGGAGAAGCGGGCGCGCGCGGGGCCGTTCATCGGCCACGCTCCAGCGGCGCCAGCGGCCAGGGGTTGTCGGCCGTCCACTCGACCAGCCGGTGCCTCGCCTGCGCGAGCACTTCTTCCACCGTACGGATGCGCTCGACGTGCCCGCCGAGCGCGGCGTACACCTCCCGGCGCATCGTGAACTCGATCGGTGCCACGATCGCCGGGGTGGGCACGGTGCCGAACGACTTCTCCGGCATCCGGGTCACGTCCACCATCACCGTGATCCCGCCGCCCGGCCAGACGTAGGCGGGCGCACCGCCGCAGGTGACGCGCGTGACGAGGTCCTTGATCGAGCGCGTGAGCAGCACCGGGTTCTCGGTCACGCCCGCGCGTAGGCTCCCGCCGGCCCCAGCCATGAACAGCACGGTCGCGAGCGCGGGCTCGCAGTTCTCGCCGATGCGTTCCACTACCCTGCGCACCGGCTCCGGCATCGCGGCCTTCTGCGGCCGCAGCTTCTCGTCCAGCACGTAGTACTCGGCGTGCTCGCCGGTGGTCGAAACCATCAACAGCCGCAGCCCCGGCCAAGCGACTTTCGGATCCCAGCCTTCGACGATCGAAAGCGGATCCGCGATGTCGGTCCCGCCCCAGCCGGTGCCGGGGTTCGCGACCTGGAAATAGCGCCCCGGCGTCGACTTGCGCCCGCGGAGTCGGATGCCGGTGCTCCGCATTCCGAGGTAACGGCCTGCCTGGTGCTCCGAGAGCACACCGGTGATGTGGTCGTCCACCACCACCACCTCGTCCACCTGTCCGAACCACTGCTTCGCGAAGATGCCGATCGTCGCCGAGCCGCAGCCCACCCGCATGCGCGTTTCCTCGACGCCGTTGACGATCGGCGGTCGTCCTGCCTGCACCGTCAGCCGCGCACCGCCCTCGATCTGGAGTTCGACCGGCTCGCGGTTGCCGAGCTTTTGCATCAGCTCACAGGTCACGCGCCCTTCCCGCTTCGATCCGCCGGTGAGGTGGTGCACGCCTCCGAGCGACAGGAACTGCGAGCCGTACTCGATCGTCGTCACGTGTCCCACCGCTTCGCCGTCGTGGCGCACGGTCGCCTGCTCGGGACCGAGGTAGCGGTCGGTGTCGATCTTCACCTTGAAGCTGCAGTAGGAGAAGATGCCTTCGGTGACGACCGTCACCATGTCCACGCCCTGGTGGCGGCTGGCCACGATGAATGGCGCAGGCTTGTAGTCCGGATAGGTCGTGCCGCTGCCGACGCCGGAGACGAACACCGGCGCGTCGTCGATGAACGCGCCGCCCCAGTCCGGGTGCCCGCTGGCGACGACTTCCGCACCCGGCCGCTTCATCAGCAGGACCGGATCGGTGCGCAGCAGCCGGCCGCCGAAGTTGCCCCAACGGTCGCAGGCACCGAGCTTTCCCTCGCTGATGTAGCAGAGCACCGGACAGGCGTCGCAACGCACTTTGCCGGCTGGAAGCGTCTCCGAACGCCCGGCAGCCGCGGCCGCCGGATCCGCCAGATCGAAACGCTCGCCCACGCTGCTCGCGCCGACGGCTTCGCTCATTTGCTGCCCTCGTGTGCGCGCAACCACGCCCGCAGCCGATCCGGCGTGCACGGTGCGTGCGGCGGCCGCACGCCGCAGGCGTGATGGATCGCGTTAAAGATCGCGGGCGCGGTGGCGATCAGCGCCGGCTCGCCCACGCCCTTCGCCCCGTACGGCCCCAGCGGTTCGGGGTCTTCGATCAGATGCACGGTGATCGGCGGCACGTCGCCGGCGGTGGGAATCAGGTAGTCGTGCAGGTTGTCGGTGCGGCCGGCGTGATACTCCTCCATCAGCGCCATGCCGATGCCCTGCGCGATGCCGCCGTGGATCTGGCCTTCGACCTGGATCGGGTTGATCGCGCGGCCGACGTCGTGCGCGGCGTGAATCGCAAGCAGCCGCACGGTGCCCAGTTCCACGTCGACCTCCACCTCCGCGAACTGGGCCGCGAAGCCGTAGGTCGCGTAGGGAACGCCCTGACCGTTTTCGTCGAGCGGCACCGTCGGCGGGTTGAAATGTCCAGTGGCAACGGCGACGTCGCCATTGTCGTCGGCGGGCAGGTGCGCGAGGTCGATGCGCTTGTCACCGACGATCAACGCGCCGCCGTCGAGCGCGAGCCGATCCTCGGCGCGCGCGCCGGCCAATTCCAGCAACTTGCGCCGCAGCGCTTCGCCGGCCAGCTTGGTCGCGTTGCCGGACACGAAGGTCTGCCGCGACGCGGAGCTCTTGCCGGCATCGAGCGTCAGATCCGTATCCGCGTACACCTGGTCGATCAGCGCCACCGGCACGCCGAGCGCATCGGCGAGGATCTGCGGCAGGATCGTGTAGGTGCCCTGGCCGATGTCGACCGCGCCGTTGTACAGCATCACGCGGCCGTCGCGGCGCAGCCCGACCTTGATCGACGACGGATTGGCGATCACCGTGTTGCCGATGCCGTACCACATGCACGCAATGCCCGCGCCGCGTCGCTTCGCATGCGCGTAGCGCCGGTGCGGATCGGTCGAGGCGCGGTCGGCCAGCGCGAAGGGCGGCGCCGCCCGGTTGAACGCTTCACAACGCGCGCGCGCTTCGCGCCACGCCGGCCGCAGTGCGTCCAGGCACGCGCGCAGGCCGACGCTCGCTTCCAGCCGCTGCCCGGTGGCGGTGGTGTCGCCCGCCCGCAGCGCGTGCCGCCAGCGGAATTCGAGCGGATCTTCGCCGAGGCGCTCGGCCGCCTCGTCGATCAGCCGTTCGCAAAGCAGCGTGGACTGCGGCACGCCGAAGCCGCGGAACGCGCCCCCGATCGAGTTGTTCGTGAACACCGCGCGCGTGGTCGCGCGCACGTGCACTACGCGATACGGGCCCGCGGCGTGGATCGGCACGCGGTTGGCGACCGTCGGCCCCCACGACGCGTAGGCGCCGGTGTTGAAGTCGCCGTGGAAATCGTAGGCGAGCAGGCTGCCGTCTGCGCCGAGCGCGAGCGTGGCGCGCATCTCGGCCGGATGCCGCTTGGTGGTCGAGGCCATCGACTCGGGCCGCGTGTACACGATGCGCGCGGCGCGCCCGAACTTGCGCGCCGCCGCCACCAGCAGCGGCTGGATCGAGATGTCGAGCTTGCCGCCGAAGCCGCCGCCCACCGCCGAGGGCACGATGCGCACCTGCTCCGGCGCGAGCGCGAACATGTGCGCGATCTCGTCGCGGTCCATGTAAGGCGTCTGCGTACAGGCGAATACCGTCACGCGCGCGCGGCCCGCTTCGTTGCTCCAGACCGCGTAGCCCGCCTCGGGTTCGATGTAGGCGTGCTCGACGTAGCTCGTCGTCAGCTCGGCGTCGAGGCGGATCGCCGCCTGCGCGACGGCCCGATCGACGTCGCCGCGCACGACGCGACCGCGGCACAGCACGTTGTCCGGCCAGCGCTCGTGCAGCACTGGCGCGCCGGGCGCGAGCGCTTCGGCCGCGGTCAGCACCGCGCGCTGCGGCCGCCAGACGACCGGCACGTCGCGCTCGTCCACGGCTTCGAGCGCCGCGCGGTCGCCGGCGAGCACGAGCACCGCCTCGCCGCGAAAGCGCACGCGCCCTTCGGCGAGCGCCGGCTGGTCGCGCAGGTCTGGAAAGATGGCGAAACGGTTGGCCGGGATGTCCGCGGCGGTCACGTAGCCCGCGAGCCCCCGGTGCGCCACGAAGGCATCGAGGTCGCCGAACTCGAACGCCGCCGCCGCGTGAGGCGAGCGGATCACTCGCAGCCACAGCGCATCGGCCGGCGCATCGTCGGCGCCGAAGCGCGCACCGCCTTCGACCTTCGCGCGCGCATCGAGCCGGGGCAGCCGGCTGCCGACCGCGGCGCCGCGTGCCGGCGCCTGCACCGCAGACTCGCCGTCGCGTGCAGCGGCAAGCACCGCCTCGACGATCTTGCGGTACCCGGTGCAGCGGCACAGCACGCCGCCGATGCCGTCGAGCACCTGCGCCTCGGTCGGCCGCGGATGCCGGCGCAGCGTGTCCGCCGCGGCCATCAGCATGCCCGGTGTGCAGATGCCGCACTGCGCGGCGCCCAGCGCGACGAAGCTCGCGCGCAGCCGCGCCAGCAGCGGATCGTCCGCCTCCACGGTGGTGACGCTGCGGCCGGCCGTCTGCACCACGGGCACGAGGCACGCGCAGACCTGCTCGCCGTCGAGCAACACGGTGCAGGCGCCGCAGTCGCCGGCCTCGCAGCCGACCTTGGTGCCGGCGAGCCCCAGGTCTTCGCGCAGCACGTCCGAAAGGCGCCTTCCCGGCGCCACCGCGAGCCGAACCGTGCGGCCATTGACACGGCATTCGATCGTTTCGGCGAGCAGCGGTTCGGCGGGCCGGTTCATCAGGCAAGCTCCCTGAGCGCGCGGACGAGCAGCCGGCGCACGGCATCGAGCCGGTAGACGCGCGTGCCGCGCACATCATCGATCGGTGAAAGCGGCGCAGCCGCGGCGTCGAGCACGGACTCGGCGCGCGAGACGATCTCGCCGCGCGGTGCGCCGGCGACGGCCGCTTCGAGCGCCGGCAGCCGCTGCGCGGCCGCCGCGCACGCGCCCACCGCCACGCCGCAGCAGGCGACGCGCCCGGCTTCGTCGAAATCGAGCGCGACCGCGACCATCGCGATCGAGATCACCAGGTAGCGCCGATGCCCGAGCTTCAGGAACACCGAACGGGCTTGCTGCGAGCGCGCCGGCACATGAACCGCGACGAGCAGCTCGTCGGGGCGGCATGCGGTGCGCCGGTTGCCGAGCACGAACCGCGCGAGCGGCAGCGTGCGCGCGCCCGAGGCGCTCGCCAGTTCCACCGTCGCATCGAGTGCCAAGAGCGGCGGGATGCCGTCGGCCGCCGGCGATGCGTTGCACAGGTTGCCGCCGACGGTGCCGCGGTTCTGGATCTGCATCCCGCCGATCTCGCGCGCCGCCTGCGCGAGCGCCGCGCAGTGCGCAGGCAGCGCGGCGCGCGCGAGTTCGCTCCACGTCACGGCCGCACCGATGCGCAGCGCGCCGTCGGGGCTCACCTCGAGTCCGCGCAGCTCGTCGATCGCGCTGACATCGAGCAGCGGCTGCGGCAGCGGCCGGCCGACGTGCGCAGGGTAGAGGTCGGTACCGCCCGCGAGCACGCGGCAGGGAGCCTGCGCGAGCGCCGCGAGCGCGGCATCCAAGCGGCGAGGCCGGAAGTATCGCTCCGCCCGCGCGTGGTATTCGCCCTGCACTGTTCGGCTCTCCTCCTCCGCACGCCCGCCGCGCCGCCTCGCGAATCCGGTCGCAGGTGCGGCCGCGTCAATGAAGCTGCAACTTCATTCGCGGCGGAGATGCTAGTCGAGCATGCGAGCGAGGTCAACCGCGCGGTGCAACGATCACGATCCGGAGCGGCGCCTCCTCAGAACCGCTCGGCGCGGAAGGGCGCCGGATCCACGAACGGCGTCTCGCCGCAGATCCTCTCCGCGACGAGCCGGCCGGTGACCGGACCGAGCGTGAAGCCGTGGTGCGCATGACCGAAGGCGAACCAGAGGCCGCGGTGGCGAGGCGCCGGTCCGATCACCGGCAGCATGTCGGGCGTACACGGGCGCGAGCCCATCCACGGCTCGGCATCGAGACGCTCGCCGAGCGGAAAAAGCTCGCGCGCGATCGGCTCGACGCGCGCGAGCTGCACCGGTGTCGGGGCGGCGTCGCGCAGCGCGAACTCGGCGCCGGTGGTGAGGCGGATGCCGCGCGCCATCGGCGCAAGGCAGTATCCGAATTCGCTGTCGAGCACCACGTGTCCGAGGCGCGCATTCCCCGAGGCGCGGTAGTGCCTGTGGTAGCCGCGCTTGACCGCGAGCGGAAGCCGGTAGCCGAGGGTGCGCAGCAGTGCGTCCGCCCACGGTCCGAGCGCGAGCACCGCGTCTCGCGCTTCGACAGGCCCGCGGATGCTCGCGACGCGCCAGCCGCCAGCCGTTTCCTCGAGCGTCGCCGCATCGCCCTGGAGAAACCTCCCGCCGAGGCGCTCGAAGAGCCCCAAGTAGGCGTGCCCGAGCGCCTGCGGGTCGGACACCGCAGCCGCTTCGGTCCAGTGGAGCGCACCGACGAGCTGCGGCGCAAGCCAGGGCTCCTTTTCGCGCAGTGCGTGCGCATCGAGCGCGCGGAAGCCGACGCCGAACTCGCGCCGCCAGCGCTCGGCCTCGGCCAGTCGAAGGTCGCGCTCGCGCGCGCTCCGGAAAAGCCGCATCCAGCCGTCGCGACGGATGAGCGCGAGGGCACCCGCCTCGGCAGCGAGCAGCTCGTGCTCGGCGAGAGAGTGCTCGACGAGCCGGGCGTACTGCCGGGCGATCGTGGCGTGCTGCGCGGGGTGGGAGTTCTTCCAGTAGCGCCACAGGAACGGCGCGAGCGCGGGCAGGGCGATGGCGTGGTAGTGCACGTCCGGGGCTCGGTTCAGCGCGTAGCGCAGCAGCGCGCCGATGCCGCGCGGAAAGGCGTACGGAGCGACCGCCTCGCGCTGGATCAGCCCGGCGTTGCCGTAGGAAGTCTCCTCGCAAGCGCCTCGCCGGTCGAGCAGCACGGTCGCGCGGCCTCGCTTCTGCAGGTGCACCGCGACCGAGATACCGACGATGCCGGCGCCGAGGACTGCGGCGTCAAATCGCACCTGCGCCTGCCCGCCCGAGTTCGCCGCGCCGAAGCCGCCGGCTGCCTCCGGCGCCCCCGCGCGCCCTCAAGGCCACAACCAAGCTGCGCCGCGCACACCGCTCGAATCGCCGTGCACCGGCGGCAAGAGTCGCGTGTTTACACGGTCGGAGAACACGTACCGGCCCCAGCGCGCCGGGACGTTCGCGTAAAGCCGCCGAAGGTTCGAGAGTCCGCCTCCGAGCACGATCACCTCGGGATCGAGGATGTTGATGACGCTGGCGAGGGCGCGCGCAAGGCGCACCTCGTAGCGCGCGAGCGCGGCCTCCGAGCTTGCGCCGCCGTCGCGCTCGAGCGCGGGGCCCGAGAGATAGGTCTCGATGCAGCCGCGCCGGCCGCAATAGCACTGCGGAAGCGGAAGATCCTCCGGCTGCGGCTGTGGCATCGGGTTGTGGCCCCATTCGCCCGCGATCGCGTTCGCGCCGACGAGCGCGCGGCCCTCGACCGCGATGCCGCCGCCGACACCGGTACCGAGGATGACCCCGAAGACCACCGCCGCGCCCGCGCCTGCGCCGTCCCTCGCTTCCGAGAGCACGAAGCAGTTGGCGTCGTTGGCGATGCGCACCTCGCGACCGATCGCCCGTTCGAGGTCCTGCCGGAGCGGCCGGCCGATGAGCCAGGTTGAGTTCGCGTTCTTGACGAGGCCGCTCGCGGGCGAGATCGCCCCCGGAATGCCGACGCCGACCGTGCCCTCGCCCGCTTCATGCACCAGCGCCGCGACCGCGGCGACGGTCGCCTCGTAGTCCCCGCGGGGCGTCGGCACGCGCCGGCGGAACACCTCGACGCCGTTGCGATCGAGCGCGACGGCCTCGATCTTCGTGCCGCCGAGATCCACGCCGATGCGCATCGCGCGCCACTGTAGCCGCCGGCGCCACCGCCGTCCAGCGAAGCGGCGATCGGCGCGAACGCGTACGCCGCCCTGCGCCCGGTGCGCCACCGCCCGAAGCGCAGAGCGCTCGGCGGCGAGCTCGGCACCACGATCTTCCCCATCCGGTCGGCACCTGCGGCATGAGCGCGGGATGGAGGAGCCGCGGTTCGGCGTTCGCCGCCTCGCACGGCTGCGCGGCGGGTGGACGCCTCGATCGTGCCCCCGATCGTCTCGGGGAACACGAACGCCCCGACGCAGGGGATCGCCGAGTCGGGGATTGAACTCCCGCGGCAGGACCCGCATCTAAGGCATGCGGTATCATGCGCGCCTCGCGGAGCAAGGAGATTTCATGAAGCGGATATTCCTTCTGATCGTCACCAACCTCGCCGTCGTCCTGGTGCTGACGGTGGTGGCAGGCCTCCTCGGCCTCGACCGCATGCTGGAAGAAGGCGGGATCGACTTCTCGGCTTTGCTCGTCTTCGCCGCGCTGTTCGGCTTCGGCGGCGCGTTCATCTCGCTGCTTCTCTCCAAGCCGATGGCCAAGTGGTCGACCGGCGCGCATGTGATCGACGGCACCGAGGGCAGCACCGAGTATTGGCTCGTTTCGACCGTCCAACGCCTCGCGCAGCGCGCCGGCATCGGGATGCCGGAGGTCGCGATCTACGAGGGCGAACCGAACGCGTTCGCGACCGGTGCATTCCGCGATTCCGCGCTGGTGGCGGTGTCGACCGGACTACTCGAGTCCATGAGCCGCGACGAGGTGGAAGCGGTGCTCGGCCACGAGGTGGCGCATATCGCCAATGGCGACATGGTCACGCTTACGCTCATCCAGGGCGTCGTCAACACTTTCGTCATCTTCCTTTCGCGCATCATCGGTTACCTCGTCGACCGGGTGGTGTTCCGCAACGAGCGCGGCGAAGGCCCCGGCTTCTACGTCACCGTGATCGTGGCGCAAATCGTGCTCGGCATCCTCGCTTCGCTGATCGTCGCCTGGTTTTCGCGCCAGCGCGAGTACCGCGCGGACTCCGGTTCGGCCGACCTGCTCGGTTCTGCGCGTCCGATGATCGCGGCGCTGCATCGCCTCGGCTCGCTCCAGCCCGGGGCGCTTCCCCAGCAGCTCCAGGCCTTCGGCATCGCCGGCGAGGGCGTGATGGCGCTCTTCGCCTCCCATCCGCCGATCGCACGGCGCATCGAGGCGCTGCAGGCGCGCGCGGCCGGCCGGTCCAGCTGAGCGCAAGGGCGGGCCCCGGCGGCCTTAGAATCGGTCGCCCATGGGCTACCGCACACTGACACAGTTCCTCATCGAGCGCGAGCGAGCAGGCCGCATCGGCGCGGACCTGCGCTTGCTCATCGAAACCATCGCGCGCGCCTGCAAGGCGATCAGCACGCGCGTCAGCAAGGGGCCGTTCGGCGGGGGACAGGCCTCCGCAGGCACCGAGAACGTCCAGGGCGAGATGCAGAAGAAGCTCGACGTGCTCTCCAACGAGATCCTGCTACAGGCGAACGAATGGGGCGGAAATCTCGCCGCCCTCGTTTCCGAGGAAATGGAGGATCCGCGTCCGATTCCGACCCATTACCCCCGCGGCCAGTACCTGCTGCTCTTCGACCCGCTCGACGGCTCCTCCAACATCGACGTCAACATCTCGGTCGGCACGATCTTCTCGGTGCTGCGCTGCCCGAGGGCACCCGACGGCACTCCGTGCGAGCCGGACGAGCGCGCGTTCCTGCAACCCGGGCGCAACCAGGTCGCCGCCGGCTTCGCGGTCTACGGCCCGACCACGGTGTTCGTGCTCACGGTGGGCGACGGCACCTGGGGCTTCACCCTCGACCGCGAGACCTACACCTTCGCCCTCACCCACCCGCAGATCCGCATCCCGGAGGACACCGCCGAATTCGCGATCAACGCATCCAATCTACGGCGCTGGGAACCGCCGGTCAAACGCTACATCGAGGAATGCCTCGCGGGCGCGGACGGTCCGCGCGGCAAGGATTTCAACATGCGCTGGGTCGCCTCGATGGTCGCCGACGTCTTCCGCGTGCTCTCGCGCGGCGGGATCTTCCTGTACCCTCGCGACGCGAAGAACCGGGAGGGTAGGCTGCGGCTGATGTACGAGGCGAATCCGATGGCGTTCATCGTCGAGCAGGCGGGTGGCGCGGCGACCGACGGTGCGATCCGCCTTCTCGACATCCAGCCGAAGTCACTGCACCAGCGCGTGGGCGTCGTGCTCGGTTCGAAGAACGAGGTCGAGCGCCTCGCCCGCTACCACGGCTGACGGCGCGGGACGAGCGGCCGCCGGGAGCGCAGCCCCCGGCGGCCGGACGTCGTTGCCCAAAGACTTACCGGAGGTGCTTGTTGACGAGTTTCGTCATCTCGAACATCGAGACCTGCGGCTTGCCGCCGAAAAGCGGCTTCAGTTTCTCGTCGGCGTTGATCATGCGCTTGTTCTTCTTGTCCTGCAGACCGTTTTTCTTGATGTAGGCCCAGATCTTCTTCGTGACCTCGGTGCGCGGCATCGCATTGGAGCCGATCACCGCCGCGAGCGTCGCATCCGGAGTCATCGCTTTCATGAACGCGGCATTCGGCTTGCGCTTTTTCGCCGCCTTCTTCGCCTTCTTCTTCGCCATCGAGCTTCTCCTCTGAACGTGCTGTTTTCGGGATCCGGTCAATCCTCCCGCCGTGGCTTCAGCGGTGCCGCAACGATGCCGAATCCCGGCCGGTGTGTCAATTGCCGTCGAGGGAAAACCGGACTTTTTCTTTCCCGGCATCCCACCACGCCACAAGCCCCTGCGCGTTGAGCTCGATGTCGAGCGCGAAGAGTTCGAGTACCCGACTCTCGGAGAGCGGCCATCCCTGCCGCACGCGCTCTTCGAGCACCAGTTCCCGAATCCCTTCCTTCAGGCGCCGGAATCGTTCCTCTCCGGCGCCGGCGCAGCGCTGCGCGAGCGCGGCATGCGCGCGCACGAGGCGTTCCAGATCGTCGGCAAGACGGGGCACGTCGCGCACCCGACCATAATGCGTCAGGTAGAGAGCCTCGGGGGCGAGTGCGCGCATGCGCCCGAGCGTACCGAGAAACGCCTCGGGATCGAACTGCGTCGGGCTGGTGGTCGGGAAAACCGACTGTCGCCCCTCCACGTCGAGCTCCCGGTAGGAAAGCCCGAAGCTGTCGCCGGCGAAAAGATGCCCGGTGTGGCTGTCTTGGACGAAGACGTGGTGGCGCGCATGGCCCGGGGCGTCGAAAAAGCGAAGCTCCCGCCCGGCGAGGCTGAGCCGGGCGCCCTCCCCGACCTCGACGATTCGCTCGGCCGGTACCGGAACGACGTCGCCGTAGACGCGGCGCATCGTCTCCTCGCCGTAGATCGCCGCCGTCGCAGCCACGAGGCGCGAAGGATCGGACATATGGCGCGCGCCGCGCGGGTGCACCGCGAGGCGGGCGCGCGGAAGCTGCGCCATCAGCGCCCCCGCCCCGCCGGCGTGGTCGAGATGCACGTGCGTCAGGACGACGTACTCCACGTCTGCCGGCGCGACGCCGAGCGCGGCGAGCGCAGCGAGCACGCGCGGTGCGGCGCGCGCGGTGCCGGTGTCCACGATCGCCGCGCGTCCCCGCTCCAGGAGGAGGTGCACCGCCGTCTGCAGCGGCCGGTCGTAGATCGCGTCCACCGCGAGGATTCCGTGTCCGTAATCGATCACGCCCGGCGCCTGCACTCGCGCATTATAGAATCGGCGCCACGCGGGATCCCGGCCATGAACATCGCCGAGCTGAGGCAGGAATACATGCGCGCAGGGCTCCACGAAGCCGACGCGCATCCGGATGCGCTCGTCCAGTTCCAGCGCTGGATGCACGATGCGCTCGCTTCCGGGCTGCCACTGGCGAACGCGATGATCCTCGCTACCGTGTCCGAGACCGGGGCGCCGGATGCGCGCGCGCTGCTGCTCAAAGGGGTCGAGGACGGCGCGTTCCTCTTCTACACCAACTACCGGAGCCGCAAGGGGCGTCAGCTCGAAGCGCGGCCGGAAGCTTGCCTCGTCTTTCTTTGGCTTCCGCTCGAGCGCCAGGTGCGCGTCGAGGGCACCGTCGAACGGTTGAGCGCCGCGGAGTCCGACGCCTATTTCGCGACCCGACCGCTCGGTGCACGCCGCTCCGCATGGGCATCGGCGCAGAGCGAGACGGTCGCCGGGCGCGAAGTGCTGGAGACGGCGATGCGCGAAATCGCGGCGCGCTTCGGTGAGGATCCCCCGCGCCCGCCGCACTGGGGCGGTTACCGGCTCGTGCCGCGGCGCCTCGAATTCTGGCAGGGACGCGAGAACCGCTTGCACGACCGGCTGCTCTACACCCGGGCCGGCGACCGCTGGACGATTGAACGCCTCGCTCCCTGATCCGGTGCTCGCCTTCCTGCGCGCCGAGGGACTCGCCGCAGAGGACGAAATCCCGTTCGCCGAATCCCTGGCGGGCGGCGTTTCCTCCGAGATCTGGCGCGTGCGGCTGCGCCGCGGTGCGCTGTGCGTCAAGCGCGCGCTTCCCCGCCTGCGGGTCGCGCAGCGCTGGGAGGCGCCGGTCGAGCGCAATCGCTACGAATGGCGCTGGCTCGAGACCGTCGCCGCGATCGCGCCGGGGTGCGCGCCCGCGGTGCTCGCGAGGGGCGAAGGCCTTTTCGCGATGGAGGATCTGGGCGGGCTCGCAGTCTGGAAAACAGAGTTGCGCGACGCTCGCGCCGATCCTGCCTTCGCCCGCGCCGTCGGCGCGCGTCTCGCCGCGATTCACAGCGCGACCGCGGACCGGCAGGACATCGAGCGCGAATTCGCGACCGACGCGAACTTCCACGCCCTGCGGCTGGAACCCTATCTCTTCGCGACCGCAGCGGTCCACCGACGGCTGGCAGAGCCGCTCCGTGCCCTCGCCCTCCGCACCGCGCGGACCCGGCGGGCGCTGGTGCACGGCGACGTGAGCCCGAAGAACATCCTCGTCGGCGCCGCAGGTCCGGTGTTTCTGGATGCCGAGTGCGCCTGGTACGGCGATCCAGCCTTCGATCTCGCCTTCTGCCTGAACCATCTCCTGCTGAAGTGCCTGTGGCAGCCGCCGCACCGGCCGAAGTACCTCGAGTGCTTCGACGCGCTCGCCGGGGCGTATCTCGCTGCCGTCGGCTGGGAGCCGGCCGCCGAACTCGAAGCGCGTGCGGCGTCGCTGCTGCCCGCGCTCGCGCTCGCGCGCGTGGACGGAAAGTCCCCGGTCGAATACCTCGAGCGAGAAGAACAGAAGGACTTCGTGCGGCGTACGGCGGGCGCGCTGCTCGAATCGGCCGCGCGCACGCTCGCCGAAGTGAAGCAGGCATGGCGAGAATCGTAGACGTGCGTGGCCGGCGCGTGTGGGATTCGCGCGGGCGGCCGACGGTGGAAGCGGAAGTGACGCTCGGAAACGGCAAGCAGGGGCGCGCGATCGCGCCGGCGGGAGCGTCCACCGGATCGGCGGAAGCGAAAAACATCGACGCGGCGGCGGCAGTGCGGGCGATCAACACCGAGATCCGCCAGGCGTTGATCGGTTCCGATCCGCGCAACCAGGCGACGATCGACCGGCGACTGGTCGCCCTCGACGGAACCGCCGAACGCAGCCGCCTCGGTGCGAACGCGCTGGTGGCGGTGTCGCTCGCCTGCGCGCACGCGGCGGCGGCAGCGGCGCGAAAACCTCTGTGGCGCCGGCTCGCCGGAGAACGCAAGATCGCGATGCCGGTGCCGCAAATCCAGATCTTCGGCGGCGGTGCACACGCCGGCCGCCGCACCGACATCCAGGACTACATGGTGATCTGCGTCGGCGCGGGCAGCTTCGCCGAGAGCCTGGACTGGGCCGCCGAGATCTACCGCGCCGCCGGGGCGCGCCTCGCCCGCAAGGGGGTGTTGGCCGGTGTTGCCGACGAGGGCGGTTGGTGGCCCGCATTCGGCAGCCACGAGGAGGCCCTGGTGGAGCTTACCTGTGCGATCTCGGACGCGGGGCTGCGCCCTGGCGAAGAGGTCGCGATCGCGCTCGATGTCGCCGCTACCCAGTTCTACCGCGACGGGCGCTATCACCTCGCGCTGGAGAAAAAAAGCCTCTCGGCCGAGCAGATCCACGACCTGCTGCTCGGCTGGATCGAACGCTACCCGATCGTCTCGATCGAGGATCCGTTCGCCGACACCGACGCCGAGGCGATGATCGCGTTCACCCGCAGCGCCGGCGCGCGCGTGCAGGTGGTGGGCGACGACTTCTTCGTGACGCGGGCCGCGCGCGTGCGCGAGGCGGCGGCGCGCGGCGCCTGCAACGCGGTGCTGCTCAAACCGAACCAGGTCGGCACCCTCACCGAAACCTTCGCGTGCCTGGAGGCGGCGCGTGCCGCAGGCTACGGCGCGATCGCGTCCGCCCGGTCGGGCGAAACCGAGGACGTCTCGATCGTGCACCTTGCGGTCGGCTGGGGCGTGGCGCAGCTCAAGGTGGGGAGCTTCGCGCGCTCGGAGCGCATGGCGAAGTGGAACGAGGCGCTCCGGATCGAAGAGGCGCTCGGCACGCAGGCGCTGCCGTTTCCGGCGCGCCGGCTCTTCGGGCGCTTCGCGAGCGCATGAAGATCGTGTTCCACTTCGACGGCGGCGCCGCGCTCGCCGAACAGCTGGCCGCCGAGGGGGTGACGCTCTGCCCGGAGAGCGACGAGGCGGCGTTGGCGCGTCTGCTGCCGGAAGTCGAGGTGCTCTGGCATGTGCTGAAGCCGGTGCGCGCGGAGCTGATCGCGCGTGCCCCGCGCCTGAAGCTGGTGCAGAAGATCGGCAGCGGGGTGAACACGATCGACGTGGACGCCTGCCGCGCGCGCGGCATCGCGGTGTGCAACCTGCCGGGAACGAACAGCCGCGCGGTCGCCGAAATGACGCTGCTCCTGATGCTCGCTTGCCTGCGGCGTCTGCGCGAACTCGACGCCGCGGTGCGCCGGCCCGGCGGCTGGCGGGAAGCGTGGAGCCTGCAAGAGCGTGCCGGCGAGCTCGGCGGAAGGACGGTCGGCCTCCTCGGCTACGGTGCGGTGGCGCGCCTCCTCGTGCCGATGCTGGAGGCGATCGGCGCGCGCGTGCGCTACTGGTCGCGTTCGGCCGCCTCCGCGAGCTTCGAGACGGTGCTCGCGCAGAGCGATATCGTCTCCCTTCACCTTCCGCTCGTCCCGGAGACCGAGCGCATCGTCGACCCGTTCCGGATGAAGCGCGGCGCGATCCTGGTGAACACCGCACGCGGCGCGCTGGTGGACGAGGCGCGGCTCGCCGCCGCGCTCGCCTCCGGCCATCTCTCTGCAGCCGGGCTGGATGTCTTCGCGACCGAACCGATTGCGCCCGATCACCCGCTGCTTGCGCTGCCGAACGTAGTCGCGACACCGCATCTCGCCTGGCTCACCCGGGAGACGCTCGAGCGAAGTGTCGCGGCCGCGCTCGAGAACACGAAGCGGCTCGCGGCCGGGTTGCCGCTGCTTCATCGCGTCGCCTGAGCCGAAGCATTCAGAGAGGTTGGAGACCGGCGCCGGTGAGCCGGTAGACGCGATCGCAGCCTGCAGCGGCGGCTTCCGAATGCGTCACCAGGAGCCCGGCGGCGCCGCGCGCCTTCACCTGCGAGCGCAGCAACGCGAGCACCGCGCGCGCGTTCTCCGGGTCGAGGTTTCCGGTCGGTTCGTCGGCGAGCACCAGCGCCGGATCGCCGGCGAGCGCGCGCGCGATCGCCACGCGCTGCATCTCCCCGCCCGAGAGTTCGCGCGGCATGCTGCGCTCGCGGCCCGCGAGCCCTACCGCGGCGACGAGCCGGGCGGCCTTTCGCTCGATCGCCGGCTGCGGCAGCCCGCGCAGCAGCAGCGGAAGCCCGACGTTCTGCACCACCGTCAGGTGCGGCAGCAGGTGGAACGCCTGAAACACGAAACCGATCTTCTCGCGCCGAAGCCGCGTGCGCGCGTCGTCGTCGAGCGTGGCGAGGTCGACGCCTTCGAACACCACGCTCCCCTCGTCGGCGCTCTCCAGTCCCGCGATCACGTTGAGCAGCGTGGACTTGCCGATTCCCGATTCGCCGACGATCGCGACGTACTGCCCGGCGCCGAGCGCGAGCGACACCGAACGCAGAACGGTGCGCGCGCCGAAGCGCTTGGTGATTCCCGAAACCCTCAGCACGCGCGCCCCGTGTGGTATTTTCCGGCGTGGATTCTAGAAGATGGCGATCACGCACCCGGAGCTCGAGACCGTGGCCGTGCTGCTCGCGCGCAG
>Ga0308420_1000480_pt1 | contig 19626 bp, 16 predicted proteins | sample HotsprSampleMS55_FD_203802 | JGI IMG/M metagenome (GOLD analysis project Ga0308420, IMG submission 203802) | Hot spring phototrophic mat microbial communities from Mushroom Spring, Yellowstone National Park, Wyoming, United States - 20090730_MS55 ... | reverse complement strand
CTCTTCTCCATCCTCCTCTGCCAAGGAAAGCACCTCAAGCACCTGACACCTCACCATCCCCTGTGCCCGTAGCCCAGAAAGTTCCCCTGTTCACCTAGAGAGAACCGTCCCACTCCCTATTTACACTGTTTCTCCGTCCGTGCTAAGGAAAGAGAGCGTGGTCGCATAGCTCAGTCGGCTAGAGCGCTTGCCTCACATGCAAGAGGTCCGGTGTTCGAATCACCGTGCGACCACTCGCCGGGCCCGCCCGCCGCGGGCTTTCGTCCTGCCATAGACAAACCACCCGCATGGCACCCCCGACTTCTGGGGAGAAAGATCACTCTCACAGTGCGAGGGGTTGAGGTAGCCTCACCGCCTGAGTGTTTTGCGCCCCTAGCGGGAGTATGCTAGAAGTGAGTTTCGAGCAGAGGGCACCCTACAGGCAGGACGTAAAAGAGGAGGCACACATGGCAGAGAAGAGTTTTGGGCGCGTGATCGAGGACCGCCGCCATCAACTGAACCTCACTCAGGAAATGGTGGCGAAGAAAGTCGGGGTGAAAGCCAATTACATCGGGTATCTAGAGCGCGGCATGCGCCATCCCAGTCAGAAGGTAGTCGAGAAACTCTCGCATGCACTGAAGCTCGATCCCCGGGAGTTATACCTCTTGGCGAACCCCCGCGTCCGGTCCCTTCTAGGCAAAGGTCGGACGCTGCAGACCGGAGGCACATCCCTCTGGCAGCAATTCCTCCGCGACCCAGCTTTGCAACAAAAGCAGGGTCTGACCAGCCGAGAACAAGAAGCTCTCGCGCAACTGGCGCAAGCGGATAAAGCCGACTCAATGAGCGGAGTGCTTAAAGTGATCAGGGCGCTACGGCGTGGCTTTTCGGGACAGTGAGTCCCCCAGCCTATCAGCACTCCGCGCGCCTACTCTTACTCCTTTGCCCTCGCTGGGATATAGGCGGTATATCTTTCACTGTTATCCGTCTCGGTTAGGGAACCACCATACACCAGGCAAATCCTTGGCAGATGACCCCTCTCCTCATGCACGGTCGAGAAAAACCGACAGCGTTTCCAAACTTGGCGGCTCTGCAGTCGGTGGAGTCGGCTGAACAGACGCAGACGGTTGCCCTTTTACCTGCTGCGCCTCGACTGTTCTCCCCTGAGTCCGAGCACTACACCCGGCCCAACCCGCCAGAATCACGCTCACGGCTAATACGGCATGGGATAACACCGCTTTCATGCTAGTCACCTTAGCGTCTTTGCTCGCAGCACTCAACCGTGCTCAGGCCACTGATGCGTATCGGGGATGACGAATTCCGCCCGCAGGGCTTGTCTTTCACCATTTGCATGCTAGCGTGCTGCTGATGCGCCGTTTGTTCACCAGCGGAATCGCCACTCTTTTCTTGTTTCTATCCCTCCCTCTCTCTGCTCTCGCCACAGGCATGATTGAAGCCGACATCGGTCGCAAGTTTTCCCTGGTTGCCCAGGCCCAGTTCCCGCTCGTGCGCGACTACACCGTGCAGCGGTATGTCCAACGCCTCGGGCAGCGTCTCGTCAGCCACCTCGACCAACCGGAGTTTTCCTACCAATTCTTTGTCGTGCAGGAACCTAGCCTGAACGCCTTTTCAGTGCCGGGCGGCTATATCTACCTCCATTCTGGTCTCTTGCTACGCGTCGACAGCGATGACGAACTCGCCAGCGTACTCGGGCACGAGATAGCTCATGTCCAAGGCCACCACGCCCTCCGTCAGCAGCAGGACACTAAACTCCTGTCGTACGCCAGCTTAGCAGCCATGGCCTTAGCCATCATCAATCCCGCCATGGCGGCTGGAGCCTCTTCAGCCGCAGCGGTGACGCAGTTACGGTATCAGCGTCAACTGGAAGAAGAGGCTGACTATCGTGGATTGCAGTATATGCGACAGGCCGGTTTTGATCCCAGGGGCATGCCCCGCTTTCTCAAAAAAATGTGGGATGAAGATCGCCTGCACGCAGATGCCTCCCCCCCTTACTTCCGCTCCCACCCCCTCTCGCAGGAGCGGTTGAGCTACATCGAACGCGTTCTCGGAACGTTCCAATGGAATACAGCCACTCCCGGGGACAACTTTACCCTCGAGCAGGTGCAAGCCATCCTCCGGACGCTGCACGAACCCCGGGCGCGCGTCGTTGCTGCCTACCAGCAGCGCACACGGGAGCAGCCGGAGAACCCTCAGGCGCTCGCCCTCTTGGGGATCGTGCTCCTCCACACTCACCAATGGGAGCAGGCACGTCGGGTACTCGAAGAGGCAGGGGCGAAGGGTGTACGCCTCGAGCGCGATCTCGGCCTCGCTTACCTCCGGCTTGGCGACCGCGAGCGCGCCCGTCAGGCATTCGCCCGGCAAATCGAGATCGACCCCGGCGATGCCGAGGCGCACAGTCAGCTGTGCCACCTGTATCTGCAAGAGGGCGAAGCGGAACGGGCCGCACAGGCCTGTCGCACCGCGCTCGCCGCGGACCCACGCCTTGACGCGGTATACGTGACCCTCGCCCGACTCGCTGAGCAAAAAGGCCAGACCGGGGAAGCTCGCCTGCTCCTCGCTCAGGCAATGGTGCTGCAGGGCCGACTAGAAGCGGCTCTCAGGCAGTATCAACAAGCGGCGGAGGCACTCGGCCCTCACCACCCCCAGGCCGAGGAGACGAGGAAGAACATTGAGGAACTCCAAGAAGTGATCAGTACCTTGCCGCGACAGCGGGGACGATAAGCAGAGGACACAAAGAGGAGCCTGGCAGTAGGGCGGTTCAAGTGACCCTGGCTATGATAGTGGCAGCCCTAGCATTTTCCGCCCCGCCGGACTGATCATGTCTGGCGTCCAGGGCGGATCCCACACCACCTCGACATTTACCTCGCGTACCCCAGGCAAGGCGCGCACCCGCTCGGCAGCTTCACTGGCAATATACCCCCCCATGCCACACCCTCTCGTGGTCAGACTCATCTTGACATCCACCCGCCCCTCTACCACCTGGACGTCGTATACCAAGCCGAGATCGACAATATTGACTGGGATTTCTGGGTCATAACATTGCCGCAACGCCTCGTAGACCTGCTCGTGGCTCAGGGCATACGCTCCCGCCGAACGCCCAGACTCTTCACGCTGGGGGTGGTCCACCGAAGCTCTATCCTCTTGCGCCACCGCAGGAGCTGGGGCAGGCGGTACTGGAGCTTTGGTCCACCAGGTCTTTAGACGTTGGAAAAGTGACGGCATCTGTTCTCAATCTCCCTCTTCGTCCCACAGTTTCGTGCTGATGTACCGTTCTCCCGTATCCGGAAATAAGGTCACGATGTGACCACGGCGGAGCTGACGGGCGATTTGCCGAACTCCACACAAATACGCACCGGATGATTGCCCGAGGAAAAACCCCATACGGGCGGCACGGATACACATGGTATAGGCCTCCTCGGTGCTCACCGGGAGCCACTCATCTACCACGTCTGCATCGAAAATCTCTGGGGTGATATACTCCGCACCCAGGGGTTTCAACCCCTCAATGCCAGGGAACTCCTCAGGGATGATACAAGCGATACGAATTCTCACATTGTAGGCTTTCAGACGGCGCCCGACACCTGTGATCGTCCCGCCCGTTCCAACACCAGCGACAAACCAGTCCACACGCCCGCCGGTCTGGGCCAAGATCTCCTCCCCGGTCGTGTCATAGTGTGCCCGCCAATTCGCCTCGTTGCTGTATTGGTCACAAAAGAAATAGCGCTCTGGGGCAGCGGCATAGCGACGCCGCACCTCGCGTAAGGCCGCGTCGTACCCAGCAACAGGATCGGTCAAGATCAGCATTGCCCCATGAGCACGGATCCGCTTCTTCCGCTCAGCACTAGCATTGCCGGGAACGACAAGCTCAACACGACGGCCGAGAATCGCTCCAATCATCGCGTAAGCAATCCCGGCATTGCCAGAAGAGGAGTCTAGAATGATCTGTTGCGGACCAAGCGTACCGTTTACAATCGCCTCTGCCAGCATCCGCAAGACCGGCCGATCTTTGACCGAGCCACCGGGATTGAAAAACTCACACTTGGCGAGCACATCGATGTCTGGAAATTCCCGCTGGAAGAGCGAGACAGGCACCAGAGGCGTATTGCCGATAAGACCTAACAACGGATGGCGGTGGATCAGTTCCTGCACCGGCTGAGGATGCGACATGACCACTCCACAAACAGCTGAGCCTTAGCAGCCAGCTTCGTTCGTCTCTTCACTCCCAGGGTGTGCTGAGACAACGGGGTTTTTTGCCTCCCGCTGTGCGCGGTCGAAGAGTGCGTCAATACTGGCGAGTACCTGCGCACGGATCTGCTCGCGGCTCCCCCTGAGTACCCGCAACGGCACAGGACTGGTTGTTCCGTCCCGCAGTCTCGCCTCCCCCTGGCTCACACGTGCTACCTGTGCCGACGGATAAAGACGAACCCCATACACCAGCGAGAATCTCTTCTCTTTGCCCTTCCCACCAGGAATCGCTCTCAGCTTTGCCATGCGCAGGCTCCTTTTCCTGTCCGGGAAATTAGACACTTAATGTCTACATTGTCAATCACGGTCTGCCGAGGAACGCAGCAGGACTTCTCGCAGGCTACGGGAAAAGACTGGCGTCGTCACGCCAGAGGACAGGCACGAGGATTGTCTCCCTCAGTGCTGTACCTCGGTACCTGGTCTTTAGCGGTAGATTTCCGCGCCACCACGCCTGAACTCTTCCGCTTTCTCTCGGAGTCCGGCCGCAAGCGCGGTCTGTTCATCCAACTGCCTCCGCACGGCGTAGTCCCGCACGTCTTGAGTGATTTTCATGGAACAGAAGTGCGGACCACACATAGAGCAGAAATGGGCCAGTTTCGCCCCTTCTGCTGGTAGAGTTTCATCGTGAAATTCCCGGGCCGTGTCCGGATCGAGCGACAGGTTAAACTGATCTTGCCAACGAAACTCAAAGCGCGCCTGGGATAATGCGTTGTCCCGTGCCTGTGCCCCTGGGTGTCCTTTCGCCAAATCTGCGGCATGAGCGGCAATCTTGTACGCAATGACGCCAGCCTTCACATCCTCCTTGTTAGGCAAGCCAAGATGTTCTTTTGGCGTGACATAGCACAGCATGGCACAACCGTACCAACCAATCATCGCAGCCCCAATAGCAGAGGTGATGTGATCATACCCAGGAGCAATATCAGTAGTCAGTGGCCCAAGGGTATAAAACGGCGCCTCGTGGCATTCCTTCAGTTGCTTTTCCATATTTACTTGGATTAAGTGCATCGGCACGTGCCCTGGCCCTTCGATCATGGTTTGCACGTCATGTTTCCACGCGATCTTCGTCAGCTCGCCCAGAGTTTCGAGTTCCGCGAACTGGGCCTCGTCGTTCGCATCGGCAATGCACCCCGGCCGTAGCCCGTCGCCTAAACTGAAGGAGACATCATACGCCTTCATGATTTCGCAAATCTCTTCGAAGTGCGTGTAGAGGAAGTTTTCCTGATGATGGGCGAGACACCACTTAGCCATGATCGATCCGCCCCGCGAGACAATGCCGGTCAGCCGCTTGGCGGTCAGGGGAATATAGCGCAGCAAGACCCCGGCGTGAATGGTGAAATAATCTACTCCTTGTTCCGCCTGTTCGATCAGCGTGTCACGAAAGATCTCCCAGGTTAGCTCTTCGGCTTTGCCCCCCACTTTTTCTAGCGCCTGGTAAATAGGGACGGTACCGACCGGTACTGGAGAGTTACGGAGAATCCATTCACGGGTTTCATGAATATTTTTCCCGGTGGACAGGTCCATCACCGTATCCGCACCCCAGCGAATCGCCCAGATCATCTTCTCAACCTCTTCCTCGATGGAGGAGGCAACCGCCGAGTTGCCGATATTGGCATTGATCTTCACCAGAAAGTTCCGCCCGATGATCATCGGTTCCAATTCCGGGTGATTCACATTGGCGGGAATAATGGCGCGCCCGCGTGCCACCTCGTCCCGCACGAACTCCGGGGTAATGACCGGGGGGATACATGCTCCCCACGCCTGCCCCGGGTGCTGTTGCGCGACAGGTGACCGGTGGTTACCCCTGTCCCTCTGCACCTGCTGCAATAGCTCGCACATTTGGTTCTCGCGGATGGCAACATATTCCATCTCGGGGGTGATGATCCCCCGCCGTGCATAATGCATCTGTGTGACGTTCCGCCCGGCCGCAGCGCGCCGTGGCCGGCGCAGGTGCGGAAAGCGGATGGCGGCTAATTTTTCGTCCGCGGCACGTATCTGGCCGTACTGTGAAGATACTTGTGGGAGCTCCACCGTATCCCCACGGCTGCAGATCCACGCCAATCTGACCGGGAAGAGGCCCTGACGGATATCGATCGTGACGTGCGGGTCGGTATACGGACCAGAGGTGTCGTAAACGATCACGCTCGGGGCTTCCTGCTCATGACCATCCCGCGTACGGACTGGGGTAAGCTGAATAGCACGAAAGGGCACTCGCACTCCCGGTTGCCGTCCCTCGACATAGATTTTGCGCGAAGCCGGGAAAGGGGCAGTGATAAACTGTCCTGGGCTTTTTCTTTCGACTCTCTGTCCGTCATGTTGTGCCATACAAGTTGTGCTCCTTTCTTACGGTGAAGAACATGAACAATATTCGCGACAAAATTCCCGGGATCGCTCTCTTGGGCCATCTCCCCGGAAGACCAAGCCTCCTGAGAAGAGGCGAACAGCCTGCCCCCTAGGAACCCCACACGTTCGCCGCAGGATTATGAAAAGATGAGCAGATAAGAGAGAAGTATGTCGTGACACCGTGTTCCCTTCGCTGGCATTACCCAGATCAGGTTCCAGGGGTCGATAGTCCGCTTATAGGACCATCCTCTCAGCCGGAATCTCAGCTCCCCCAACGGCCTGGTGGCCAGTTCGCTCACATATTACGCCCTGTGTTCTCGCCTGTCAACGCGCCACCGCCAAACAGGCAGTAACGCCGACGCAGCCTGCAACCAGCCCTTCGCACGGATTCACTGACATAGAGTCGCTATGGCAACGAGGCACGTCGTGCCACCGCCCCCTAGTGTCTCTCGCTACTCTGGGTCGTGTTTGAGCTCGCTCTCCTGGCGGAGGTAGGCAATTGTGCGGTTCACATGGGTACGCTCGTTTTCCAGGAAGCGGGACACCGCTGCGGCTAGGCGCGGTTCGGTAAAATAATGCATACTGATAGTCGGCTGCGGATCAAAACCACGCAAGCGCTTAAAGTCTCCCCCTGCTCCGGGCTCAAAACGGACAAAGCGGTGTTTAATACAGTAGTCGATCGCCGCATAATAACAGACATTAAAGTGGAGATGGCGCAATTCTTTAAACGCTCCCCAATATCGGCCGTAGAAGATCCCGCTTTTTTGCACGTTGAAGGTGCCCGCGATGAGCTCCCCCCGTTGTCGGGCGACCACAAAGCAGAGATTACGCTTATACCGTTGCGCCAGCAGATCGAAAAAGCGAGGCTGAAGATATTGCCGCCCCCAGTACAGCTTATCGATATGTGTTTTATACAGGGCGAACATGCGGGGAAAGAGAGCGGCGGGAATGTCCTCGCCGCTGAGGGTCTCGATTATAACTCCCTGTTCTGCCATCTCTCGCATCTCGCGCTTAATTTGGTTCCTGCGCTTGGTACGGAAATGGGCTAGATAGTCCTCGAACGCCTGATAACCATAATTAACCCATTGGTACTGTAAGCCGACCCGGCGCAGATAGCCGATCTCCGAGAGGGCGTCAGCTTCGTCGGGTAAACAGAAATTGATATGCACGGAAGAGAGCTCGTTTTGCTGACAAATCTCTTGCAGCATCTTTCCCAGCAGGCAGACGAGGGTGCGGCGGTCGTACCGCGGCGCGGTCAGCAACCGTACTCCAGTTGCCGGGGTGAAGGGGGACGCAACAAGGAGTTTCGGATAGTAATCAATGCCAGCGCGGTGCGCCGCGTCTGCCCAAGCATGATCAAAGACAAATTCCCCCAGGCTGTGGCCCTTGAGATATAACGGGCAGGCGGCAATGAGCCGGCCTTCGTCATACACCGTAAGATGCTGCGGCTGCCAACCAGTCTTGGCCGTGACACTGAGGGATTCCTCTAGACAGGCGAGCCAGTCCCATTCTAGAAAGGGCGAGCCGTCACCGACTAAGGCGTCCCATTCCTGACGATCGATCTCATGCATGCCCTGAGCGATTTTGACTTGCACCATGGCAGAGGGCATTATTGGCAGGCATGCGTAGCGATGCAAGAGTAGAGCAGTAGGCCATACTCGTTATGCACGAAGGAAGTGTTATTGCCTATCGTGAGCGCGGACGCCTCGCCCTGGGGATGGTGCAAAAACTCTCCTCCTCTCCAGGAAAAGCTCAAGTGGAGATCCTCAGCGAGGATGGTAAAAAACAGATGCTCACGGCGGATCGGATTATGTGTGACTGTGGAAGCACGCTCCCCACAACACTCTCCTCTACAGAAGTGAAAAAACGCCTCCAAGAGCTGCACGACCATATCAGCGCACATGCGCAGACGATCAATCTCGAGGAGCTGTGGGAGCTACTGAAGGAAGAAGCAGGAGAGGAGTTCTCTTGGGAAGACTTGGCTGGGTTTATCCTCTCGTCTGCCGACGATCCGGTGGCCAAGGTCAGCGTGCTCGAGGCGCTGTGGACGCACCCCGTCTATTTCAAGGAAAAAAGAGCTGGGTTCTTCACACCACGGGATCAACAGAGTGTCGCCGACAGCCGACACCAACAGCGCATGGAGGAAAAACGGATCCAGACCCACAACGAATTTCTCGCTTGGGTCCAGGCTCGCCTTGCCGGAACCGCCCCCACTGCCCCACCTCCCGGGGGAGGGGAACGGTATCTGCAGCTCCTCAAAGAATTTGCCCTGTACGGAGACACTTACGAAAAAAAACCACAAGCCCTGAGCTTGCTGGACGCGATCGGGTTCCGTGGCAAAGGGCACCCATGGGATGTCACCTTCCAGTTGCTGGTCGCGCTCGGGATTTGGCGCGAGGATGAAGAGCTGTGCCTCTTACGCTACCACATCCCTACACGCTTCCCACAGGAGGTGCTTGAAGCCGCGAACCACTTCCCCCCTTTTACCGCTCCCGCAGGGTATACCGATCTCACCTTCCTGTCTCCTTTTACGATTGATGACCCCGATACGACAGAGGTCGATGACGCGCTGAGTCTGCACGAAGAAAACGGCGTGACCCTGGTCGGCATTCATATCGCCGACGCTGCCTTCTTCGTCCCCCCAGGCAGTCTCATCGATAAGGCTGCTCTGACCCGCGGTACCACGGTGTACCTACCGCGCGGGAAACTGCCCATGCTCCCCCCGGTCCTGGGCGAAGACAAAGCGAGCTTGGTCGAGGGCGAGGTACGGCCCACGCTAAGTTTTTTCGCTAGCGTGGATCCTGCGGGTCATCTTCAGGCAGAACGGATTTGCCAGGGGGTCATCCGGGTAGTCAAGCGTCTCTCGTACGCTGAAGCCGACGCGCTGCTCCGCAGCACAGACCCCTCACCCATCGCGGCTACCCTGCAACGCCTCTCTCAACTGGCGCAGGCGAGAAAAGCCCTGCGTGCGTCTCAGGGAGCAGTCATCATCGAAGGGGACGAAGTCAAAGTGCGCGTCCATCAGGGGGTGGTTACTGTCACGCTTCTCACCAACGACTCACCTGCCCGCACGCTGGTGAGCGAGTGCATGATCTTGGCAAACGAAATGGCGGCGCGTTACTGTCGCGCACACCGTCTGCCCGCTCTCTACATTGCGCAACCCCCGCCGGACGAACCGGTCCCTGCAGCCGAGACCTTTCCCTCCCCGCGCGTTTATGTGCACGCGGCGCGGCGCCTGCTGAAGCCGTCGCAGATTGGTGTCACCCCAGCGTCGCACGCAGCGTTAGGACTAGACGTGTACACTCAGGTCACCTCTCCATTGCGACGCTACCACGACCTGCAAATGCAGCATCAGATCAAGCACCATCTGCTCCATGGCACCATACTGTTCGACGAGGAACAACTGCAGGTCATCGCCGCCAGCGCCCAGGAGTCCAGTCTCACAGCGAAACGCTGTGAGCGCGAAAGCACCCGTTACTGGCTCTTGCGGTTCCTCGAGGAGCAAAAGGGACGAACAGTGAGCGGCCAGGTAGTCCGCGAACACCATGGTCGCTCTTTCGTCGAATTAGACGACACACTGTTAGTAGTTCCGCTGAATGTCTCCCCGCCGCTGCCGCTCGGCATGCCTGTCCGCGTGGTCATCGGTCACGTCGACGCCCGGCGAGATATTGTGAGCGTCCGCTTAGCCTAGCTCACCACATCACCACGCCCCCGTCAAAATTAATTGACTGCCCAGTCACGTAGGCAGCATCGGGGGTGCACAGGTACGCAATGAACTTCCCCACCTCCTCGTCACTCGCGGCGCGCTTGAGGGGAACGGTCTGCTGGATGACTGCCTGCCAGGTGTCGTCGCGTCCCAGGTCATCCATACGCGACGTATCGATGATCCCCGGGCAGACAGCATTCACACGGATATTATGCGGTGCCAGCTCAATCGCCAGAGCTTGGGTGAAGCCTTGAATCCCGGCGTTCGCCGTACAGTACGCCGCCATGTTAGCAAACCCACGTTTCCCGGCGATGGAGGAGACATTGACAATACTCCCACCCTGTCTGTGGTCGATCATGATGGGGAGCACAGCCTGACACATCAAGAAACTACCGGTGAGTTTGACTTCGAGTACTTTCCGCCACACCTCTTCGGACAACTCCGTCACCGGCACGCGGTCCGGCCCACGTGCAAAAGCGGCATTATTGACGAGGATATCGATGCGGCCAAATTCCTGTAGTGCTGCTGCCACCGTGCGCCTCACGTCGGTCTTCTCCGCTACATTGGCGACGATCGGCAGGCAGCGGCGACCTACCTGACGCACCTGCATGGCGGTACTCTCGATATCACGCCACCCGGCCGCCTGCTCGTCAGGAGGGAACCTAGCCGGGTCGCGTCCCGTTCCAGTGACGACGACATCCGCACCCAGCTCGGCCAATGCCAGGGCCGTCGCCCGACCGATGCCTCTAAGCCGACCTGCGCCGGTCACAATCGCGACTTTGCCGTCAAGAACTCCCATCGTTCCACCTTCCTGGTCGCCCTGTCTGCTCACCCTCTCCGGCTAGGAGAGGAGCCTGCTACCCCTAGCGCATCTGCCTCGTTACTGTCCTAACTCTTCGGCAAAAAGTTTTTTTACCCGGGCCCACGCATCCTCTGCCGCCGCCTTGTTATATGTCGCCCGCTGGTCGCAGAAGAACCCGTGGTCGGCTCCCGGATACACCACGACCTCATGCCGGATCCGGTGCTTCTGCAGTTCTGTGCGGATCATCTCGACTTCCGACAGTGGGATCGACGCATCCTTCTCGCCGAAGAGACACAAGATCTTGCCACTGATCTTGCTCGTCCGTCCGATTGTAGAAGGCGCCCCCCCGAACCCTTGCGGTTTGGCGATACCACCGCCGTAGAAGCTCGCCGCTGCTTTAATATCCGTTTCACAAGCAGCCAAATAGGTCATGTGGCCACCGACGCAAAAGCCCACGGCGCCGAGCTTGTCGCCCTTCACGAAATTCTGCCGCTTGAGGAACGAGAGCGCAGCGCGGGCGTCGGCGATCATTTCATCGGCCTTGAGTTGCTGGTAGAGCTTGATCCCTTCGGCCATACCTTTCTCATCATACCCGTACTCCACTCCCGGCCCGGTCCGGTGGAAGAAGTCTGGCGCCAACGCGACATACCCCTCCCGTGCGACACGCTCGGTCACATCGCGGATATGCGCATTGATGCCAAAGATTTCCATGAACACCACCACCGCAGGGCGCGGGGCCGCGTCCTGCGGCCGCGCTAGATAACCGCCCATAGTTTGGCCGTCGACATTAATATGAACGCGCTCGGTTGTGATCTCCATGTGTCGTCCTCCTTCCTACAAGCAAGACCTATCACGGCAGGCAGTTGATCTCCCGCTGCCTGCCATGGCGTCTCTGTTCTCACATAGCCCCTTGTCCTCTGTCAAGACAGTGCGCAAGGCGCTATAGCCCTCCAGCTCAGGGGGAGCAGTGAGTGCGCCTTTGGCGCGAGACGGCGGCTTGTTGCCTAAGCTCACGATTTTCCTGCAACCGTCCCTCGGTCTCCGTTTCTTTCATCCCGCCGCGTTCTAGTTTTTCCCGGCTCCCTCGTCTATGGTTCGTTTTGGTAGAAAGGCAGTCTATGCGGAGGCAAGGCGTATGGCAGAGACATCCCTAGCGATCATGGTGCTGGAACGAGCTGAGCGGTACGGCACCAAGCGCGTGCTGTTAAGCAAACGGGCAGGACGGTGGGAGGAGATGTCGTGGCAGACGTTTGGGGAACGCATTAGGCATGCGGCCCACGGGCTTGCCACGCTTGGGTTTCGTGGCGGTGATCGCCTCGCTATCCTCGCTGAGAACCGGCCCGAGTGGCCCATTATAGACCTGGCGTGTCTCTTTCTCGGGGGAGTTGACGTACCCCTTTATCTCACCAGCCCACCGGCCGACATCGCTTATATTCTGAAGGACTCGGGTGCCGCGTTCATCGCCGTATCCGGTCGCGAACAGCTGGCCAAGGTGCTGCAGATCGCCGGGGATCTTCCGACCTTATCCTATCTACTCCTGCTCGATGACGGAGCAAAGGAAGACACTCGCTTTGGCCAGCTCTCTGCTCTCGGGCTTAACGATTTGCTCGCTCTAGGGGAACGCCACGGCGGCCCTTCACAGCCTGTTGCTGACCCTGGTCTCGCAACCATTATCTATACCTCAGGCACCACCGGCACGCCGAAGGGTGTCATGCTGACCCACGCCAATATGCTGGCGAATACGCAAGACGCAACCGCCATTTTGCCGCTGACGGAGAATGATCTCAGCATCTCCTTTCTCCCTTTATCGCACGGCTTCGAGCGGACCGCCGGACTGTACACCCTGCTCCGCGCCGGAGCCAGTATCGCGTATGGTGGCGGGACGGTGACCCTGACGAAAGATTTGCTCGAAGTGAGGCCGACCGTGTTTTGCTGCGTCCCGCGTGTACTCGAGCTTGTGTACCGTCGCGTCCGGAGTGAGCGAGACAACGCGCACTTCCCCAAACGGCAGATTTTGGCTTGGGCCCTGATGGTAGGGAGAGCCCTAGGGGAGTACCGCGCGGCCCAACAACCGTCTCTCCCCTTTTCCCTGATGTGCCAGTACCGCCTTGCTGACCGTATTCTTTTCCGCAAACTTCGTGCGCTGCTCGGTGGCCGGGTGCGTTTTCTCGTCTCAGGCGGGGCACCGCTCGACGCGGAAGTTGCCCAGTTCTTCCACGGCGCTGGGATCCCTGTGTATGAAGGATACGGGTTAACAGAAGCTGGTCCAGTCGTCTCCTGTAACTTCCCCGGCCGTACTCGGTTGGGCACCGTCGGTCCTCCCCTCCCACAAGTCCAGGTGCGGATCGCTGAGGATGGGGAGATTTACGTACGCGGTCCCAACGTCATGCTGGGGTATTATCATCGACCGGAGGAGACTGCTCAAGCAATCGATCCGGACGGCTGGTTGCATACGGGCGATGTAGGAGAAATTGATGCCGCAGGGTTCATTCGTATCACCGATCGGAAAAAAGACCTAATCATTACGTCCGAGGGCGAGAATGTCGCGCCACAATACATTGAAGGGCTACTGAAACAAGACCCGTTGATCGAAGAAGCGTGCCTCATTGGGGACAAACGGCCATATCTGACAGTCTTGCTTGTACCCAACCGGGCTTTGTTGGAGAGTCTGGCACGCAAGCACGGTCTGCAGGAAGAGTGGCCGACCCTGTTGGACCGCGCTGAGCTCCGCACCCTCTTTCGTCGCCGCCTTGACGAAGTCAACAGGCACCTACCGCTTTCTGCACGGGTACGCAACTTCGCGCTCCTCGCCGAACCGTTCTCGCAAGAGCGCGGGGAACTCACCCCAACCTTGAAAGTCAAACGACGCATCGTACTCGAGACACGTCGTGCGCTCATCGACGCTCTGTACCCGCCAGGCAGCGTGCGACAAGAACAACAGGAGGCCGCGGGACCACGTCCATGAACTGTGCCTGGTGGACAAGACGCGACGTTTTTTGCACGTTTACCAAGAGAGAACTTCATGACCCTAGAAACACGGCGGATAGAGGCCCCCTCTTTGGCCGGCCGGGTAGAAACGGTCGATAACCTGGACCTGTTACTTGAGGTCTTGCCCCTTGCGGTGCGCGACGCGTTGCTGCATGAACCAGGGTTGCAGGAATTACTCGAGGTGATCCTGGACCTTGGGCGCCCGCCCGAAGCACGCTACGTCGCCAAGACCGTCTATCTCCTAGAGAGCCTGGTGAGCCGGGAAGAACTTCAGTTCGTCGTTGCCCGCGTCGGCACCTTCACCCATGACAACCGTGCCGGCATCCCGCGCACCTTACACCGCATCTCCGCGATTCGTAATCGAACCGGGGAGATTATCGGTCTAACCTGCCGCGTGGGGCGGGCGGTATTTGGCACGGTAGACATCGTCAAGGACAAGATCGCCGAAGAGCAAAAGAGCATTTTGCTCCTCGGGCCACCAGGGGTCGGCAAGACGACGCTGCTCCGTGAAGCGGCCCGCGTCCTCGCCGATGAGCGGGGGAAGCGGGTGATCGTCGTCGACACCTCCAATGAAATTGCTGGTGACGGAGATATCCCACACCCGGCCATCGGGCGTGCCCGGCGCATGCAGGTGCCTTCTCCGGATCTGCAGCATAAGGTGATGATCGAAGCGGTAGAAAATCACATGCCAGAAGTAATCGTCGTTGACGAAATCGGTACCGAAGCCGAAGCGCTGGCCGCCCGTACTATTGCTGAACGTGGCGTTCGCCTCATTGCGACTGCACACGGGGGGGCACTCGAGAACCTCATTCAAAACCCCACCCTCGCCGATCTCATCGGCGGTATCCAATCAGTCACCTTGAGCGACGAAGAAGCACGACGCCGAGGGACGCAGAAGACCGTGCTGGAGCGCAAGGCACTGCCGACGTTCGATATTCTCATCGAGATTCATAACCGCGACCGCTTTGCCATCCACGCGGACGTCGCCGCGGCGGTGGACGGGTTTTTGCGCGGCCGGCCGCCGGCGGTGGAAATCCGCCTGCGTCGTGACGATGGGCATGTCGAGGTTAGCCACCTGACCGTTCCATCACCCCCTCCCGCTTCCGAGAGTGCACGGACCGAGCGTCGCAGGGCCTTGCGCATCTATCCCTACGGTATCAACCGTCACCGCCTTGACCAGGCGATTCACGAACTCGAGGCGCCCGCCCGGATTGTGTCACACCCGGATCAGGCCGATGTCATCCTGACGGTTAGAGGGCAGGTGAAGCGCCAGCCCAAGGAGTTACGTCTGCTCGTCGAGCAGGGCACTCCACTCTACACCCTACGCAGTGACACGATGGCACAAATGGTGAAGTTCTTGCGCGCACAATTGGCGGATGTCTTCTCTGAAGACCAGGTGGCCCTTGCAGAGGCCGAAGCGGCCATCAACCAAGTGCTCGATCAGCAGCGGCCGGTGGAACTGTCGCCGCAGAAGCCCCGGCTGCGCCGGCTGCAGCACGAACTAGTGAAACGTTACGGCTTAAAGTCCAAAAGCGAAGGTGAAGACCCCTTCCGACGGTTGGTGATTTATCCGACGTAGTGTCGTTCTTTTCCCTATACAGCCCGTGCTCTGGTCGTCCTCCCCACTGGCAGCGGTCACGGTCAGCGATCCCATCGCTGGGACCAAGGTCGGCAGATACATCACCTTGAACTGATGTCCGGCGCAGAGGAGCGCCTCTAGGTGAGGGGTCTGCCTGGCCCCACCAACAGCTCGGCTCAAAACTTGCTCAACCCATAAGACAACCGCTTCACTGTCAGGGGTAAAAAGTTGGATGAACGCAACTAAATAGCGCCGTGCCTCCCCGCCTCCTAGTTTCCCTTGCGCATCGACCGGTAGCCACAACACAACAGTAGCGAGGTTCCCCGGCTCACCGGCGGCCTGGACCATCCCGACATTCCCTACCAAGCGCGCCTCCTGTGTGCCTTGAGGACTACCTGGGCGCGGGGCAAAAGACACGGGACCGGCCACTTTTCCCAGAGCTTGCTGGAGAGTTGCGAGCGAAATGTCCAGCCGCGTGGGGAAATACAAGTCCGCAGCGCCGGCGGCTGTCCATGCGACAGTCGCCGTGCAGAGCTGCCCCAGGAAAAGGACGCACGCGGCCTGCCACGCTACTCGCAATGCCCTCCCCTGCCCTCCAGGGGGAAGGAAGGTCGGCTTCCTACACACCGATCACCATCGCCACCGAGGTCGTTCCTGAACCACCGATATTCAAGGTCGCGATTTTTTTCGCTCCCTCAATCTGATACTCGCCAGCCTGACCGGTAACCTGTTTGTAGGCATCAAGCACCTGGCGGGCACCTGTCGCTCCTACGGGGTGGCCGCAGCCGATGAGGCCCCCGCTCGCATTGATCGGCAGTTTCCCACCAAACTCGATGATCCCCTCCTCAATCGCTCTCCATGATTCGCCAGGCGGGGTGAGGCCAAAGTGATCAATAGCCATATATTCCGAGGTCGTGAAACAATCGTGGGTCTCAATCCCAGCAACCCCCCACACATCTGGGAGACCTGCCCGCGTCAGGGCATCGACGATCGCCTGGCGGGTGTGTGGCAAGACATAGGGGGTGCATTGACTCTCGGCCATCTTAGCCTCAAACCGCATGGGCGCCGTGCGATGGCCCCAGCCGAGGATACGCGGAAGTTGCATGAGCTGTAACCCCCGCCGGGCCGCATAGGTCCGGGCAAAGGTTGCTGAAGCAAGAAATAGCGAGACTGCCCCGTCCGTAACCTGTGAGCAGTCCCGCACCTTCAGGCGACCGGCGACGGGATTGGCGTACTTTCCAGAGGTCAAATTCTGCGTCTCGTTCGTGAACCACCCCCGTGTTTGAGCGCGCGGATTCCGGCGAGCGTTGGAAAAGTTAATCTCGGCAATACGGGTCAGGTACTCTTCCTTCAACCCGAAGCGTTTCTCGTATTCATCGCCCAAGCGGCCGAACAAGGCGGGGAAAGGAAACTCGATACCTTTCGCTTCTTTCTCGTACCACGCGGCGGTGCCGAGAAAATCCCCGCCCGTGGCCGGGTCCACAGTTTTCATTTGCTCGACACCTACCACTAAAGCGAGGTGGTACCGGCCGGCTTCGATCTCGGCTGCTGCCATGAGGACCGCAATACTCCCAGAGGCGCAGGCCGCCTCATGGCGTGCGGTAGGAATACCCGAGAAGGCCGGATGAATCTCGGGGAGGAATCCACCTAACTGCCCCTGTTTACAATACAGTTCTGCGGCGAAATTGCCGATATGCGCAACCTCAACCGCTCGCGGGTCAAGATCGGTGGCTGCTAACCCCTCTGTGACTGCCTCGTGGATCATCGCCACCACGTCCTTCCCTTCCTTCAGCCAGTTGCGGGCAAAGTCAGTTTGATATCCGCCTAAGATATACACCGGTGTCGTCATGGTGCTCCTCCCCCTGCGCAGAGTTCGCCGCAGGCGATACGCCTGGATAGATTTCCTTTTGTCCTATCTGTTCCCCGACGGGAGGTCAATGAAGGCGCGGCAGTATGCTGCGCAATCAGCAAGGATGAGGGGAAGAGAGGTTACTTGCCTTTCCGTATCATATTGGCCAAGGTAAAGAAGTCTGGCGGTAGCGGATGGTTGTATCGTGCATCATTGACTAAGGCGATGGTCGCACGCTCCGCACGAACATCGATCCATGAACGGCCGATCAGGATTGGCACCCGCACCTCTCCCGCACCCGGATAATACGCCGGATGGGCATAGCAGTAGAAGCCGGTGCGCCAGTGTTTGCCCGCGCGGTCGTAGATCAGAATATACAGGGGGACAAAGGTTTGTTGGTCGAAGACAAAGAGCTTGCGGCCATAGGGGTGTCCCTCTCGCCGCGGGACAGCTTCGACGATGTAGACAGTCCGTAATTCCCAGGGGTCGAGTGGGTAGCCCGCGCGGCGCCCGCCTAGCAACGGCTCTGTCCCTTGGACAAAACCCGGCACGAGTGCTACTGTCACATCGCGCAAGTGCCATTGATAGGTATGAATATACGTACCTATCAGGTCCTCGTACAACAGCGGAAAGCGCCACGCAGAAGACTCGGGATTGTAGACTAGCATGAGCAGGCGATTAAGAGACAGGTAGCCGCTGATATACCACTGTCCTACCGGGCGCGTGTCCTGATCGTACCAATAGAGCAGGTGCACCAGGCCAAGCCGGGGGTGTACTGTAATGGCCGGCGTTGGGTGGAGAACCTGCATGAACTCTTTATACAGAATGCCTTCGGCTTTCCACTCAGGGATATCCCGCTCTGGCCTTGCACGGTGCATGCCATACGCGCGGGCGTAAAAGAAAGAGAAGCCGTATTGGTATTCACCCTCGTTATTCCGCACTTGGAGCGACTCATACCACTGGGCGGCATCTCCACGATCGGCATAGCGAGCATTCCAGGCTGCCTTCAGCCCAGCAGCAGGATCTGCTGTCTCGAGCACAGGGAAAGGCAGTCCAGCCTGATAGCCGAGCAGACGACCATGATCGCTGAGGGTCACCTCTGCAGCATGTGCAAGGGTGGCATTGATGTACTCTGGGCTGACCGGAATGTCACTCGTCTCTTGCACCAAGATGGTGAACTCGCCGTCCCGCACCGCACTGAGAATCTCCGGGGCCAAGACCCCTGCAGCAACAGCCCAATTCCCGGAAGAGAGAGCAGTTCCAGGAGGCAAGGCTGGTAGGTGCGGTGGCCCCTGTCGGTACGGGAAAAAATTGTGCAGCACGCGGTCAGTAAAAGACGCTCCCTCAGGTCTTGACAGGTGAACAACAGCACTAGAAGCAGCCTGTGTAGGCAACGGCCCAGCTACGGGTGAAGAGGCAAGGTGCCGTCCCGTACACGCCCACGAGAGAAAACTCGAGATTGCGCACGCAGCCCACCAGAGTCGGGTCATCCACATGGTACCCTCCGCAGCCTGCCGGCTGTATCTGTTGCCTTTCTTCACGGCGACTTGACACATCCCGTCTTCCGGAGTCTAATGCCTCTATCCCCGCACAAGGAGAGTCCGGCCATGACACTATCTCCACAGGTCTGGATCTTTCCCGCTGCCTGCTGCTTCCTCCTCCTTCCTTACGCTGCTAACGGTCAGCAAACTATCCGCCCCCACTGGCAGTCGCAAACGCCGTCCCCTGCATACCTTCTCCAATCCGCTCCACAGCATAATTCTTCCCCACTGCAACCGGCGCACAGTGCACCACAACCGGTCTTAGCTCCTGCGCAGCCGCTGTCTGCAGGTCAGGCACAGCCGACACCTTTCCTGCAGCAGCCAGCGACGGCATCCTCTCAGGAGCCAACGCCACCGACCGTGCAGCAGGAAATCCCGTCGGTGTGGCCACCACCTCCAGCTCCTGCGAGGGTACCGGGGTACCTCGGTATCACCATCCGCGACTTCTATCGCCAGCGCTTTTGCATGCACGCCTTGACAATTCAGGGAGTAGAGATTGCAAGCGTGGCACCAGATAGTCCGGCTGCACGCGCTGGGTTGCGCCCGGCACGAGGACTGAGCGCGCGTGAGATCGCAGCG
>Ga0308420_1000479_pt1 | contig 19627 bp, 19 predicted proteins | sample HotsprSampleMS55_FD_203802 | JGI IMG/M metagenome (GOLD analysis project Ga0308420, IMG submission 203802) | Hot spring phototrophic mat microbial communities from Mushroom Spring, Yellowstone National Park, Wyoming, United States - 20090730_MS55 ... | reverse complement strand
ACGGCAGCCTGCCGGCGCGCTGGAGCGACGCGCTCGAGGGCTGGGACCGGCTTCGCGTCATCGTCAACGCGATGACGCGCATGCGTTTCTGCACGCCCGAGGGCGAAATCGACCTCGAGGCCACCGGCACCGAAGCGCCCCCGGGCTTCCGGCCGTGGTTCGAGCTGAGGCCTGCCGGAGAGCCGGTGCTCGTCTTCGGGCACTGGTCCTCGCTCGGCCTGCGTCTTTCGGCGCGCCACTGCGCGCTCGATTCGGGCTGCGTCTGGGGAGGCGCGCTCACCGCGCTGCGGCTCGAAGACCGCTGGGTGGTGCAGGTACCTTCGCCAGGGTATCGGCCGATCGGAGCGGGCGAATGAGCGGATGCGTGTTCTGCAGGCGGGTGGCGGGCGAGATCCCCGCCCCGCGCTTCTTCGAGGACGAGCGCGCGCTCGCGCCTGCGTGTCGGCACGCAGCCGACGGCATGAGCTTCCGCTGGCCGTCGAAGCATCCGCCGCGCGAAACGCTCGACCGCTACGCCCGCGCGCTGCGCGAGCGGCTGCCTGAAGCGCCCTCCCGGATTCTCAGAAGGGCGATTCGCCGAAGGCGCGCCGATAGCGCTCGGCGATCTCGGCGCGCGAGGGGCGGTGGTTCTGCGCGCCTCGGTGCGCGATCTTGATCGCGCCCATGACCGACGCCAGTCGCCCGCAGCGCTCCCAGTCCCAGCCGCGCGCCATGCCGTAGAGCAGCCCGGCGCGGTAGGCATCCCCGCAGCCCGTCGGATCGGCGAGCGAATCGGCAGGGACCGCCGGGATCTCGATCGTGCGTCCTGCGGCGTGGATGCGCGAGCCCTGCGCGCCGAGCGTCACCACGAGCGCGCGCAGCTCCGGCACGAACGATTCGAGCGGACGGCCGGTTTTTTCCTCGAGCAGGCGGCCCTCGTAGTCGTTCACCGCGAGCACCTCGGCCTGACGCACGAACTCCAGCAGCTCCTCGCGCGAGAACATCGGCAGCCCCTGCCCGGGGTCGAACACGAACGGCACCCCGGCGCGCGCGCATTCGCGCGCATGCCGCAGCATGCCTTCCCGGCCGTCGGGCGCGATGATCGCAAGTCCCGCCCCGGGCGCGCTGCCGACCTCGTTCTCGTGCGAGTGATCCATCGCACCGGGATGGAAGGCGGTGATCTGGTTATCGTCGAGGTCGGTGGTGATGAACGCCTGCGCGGTGAAGGTGCCGGGGATGCGCTTCACCCGCGAGGTCTCGATGCCGAGGGCGTGGAGCCGCTCGAGGTACGGCCCGGCGTCCTCGCCGACGGTCGCCATCAGCAGCGGATCCTCGCCGAGCAGCTTCAGGTTGTAGGCGATGTTGCCGGCGGTGCCTCCGAACTCGCGCCGCATCTCGGGCGCCACGAAGCAGACGTTGAGGATGTGAAGCCGGTCAGCGAGCAGGTGGTTGCGGAAGCGGTCGCGGAACACCATGATGGTGTCGTAGGCGATCGAGCCGGTGACCAGGATGCGCATGCGGGATCAGGGGAAGAAGAGGTAGAGACGGTAGCCCACCGCGCGCACGCCGCTTGCGTCCAGGCGCACCCGCAGCACCGCCTCGGCGCCGGGAGCGATGCCTTCGACGACGCGCGCCCGCTCGGCGGCACCGAGATAGTCCTCCGGACGCAGCACGCGGCGCACCACCGGCTGATCGCGCTCGTCGGTGAGCGCCAGTTCCAGCGCCGGGTACTCCTGCGCGAAGGGTGCGCGGTTGCGGACCACGGCGTTCAGCACGATCACGCCCTCGGTGTCGCGGTCGGCCTGGAGATCGGAGGATTCGATCGCCATCAGCTCGGGCCGGCGCGGAAGCGCGAGCTCGCAGCCGAGCCAGCGGCAGACGGCGGCAAGCGGCGCGCGCGCCTCGGGCACGAGCACCGCGATTTCGGTGCGGAAGTGCAGCAGCGCTTGCGCCGCGAGCGCGGCGAGCGCGGCCGCGGACGCGACGGCCCAGGCAACAGTGCGCAGGCGCGCGGACGCCGAAGGCTCGGGGGCGAGAAAGCCTGCCGCCGGCACCTCCTCGGTCGCTCGACGATCGGCTGAGGAACGACTGCCAGCCCGATCGGCGGGGAAGCCGAACGCCGCAATCTCGCCGGTCGCGGCGCCGGCGCTCGGCGGGGCGAGCGGCGGAGCTTCGGGCTCGAAGAGAGGGAGCTGCGCCAGCGGTTCGGGTTGGCGTGGCTTCGCGGCGCCGGCGGTCTCTGGGACGAGCCCCGCGATGCCGTCGAAGACCCCGTTGCATTTGCCGCAGCGCACCCGGCCGGCGCGGGCCGCGAGCTGCGCCGGCTGCACGCGGAACGCGGTGCCGCAGACAGGACAGCGCGTGGCGAGCGTCATCTGCGCCTCCCGGCGACGAGCACCCAGTCCTCCTCGCTCGCGCACAGCGCGCAGTCGAAGTGGGGGGTGTACGCCGGGATCACCTCTTGGGCCTGAGCAGCGAGGATGCCCGAGAGCGCGATCCGGCCGCCCGGACGCGTGCGCGCGGCGAGCTCGGCTGCGAGCGCGACGAGCGTCCCGGCGAGGATGTTGGCGACGACGAGATCGAAAGGCGGGTGTCCAGCCGCGAGTGCCTGCGGCGCCACCGTCTGGAGCGCGACGCCGTTCGCACGCGCGTTGGCGGCTGCGACGGCGAGCGCTGCCGGATCGACGTCCACCGCGACCGCCGCCCGCGCGCCCAGACGCAGCGCCGCGATCGCGAGCACGCCCGAGCCGCAGCCGTAATCGAGCAAGCGCTCGCCACCCTCGACGTTCGCCTCCAGCCACGCGAGCACGAGGCGCGTGCTAGGGTGCTCGCCGGTGCCGAACGCGAGTCCCGGATCGATCCGCAGGTTGAGCGCCCTGGGATCGGGCGCCTCGCACCAGCTCGGCACCACCCACAGCCGTCGGCCTACCTGCTGCGGGCCGAACTGCGCCTGCGCGCACCGCACCCAGTCCTCGTCCTCCAGCCGCGCGGTCGCGATCTCGGGCGCGGCGATGCCGCAGCGCGCCGAGGCGTGCGCGACGAGCGCGCGCGCATCCGCCCCCGCCTCGGCGAGCGCGACCAGACGCGTGCGCGGCCATGCGCCCGGCGCGATCGGCTGCGCGCCGCGCTCGGCCGCGGCGCTGCCCGGCGCTGCGTCTTCCAGCGCCACCGCGAGCGCGCCCGCCTCCGCGAGCGCGTCCGCGAGCGCTTGCGCGCGCTCGCCCTCGGTTTCGAGCGTGATCGAGAGCCAGGGCACCGCGCTCACTCCCGTTTCTTGTGCCGCTCGGCGAGCTTCTGCTCGAGCCAGTGGATCGAGGTCGCCCCGCGCACGAAGCGGCTGTCGTGCAGCAGCTCCAGGTGCAGCGGGATGTTCGTCTGGATGCCCTCGATCGCCATTTCGGAAAGCGCGACGCGCATGCGCCGCACCGCCTGTTCGCGCGTGGCGCCGTACGCGATCACCTTGCCGATCAGCGAGTCGTAGTACGGCGGCACGTGGTAGCCGGCGTAGACGTGCGAGTCCACGCGGATGCCGGGTCCTCCCGGAGGGTGATAGGTGGCGATGCGTCCGGGCGAAGGCGTGAAGTTCCAGGGGTCCTCGGCGTTGATGCGGCACTCGATCGCGTGGCCCGAAATCGAGAGGTCGCGCTGGCGGAAGGGGAGCTTCTCCCCCGCGGCGATGCGGATCTGTTGTTGCACCAGATCCACGCCGCTCACCATCTCGGTCACCGGATGCTCCACCTGGATGCGGGTGTTCATCTCGATGAAGTAGAACTCGCCGTCCTGGTAGAGGAACTCGAAGGTGCCGGCGCCGCGGTAGCCGATTTTCCGGCAGGCGTCGGCGCAGCGCTCGCCGATGCGGTCGCGAAGCTTCGCCGGGAGATCCGGCGCCGGAGCTTCCTCCAGGATCTTCTGGTGCCGGCGCTGGACCGAGCAGTCGCGCTCGCCCAGATGCACCGCGTTGCGGTGCGCGTCGGCGAGCACCTGGAACTCGATGTGGCGCGGATTCTCGAGGAATTTCTCCAGATACAGCGTCGGATTGCCGAACGCGGCCTGCGCCTCGCGCCGCGTGAGGTTGACCGCGTTGAGGAGCGCCGCCTCGGTGTGCACCACGCGCATACCGCGGCCGCCCCCGCCGCCGGCCGCCTTGACGATCACCGGGTAGCCGATGCGGCGCGCGATCTTCACGATGTCGGCCGGGGAGTCGGGCAGCGGTCCCTCCGAGCCCGGCACGATCGGAATCCCCGCCTTCGCCATCGCCGCGCGTGCGCTGATCTTGTCGCCCATCAGACGGATGTTCTCCGGTCGCGGCCCGATGAACACGAAGCCACTCGCCTCCACCTTCTCGGCGAAATCGGCGTTCTCGGCGAGGAAGCCGTAGCCGGGGTGTATCGCCTCGGCGTCGGTCACTTCGGCGGCGCTGATGATCGCCGGGATGTTGAGATAGCTCGCGGCTGGGGGCGGCGGCCCGATGCACACCGATTCGTCGGCGAGCTTCACGTACTTCGCCTCGGTGTCGGCCTCGGAATGCACCACCACCGTGCGGATGCCCAGCTCGCGGCAGGCGCGCTGGATGCGCAGCGCGATCTCGCCCCGGTTGGCGATCAGGATTTTTTCGAACATCGGCTCCGGGCGGGACCGGCTCAGCCGATGAGGAAAAGCGGCTGCCCGTACTCCACCGGTTGACCGTTTTCCACCAGGATCGCCTTGACGGTGCCGGCGACGTCGGTCTCGATTTCGTTCATCAGCTTCATCGCCTCGATGATGCAGACGGTCTGGCCTTCCTTGACCTGCTGGCCGACCTCGACGAAGGGGGGCGCATCCGGCGAGGGGGCGCGGTAGAACGTGCCGACCATCGGCGCCTTCAGCACATGACCCTGGGGCGGGGCGGGTTCCGCCGGCGGCTCCGGCGCCTGAACCGGCGCGGGGCGCGGCGGCGCGACCGGCGAGGCGGGCACCCCCGCGGCCGGTGCGCCGGCCGAGGGCCCGAGCGTCACCGCGCCTCCGCGCGAGATCCGCACCTTCTCCTCGCCTTCGGTGATCTCGAGTTCGGCGATGCCGGATTCCTGCACGAGCTCGATCAGTTTCTTGAGCTTTCGCAGATCCACCTCTTGCCTCCTCCCCCGACGGGGGGCGTGCCCTAGCGGGCCTTGAGCCTTGCGATCGCGTATTCGAGCGCGAGCTCGTAGCCCATGCTGCCGAGCCCCTGGATGCATCCGACGGCGACCGCGGTGAAGTACGAGTGCGCCCGCCACGGCTCGCGCGCATGGATGTTCGAAAGATGCACTTCGACGAACGGGATGCGGACCGCGGTCAGCGCATCGCGCAGCGCAACGCTAGAGTAGGTGAAGCCGGCGGGGTTCAGGATGATGAACGCGACGCCTTCGGCGCCCGCCTGCTGGATCCGGTCCACGAGCACCCCCTCGTGGTTGGACTGCACGCACTCCAGCTTAACGCCGGCCGCCCGCGCCCTCGCCTTCAATTTGGAATCGATGGTCTCGAGGCGGTCGCGCCCGTAGATCTCGGGCTCTCGCGCGCCGAGAAGGTTGAGGTTCGGACCGTGCACTACGAGGATGCTCGGAATCCTTCCCCCCTTCTCTTTCCCCATTTTTTTGGACCGTTCGGCGAAGAAGGGCGAATTTTACATCCGATCTTCCGGAATAGCTTGGAAAAAAGCTCCGCTTCGGCCTCTTCGCGGACGCTTCGAAAAGAATATCGGTAGCCGAAGGAAAACCTCGTATCCGAAAGCGCGACGCGAGACAGGGGAAAGGCAGAAAAAATTCCAAAATCACAGAAGTTAAGAGATTTTCGACGACTTTCGGCGATGTTCGCCTGTGGATCTTTTGCCCCGAACAGGCGCTATTTCGAAAGCCCGGAACCGCTGGCGAGGAGGCTTTCGACTTCGGAAATGCCTGCCCTTTGCACCACCCGACCCGCCTGAGTCTTCCTGAGGGCGACGCGCTCGTCGCGGCGGTCGAAGACCGAGAGCTGGAGCGCGGTCCCTTGCCAGTCGAGCAGGAGCTCGGCGGCTGCGTGCACCCGATCGCCGCTGAAGCGCCGGCCCTCGGAGGTCTCGTATGCGAGCCTGCGTTCGAGCAGGAAAAGTTCCACTTCCTTCGGATCGTCCGGGAAGAGCTGCAATTCGATCGCCGCATAAGGCCCGGCGGTTCCGGCGAGCACCGGGCCGGTGAGGTAGGGGTGAAAGCGCTCGAGCATCCGCATCGCGGCGAGCGCGCAGCGGCGCAGCGCCGCGATGCGCTGGGCGTGCTCGTCCGGCTGGTAGAGCGCACGGTAGGCGTGCAGCGCTTCCTCGACCTCGGCGTTCGCCGGCATCGCCTCGCGCTCTGCGGCACCGATCTGGCGCGCAGCCTTTCTTTTTGCCAGCGCGAAATCGTCGATGCCATCTTCGGCCATCAGTCGGGCAGCGGCAGCGGCGATCCGTGCCCTCAGGCCGTTCGCGCGGGCGTTCCTGCGGTGCATCCGGAGCTCCGGAGATGAACGCCCGCGATTCTAAGGCGCGCTCGCGTAGAATCGCCGGCCCGACCGTCTTTCCCTCCGGCTTCTCCGATGCACCTCCACATTCTCGGTGTCTGCGGCACGTTCATGGGCGGAATCGCCGCCCTCGCCCAGGCGGCCGGCCACAAGGTCACCGGATGCGACAGCGGCATCTACCCGCCGATGAGCGCCCAGCTCCAGGCGCTCGGCATCCAGCCGATCGAAGGCTACGACGCCGAGCAGATCGCCCTCAGGCCCGATCTCTGGGTGATCGGCAATGTCGTCAGCCGGGGAAATCCGCTCATGGAGGAGATCCTCGATCGGGGCGAGCCGTACGTGTCCGGGCCGCAATGGCTTGCTGAAAACGTGTTGCAAGGAAAGTGGGTGCTCGCTGTGGCGGGTACGCACGGAAAGACGACGGTGTCTTCCATGCTCGCCTGGATCCTCGAGCGCTCGGGTGTGCGACCGGGATTCCTGGTCGGTGGCGTGCCAACCGATTTCGGGATCTCGGCGCGCGCGGGCGCTTCGGACTTCTTCGTGGTCGAAGCCGACGAATACGACAGCGCATTCTTCGACAAGCGCTCGAAGTTCGTGCACTACCGACCGAAAACGCTCGTGCTGAACAACCTCGAGTTCGACCACGCCGACATCTTCGAAGACCTGCCCGCGATCGAGCGCCAATTCCACCATCTCGTTAGGACGATCCGGCGCTCGGGCCGCATCGCCGTCAACGGCCGCGACGAGGCGCTCGCGCGGGTGCTCGCCCGGGGGTGCTGGACGCCGGTCGAGGAATTCGGTACGCCGGCGGGCTGGCAGGCAGGGGAACCCGACGTCGACGGCGAGTTCGAGGTCTTCTGGCGGGGCGAAGGAGTGGGCAGGGCGCGGCTATCGCTGCGCGGGGCGCACAACCGCATGAATGCGCTCGCCGCGATCGCTGCGGCCCGCCACGCCGGCGTCGAGCCGCAGGCCGCGATCGAGGCCCTGCGGGACTTCGGAGGCGTGCGACGCAGGCTCGAGCGCAGGGGGGCGGTGCGCGGGGTCGAGGTCTACGACGACTTCGCGCACCATCCGAGCGCGATCCGTGCGACGATCGGGGCGTTGCGGGCCGAAGTCCCCGGCGGGCGCATCCTCGCGGTGTTCGAGCCGCGCTCGAACACGATGAAGCGCGGGGTGATGAAGGAGGCGCTCGCCCCGAGCTTCGAAGGCGCGGACCGCGTCTACGTCTACACCGCGGGCCTCGCCTGGGACGCGCGCTCGGCGCTTCGCGCCCTGGGGGCGCGGCTTCACTGCGAGCCCGGGCTCGAGGCGCTGGTCGCCGCGATCGCCGCCGAGGCAAGGCCGGGCGACCGAGTGCTGGTGATGTCGAACGGCGCTTTCGGCGGCATCCACGAGCGGCTCCTCGCCGCCCTCGCACAGGGCGCTGCCCGATGCTGATCTACCTTCACGGCTTCAACAGCTCGCCCGCCTCGCACAAGGCGCGGCTGCTCCGCGCCTATCTCGCCGAGCGCGGTCTCGGCCATCTGTTCGCTTGCCCTGCGCTGCCGCACCGGCCGCAGGAGGCGGTGCGCGCGATCGAGGCAGAGATCGCCCGTGCGGCGAGCGCGCCTCCGGTGCTCGTCGGAAGCTCGCTCGGCGGCTTCTATGCCACCTGGGCGGCCGAGACGCACGGCCTGCGCGCGGTGCTGATCCAGCCCGCGGTGCGCCCCTGGGAAGGGCTTTCCGCCCTGCTGGGGCCGCAGACGAATCTCCATACGGGCGAGCGCTACGAACTCACGCGCGAGCACCTGGAAGGCTGGCGGGCGCTCGCCGTCGAGCGCGTGGACCCGGAGCGCTATCTCCTGCTGCTCGAAACTGGCGACGAGGTGCTCGACTGGCGCGAAGCAGCGCGCCGCTACGAGGGTGCGCGCATGGTGGTACGAGACGGGGGCGATCACACGCTCGCAAGCTTTCCCGAGCACCTGCCGCGCATCCTCGCGTTCGCCGGGCTCGGCCCGCCCCCATGAACGTGCTCTACGAGGAGCTGGGCGAGCTCAAGGTGGGCACGGTGCTGGGGCGTACGCCCGCCGCACTGCACGTCGAGAGCCCGCACGGCCGACGCCTCAGAGTGAAGGCGGCGAAGGTGCTGCTCGAATTCGCCGAGCCCTCCGGTCCGGAGCTCCTCGAGCGCGCGCGCGCCTTGGCCGCCTCCCTCGATCCCGACTTCCTGTGGCAGTGCAGCGCGGACAGCGAGTTCGGCTTTCTCGAGCTCGCGCGCGAGTACTTCGGCCGCGAGCCGACCCCGGCCGAAGCCGTTGGGTTGCTGCTCGGCCTGCATTCGGCGCCGATCTATTTTCACCGCTGCGGGCATGGTCGCTTCCGCAAGGCTCCGGAGCAGACGCTGCGGCGCGCGCTCGCCGGCCTGGAAAAGAAGCGGCGCATGCAGGAGGCGATCGGCGCCTGGGCGGCATCCCTCGCGCGCTTCGAATGCCCGCCCGAGATCGCACGGCTTCGCGACGAGCTCCTGTACGCGCCCGATCGCAACCGGCCCGAGACGAAGGCGCTCGAGCAGGCCTGCCGCGACACCGGTCTCGATCCTGCGCGGCTGTTCCTACGCTGCGGCATCCTCGCCTCGGCGCACGACTACCACCTCGGACGCTTCCTGCACGAGTTCCGCGCGCACGGCACTCCGTTCCCGGCGCACGAGCCACCGGCGCTGCCCGACGATCTGCCGACGGCCGCGGTGGCGGCGTTCAGCCTGGATGATGCCGGCACCACCGAGATCGACGACGCGTTCTCGGTCGAGCGCCGGACGGGCGGGGAGCTGCGCATCGGCATCCACATCGCCGCACCGGCGCTCGCGTTCGCTCCCGGCTCCGCGCTCGATACGATCGCCCGCGAGCGCCTGGCGACCGCGTATTTCCCGGACCGCAAGTACACGATGCTGCCGCAGGACGCGATCGCCGCGTGCACGCTCGCCGCAGGCGCGCCGCGCGCCGCCCTCTCGCTCTACCTCACGGTGTCCGAATCCGACTGGACGGTGCGCGGGCGCGCAAGCCGCATCGAGCGCGTGCCGATCGCGGCGAACCTGCGCCATGCCGAGCACGACGCCCTGAACGACGCGTTCGCCGCGGGCGCGAAGCTCGGCCTCGCGTTCGAGGAGGAGCTGCGGCTGCTCTGGCGCCTCGCCGAGGCGCTGGAGGCGCGCCGCGGCCGCCCGGCGACCCCGCCCGGGGCGACCGATTACCTCTTTCGCGTCACCGACGGTCGCGTCGCGATCCTCCCGCGCCGGCGTGGCTCGCCGCTCGACAAGCTCGTCTCCGAGCTGATGATCCTCGCCAACAGCACCTGGGGGGAACTTCTCGCCAGCCGCGACATCGCCGCCATCTACCGCGCGCAGGACGCGGGCAAGGTGCGCCTGACGGTGCATCCGGAGGGGCACGAAGGGCTCGGCGTGCCGTGCTACGCCTGGCTCTCCTCGCCGCTGCGCCGCTACCTCGACCTCCTCAACCAGTGGCAGCTCGCCGCTGCGCTCGCCGGCCGGCGCGCCCCGTTCGCGCGAAGCTCCGAGGCGCTGCTTTCCGCCCTGCGCGCCTTCGAGGTCGCCGCCGCGCGCCTGGACGAGCACCAGAGGACGCTCGAGCGCTACTGGTGCCTGCGCTGGCTGGAGCAGGAGCGCGTGGAAGAGGCCGAGGCGACGGTCCTGCGCGACGGCCTCGCGCGCCTGGAGGCGATTCCGCTCGTGGTGCGCGTGCCCTCGATGCCCGCACTCGAGCCCGGCGCGCGCGTGCGCCTCGCGGTGCGCGCGGTGGACCCCGTCGCGCTCGAGGCCGATTGCCTCTGGCGCGCGACCCTCGCCGCCGGTCCCTGAGCGCCTCGGGCGCGATTTCGCCTGCGGCCTAGAATACCGGGCGCGAACGGAAGCTGCGGAGAAGCCTTGACAGCCGGCGTCGCGACACTGCTCCTCGATCCGCGCGAGTACTGGAACGGACTCGACCGGCGCTCGCGCGTGCTCGCGTTCTCGGTCTGCGTCTCGATCGCGCTGCACGCGCTGCTGCTCGCGGTCCATTTCCGCTTTCCCGACCACCTGCGCTTTCGTCCCGCGCAGCCGGCGCTCGACGTGGTTCTGGTGAACGCGAAGACGCGCGAGGCGCCGGCCACGCCGCAGGCGCTCGCGCAGGCGAACCTCGACGGCGGCGGCAACGTGGACGAGCCGCGCCGCGCGCGCACGCCGCTTCCGGTGAGGCGCCCGCAGCAGCCCGGACGCGACCTCGCGGAGGCGAAGCGCCGCCTCGAGGAGCTGGAATCGCGCCAGCAGGAGCTGCTCGCGAGCGCGCAGGACGCGCCCGTCCGCCCGGCGGCCGAAGCGGAGCGAACGCCCGGTCCGGCGGCGCCGGGGCAGGCCTCCGGACGCGATCTCGCCGATCTTGCGCTCGCGGCGATGCGCCTGCAGGCCGAGATCGGCCGGCGCATCGAGGACTACCAGAAGCGCCCGCGCAAGCGCTTCATCGGCGCGAGCGCCACCGAGTACCGCTTCGCCCAGTACGAGGAAGAGTGGCGCGCCAAGATCGAGCGCATCGGCACGCTGCACTACCCGGCAGAAGCGCGCGGCCGGCTGCACGGCAACCTGCGCCTTTCGGTCACGCTGCGTCCCGACGGCTCGGTCGAGTCGGTCGAGCTCGACCGTTCCTCCGGCCTGAAGATCCTCGACGAGGCGGCGTTCCTGATCGTGCGCCTGGCTTCCCCCTTCGCGGCCTTCCCGCCCGAGATCCGCAAGGACACCGATCTGCTCGTGATCACGCGCACCTGGTTCTTCGGGCCGGGCGACCGGCTCTGGACCGAGGCGCGGTAGGCGGACGATGCGCGACCGTTACGCGGTCATCGGCAATCCGGTGGCGCACTCGCTCTCGCCCTGGATCCACGCCGAATTTGCGCGCGCCACTGGCGAGCCGATCGAATACGTGCGCATCGAGGCCCCGCTCGACGCCTTCGCGCGCACGGTGGCCGCGTTTTGCGCTCGCGGCGGGCGCGGCGCGAACGTGACTGCTCCCTTCAAGGAGCAGGCCTATGCGCTCGCGACGGCGCGCAGCGCGCGCGCCGAGGCGGCCGGTGCGGTGAACACGCTGCGCTTCGACGACGGGACGATTTTCGGCGACAACACCGACGGCCTTGGGCTGGTGACCGACCTTGAGCGCAACCTCGGCTTCCCGATCGCCGGCGCGCGCATCCTCGTCGCCGGCGCCGGGGGGGCCGCGCGCGGGGTGATCGGGCCGCTGCTGGAGCGCGCGCCGGTGCTGCTCGCGATCGCCAACCGCGATGCCTCGCGCGCGCGCGCGCTCGCGGCGCGCTTTGCGCCGGCCCGCGGCGGCGGCTACGACGAATTCGCCGACGAGCGCTTCGATCTGGTGGTGAACGCGACCTCGGCAGCGCTCTGCGGCGAGATGCCGGCGCTTGCGCCGGGGATCCTCGGCCCCGGCGTGCTCGCCTACGACATGAGCTACGGGCGCGAGACGCCGTTTCTCGCCGCCGCGCGCGCCGCCGGTGCGCGCACCGCAGACGGCATCGGCATGCTGGTCGAGCAGGCGGCCGAATCGTTCTTCGTGTGGCGCGGCGTGCGGCCCGGTACCGCCGCCGTGCGCGCGGCGCTGCGTGCGGGCTAGGGCGCAGCGCGCGCGCCGGTGGCCTCGGCTCCTCGCGAAGGGCGCCGCCGGGACGCTCGGGGTCGGGCTCTTCGCGCTCCTCGTGCTGCAGCTCTGGTTCTTCGCGCATGTGCTGTGGTGGCGGGTGGCGAATCCGGTCGAGAGCGCGTTCATGGCGCGGCGGCTCGCGGAACTCCGCGCCCGCGATCCGGCGGCGCGGCTCGAGCACCGCTGGGTGGACTACGAGCGCATCTCGGTGCATCTCAAGCGCGCGGTCGTGGCTGCCGAGGACGCGAAATTCATCGACCACGGGGGCTTCGACTGGGAGGCGATCGCGCGCGCGCTCGAGAGAAACGAAAAGCGCGGTCGCATCGTCGCCGGCGCCTCCACCGTCAGCCAGCAGCTCGCGAAGAACCTCTTTCTGTCGCCCGAACGCTCCTGGATCCGCAAGGCGCAGGAGGCGGCGATCACCGCGATGCTGGAGGCCGCGATGTCCAAGCGCCGCATCCTGGAGCTCTACCTCAATTTCGCCGAGTGGGGAGAGAACGTGTTCGGCGCGGAAGCCGCCGCGCGGCACCACTTCGGGACCGCCGCCGCCGCGCTCACGCCCGAAGAGGCGGCGTGGCTGGCGGCGATCCTGCCGGATCCGAGGCGCCACGCGCGCGGGCGCACCACCCCGCAGGCCAGCGCGCGCGCGGCGCGCATCCTCGCGCGCATGCCCTCGGCGCGCATTCCCTGAAACGATGGACGAGCCGCAGCCGCGTCTGGAGCTGAGAGACCTCGCGCAGGCGGTGCGCGAGCTGCGCGCGCGGCTCGCGGCGCACCGACCTCCGGAGGAACTGCGCGCGGAGCTCGAACGCCTGCATCCGGCCGACGCCGCCTTCGTGCTGGAGTCGCTGCCGCCGGGGGAGCGCCTTGCCCTGTGGAAACTGGTTTCGCCCGAGCGCGAGGGCGAGATCCTTCTCGAGGTCTCGGACGCGGTGCGCGAGTCGCTGATCGCGGCGATGGACTCGAAGTCGCTCGTCGCCGCCGCCGAGACGCTCGAGGCCGACGAGATCGCGGATCTCGCGCCCGATCTGCCGGAGGAGGTGATCGAGGACGTGATCCGCGCACTGCCGCAGGAGGAGCGCGAGCGGCTGCGCGCGGCGATGTCCTACGCCGAGGGCACCGTCGGCGCGCTGATGGACTTCGACCAGGTGACGGTGCGCGAAGACGTCAGCCTGGAGGCGGTGACGCGCTACCTGCGCCGGCTCGACGAGCTGCCCGGGCACACCGACCAGCTGTTCGTCGTGGATCGCGAAGGCAAGCTGCGCGGCACGCTGCCGCTTGCGCAACTCATCGTGAGCGACCTCGCGGCCGAGGTGCGCGCGGTGATGGTGCCGGCAGCCGTGAAGCTGCACCCGGAGGACCGCGCCGAGGACGCCGCGCGCGCCTTCGAGCGCTACGATCTCGTGTCGGCGCCGGTGGTCGACCATTTCGGCCATCTGGTCGGCCGGCTGACGGTGGACGCGGTGGTCGACCACATCCGCGAGAGGAGCGCCGAGGCCCAGCTCGCCGAGGCCGGTCTCTCGGGCGAGGAGGACGTGTTCGCCACCGTGTGGGCGAGTTTTCGCAACCGCTGGGTGTGGCTCGCGGTGAACCTGGTGACCGCGTTCATCGCCTCGCGCGTGATCAGCGTCTTCGAAGGCTCGATCGCGCAACTCGCCGCGCTCGCCGCGCTGATGCCGATCGTCGCCGGAATCGGCGGCAACTCCGGCAACCAGACGATCACCATGATCGTGCGTGCGCTCGCGCTCGGGCAGGTGCAGAGCGGGGTATGGCCGAAGCTGCTGCGCAAGGAGCTGGGCGTGGCGACGCTGAACGGCGTGCTCTGGGGCGGGACGCTCGGCCTTGCGACCTGGGCGATCTACCGCAATCCCGCCCTCGGCGGCGTGATGGCGCTCGCGATGCTGCTCACGCTGCTGCTCGCCGCCGCGATGGGAGTCGCGATTCCGTACGTGCGCGCGCGCCTGAAGCGCGACCCGGCGGTGGGCTCTTCGGTGCTGATCACCGCATGCACCGATTCCGGCGGGTTCTTCATCTTCCTCGGGCTCGCCTCGCTCTTGCTGCTTTGAAGCGCTCGCCCGAGCCCCGGAGCGCGTCCGCCCGCGCTATAGACTGCGAAACGCCTCGCGCGCGGCGGCGAGCGTCTGCGCGATCTCGGCCTCGCCGTGCGCACCGGAAACGAAGCCCGCCTCGTAGGCCGAGGGCGCGAGGTACACCCCGCGCGCGAGCATCGCATGGAAGAAGCGCCCGAAGCGGCTGCGGTCGCACTGCATCACCTCGGCGAAATCGGTCGGCGGCGCCGCGCGGAAGTAGATCCCGAACATGCTGCCGATCGCCTGTGCGCTGAACTCGACGCCGGCCGCGCGCGCCTCGGCGCAAAGTCCCTCGACCAGCGCACGCGCGGCCGCCTCCACCCGCTCGAGAAAACCCGGTGCCTCGACGAGGGCGAGCGTCGCGAGGCCTGCGGCGACCGCGACCGGATTTCCCGAAAGCGTGCCCGCTTGGTACACCGGCCCGAGGGGGGCGATCCGCTCCATGATCTCGCGCCGGCCGCCGACCGCGGCGAGCGGCAGCCCTCCGCCGATCACCTTGCCGAGCGTGGTGAGGTCGGGGGTGATGCCGTAGCGAGACTGCGCGCCGCCGAGCGCGACGCGAAAACCGGTCATCACCTCGTCGAACACCAGCACCGCGCGGTGGCGCGTGCACAGCGCACGCAGCGTCTCGAGAAAGCCCGGGCGCGGGGCCACCAGGTTCATGTTGCCGGCAACCGGCTCGACGATCACGCCGGCGATCTCGGCGCCGCGTTCGGCGAACGCGCGCTCGAGCTGGCCGATGTCGTTGTAGTCGAGCACCAGCGTGTGCTTCGCGAGGTCCGCCGGAACGCCCGCCGAGCTCGGATGCCCGAAGGTGAGCGCCCCGGAGCCCGCCTTGACGAGCAGGCTGTCGGCATGACCGTGATAGCAGCCCTCGAACTTCACGATGAGATCTCGACCGGTGTAGCCGCGCGCAAGGCGCACCGCGGTCATCGCGGCCTCGGTGCCGGAGGAGACGAGCCGCACCCGCTCGAGCGAAGGCACGAGCGCGCGCAGTTTCTCCGCGAGTGCCACCTCGGCCTCGGTCGGCGCGCCGAAGGAGAGCGCGCGCGCGGCGGCCTGCTGCACCGCTTCGACCACCGCCGGGTGCGTGTGCCCGACGAGCATCGGCCCCCAGGAGCCGACGTAGTCGATGTAGCGCCGCCCTTCGGCGTCCCAGAGGTGGGGTCCGAGCGCACGCACGAGAAACGGAGGCGTTCCGCCCACCGCGCGAAAGGCGCGCACCGGCGAGTTCACGCCCGCCGGGATCGAGCGCTGCGCGCGCGCAAAGAGCTCCTGGTTGCGGTCGGTCATCGTGCCCGTTCTCCTCTTTCCTCGAACAGACTGCAGAAGGCGCGCGCTGCGGCGGCGACGTCCGGGGCGTCGAACAGCGCCGAGAGCACCGCGATCGAGTCGGCGCCGGCGCGGATCGCCTCGCGCGCGTTCGCGAGCGTGATGCCGCCGATCGCGACGAGCGGAAGCCCGAGCGGTCGTGCGGCGCGGAAAAGCGAGAGAGGCGCGCGCACCGCATCGGGCTTGGTCGGCGAGGGAAAGACCGACCCGAAGGCGAGATAGTCGGCGCCCGCCCGAGCCGCCGCACGCGCGCGCTCGAGCGAGTCGTAGCACGAGGCACCGAGCAGCCGATCGCCGAGGATCGCGCGCGCGGCGCCGAGATCGCCGTCCTCGCGACCGAGGTGCGCGCCGTCGGCGCCCGCCTCGAGCGCAAGCTCGGGATCGTCGTTGACGATGAGCCGCGCGCGGTGGCGGTGCGCGAGCGCCACGAGCGCGCGCGCCTGCGCAAGGCGCCGCGCCCGGGGCGCGGCCTTCGCGCGGTACTGCACCAGCCGCACCCCGCCCTCGAGCGCGTGCGCGACTCGCTCGAGGAGCTGCGCGGTGTCCGCGCACTCAGGCGCGATCGCGTACAGCCCGCGAATTCTCATCGGTCGGCCACAGCGGCGAAGCGGTGGGGGATGAGCTGCCCTCTGCCGGCAGCGTAGCCCGCGGCGAGCGCGCGCCAGGTGTACGCCTGGGCGGCGTGCACCGCCTCCGGCAGCGCCAGCCCGCGGGCGAGATACGCGGCCAGCGCGGCGGCGAGCGTGCAGCCCGAGCCGTGGTATTCGCCCTTCAGACGCGGCCAGGCGTCGGCGCGGATTTTTCCGTTCGCGCCGTAGAGCGTGTTGACCACCTGCTCGCCCGGCTCGTGCGTGCCGGTGAGGAGCACGTAGCGGCAACCGAAGGCGAGGATCTTCGCCGCGCATGCCTCGAGCGAGGCGCCGGCTTCGCCGGCGAGGCTCCGCGCCTCCCGGCTGTTCGGCGTCGCCACCCAGGTGCGCGGCAGGATCTCGCGGCAAAGCGCCTCCCGCGTCGGCTCGTCGGCGAGGGGGTCGCCGCGGCCGGAGGCGAGCACCGGATCGGTGATCACCGGCAGCGCCGCGTGCGCGTCGAGGATGCGCGCGAGGCAGGCGGCGTTCTCGGCCGATCCGAGAACCCCCAGCTTGATCGCCGAGACCGGCATGTCCGCGAGCACGCGCCGCACCTGCGCCTCGAGCCAGGGCGGCTCGACGGCGCGCAGCGCGTAGACACCGTGCGTGTCCTGCTCGGTGAGCGCGCTCACGGCCGAGGCGGGATGGCAGCCGAGAGCGGCGATCGCGACGGTATCGGCCTGCAGACCTGCACCGCCGGTGGGATCCGAGGCGGCGATGCTCAGAACGACCGGGAGGCGCGCGGCCACGCGGAAGCGAAAGGGGGTTTCGGTAGAATGGCGCCCCATTCTATCCGACCGTCCGCGCGCCGATGACCGAGAACGTCGTGCAGTACCGCACCTGGATGTGCCTCATCTGCGGTTTCGTCTACGACGAGGAGAAGGGGCTTCCGGAAGAAGGCATCGCGCCCGGCACGCGCTGGGAGGACGTGCCGATGAACTGGACCTGCCCGGAGTGCGGCGCGCGCAAGGAAGACTTCGAGATGGTCCAGATCTGAGCCGCGCGCGGCTCAGGATCGGAAAGCCGCGCCGAAACGCTCGCCGAGCGCCTTCAGGCGCGCGAGAATCGAGCGCGTCGCGTGCGATTCGCGCGCACGGTGCGGCTGCTCGATGCGTGCGAGCGCAAACGCCGCCCGAACCCGCGCCGAGCGCTCGAACGCCGCCTCGATCGCCGCACCGAGCAGCGCGACGTTGAGCGGCTTTTTCAGAAAGCGCGCGATGCGCGCCTCGTTGACGAGCCCGATGAGGGTGTCGGCGTCGGCGCTGGCCGACAGCGCGACGAGCTGCGTCTGCGGCGAGGCGCGCTTGAGCGCCTTCAGCAGCTCCGGCGCGTCGCCGCCGGCGGCCTCGAGGTCGCACACCAGCACCGCGATGTCCTCGCGCACGAGCGCCTCGAGAGCCGCCTCGGTCGTGGCGGCCTCGTGTACCCGCCAGGCGCCGCGCGCGAGCTCGCGCGCGGCGCGCGCCGCCGCCGCGTCGCCCAGCACCAGCAGCGCGCCGCGGGCCGCCGGCGCGCGCGCACCGGCGGCGGCACGCGCCTCGAGCGCGATCGCGACGTCGGCCGCCTCGGCGAGCGTCGCGGCGAGCTCGGCGTCCTGCCAGGGCTTGGAGACGTAGCGGAACACCTCGCCTTCGTTGACCGAACCGACGATCGCAGCGAGATCGGCATAGCCGGTGAGCAGCAAGCGCACGGTATCGGGCGCGAGCGCGCGCGCCTCGCGCAGCAGTTCCACGCCGCTCATTCCCGGCATGCGCTGATCGCTCACCAGCACGTGAAAGCGCCGCTCGCGCAACCGTGCGAGCGCCTGCGCGCCGCCAGAGGCGGTTTCGACCTCGAAGCTCCGGCGCGCGAGCGCGCGCAGCGCGTTCAGCACCCGCTCTTCGTCGTCCACGAACAGCACGCTCGGGAGCTTCGGTGCGGGCCGCGCCACCGCCTCGGGCACCGGCGCGGCGGAGCTGGCGAGAGCGCGGCGCAGCGCACCGAGGTTCGCTCTTGGCGTCATGCGCTGGCTTGCGCCTGGCGCGGCGGCGGCCGCGGCGGCAAGCCGCATCGCCGGGGCGAGGCCGGAGGGCGGGGCGGGCGCGTCCGGAAACGCCGCCCGCAGAGCCTCGAGGAATTCTCGGGCGCTGCGCCAGCGGGCCTCGGGCTGCGGCGCGAGCGCGCGCGCGAGCGCGAGGTCGATCGAGACCGCAAGCCGCGGCTCGAACGTGGATGCAGGCGGGGGCGGGGAGCGTACAAGCTCGCCTTCGGGCGCGTGGCCTTCGACGGCGAAGGGCGGCCGGCCGGCGAGCAGCGTATAGGCGACGAGCGCAGCGCGGTAGATGTCGGTGCGTGCGTCGGCGGCGGCTTGCCCCTGAAGTTGCTCCGGGGCCGCCCAGGCGAGCTCGCGATCGTGCGACTGCCGCCTCGCGCCGGGGGACCGGCGGGGGAAGAGCTGGCCGAAACCGGCGACCTTCACCGTCCCGCCCGCGCCGATCAGCACGCAGCCGGGATCGAGCGCGCCATGCACCACGCCGCAGGCATGCGCGTGGTCGAGTGCGAGCAGCATTTCCTCGATCGCGGAAGGCAGGCGCTCGATCGCCGGGCGCCATCCGCTGGCAAGCTCGGCGGCGAGCGAGCGGCCCTCGACCGCTTCGAGCGCGAGCCAGGCGTAGTCGTCGTCCTCCCCGTATTCGTATACCGCGACGATGTGGGGGTGATGCAGGCGGGCAGCTGCGCGCGCTTCGGCGCGCAGCTGCTCGATCGCCACCTCCGCATCGCCACCGGCACGCCGGTGCACGACCTTGAGGGTCACGGGGCGCCCGAGGGCGAAGTCGAGGCCGCGGTAGAGCACCGCGTCGCCCTCGCGCCCGATCTCGCCCTGGATCCGATAGCGGCCGATCCGTTGCGGCGCCATCGGCTCAGGCGGCAGCAGGCGGGGCGACCGGCAGCAGCACCGTGAAGCGCGTTCCGGCGCCGGGTTTCGATTCGACCGTCAGCCGCCCGCCGTGGCTTTGGACGATTCGGTAACTGATCGCCAGCCCGAGACCGGTGCCCTCGCCTACCGGCTTGGTGGTGAAGAAGGGATCGAAGATCTTCGGCAGCGCCTCCGGCGCGATGCCACAGCCGTTGTCGGCGACCTCGACCGCCACGTGCGCGGCATCGGGCATGGAGGTGCGCAGCACGATGCGCCCGCCCTGCTCCGGGGTGGCCTGGACCGCGTTCGTGAGGAGGTTCAGGAACACCTGGTTGATCTGCGAGGGCGCACAGGTGACGCGCGCGATGCGACCGAAGTCCTTCACCACCTCGCGGCGTCCGAGCTGATGGCGTGCGATGCGCAGCGTGCTCTCCAGTCCCTCGTGCAGGTCCACCTCGGCGACCGCGCTGCGGTCGAGCCGACTGAAGCTCTTCAGGCTCGCGACGAGTTCGCCGATGCGCCCGATGCCGAAGAGACCGTCGGCCG
>Ga0308420_1000477_pt1 | contig 19673 bp, 16 predicted proteins | sample HotsprSampleMS55_FD_203802 | JGI IMG/M metagenome (GOLD analysis project Ga0308420, IMG submission 203802) | Hot spring phototrophic mat microbial communities from Mushroom Spring, Yellowstone National Park, Wyoming, United States - 20090730_MS55 ... | reverse complement strand
CGAAGGCGCGCAGCGCAAGCTCGAGCGGCACGGTGGCGGCGATCGCACCGAGCATGCCGGAGGCGAAGGCGACACCGTTCATCGTCGCGAGCCGGCCCGCCGGCAGCCAGAGCGCGAAGGCCGCGAGCGAGGCCATCAGGCCTGCCGAGACGCCGATGCCGATCGCCGCGCGCGCGGCGACGAGCTCGGCGGGCGAGCGCGCGAGCGTGAACGCGAGCGCGCCGGCGGCGGCGAGCGCAAGCAGCGTCGCGTTCACCCGCCGCGGCCCGTAGCGGTCGAGGAGCAGCCCGAGCGGGAGCTGGAAGAGCGCGAAGGCGAGGAAATAGACTCCGGTGAGAAGCCCGAGCGCCGCGGCATCGAGCCCGAACTCGCGCGCGAGCTCCGGGCCGAGGATCGCGTTCGCCGAACGGTAGACGTAGGAGACGAAATAGCCCGCGAGGAAAGGCAACCCCAGTCGCAGGAACGACGGCGTCACGCCCTGCGCGCGCGGGCAAGGGAAGCGGTCTGCCGCTATCGCTCGAGCCCGCCCAGGTAGAAGCGGTTCCAGGTGGGCGCGATCACGATCTCGTTGACGCAGGTACGGGCGGGCATGGTGGCGACGAAGAGGACCGCACGCCCGAGGTCCTCGGGCTGCGCCATGCGCGCGCGCTCCTGCGCCGGCGGCGGCACCGGGCGCTTTTCCAGGATCGGCGTCGCCACCTCGCCCGGAAGGATCGCGGTCGCGCGGATGCCGTTCGCGCATTCCTCGATGTTGATCGTCTCGGTAAGCGCGATCACCGCGCGCTTGGCGGCGTTGTACGCCGGGCCGGTGAGGCTCGAAGCGTAGCGGCCGGCCCAGGAGGAGATGTTGACGATGAGCCCGTCCTTTCTCGCGCGCATGCCGGGCAGCACCGCGTGGCAGCAGTAGAAGACCCCGTCGAGGTTCGTGCGCACCACCTCGTCCCAGCCCTCGGGGTCCATGTCGCGGAAGTGGCGCCGGCCGATGTTGGTGCCTGCGCTGTTGACGAGGATGTCCAGGCGGCCGTGCCGACGCTCGATCGCGGCGGCAGCTTCCACGACGGCGCGCTTGTCGCGCACGTCGAGCGCAAGCGCTTCGGCGCTACCTGCCGCGGCGAGCCCGGCTGCCGCAGCCTCGCTCCTGCCCCGCTCGCGCCCCGAGATCACCACATGGGCACCGGCTGCGGCGAGCGCGCGCGCAGCCGCTAGCCCGATTCCGCTCGTCCCGCCGGTCACCCAAGCCACACGGCCGGCGAGCTCAGCGCCGGGCATACTGCACCGAGCCGAAGAGCACCTCCCGCTCCTTCTCCGAGGGCGGCCCCGGCCGGCGCCGCTCGGCGAGCACCTCGAACGCGCGTGCGACCGCCGGGCGCGCGAGGAGCGCCTCGCGCCAGCGTACGACATGCGGGTAGGCCTCGATCTCCACGCCTTGGCGCTCCGGGAATCTCAGCCACGGCAGGATCGCCATGTCGGCGATCGTGTACTCGTCGCAGGCGACGTAGGGCGAGTGTGCGAGGCGTCGGTCGAGCACGCCGTACAGCCGCCTCGCCTCGTTGCAGTAGCGCTCGATCGCGTAGGGGATCTTCTCCTGCGCGTAGTGGAGGAAATGGTGCGCCTGGCCGAGCATGGGGCCGATGTGGCCCATCTGGAACATCACCCACTGCATCACCTGCCAGCGCTTGCGGAGATCCTGCGGCAGGAACTTCCCGGTCCTGGAAGCGAGGTAGAAGAGGATCGCGCCCGATTCGGCGAGCGCGAAGGGCTTGCCGTCGGGGCCTTCCGGATCCACCATCGCGGGGATCTTGTTGTTCGGCGAGATCGCGAGGAACTCGGGCCGGAACTGCTCGCCCGCGCCGATGTCCACCGGGATCGCCCGCCATGGAACCCCTGCCTCCTCGAGGAAGATGTGCACCTTGTGGCCGTTGGGCGTGGGCCAGGTGTAGAGCTCGATCATCCTTCCTCCCTTGTGCGCCGCGCACCGCCCGCGCTCAGGCGAGCCGCACGAGCTGCTTGCCGAAGTTCTCGCCGCGCAAGAGCCCGATGAGGCCGCGCGGGGCCGCTTCGAGCCCCTCGAGCACCGACTCGCGGGTGCGCAGCCTGCCCGCTTCGTAGAGCGCAAGGAGCGCCGCGTTCGCCTCGGCGTAGCGATCCTTCCAGTCGAACACGATCATGCCCTGCACCCGGATGCGGTTCACCAGGATCGAGCGGAAGTTGCGCACGCCGTAGGGCTCGGTCGCGTTGTAGTCGGCGATGAGACCGCAGACGACGAGCCGCGAAAACGGGTTCATCAGCCGCAGCACGGTATCGAGTACCTCGCCGCCGACGTTCTCGAAATGCACGTCCACGCCCTTCGGCGCCGCCTCGCGGAGATCGCGGTAGAGGTTTCCCGCCTTGTAGTCCACGCAGGCGTCGAAGCCGAGCTCCTCGCGCACGTACTCGCATTTGCGCATGCCGCCCGCGATTCCGACCACGCGCGCGCCCCAGTGCTTCGCGAGCTGGCCGACGACCGAGCCCACCGCCCCCGAGGCAGCCGACACCACGAGCGTCTCCCCGGGCTTCGGCTGGCCGATCTCCTTGAGCCCGAAGTACGCGGTGCGCCCCGGCATGCCGAGGCAGCCGAGGTAGTACGAAAGCGGCGCCCGCCTGTCGTCCACCCGGGTGAGAAGCTCCCCCTTGCCGCACCAGTAAAGCTGCCAGCCGGCGGGCGCAGTCACCTTGTCTCCGCGACGGAAGTCGGGGTGGCGCGATTCGAGCACTTCGCCCGCGGTCTCTCCGGTCATCACCTCGCCGATCTCGACGCCCTTGACGTAGCTCTTCTGCGGGCTGATGCGCCCGCGCATGTAGGGATCGAGCGAGAGCCACAGGTTCCTGACCAGCACCTCGCCTTCCTTCGGCGACGGAACCGGGCCTTCCACCAGTCTGAAGTTGTCCTCGCGCACCCAGCCGGTGGGGTGGCTTGCGAGGACCCAGGCGCGGTTCGTCGTCATCGGCGCACCTCGTCGAGCGCAGCGAAGCGCGCGAGGTGGTGATCGGCATCCCCGTGCTCGCGCGCGATCACGGTGAGGCGGCGGAAGGTGTGGCTCACCTTGAGCTCTTCGGTCATGCCCATGCCGCCGTGCAGCTGCACCGCCTCCTGGCTCACGTGCCGCGCGGCGTCCGCGATCCGGATCTTGGCGGCCGAGACCGCGCGCGCCCGCTCGCGCGCGTCCTGCGCGCGGTCCACCTTGCTCGCCGCAAGGCAGGCCATCGAGCGCGCCTGCTCGCAGCTCACGAACATGTCCACCATGCGGTGCTGCAGCGCCTGGAAACTTCCGATCGGCACGCCGAACTGTTTTCGCGTCTTGAGGTATTCGAGCGTCGCCTCGCAGGCGTACTTCATCGCGCCCACCGCTTCCGAGCACAGGAGCGCGGTCGCGAAATCGGTCGCCTCCTCGATCGCTGCGGTGGCGTCGGAGCCACCGGCAAGCGGTTCGGCCGCAGTCTCTTCGAAGTAGACGTCCGCGGCGCGCCTTTCGTCGAGCGTCAGCTGCGGGACCAGCCGCGCGGCCGCCGTCTCGACGACGAATAGCTCGAGCCCCTCGGCGCCTTTCGCCGATACGACGAGCTTCGCCGCCGCCGGCGCACCGACCACCACCGCCTTCGCACCGGTAAGCGTCCAGCCCGCCGCCGTGCGGAAGGCGCGCGTGGAAACGCGCGCAAGACCGTAGCGTGCGCCGCGCTCGGCGTGCGCGAACGCAAGCCGCAGTCTTCCTTCGGCCACCGCCGGAAGGATCGCGCGCTTCTGCGCCTCGCTTCCGGCGTGCTCGACGAGCCGCGCGGCGACGAGCGTGGCCGCGAGCGGCTCGACCACCAGCGCTTCGCCCATCGCCTCCATCGGACCCATCAGGTCCACCGCACCGCCGCCGAAGCCGCCGTATTCGGCCGGGATCGGCAGGGCGGTGAGCCCGAGCGCCGCGAGCTGCCGCCAGACCTCCTCGCTCCAGCCCTCGGCCGAGCCGACGATCCTGCGGCGCGCTTCGAAGCCGTAGTCCTTCGCCAGGTAACGGCGCACCGAATCGGCGAGAAGCTGCTGCTCTTCGTTGTAGTCGAAGTTCATCGCGATCCCCTCAGAGCCCGAGCACCCTCTTCGCGAGGATGTTGCGCTGGATCTCGTTCGAGCCGGCGTAGATGCTGGTCTTGCGCATGTTGCAGTAGCGCGGCGCGAGCCGCGCGGTGAAGCGGTCGAATCCCGCGTCCGCCCCGAGCGGGCGCACCGCCTGCGCGACCGGGCCCGCGGCTTCGAGCCAGAGCTCGGCGATCGCCTGCTGGATCTCGGTGCCTTTGATCTTGAGCAGCGAGACCTCGGCACCCGGCGGCTGGCCGCTGCGCCGCATACGGTCGAGAAAGCGCAGGTTCGTGATCTCGAGGGCCATCAGTTCGACCTCGACGCGCGCGAGCCGGTCGCGAAAGCGCGTGTCCTCCAGCATCGGCCGGCCGTCGTCGCCCGGCTGGCGCGCGGCGAACGCCTTCAGCGCCGCGAGCTCGCGCCGGGAGGCGCCGATGCGACCGGTGTTCAGGCGTTCGTGGCCGAGCAGATACTTCGCTACCGTCCATCCCTTGTTCTCCTCGTGCACGCGGTTTTCGACCGGAACCTCGACGTCGTCGAAGAACACCTCGTTCACCTCGTGCCCGCCGTCCATCAGCACGAGCGGCCGCACCGTGATCCCGGGGCTCTTCATGTCGATCAGCAGGAAGGAGATCCCTTCCTGCCTCTTCGCCGCGTTCGCATCGGTGCGCACCAAGCAGAAGATCCAGTCGGCGTAGTGCGCGAGCGTCGTCCAGGTCTTCTGACCGTTGACGACGTAGCGGTCGCCGCGGCGCTCGGCGCGCGTCGCGAGCGAGGCGAGATCGGAGCCGGAACCGGGTTCGGAGTAGCCCTGGCACCAGAAGTCGTCGCCGTTGTAGATGCGCGGAAGAAAGCGCTTTTTCTGCTCTTCGGTGCCGAAGCGCAGGAGCACCGGGGCGCACATCTGCAGGCCGAAGGGCACGAGGGGGGGCGCGCCGGCGTAACCGCACTCTTCCTCGAAGAGGTAGCGCTCGACCACGCTCCAGCCGGTACCGCCCCACTCGACCGGCCATGCGGGCGCGACCCAGCCTTTTTTCGCGAGGATCCTGTGCCAGCGCAGCAGATCTTCCTTCGACAGCTCCTCGTAGTTCGCGACCTTCTCGCGCAGGTCGTGCGGCAGGTTCGCTTCGAGCCAGGCGCGCACCTCTTCGCGGAAGGCGAGCTCCTGGGCAGAATACTCGAGGTCCATGCGGCGATCCTCCTCGGGGTGCGCAAGAGTCTAGCGCAGCGGCTCGCGCGCACGTCTGCTGCGGCGTTCGCCACCGCGATGTCCACGCCTCCCCCAGGCGTCTTCGGTCGCGCGCACGAGCGCCTCGAGCTCTTCGCGCCGCGAGACGTTGCACGGCTGCGCGCGCACCTCCAGGCCCTCGGCGGCGAGCTCGACGCGCACCGCCCCGCAGGCTTCCGCGTTGCGGCTCGAGATCATCACCCGCACACCGGCGCGCGCCAGCTCTGCGGCGATCGCTTTGCCGATGCCCCGCGTCGATCCGGTGACCCGCGCTACCTTGCCGCCGAGGTCGAAGAGGGAAGAGGCCATGTTCGTTCCGCCATGCGAAACAGGGTACGACTAAGTTGACTTTGGAACTCCCTCGGTCCGAATATCGAAACAGCGTTCGCGCGGCCTTTTGAACTCGCCGCCGCTGACACCGTCCCCCAGGCCAACGAAGGAGGAATGCATGGGTGCATCCGAACCCATCGAATCGCTTTCCGGATCCGGCGCCCGCCGCGACGAATACGCCGGCGATCGCCAGTTCGCCACCACGCTCGCGCGCGGTCTCGGGGTGCTGCGCTGCTTCACGCCCACCGAGCCGATGCTCGGCAACAAGGAGATCTCGGCGCGCACCGGACTGCCGAAGCCGACGGTGTCGCGGCTCACCTACACGCTCACGCGCCTCGGCTACCTGCGCCACAACCCGCGGCTCGGAAAGTACCAGCTCGGCTCCGCGGTGCTCTCGATCGGCTATCCGCTGCTCGCCTCGATGAGCATACGGCAGATCGCGCGTCCTTTCATGAAGGAGCTCGCCGACCACGTGAACGGCTCGGTCAACATGGGGATCCGCGACCGCCTGAGCATGGTGTACGTCGAATCGTGCCGCAGCGGCAACGTGAGCACGCTGCCCGACATCGGCACTTCGGTCCCGATGGCGCAGTCGGTGATCGGGCGCGCTTACCTGTACGCCTGCTCCGCCGCCGAGCGCGAGGCGATCCTCAACCAGATGAAGGTGAAGCAGCCCGAGATGCTGCGCCAGTACCAGGCGGCGATCGCGAAAAGCCTCGAAGACATCCGCGCGCGCGGCTTCTGCGTCTCCAACGGCGAGCTGCGGCGCGAGGTGCACGCGGTCGGCGTGCCGATGCGCCGCAGCGTGGACGGCGAGATCGTGACCTTCAACTGCAGCGTACCGGCGTTCCTGCTGAAAAAAGGGCAGCTCGAGGAAGACATCGGCCCGCGCCTGGTGGCGATGGTGCGCAACGTCGAAGCGGTGGTGGGGATCCATTGAGCGAGGTCGCCGAAACCCGCCACGGGCGGGTGCTCGAGCTCGAGATGCGTAACCCGGCGCTGCGCAACGCGCTCACGCCGGAGATCTCGGCCGCGCTCGTGCGCGCGCTGCGCCAGGCGGCGGACGACGACGGTGTCGGCGCGGTGGTCCTCTGCGGCGCGGGCGGGCACTTCTGCGCCGGCGGAAACCTGAAGTCGCTCGCCGGGCTGCGCTCGGGCGGATCGCGTGCCGCGCTCCTCGAGCGCATCGGTGCGGTGAACGAGCTCGCGCGCGCGCTGCGCGCCTGCCCGCGGCCGGTGATCGCCGCCGTCGAAGGCCACGCCGCCGGCGCCGGCTTCTCGATCGCGCTCGGCTGCGACCTGATCGTCGCCGCCGAGGACGCGCGTTTCACCATGGCCTACGTGAGGATCGGAGTCAACCCCGACGCCGGCGGCACCTGGCACCTCGCGCGCGCGCTGCCGCCGCAGCTCGCGGCCGAAGCGGCGCTCACCGCGCGACCGCTGGAGGCGGCGCTGCTCGCGCGGCTTGGCATCGTCAACCGCGTCGTCGCCCCGGGACGCGCGCGCGAAGAGGCGCTCGCCTGGGCCGAAGAGATCGCCACCGGCGCCACCGGCGCGATCGGCCGCACCAAGCGGCTACTCGAGGAAGCGCGCGCCCAGCAACTTTCCGCCCACCTCGAACGCGAGCGCGAATCGTTCGTCGAGGCGTTTTTCGGCCCGGAGGGGGCCGAGGGCATCGCGGCGTTTCTCGAAAAGCGCTCGGCGCGCTTTCGCGGGTAGCGAGCGGGAGATCGGCCGATGGGACCGCTTGCAGGCGTGAGGGTGCTCGAGTTCGAGGCGATCGGCCCGGCGCCCTTCTGCGGCATGATGCTCGCCGACATGGGGGCGGACGTACTGCTGGTGGACCGCCCGAGCGATCCGGGGCTCGGTCTCGAACGCGAGCGCCGGCACGATCTGCTGCTGCGCGGCCGGCGCTCGGTGACGCTCGACCTCAAGTCGGGCGAAGGCGCCCGTGCCGCGATCGCGCTCGCCGGGCGCGCGGACATCCTGATCGAGGGCTTTCGGCCCGGTGTGATGGAGCGCCTGGGTCTCGGACCGGCGGTGCTGCTCGAACAGAACCCCCGGCTCGTCTACGGGCGGATGACCGGGTGGGGGCAGGAAGGCCCGCTCGCGGCGCGCGCCGGCCACGACATCGACTACATCGCGCTCGCCGGCGTGCTCGACGCGATCGGGCGCGCGGGGGGACCTCCGGTCCCGCCGCTCAACCTCGTCGGCGATTTCGGCGGCGGCGGCATGCTGCTCGCCTTCGGGGTGGTCTCGGCGCTCTTCGAAGCGCGCCGCTCCGGGCGTGGCCAGGTAGTGGACGCCGCGATGGTCGACGGCGCAGCGCTGCTCGCGACGATGTTCCACGGGCTGCTCGCCGCCGGCCACTGGAGCGAGACGCGCGGCACGAACGCGCTCGACTCCGGCGCACCCTGGTACGACGTCTACGAGACGCGCGACGGCAAGCATGTCGCGATCGGCGCGATCGAGCCGAAGTTCTACGCCGAGCTGATCGAGCGTCTGGGACTCGCCGGCGAAGCGCTGCCCGCGCCGCACGATCGCGCGCGCTGGCCCGAGCTCCGCGCGCGCTTCGCGCAGGTGTTTCGCACGAAGACGCGGGACGAATGGTGCGCGCTGTTCGAAGGCGCGGATGCCTGCTTCGCGCCGGTGCTCTCGTTCTGCGAAGCGCGCGCGCATCCGCACAACCTCGCCCGCGGCACGTTCACCGGCATCGGAGGGATCGAACAGCCAGCGCCGGCACCGCGATTTTCGCGCACACCGGGCGCGATCCGGCGTCCGCCGCCGGAGCGCGGCGAGGGCGGCCGCGAGGCGCTCGCCGACTGGGGTTTCGGCGCCGAGGACTTGCGCCGGCTCGGCGCCCTCGGGCTCGGGTTCCGAGCCTGAGCCGACCGCGCGGCTGGCACCCTAGGCGTAGGTGAGCGCGCCCGCACGGTCGGGGCGGTCGAGGTGGGGGACCGCGTTGAAGCTGACACAGCGCAGCGCGCGCGCGCCGGCGCGAAGCTCGCTGATGCCGGTGTTGCGGGTCTGGAGGTTGAGGTCCACCAGAGCGCGCGCCGACATGCCGAGCGCTTCCGCGAGCATGGTCGCGATCGGCCCGCCGGAGGTGACGACGAGGATGCGTGCCGCGCCGCTCGCGCGCAAATCTTCCAGCGCCGCGAGCACGCGGGCCCGGAACGCGTCGAAGGGCTCGTGCGCCGCGCCCTCGAGCGCGCCCTCGGTCCACGCGAGCATCGCCTCGCGCAGCGCGCGAAAGTGCGCGCGGCGGTCGGCCGCCGCAGCGATCCCCGCGCCGCGCGTCCAGGCGCGCAGCAGCGCGCCGCTGTCGTATTCGTCGAGGCGCAGGTCTTCCTGCACCGGCCCGATCGCCCCGTTCGCGCCCTCGGCGATGCCGGCGAGCGTCTCCGCATGGCGGCGCAGCGAGCCGCGCACCACGCGCTCGAAACGCGCACCGCGCTCGGCGAAGTATTCGCCGAGCCAGCGTGCCTGCTGCCAGCCGAGCGCCGAGAGCCGGTCGTAGTCCTCGGCTCCGAAAGACGCCTGCGCATGGCGCACGAGGAGGATTTCGGTCATCGGCCGGCATTGTATGGAACAATCGGCGCATGAAGATCGCGGGCGCGGTGTGCGTGGTGACCGGCGCGGCGAGCGGCATCGGCCGCGCGCTCGCTGGGCGTTTCGCTGCCGAGGGCGCGCGTGCGGTGGTGTGCGCCGACCTCGACGGAGCCGGCGCACAGACGGTCGCCGCCGCCTGCGGCGGGTTCGCGCAGCGCTGCGACGTCGCGCAGGAGCGGGAGCTACGGGCGCTCGTGGACGCGACGCTCGCGCGCTACGGCCGCGTGGACCTCTTCTGCTCCAACGCCGGGATCATCGAGCGCGGGGGGCTCGAGGCGACGCCGGAGCAGTGGCAGCGCGCGCTCGAGGTCAATCTCCTCGCGCATGTGCACGCGGCGCGCCTGGTGGTGCCGGTCATGATCGCCCAGGGCGGCGGCCACATCGTCGCCACCGCCTCGGCGGCCGGTCTGCTGATGCAGCCCGATTCGGCGACCTACACCGTGTCCAAGCATGGCGCGGTGGCGTTCGCCGAGTGGCTCGCGGTGAACTACCACGAGCGCGGCATCCGCGTCTCGTGCGTCTGCCCGCAGGGCGTGCGCACGCCGATGCTGCTCGGACCCTCCGGCGACCGGAAGTCCTTTCTCCTCGAAGGCGCGGTCACCCCCGAGTACGTCGCCGAATGCGTCGTGCGGGCGGTCGAGGAAGAGCGCTTTCTCGTGCTGCCGCATCCCGAGGTGGCCGAATACGAGCGGCGCAGGGCCGCCGACCGCGAGCGCTGGCTCGCCGGCATGCGCCGGTTGCGCGCGCGAATCGCACGCGCGCCCGACGGCTGACGCCGCCTCCGGCTCAGCCGGCTTTGGCGTTTTCCGCTTCCTGGAGCTTGCGCCAGAAGATTTTTCCGGTCGCGGTCTTCGGCAGCGTTTCCGCGAACTCGACCAGGCGCGGCACCTTGTACGCCGCCATCCTCTCGCGCGCCCAGGCGACGATCTGCTCCGCCGTCACCTTGCCCCTCGCCTCGGCGCGCAGCACGATCAGCGCCTTCACCGTTTCGCCGCGGTGCGGATCGCGCGCACCGATCACGCACGCTTCCAGCACCGCCGGATGCGCGTAGAGCATCGCCTCCACCTCTGCCGGCCAGACCTTGTAGCCCGAGCAGTTGATCATGCGCTTGAGGCGGTCGGTGACGAAGAAATAGCCCTCCTCGTCGTAGTAGCCGAGATCTCCGGTACGGAAGAAGCGCTTGCCGTCGTGCTCCACGAACGCTTCGCGCGTCGCCTGCTCGTTTTTCCAGTAGCCGCGGAAGACCTGCGGTCCGGCGACCACGATCTCGCCGGGCTGGTTCGGACCGAGCTCGGCGAGGGTGAAGGGATCGAGCACGCGCGCGTCGGTGCCGAAATAAGGGATTCCGGCGCACTGGCGCTTGGGCCGCTGCGGCGGATTGGCGTGCGAGGGGGCGGCGGTCTCGGTGAGGCCGTAGCCCTCGAGAAACGGCATCCCGAGCACGCGCTCGAGGCGCTCGGCGAGGGCCGCCGGCATCGCCGCCCCGCCGCCGCCGATGCGTACGAGCGACGAGAGGTCGTAGCGCCCGAGGTCCGGAAGCGCGAGCAGGTCGGCGATCAGCGTGGTGATGCCGGTGAGCGCGGTGACGCGATGGCGCTCGATCAGCGCGGCTGCCGCCTCGCGGTCCCAGCGCGACATCAGCACCGTGGTCGCACCGAGCTGGATCGGCACGTTCATGTTCGCCTGCATGCCGGTGAGGTGAAAGAGCGGCAGCGCGCCGAGCACCACCGTCTCGCTCGTGCCCTGGGTCCAGACGCAGGCACCGGTGCTGGTGGCGAGCAGGTTCGCGTGCGTCAGCATGCAGCCCTTCGGCGGTCCGGTGGTGCCCGAGGTGTAGGGCAGCACCGCGAGGTCCTCCGGCCCGGTCTCGCCCGGCCGCGCGCTCAGGCCGGCGGCGAGCGCATCGGCCCAGAGCACCACCTCCGGGCGCTGTGGCTTCGCGCGCGGCGCGCGCACGAATTCGGGCACCCTGCAGCCTGCGGGCTCGCGCACGTAATCGGAGTAGGCCGCGAGCACCAGGTGTTCGATCGCGCCCGGACCCCCGAGGTGCGGCTCGATCTCGCCGTAGAGTTCCTGGCCACCGATCGCGACGCGCGCGTCCGCATCGCGGATGAAATGCGCGAGCTCGTCGCTGCGGTTCATCGGGTTCACCGGCACCACCACCGCATCCGCGCGCAGAATTGCGTAGTACGCCACGACGAACTGCGGGCAATTCTGCAGGTACAGGAGGACGCGGTCGCCGCGCGCGACGCCGCAGCGCACCTGGAGGTATCCCGCGAGCGCCTCCACCTCGCGCTGTAGATCGGCGTAGGTGAGCGTGCCGCCGTAGTACGCGATCGCGACTTTGTCGGGATAGCGGCGCGCGCTCACCTCGAGGTTGTACGGGATCGGCGTGCGCGGAACCGCGAGCGTTTTCGGCAGTCCCGGAGGCCAGTGCGGATGGTGGCGCGTGAACGCGGCCATCGCGCTACCGAGGGTCGCCGGCTGCCACCTTCGGCGTCCCCTGCACCGCCGGCGACCCCGGCGCCGCTACGATCGAGCCGCTGCGGACCGAAGGCCACCGGCACCGGGACTCCCGGACCGCGCGCACCTCGAGTCCCCGACTGCGGATCCTTTCGAGCCTCAACGCACCTCCCCCGACGACGGGGCCGAGAGTACACTGGGCGGATCGAAAAGATGAAGCATCCGCTTGCTTGGCAGGGGGCAGCGGTGCTGTTGCTGCTGGGTGCCTGCGCGCCGGTGACGCAGCGACCGCCGCTGGACGAAAAGGTGGTCGCCGAGGAGGCGCGCCGCCAGCGCGAGCTCGCGCTCGAGGATCTCCTCGAAGACCAGGCGCGGCTTCACCGCATCGCCTACCCGATCCTCGCGCGCGGGGCGCCGCTCTGTGGCGAGAAGGTGCGCCCCGCGCTGGGCGCCCGTTTCGCGGGCCGCGACGACTTCGGTCGGGAGCTGCGAGAAGCGGCCGAACGCCGGCTCGGAGTCGCCGACGAGGCGGTCGTCGTCCACGTCGCAGCCGGATCTCCCGCAGAGCGCGCCGGGCTGCGCGAGCGCGACGTCGTGGTGGCGGTAGCGGGCAACCCCGCGCCGCGCGGCGAAGGGGCGGCGCGAAGGCTCGTCGAAGCGATCGCGCAGGCGGAAAAATCCGGCGCACCGCTCGCGCTGCGCGTACGCCGCGCCGGGCTCGAGCTCGACCTCGCAGCCACCCCCGAGCCCGCCTGCGACTACGCGGTGCTGCTTCACCCGGAGCACGTGCCGAACGCTTTCGCCGACGGCCGGCGTATCCTGCTGACGCGCGGCATGCTACGCTTTGCGCGCGAAGACCTGGAGCTCGCGGTGGTGATCGGGCACGAGCTCGCCCACAACGCGATGGGCCACATCGCGAAGCGCGCCGGCAACATGCTGCTCGGCACGATCCTCGACATCCTCGCCGCCTCCCGCGGCGTGAACACGCAGGGGGCGTTCGGCGAGCTGGCAGGGCTCGCGTATTCGCAGGCGTTCGAGGCGGAAGCCGATTACGTCGGGCTTTACTTCGTCGCGCGCGCGGGCCACGACGTCGCGCGCGCGCCCAACATCTGGCGTCGCATCGCGGCCGCGGCTCCGGGTTCGATCGCGCGCCAAGGGTTCCTCGCCACGCATCCCTCCACCCCCGAGCGCTTCGTCGCGCTCGAAAGGACCGTCGAGGAGATCCGCGCCAAGCAGGCGGCGGGTGCCGAACTCGTGCCCGAGCTCCGACGATAGCCCCTGCGGCCGCTCGGCGCGGGGCCGGGCGGGGGCGGCGCGCTAGACTAGCGGCGGCGATTGCGACGGCGCGAAGTTCAGCGGCGATGAAAGCGGTGGTGTGCCGGCAGTTCGGTCCGCCCGAAACGCTGGCGGTCGAGGAGCTCGACCCGCCGCGCGCGGGCGCGGGCGAGGTGGTGGTGCGCGTGCGCGCGGCGAGCATCAACTTCCCCGACGTGCTCATCATCCAGAACCGCTACCAGTTCAAGCCGCCGCTGCCGTTCTCGCCCGGAAGCGAGATGGCCGGCGTGGTGAAGGAGGTGGGCGAAGGCGTGCGCGGCGTGCGCCCGGGCGACCGGGTGATCGCGTTCACCACCTACGGCGCGTTCGCCGAGGAGGTGAAGGTCGAGGCGACGCGCCTGGTGCCGATCCCCGACGGAATGGACTTCGCGACCGCCTCGGCGTTCCTGCTCACCTACGGCACCTCCGAGCACGCGCTGCGTGACCGCGGCGCGCTCAAAAAGGGCGAGACGCTGCTCGTGCTCGGTGCCGCGGGCGGCGTCGGTCTCGCCGCGGTCGAGATCGGCAAGGCGCTCGGCGCGCAGGTGATCGCGGCCGCCTCCGGGGCCGCGAAGCTCGAGGTCTGCCGCGAGCACGGCGCCGATGCGCTCGTCAACTACGCCGCTGAGGACCTGCGCGAGCGCCTTCGCGAGCTCACCGGCGGCCGCGGTGCCGATGTGGTATACGACCCGGTAGGCGGCGCGTACACCGAACCGGCGCTGCGCTCCACCGCCTGGCGCGGCCGGCTGCTGGTGGTCGGATTCGCCGCGGGCGAGATCCCGCGCATTCCCTTGAACCTCGTGCTCCTCAAGGGCTGTGCCGTGGTCGGCGTGTTCTGGGGCGATTTCGCGCGCCGCGAGCCGCGCGCCTTCGCCGAGAGCATCGCGCGGCTCGGCGCCTGGTTCCGCGAGGGCAGGCTGCGGCCGCACGTCTCGCAGACCTTCCCGCTCGAGCGCGCGGCCGAGGCGCTGAAGCTCATGGCCGCGCGCAGGGTGATCGGCAAACTGGTACTGACGGTCTGACGAAGGCGGACGGTCCGCCCGCGCGCGGAAGCCTCAGCGCGCCGGGTGCCGCAGCCGCCAGGCGATCGAACCGAGGTAGAGGCTCAGGCAGAGCGCGATGTAGTACTCGCGCACTTCGGACTCCGAGAGCCAGGCGACGATTTCGCGGCCGCTCGCCTCCGCGACCCACTTGTGCGCGCGAAAGACGAGGAACAGCGCCGCCGAGGGCACCATCGCGATCGTCGGCCAGAACCAGTCGGCGGCGCGCGCCGGGTCGGGCGCCGCACGCCGGCCGAGTCGGGCGAGCGGCACCGCAAGCCCGGCGACGAGGATCCACAGCTCGACCGCCGCGCGCGGCTTGCGGTCGAGCCAGGAGCTGATGTTGTGGAGGTTGGTCTCGCTCTGGCGGTTCACCGCCTGCAGGACCTCCGGCGTCTGCCAGCCGAAGAGGTGCTGCCCCCAGCTGACCTCCTCGCCCGCGAAGTAGACCGCGGCGAGTGTCCAGCCGAGGATCCACCACCCGAGGCTTGCGCTCGGAAGCCGCGCGCGCGCGCGCCAGGCCGCCACCCCCGCGGCGATGCCGGGAACGAGCACGAGCGCCGTGGCGTGCTCGGCGATGCCGGCGCCGGCCGGGTCGTGGTCGGCGCGCGTGATCGCCGCAACCCATTCGGGGCCGGCGAGGTCCGCAACCAGGAGCGCAAGCAGCATCAGGGGCGGAAAGCCCGCCCAGAGCCACGCGGGTAGCTCTTGCGTCCCGCTTGACCGGTGTCGCACTCTGCCCCTGCCGGCGACGGCGCGAGCGCGAGGCGCTCGGCGGCGCCCTGCCCCCTGCGCGGCCACGGGGCTAGCCTCCGCCTGCGGTCGCCTCGGCGGCGCTCGGCTCCTCGACCGGCGCGAGCTCGGCGGGCGGCGGCTCCACCGCCTGCGCCTTGCGCACGTGGTGGTACGCAAGCCCGGTGCCCGCCGGGATCAGGCGGCCCACGATCACGTTCTCCTTGAGGCCGCGCAGCTCGTCGCGCTTGCCCATGATCGCCGCCTCGGTGAGCACGCGCGTCGTCTCCTGGAACGAGGCCGCCGAGATGAACGAATCGGTCGAAAGCGACGCCTTGGTGATGCCGAGGAGCAAGTTGCGCCAGCTGGCCGGCTTCCGCCCCGCGCGCTCGGCCTTCTCGTTCTCCTCCAGCACCTCGGCGCGCTCCACCTGCTCGCCCTGGATGAACGGCGTGTCGCCGGGATCCTCGATCTCCACCCGACGCAGCATCTGGCGCACGATCACCTCGATGTGCTTGTCGTTGATCTTGACGCCCTGCAGGCGGTAGACGTCCTGGACTTCGTCGATGATGTAGCGCGCGAGCGCTTCCACGCCGAGAAGCCGCAGCAGGTCGTGCGGGTCGGTCGAACCGTCCACGATCAGCTCGCCCTTGTTCACCACCTGGCCATCGTGCACCAGGACGTGCTTGTCCTTCGGGATCAGGTACTCGTGCTGTACGCCGTCCAGATCGGTGATCACCAGGCGCTGCTTGCCCTTGGTGTCCTTGCCGAACGACACCGTCCCGGTCACCTCGGCGAGGATGCCCGCGTCTTTCGGCGAGCGCGCCTCGAAGAGCTCGGCCACGCGCGGAAGTCCTCCGGTGATGTCGCGCGTCTTCGACACCTCCTGCGGCACGCGCGCGAGCACTTCGCCCACCGCCACCGTCTGGCCGTCGCGCACCGCGATCACCGCGCCCACCGGAAAGCTGATGTGCACCGCGTGGTCGGTGCCCGCGATGCGCACTTCCTCGCCCGCTTCGTTGAGCAGACGCACCGAGGGCCGCACGCCCTTCGCCGCCGCCACCCCTCGCCGCTTGGGATCGATCACCACCAGCGTCGCGAGCCCGGTCACCTCGTCGATCTGCTTCGCGACGGTGACGCCTTCCTCGACGTTGTCGAAGCGCACCGTGCCGGCGTACTCGGTGATGATCGGCCGGTGGTGCGGATCCCAGGTCGCGAGCGTCGCGCCCGCCCTCACCGCCATGCCGTCGGTGACCGCGAGCAAGGCACCGTAGGGTACTTTGTGGCGCTCGCGCTCGCGGTTCGCCTCGTCCACGATCGTCACTTCGCCCGAGCGCGAGATCACCACCTTGTCGCCCTTCGCGTTCGTCACGTAGCGCATCGTCGGCGCAAAGCGCACCGTTCCGGAGGACTTCGCCTCGACGTGGCTCTGCACCGCGGTGCGCGAGGCGGCGCCGCCGATGTGGAAGGTGCGCATCGTGAGCTGCGTACCCGGTTCGCCGATGGACTGCGCCGCGATCACGCCGATCGCCTCGCCGACGGCGACGAGCGAGCCGCGGCCGAGGTCGCGCCCGTAGCAGCGTGCGCACACGCCCCAGCGCGTCTCGCAGGTGAGCACCGTACGCACCTTCACCTCGTCGATGCCGACGCTGTCGATGCGCTCGACCGCGTCCTCGCCGAGGAGCGTACCCGCCGGGTACAACACTTCTTGGGTATCCGGATGCAGCACATCGGCCGCGAGCACGCGTCCGAGAATGCGCTCTTTGAGCGCCTCGACCACCTCGCCGCCCTCGACGAGTGCCTTCATCGCGAAACCGTTCGAGGTGCCGCAGTCCTCTTCGGTGACGACGAGATCCTGGGTCACGTCCACCAGGCGGCGCGTGAGATAGCCCGAATTGGCCGTCTTGAGCGCGGTGTCCGCGAGCCCCTTGCGCGCGCCGTGCGTCGAGATGAAGTACTGCAGGACGTTGAGACCCTCGCGGAAGTTGGCGGTGATCGGCGTCTCGATGATCGAGCCGTCGGGTTTCGCCATCAGGCCCCGCATGCCGGCGAGCTGGCGGATCTGTGCCGCCGACCCCCGTGCGCCGGAGTCGGCCATCATGTAGATCGAGTTGAACGCCTCCTGCTTCACCTTGCGGCCGTGCCGGTCGATCACTTCCTCGGTGCCGAGCTGTTCCATCATTACCTTGCCCACCTGTTCGCTGCAACGCGACCAGATGTCCACCACCTTGTTGTAGCGCTCGCCGGCGGTCACCAGGCCGGAGGTGTACTGGTTTTCGATCTCCTTCACCTCTGCCTCGGCCTCGCGGATCAGCGCCGCCTTCTGCTCCGGGATGCGCATGTCGTGCACGCCGAACGAGATTCCCGCGCGCGTGGCGAACGAAAAGCCCGCCTGCATCAGCTTGTCGGCGAAGATCACCGTCTCGCGCAGCCCGCAGCGCCGGAACGCGGCGTTGACGAGACGCGAGATCTCCTTTTTCTTGAGCGGGCGGTTGAGGAGCTCGAAGGGGAGCCCCGCCGGAAGGATGTCGGACAGCAGCGCGCGCCCGACCGTGGTTTCGTAACGGGTGCACTTCTCGCGCGTCTCGCCGTCTTCCGCGATCTCCACTTCGCGGATCCGCACCCACACGCGCGCGTGCAGGTCCACCTGGCGCGACTCGTAGGCGCGAGAGACCTCGGCGACATCGGCGAAGCTCATGCCTTCGCCACGCGCGCCGATGCGCTCGCGCGTGGCGTAGTACAGCCCGAGCACGATGTCCTGCGACGGCACGATGATCGGCTCGCCGTTGGCCGGAGACAGGATGTTGTTCGAGGCGAGCATCAGAGTGCGCGCCTCCATCTGCGCCTCCAGCGACAACGGCACGTGCACCGCCATCTGGTCGCCGTCGAAGTCAGCGTTGAACGCCGCGCACACCAGCGGGTGCAGCTGGATCGCCTTGCCCTCGATCAGCACCGGCTCGAAAGCCTGGATGCCGAGGCGGTGCAGGGTCGGTGCGCGGTTGAGCAGTACCGGATGCTCGCGAATCACCTCTTCCAGGATGTCCCACACCTCCGGCACCTCCTGCTCGACCAGGCGCTTGGCGGCCTTGATCGTGGTGGCGAGCCCCAGGATCTCCAGCCTGTGGAAGATGAACGGTTTGAAGAGCTCGAGCGCCATCTTCTTCGGCAGTCCGCACTGGTGGAGCTTCAGCTGCGGCCCCACCACGATCACCGAACGTCCGGAGTAGTCCACGCGTTTTCCGAGCAGGTTCTGGCGGAAGCGCCCGCCCTTGCCCTTGATCATGTCGGCGAGCGACTTGAGCGGCCGCTTGTTCGCGCCGGTCATCGCCTTGCCGCGCCGGCCGTTGTCGAGGAGCGAATCGACCGCCTCCTGCAGCATGCGCTTTTCGTTGCGCACGATGATCTCGGGTGCCTTCAGCTCCAGCAGCCGCTTGAGGCGGTTGTTGCGGTTGATGACGCGCCGGTAGAGGTCGTTGAGATCCGAGGTCGCGAAGCGCCCGCCGTCGAGCGGCACCAGCGGGCGCAGCTCCGGCGGCAACACCGGCAGCACGTCCATGATCATCCACTCCGGCTTGATGCCCGAATTCTTGAAGCCCTCCAGCACCTTCAGGCGCTTGGCGTACTTCTTGATCTTCGCGTCCGAGGTGGTTCCGTCGAGTTCCCTGCGCAGGGCGTCTATTTCCCGCGTGAGGTCCAGCGTGCGCAGCAGCTGGCGGATACCCTCGGCGCCCATCGCGGCGGAGAAGTCGTCGCCGTACTCCTCGACTTTCGCGAGGTAGTCGTCCTCGGTCAGGAGCTGGCCGCGGCGCAGCGGTGTCAGCCCCGGATCGGTGACGACGTAGGCCTCGAAGTACAGCACCCGTTCGATGTCGCGCAGCGTCATGTCGAGAACGAGACCCAGGCGCGAGGGCAGCGATTTCAGGAACCAGATGTGCGCCACCGGGCTCGCGAGCTCGATGTGGCCCATGCGCTCGCGGCGCACCTTCGCGAGCGTGACTTCGACGCCGCACTTCTCGCAGATCACACCGCGGTGCTTCAGGCGCTTGTACTTGCCGCACAGGCACTCGTAGTCCTTGATCGGGCCGAAGATCTTGGCGCAGAAGAGCCCGTCGCGCTCCGGTTTGAAGGTCCGGTAGTTGATCGTCTCGGGCTTCTTCACCTCGCCGTACGACCACGAGCGGATCTTCTCCGGCGAGGCGATCCCGATGCGGATCGCGTCGAATTCCTCCTCCGGCTGCACCTGCTTGAAGAGTTCGAGCAGCGCTTTCATCTCAGTACCTCTCCAGGTCGATGTCGATGCCGAGCGAGCGGATCTCCTTCATCAGCACGTTGAACGACTCCGGCGTGCCGGCGTCGATCTTGTGCTCGCCCTTCACGATGTTTTCGTACACCCTCGTACGGCCGGCGATGTCGTCGGACTTGACCGTCAGCATCTCCTGCAGCGTGTACGCTGCGCCGTAGGCTTCCAGTGCCCAGACCTCCATTTCGCCGAAGCGCTGGCCGCCGAACTGGGCCTTGCCGCCGAGCGGCTGCTGCGTCACGAGCGAGTACGGACCGGTCGAGCGCGCGTGCATCTTGTCGTCCACCAGGTGGTGGAGCTTCAGCATGTGCATGTAGCCGATCGTCACCGGTCGGTCGAACGGCTCTCCGGTGCGCCCGTCGTAGAGCGTCACTTGGCCCGAGACCGGCAAGCCCGCGAGCTCGAGCATCGCGTCGATCTCCGCCTCGGAGGCACCGTCGAAGACCGGGGTGGCGAACGGAACGCCGTCCCTGAGGTTCTCCGCGAGCGCCCGCAATTCCCCGTCGTCGAGTGCGGCCAGGTTCTCCTTCCTGCCGCTCGCATGGTAGATGC
>Ga0308420_1000472_pt1 | contig 19771 bp, 16 predicted proteins | sample HotsprSampleMS55_FD_203802 | JGI IMG/M metagenome (GOLD analysis project Ga0308420, IMG submission 203802) | Hot spring phototrophic mat microbial communities from Mushroom Spring, Yellowstone National Park, Wyoming, United States - 20090730_MS55 ... | reverse complement strand
GAACGTGGGCGCGGCGGTGGCCGCGCTCTGCGGCCTCGGTCGCCCCGCGGTGCTGATCGCCGGCGGCGAGGGCAAGGGCCAGGACTTCGCGCCACTGGCGGAAGCGGCGCGCCGGCATGCGCGCGCAGTGCTGCTCATCGGACGCGACGCGCCGAGGATCGAGGCCGCGCTCTCGCGCGCGGGCGCCCCGATCGCCGTCGAGCGCTGTGCGACGCTCGAAGCGGCGGTCGCGCGCGCCGCTGCGCTCGCCCGACCGGGCGACGCGGTGCTGCTCGCGCCGGCGTGCGCGAGCTTCGACATGTTCCGCGACTACGCGCACCGCGGCAGCGCGTTCGCTGCCGCGGTGCGGGAGCTTGCTGGTGGTTGAGGCGATCGCTGCGAGCGCCGATCTGCGCGCCGCGCGCCGGCTGCCGGACGCCGAATACGACCGCTCGCTCGCCTGGGCGGCGCTGCTGCTGGCGGCGCTGGGCCTCGTCATGGTGTACTCGTCTTCGATCGCGATCGCGGAGGCGAGCCGGCATACCGGCGGACATTCCGCGCACTATCTGCTGCGGCACGCGATCGCGCTCGCCTTTGGAGTGGCGGCCGCGCTCGGGGTGTTTCTCGTGCCTTCGCGGCACTGGCAGCGCGCGGCGCCCTGGCTGTTCGTCGCGGCGGTGGCGTTGCTCGTGCTCGTGCTCGTGCCGGGGCTCGGGCGCGAGGTGAACGGCGCGCGGCGCTGGCTTCAGGTCGGCGTCGGCACGGTGCAGCCCTCGGAGCTGGCGAAGCTCGCGGTGGTGCTCTATGGCGCCGATTACACCGTGCGCAAGCACGCGGTGCTGAAAAACTTCCGCCGCGGCCTGCTGCCGATGCTGGCGGTGATGCTGGCGGTGGCCTGGCTGCTGCTGCGCGAGCCCGACTTCGGCGCGCTGGTGGTGATCGCGGTCACCGCCTTCGGTATTCTCTTCCTCGGCGGCATGAGCCTGCGGCACTTCGCGGCGCTCGTCGCGATGCTCGCGCTCGGCTTTGCGGCCCTGGTGCTCACCTCGCCCTACCGCCTGCAGCGCATCTTCGGCTTCCTCGATCCGTGGTCCGATCCCTGGGGCCGCGGCTACCAGCTCTCGCACGCGCTGATCGCGTTCGGCCGCGGCGAGTGGTTCGGCGTGGGGCTCGGCGCGAGCGTCGAGAAGCTCCATTACCTGCCCGAGGCGCACACCGATTTCCTGCTCGCGGTGATCGCCGAAGAGCTCGGCTTCGTCGGCGTGGCGGTCACGCTCGCGCTCTTCGCCTGGATCGTGGTGCGGGCGTTCGCGATCGGCCGCGAGGCGGCGGCGCGCGAGCGGCACTTCGCCGCCCTGGTGGCGCAGGGGCTCGGCCTGTTGATCGGCTTCCAGGCGCTGGTGAACGTCGGCGTGAACATGGGCGTGCTGCCGACCAAGGGCCTCGCGCTGCCGCTGATGAGCTTCGGCGGCACCGCGCTCGTCATGAACTCGGTCGCGATCGCGCTCCTCATCCGGCTCGACTGGGAAAACCGGCAGCAGATGCGAGGGCTTCCGGCATGAGCCGCACGCTACTGATCGTCGCCGGCGGGACCGGCGGGCACGTCTTTCCGGGGCTTGCGGTCGCCGACGAGATGCGCCGGCGCGGCTGGAAGGTGGTCTGGATGGGTGCCCGCGGGGGGCTGGAGGCGCGCCTGGTACCGGCGCGCGGCTACGCGATCGCCTGGGTGCATGCGGCCGCCGGGCGCGGCCGCAGCCTGGCAAAAAAGCTCTTCCTGCCGCTGCATCTGCTCGTCGGCTTCTGGCAGAGCGCGCGCGCGATCCTGCGTATCCGCCCCGACGTGGTACTCGGCATGGGCGGCTACGTCGCGTTTCCCGGCGGCATGATGGCTTCGCTGCTGGCGCGACCCCTCGCGATTCACGAGCAGAACGCGGTCGCCGGGCTCGCCAACCGCCTGCTGGCGGCAGTCGCCGACCGGGTGATGGTCGCGTTTCCGGGTGCGCTGCCGCGGGCCGAGTGGACCGGAAACCCGGTGCGCGCCGAGATCGCGGCGCTCGCGCCTCCGCAGACGCGCTACCGTGCGCGCAACGGTCCGCTCCATCTTCTCGTGCTCGGCGGAAGCCAAGGGGCGCAGGTGCTGAACGAGGTGCTGCCGCAGGCGCTCGCACGGCTGCCGGCCGACCGACGCCCGCGCGTGGTGCACCAGACGGGCGAGCGCCACCTCGCGGCGACGCGTGCGGCCTACGCCGCGGCCGGCGTCGAAGCCGAGCTCGCCTCGTTCCTCGACGACATCGCGTCGCGCTATGCCGCCGCCGACCTCGTCGTCTGCCGCGCTGGCGCGATGACGGTCGCCGAGCTCGCGGCCGCGGGGCTTGCGAGCGTGCTGGTGCCCTTTCCGCACGCTGCCGACGACCACCAGCGGGCGAACGCGCGCTGGCTTGCCGAGCGCGGCGCGGCGCTCCTGCTGCCGCAGGACGAATGCACGCCCGAGCGCCTGGCGGCACTGCTCGGCACCCTCGAGCGCGCCGAGCTCGCCACGATGGCGGCGCGCGCGCGCGCCCTCGGCCGTCCGGACGCCGCGCGCGCGGTCGCCGACGGCTGCGCCGCACTGGTCGAGGGAGGGCGCCGATGAAGCACAAGGTGCGGCGCATCCACTTCGTCGGCATCGGCGGCGCCGGAATGAGCGGCATCGCGGAGGTGCTCGCGAACCTCGGCTACGCGGTGAGCGGATCGGATCTCGCCGAGGGGGCGGCGACGCGTCGGCTCGCAGCGCTCGGCGTCGCGGTACGCATCGGCCACGACGCCGCGCAGGTCGCCGACGCCGACGTGGTGGTGGTCTCGAGCGCGGTGCGCCCGGACAACCCGGAGGTGGCGGCGGCACGCGCGCGCCGCATCCCGGTGATCCCGCGGGCGCTGATGCTGGCCGAGCTGATGCGCCTGAAGCAGGGCATCGCGATCGCCGGAACGCACGGCAAGACGACGACCACGAGCCTCGTGGCGAGCGTGCTCGCCGAAGGCGGGCTCGATCCGACCTTCGTCATCGGCGGGCGGCTGAACGCCGCCGGCAGCCACGCGCGCCTGGGGGCTGGCGAGTTCATCGTCGTCGAGGCGGACGAATCGGACGCCTCGTTTCTGCATCTGCAACCGGTGATCGCGGTGGTGACCAACATCGACGCCGATCACATGGACGCCTACGGCCACGATTTCCCGAGCCTGCAGCAGGCGTTCATCCGCTTTCTGCGCGCGCTGCCGTTCTACGGCAGCGCGGTGCTGTGCGCCGACGATGCGCACGTGCGCGAGATCCTGCCCTTTGTCTCGCGTCCGGTGGTGACCTACGGCACGCGCGAGGACGCGCGGGTGCGCGCGGTGGACATCGCGCTCGGCGCCTCCTCCCGCTTCACGGTGCTGCGCCCCGAACGCCCACCGCTCGCGGTTTCGCTCGCGCTGCCCGGCCGGCACAACGTGCTGAACGCACTCGCGGCGATCGCGGTGGCGGGCGAATTGCACGTTGCCGACGAGGCGGTGGTGCGCGCGCTCGGCGCGTTCACCGGCGTCGGCCGCCGCTTCCAGCGCTACGGCGAGGTGGCGCTCGAGCCGGGCAATCCGGCAGCCGGAACCTTCGCGCTGGTGGACGACTACGGCCATCACCCGGCCGAGATCGAGGCGACGCTCGACGCCGCGCGCCTCGCGTATCCGGGCCGGCGCCTGGTACTCGCCTTCCAGCCTCATCGCTATACGCGCACGCGCGATCTCTTCGAGGACTTCGTGCGCGTGCTGGCGCGAGCCGACGTGCTGGTGCTCGCCGAGGTCTACCCGGCGGGCGAAGCGCCGATCGCCGGTGCCGACGGGCGCGCGCTCGCCGAGGCGCTTCGCGCCGCCGGCGCCGCGCCGCGTTTCGTCGAGCGCGTCGGCGAGCTCGCGCAGGCGATCCGTTCGGTGGTGCGTCCGGCCGACGTGGTGATCACGATGGGCGCGGGGTCGATCGGACAGGTCGCGGGAGCGCTCGCATGAGCGCGATGACGGCATCCGACTTCGCCGGCTTGCGCGGGGAGCTGCGCGCGCGCGAGCCGATGGGGCGCTACTGCACCTGGCGCGCCGGAGGGCCCGCCGACTGGCTCTACCGGCCGGCCGATCTCGACGATCTCGCCGAGCTTCTTGCGCGCGTGCCGCCGGCCGAGCGCCTGCTGTTCGTCGGCTTAGGCTCCAATCTCCTGGTGCGCCAGGGCGGCTGGCGCGGCACCGTGGTGCTCACGCATGCGGCGAAGAAGCACCCGAAGCTCGCCCACGGGCGCATCTACGCCGAAGCGGGGGTCGCCAGCCCGAAGGTGGCGCGTTTTGCGGCGATGAACGACCTCTGCGGCGCGGAGTTCCTCGCCGGCATTCCGGGCACCGTCGGCGGGGCGCTGGCGATGAACGCCGGATGCTACGGCGGAGATACCTGGGAGATCGTCGAGGAGGCGCAGCTCATCGACCGCTCCGGAACGCTGCGCTGGGTGCACCGCAGCGAGTTCGAGACAGGCTACCGCAGCTGCCGGCTGCGCGAAGGCGGCCGGATCGGCGAGGACTGCTGGTTCGCCGCCGCGCGCTTCCGGCTCGCCGCCGGCGAGCGCGAGGGCTCGCGCCAGGCGATGCGCAAGCTGCTCGAGCGCCGCCGGAAAACGCAACCGCTCGCGCTGCCGAACGCCGGCAGCGTGTTCCGCAATCCACCGGGCGCGCACGCGGCGAAGCTGATCGAGGCCTGCGGCCTCAAGGGGCTCGCCCGCGGCGGCGCGCGGGTCTCGGAGCTGCACGCCAACTTCATCGTCAACCCGCGCGGTGCGGCGAGCGCCGCCGACATCGAGTGGCTGATCGCAGAGGTGCAACGCGTGGTGCGCGAAGTGCACGGCGTCGAGCTCGAGCCCGAAGTGCGGCTGGTGGGGGAAGCGGCGTGAGCGGGCGCGACTTCGGCAAGGTGGCGGTACTGATGGGGGGGCGTTCGGCCGAACGCGAGATCTCTTTGCTGAGCGGTCAGGGCGTGCTCGCGGCGCTGCGCGCGCGCGGGGTGGACGCGCACCCCTTCGACCCCGCCGAGCGCGATCTCGTGGAGCTGAAACGTGCAGGCTACGCGCGCTGTTTCATCGCCTTGCACGGCCGCGGCGGCGAAGACGGCACGGTGCAGGGCGCACTCGAGATGCTCGGCATCCCGTACACCGGAAGCGGGGTCCTCGGTTCGGCGCTCGGAATGGACAAGTGGCGCACGAAGCTCGTGTGGCTCGCCGCCGGGCTGCCGACGCCGCGCTTTCGCGTCCTGCACGAGGCGGACGACTGGGAGGCGGTGGCCCGCGAGCTGGGGCTTCCGCTCGTCGTCAAGCCGGCGCACGAGGGCTCGACGCTGGGGCTCACGCGCGTGCGCGCGGTCGCCGAACTTCCGGCAGCGTACGCGCTCGCGGCCAAGCGCTACCACGATCTCGCGATCGCCGAAGCGTTCGTGGATGGTCCGGAATACACCGCCTCGATCCTCGGCGAGGAGGCGCTGCCGCTCGTGCGCATCGAGGCGCCGGACGGCCATTACGACTACCACCACAAGTACTTCTCCGACGAGACGAGGTACCACTGCCCTTGCGGGCTGCCGCAAACCGAAGAGCGGCGGCTGCAGGCGCTCGCGCTGGAGGCCTTTCGCATCGTCGGTGGCTCGGGCTGGGGCCGCGTGGACCTGATGCTCGACCGGCGCGGCGCGCCGTGGCTACTGGAGGTGAACACCGCTCCAGGCATGACCGCGCATAGCCTGGTGCCGATGGCCGCACGCGCCGCGGGGCTTTCGTACGAGGAGCTCTGCGTGCGCATCCTGGAGCTCGCGCATGTGGGCTGACGCGCGCCTGCTGAACGCCTGCGCCGGCACGCTCGCCGCCCTCGCCGCGGTGGCGTTGCTGTACGCCGCGTTCGCCGCCCTCGGCCGCGCGGTGCTCTTTCCGCTGCGCGAGCTGGAGGTGCTGGGCACGCCCGCGCACACCACGCGTGTGGAGATCGAGCGCGCGGTCGCCGGCTTCGGGGGCGATTTCTTTACCGCCGATCTCGACGCGCTGCGCGCGCGCCTGGAGCGCCTGCCGTGGGTGCGCCGGGTGGAAGTGCGCCGCATCTGGCCGGGCCGGCTGGTGGTGCGCCTGGAGGAGCACGTGGCGCTCGCGCGCTGGGGCGAGGCGGGGCTCGTCAACGTGCACGGTGAGCTCTTCGCCGGGCGCCTGCCGCCCGAGGTCGCGGCGCAGCTTCCGCTCCTGGCGGGACCGGCGGGCAGCGAGGCCGAAGTGGCGCGCCGCTACCGGCGCTTCGGCGAGATCCTGCGCCCGCTCGACGACTCCCCGGAGCGCGTGATCCTTACCGCGCGGCGCGCCTGGCAGCTGCGCACCGCGGGCGGGCTCGAGATCGAGCTCGGGCGAGACCGCCAGGAGCCGGTCGAGGCGCGACTTGCGCGCTTCGTCGCCGCGCATCCTGCGACGCTCGGGCGGCTTGCGCGCGCGGCGCAGCCGCGCCTCGTCGACCTGCGATACCCGGATGGCTTCGCGCTGCGCGTGCCGGAGTGGAAGGGCTAGCGAAGATGGCAAAGGAAAACCGCAAGCTGGTAGTCGGACTGGACGTCGGAACTTCGAAAGTGGCGGCACTGGTGGCCGAGCTCGGCGCCGACGGCGCGCTCGTGGTGCTCGGCATGGGCAGCCAGGAATCGCGCGGCCTGAAGAAAGGCGTGGTGGTGAACATCGAGGCCACCGTCGCAGCGATCCAGCGCGCGCTGCAGGAAGCCGAGCTGATGGCCGACTGCAAGATCGCGAGCGCCTGGACCGGCATCTGCGGCAGCCACATCCGCAGCTTCAACTCGACCGGCATGGTCGCGGTGAAGGATCGCGAGGTGAGCGCGCTCGACGTCGAGCGCGCGGTGGACACCGCGCGCGCGGTCAACATCCCGACCGACCAGCAGATCCTGCACGTGCTGCGCCAGGAATTCATCATCGACGGACAGGAGGACGTGCGCGAGCCGGTCGGCATGTCGGGGGTGCGCCTGGAGGTGCGCGCGCACATCGTCACCGGCGCGGTGTCGGCAGCGCAGAACATCGTCAAGTGCGTGCGCCGCTGTGGACTCGAGGTGGAAGACCTGATCCTGCAGCCGCTCGCGGCCGCGCGCGCGGTGCTGTCCGAGGACGAGATGGAGCTGGGAGTGGCGCTGGTGGACATCGGCGGCGGAACCACCGACCTTGCGGTTTTCACGCGCGGGGCGATCCGGCACACCGCGGTCATCCCGATCGCCGGCGACCAGATCACGAACGACATCGCGATGGCGCTGCGCACGCCGACCGCCGAGGCCGAGGCGATCAAGGTGCGTCACGGCGTGGCGCTGCGCTCGCTCGCCGAGGCCGACGAGACGATCGAGGTGCCCGGGATCGGCGAGCGCGGCTCGCGAACGATGTCGCGCCAGACGCTCGCCGAGGTGATCGAGCCGCGCGTCGAAGAGCTCTACACGCTGGTGCAGCAGAAGCTGCGCGAGTCCGGACAGGAAGAGCTGCTTTCCTCCGGCGTGGTGCTCACCGGCGGCAGCGCGCTCATGCGCGGCATGGTGGAGCTCGGCGAGGAGATCTTCCACATGCCGGTGCGCGTCGGCGTGCCGCGCTACACCGGGCCGCTCGCCGAGGTGGTGCGCACGCCGCGCTACGCCACCGCGATGGGCCTGGTGATGGAGGGTGCCGCGCGCGCCCGCCAGGGACGGCTTGCGCGCCGCGAAGGCTCGGTGCGCGCCGTGCTCGGCCGCATGCGCGAATGGTTGCAGAGGAATTTTTGACGGCAGGCGGTTCATCTCACGCAGTCCATAACCCGAAACAAAGGAGGCGCAAAGACCATGTTCGAACTGCACAACGACACGCCCGCGGGGCCGGTGATCCGGGTGATCGGCGTCGGAGGGGCCGGCGGCAACGCGGTGGACCACATGATCGCGAAGGGCATCGCGCAGGTGGAGTTCATCGCGATCAACACCGACGCCCAGGTGCTCGCGCGCAACCGCGCGAAGCAGCAGATCCAGCTCGGCACGAGCGGGCTCGGGGCGGGCGCGCGGCCCGAGGAGGCGCGCGCGGTGGCGCTCGCAGAGCGCGCACGGCTCGAAGAGGCGATCGCCGGCGCGCACATGGTGTTCATCACCGCTGGCATGGGAGGGGGCACCGGCACCGGCGCGGCGCCGGTGATCGCCGAAATCGCCCGCTCGATGGGCGTGCTCACGGTGGCGGTGGTCACCAAACCCTTCGCCTGGGAGGGCTCCAAGCGCATGAAGATCGCCGAGGGCGGGATCGAGGACCTTGCCCCCCATGTCGACTCCCTGATCGTGATCCTCAACGATCGGCTGGAGGAGGTGCTCGGCGAGGACGTGACGCAGGCCGAGGCGTACGCCGCCGCCGACGACGTGCTGTGCAACGCGGTGGGCGGAATCGTGGACATCATCCACCGCGACGGCGTGGTGAACGTGGACTTCCAGGACGTGCGCACGGTGATGTCGGAGCAGGGCATGGCGATGATGGGTTCGGCTTCCGCGAGCGGCATCGACCGCGCGAGGATCGCCGCCGAGCAGGCGATCGCCTGCCCGCTGCTCGAGGGGGTCAACCTCTCCGGGGCGCGCGGCGTGTTGGTCAACATCACGGCTTCGCGCGCCAGCCTGAAGCTGCGCGAGACGCGGGAAGTCATGAAGACGATCGGCGCGTTCGCGGCCGAGGACGCGACCATCATCCACGGCGGGGTGTACGACGATTCGCTCGGCGACGAGCTGCGCGTGACCGTGATCGCGACCGGGCTCGGCAAACCGGTCGCGGCGCGCACGCCGAAGCCGCAGCTCGTCGTCTCGCACAAGACCGGCACCGACAACCGGCCGCTCGGCGCCCCCGAGGCCCCGTCGCACGATTACGACGCGATCGCCGAGACGCCGGCGGTATGGCGCCGGCGCGATCGCGCGGCGCAGGTGGAAGCGCTCGCCGCGAGCGGACTGGACAAGTACGACATCCCGGCGTTCCTGCGCAAGCAGGCGGACTAGTGTCCTTGTGCGCACACCCACGGACGGCAGGCCGCAGGGCGCGCAAGGGCGATTGCTAGAATGGGCCCCGATGCTCCGGCAGCGCACGTTGAAATCTCTCGTCCGCGCCACCGGCGTCGGACTGCACACCGGCCAGAAGGTGACGATGACGCTTCGCCCGGCGCAGGCGGGCAGCGGCATCGTGTTTCGCCGCGTGGACCTCGCCTCGCCGGTGGCGATCCGCGCTCGCGCCGATGCGGTCGGCGACACCCGCCTGTGCACCTGCCTGGTGCAGGGAGAGACCCGCATCCACACCGTCGAGCACCTGATGTCGGCGCTCGCCGGCATGGGCGTGGACAACGCCTACGTCGACCTCGACGGCCCGGAGGTGCCGATCATGGACGGAAGCGCGGCGCCGTTCGCACTGCTTATCCAGCAGGCGGGCCTGGAGGAGCAGAACGCGCCCAAGCGCTTCCTGCGCGTCCGGCGCCGGGTCGAGGTGCGCGAAGCCGACAAGTGGGCTGCCCTCGAACCCTGGGACGGCCTGCGGCTCACCTTTTCGATCGCCTACGCGCACCCGGTGATCGCGAGGTCGCCGACCTCGCTGACGGTGGACTTCGCCGAAACCTCCTACCTGCGCGAGGTGGCGCGGGCGAGAACCTACGGCTTCATGCAGGAGGTGGAGGCGCTACGCGAGGCAGGCCTCGCGCTGGGTGGCGGCCTGGACAATGCGGTGGTGCTCGACGAGTATCGGGTGCTGAACGCCGACGGCCTGCGCTACGCCGACGAGTTCATCCGGCACAAGGTGCTCGATGCCTTGGGCGACCTCTACCTTCTCGGCGGGCCGCTCCTGGGTGCCTTTAGCGCGTACAAGTCCGGACACGCACTCAACAACCGGCTGCTCCTCGCCCTGCTCGGCGAGCCCGGGGCGCTCGAGCCGGTCAGCTTCGCGGCCGACGAGGAGATTCCGGCCGGGATCCTCGGCCTACTGCGTGAGGCTCGCACATAAGGCTATGATCGAGAAAGATTTTCAGCGCCTTGCGGGCGGGCGTGTCGGCCATCTCCGCGTGAAGCCGGCGCAGCCGGGAAAGCACGGTCGTGGAAAGCCTCGGTGGCTCCGGAGGTGGTGACTGCTGCGCCGCCGCCCGAGGTTGCACCCTCACCGAAACTGCATTAACCTTCAACCCCTCTTGTGACAGGAATTTGCAAAGGCTCGCGGAAAGCAACCTGAGCTTTGCCGCCGCCGCCGGAGTGGCGGCGAGAACCACGAGCTGACCGTCCTTCAGATTCGCTGCCCGGACCCTGCGGGCGAGGTCGGACGGCAAAAACACGGCACAGAGTCGGGCCGCCGCGGCGATTTCGAGTGCCTTGGCGACCAGGGGCTGCAGGCCGGGATCGGCCTCCAGCAGCCGGCCGATTCTGGAAGGGTGCACGCAGAACGCAAGAGGAGGCTACGTGCAGATTATCGTGATCTCGGACCGGCTCGCCAAGGCGAAGAGCGTGACGCTTTCGGCCCGCCATGTCGCCGCTTCTGCTGCCGCCGCGCTCCTCGTGCTCGCGGCGATGAGCGCAGCGCTGTACTGGTTGACGCTGCGTTTTGCCGCCGAGGGCCAGCATCCGCTCGTGCACCAGCTCTTCGGGGCGGTGCTGCGCGCCGAAACCGAGCGCTCGCGCGAATTCGTGCAGCAGAACCTGAACGCGCTGGCGGTGCGCATCGGCGAGATGCAGGCCCAACTGGCGCGCCTGGACGCTGTCGGCGAGCGGCTGGCGGCGCTCGCCGGGATCCGGCCGCAGGAATTCCGCTTCTCCGAGGCGCCGGGCATGGGCGGGGCGCCCTCCGCGGCCGTCGCGCCGCAGGACCTGACCCTCGGCCAGCTGAAGGCGAAGGTGGTGTCGCTTTCGCGCGAGCTCGAGGACAAATCGGACATTCTGGGTGTGCTCGAGGCGCAGCTCTTCGAGCAGACGGTGAAAAAGAAGGCGTTGCCGACGATGCTGCCGGTGAACGCGCCGTTCAACGCCTCCGGTTTCGGCTGGCGCATCGACCCCTTCACCGGCCAACAGGCGATGCACGAGGGCGTCGACTTCATCGTGGACGTCGGCACACCGGTGGTGGCGGCCGCCGGTGGCGTGGTGCAGTTCGCCGGCTTTCACCCCCAGTACGGCCTGATGGTGGACATCGACCATGGCCACGAGCTGCTCACGCGCTACGCGCACCTGTCCCGGCTGGCGGTGAAGGAAGGCGACATCGTGCAGCGCGGTCGGCGCATCGGCGACAGCGGCAACACCGGGCGCTCGACCGGCCCGCACCTGCACTTCGAGGTGCGCTTTCGCGGTGCGCCGCAGAATCCGGCGCGCTTTCTGCTCGCGCACAATCCGCCGGAAGTCCTCGCGCGCAGGAAATAGGGCGGGTGCGCGCCGGGCGGCGCGCCCGGCGTGCTACCATAGGCGGCTTTCCCCGGCCGGTCCGCGTCCGGGGATGCGGGTTTCGCCGCCGCTCGATGTTCAACGTCCTCACCAAGATCTTCGGCAGCCGTAACGAGCGGCTGCTCCGGCAGTACGCACGCACCGTCGCGCAGATCAACGCGCTCGAGCCGGAAATCGCGCGGCTCGATGACGAGGCGCTCGCGGCGAAGACCGCGGAATTCAAGGCGCGCATCGCGCTCAAGGTCGCCGCCGTCCCCGAGGACGAGCGCCTTGCCGCCGAGCGCCAAGCGCTGGAGGAACTCTTGCCCGAAGCGTTCGCGGTGGTGCGCGAGGCAGCCCGGCGCACGCTGCGCATGCGCCACTTCGACGTGCAGCTGGTCGGAGGCATCGTGCTGCACAACGGAAAAATCGCCGAGATGAAGACCGGAGAGGGCAAGACGCTGGTGGCGACGCTGCCGGCGTACCTCAACGCGCTTAGCGGCCGCGGCGTACACATCGTCACCGTGAACGACTATCTCGCGCGCCGCGACGCCGAGTGGATGGGCCGGATCTACCGCTTCCTCGGGCTGAGCGTCGGGGTGAACGTCCCCGACCTGAGCCCGCAGGAAAAGCGCGCCGCCTACGCCGCGGACATCACCTACGGCACCAACAACGAGTTCGGCTTCGACTACCTGCGCGACAACATGGCGCTGCACGTCGAGGACCGCTACCAGCGCGGCCTGCACTACGCCATCGTGGACGAGGTGGACTCGATCCTGATCGACGAGGCGCGCACGCCGCTCATCATCTCCGGGCAGGCGGAGGACCGCACCGAGATCTACTACCGCATGAACGAGGTCGCGCCGCTGCTGGTGCGACAGAAGGAAGAACGCAAAAGGCCGGATGCGCCCGAGCCGCCGGGCGACTTCTACGTCGACGAAAAGAACCACCAGATCATCCTGTCGGAGGCGGGCCACCAGAAGGCGGAGGAGATCCTGACGCGCATCGGGCTGCTGCCGGCGGGGGCGAGCCTGTACGAGCCGGCGTACATCTCGCTGGTCCACCACCTGCACGCGGCGCTGCGCGCCCATCACCTCTACCACCGCGACCAGCACTACGTGGTGCAGGACGGCGAGGTGATCATCGTGGACGAATTCACCGGGCGGTTGATGCACGGCCGGCGCTGGTCCGACGGCCTGCATCAGGCGGTGGAGGCGAAGGAAGGGGTTCCGATCCAGCCCGAGAACCAGACTCTCGCCTCGATCACGTTCCAGAACTACTTTCGCCTGTACCGCAAGCTCGCCGGCATGACCGGCACCGCGGACACCGAGGCGTACGAGTTCCAGCAGATTTACGGCCTCGAGACGGTGGTGATTCCGACCCACAAACCGATGATCCGCGAGGACCGGCTCGATCTCGTCTACCGAACCGCCCGGGAAAAGTACGCGGCGATCCTCGGCGAGATCCGCGACTGCCACCGGCGCGGGCAGCCGGTGCTGGTCGGCACGACCTCGATCGAGAACTCGGAGCTGCTGTCCGCGATGCTCGCGAAGGAGGGCCTGCCGCACCAGGTGCTGAACGCCAAGCACCATGCGCGCGAGGCCGAGATCGTCGCCCAGGCGGGTCGGCCCGGCATGATCACCATCGCCACCAACATGGCGGGCCGCGGGACCGACATCGTGCTCGGCGGCAACGTCGAAAAACAGTGCGAGCTCATCGAGGCGGCGGAGAACCTCGCTCCCGAGGAAAAGCGCGCGCGCATCGAGCGGATTCGCGCCGAGTGGCAGGAGATGAACCGGCGGGTGATCGCCGCCGGCGGACTGCACATCGTCGGCACCGAGAGGCACGAATCGCGCCGCATCGACAACCAGCTGCGCGGGCGCGCCGGGCGCCAGGGCGACCCGGGCAGCTCGCGCTTTTTCCTTTCGCTCGAGGACCCGCTGCTTCGCATCTTCGCCGGCGAGCGCATCAACCGCATCATGGTGATGCTGAAAATGCCCGAGGGCGAGGCGATCGAGCACCGCATGGTGACCCGCTCGATCGAGAGCGCGCAAAGGAAAGTCGAGGCGCGCAACTTCGACATCCGCAAGCAGCTGCTCGAGTACGACGATGTGGCGAACGAGCAGCGCAAGACCATCTACGCGCTGCGCAACGAGCTGCTCGAGTCGAAGGACGTCAGCGCGCGCATCGCCGATCTGCGCGAAGGCGTGGTGCGCGACCTCTTCCGCCAGTACGTTCCGGAGGAGAGCGTCGAGGAGCAGTGGGATACGGCAGGCCTGGAGCGGGCGCTGAAAGCCGAGCTCGGACTGGAGGTGCCGGTCGGGGCGTGGCTCGCGAAAGAGCCCGAGCTGGGCGACGAGGCGCTCGCCGCGCGCATCGTCGCCGCCGCGCACGACGCCTACCGGGCCCGGATCCCTGCCGGGGCGGAGGCTCAGATCCGGCAGTACGAGCGCTACGTCATGCTGCAGATCCTGGATGCGCACTGGCGCGAGCACCTTGCGGCGCTCGACCACCTGCGCCAGGGCATACACCTGCGGGGGTACGCGCAGAAGAACCCGAAACAGGAATACAAGCGCGAGGCGTTCGAGCTCTTCGGCGCGATGCTCCAGGCGGTGAAGCTGGAGGTGACGCGGCACCTGATGCGGATCGAGATCCGCGAGGCGGCCGGGCTCCCGACGCCCGACGACAAGCCGCACGTCGAGAACGTGCGCGCGCAGCACGCCGACTTCGGCGAGCTTGCGAGAGGCGGCGACGCCGGGTTCGCGGGCGGGGCGGAAGAGCTTCTTGCACCTGCGCCTGCGCCGGCGGTCAAACCGCGGCCGAGCGTGCGCCAGGGGACGAAAATCGGGCGCAACGCCCCTTGCCCGTGTGGTTCGGGCAAGAAGTACAAGCACTGCCACGGCAGACTTTCCTGATGGCGGTGAACCTCGCGCCGCCCGACCCGGCGACGCTCCATCCGGTCGCTGGTGTGGAGCTCGGCACCGCGCGGGCCGGGCTGAAGAAGGCCGGACGGCGCGACGTCCTGCTCATCCGCCTCGCACCCGGGGCGGCGGTGGCGGGGGTCTTCACCCGCAACCGTTTTTGCGCAGCACCGGTGGTGCTCGCGAAAAAAAACCTTTGCAACACGGTGCGCGCCCTGGTGGTGAACACCGGTTGCGCGAACGCCGGCACCGGCCGCGACGGCCTGCGGCGCGCGCGCACGGTGTGCGCCGCGGCGGGGCGGCTCGTCGGCTGTCGGCCGGACGAGGTGCTGCCCTTTTCGACCGGCGTCATCCTGGAGCCGCTGCCGGTCGAGCGCATCGTCGCCGCGCTTTCGACAGCGGTCGCCGACCTCGCACCCGGGAACTGGGCCGCGGCCGCCGAGGCGATCATGACCACCGACACCGTGCCGAAGGCGGGCTCGGTGCGGCTCGCGCTCGCCGGCGGGGAGGCGACGGTGACCGGAATCGCCAAGGGCGCCGGGATGATCCGTCCCGACCTGGCGACGATGCTCGCGTTTGTCGCGACCGACGTCGGCCTGCCGCAGCCGGAGCTGCGGCGCATGACGCGGCGTGTGGCCGCGCGCTCGTTCAACGCGATCACCGTCGACGGGGACACCTCGACGAACGATGCCTTCGTCGTCATCGCTACCGGCCGCGGACCGCGGGTGCGCTCGGCGCGGGAGCGGTTGGCGCTGGAGGCGGCGATCACCGAGCTTGCCCAGCGGCTTGCGCAGGCGATCGTGCGCGACGGCGAGGGTGCGACGAAGTTCGTCACCGTGACGGTCGAGGGCGGGCGCAGCGAAGCCGAATGCCGCAGGGTGGCGTACGCGATCGCGCACTCGCCGCTGGTGAAGACCGCGTTTTTCGCCTCCGATCCCAACCTCGGGCGCATCCTCGCTGCCGTCGGCCGTTCCGGCATCGCCGGGCTGGATGCGGGGCGCGTGGACGTCTACCTGGATGCGTTGCCGGTCGCGCGCGCCGGAGCGCGTCACCCCGCCTACCGCGAGGAAAAAGGGGCTGCCATCCTGCGCTCGCCCGAGTTCACGGTGCGGGTCGTTCTGCACCGCGGTCGCGCGCGCGCGAGCGTCTGGACCTGCGACCTCTCGTACGAGTACGTCCGCATCAACGCCGCGTACCGCACGTGAACAGGGAGCTGGAAGCGATTCTGGCGCGGTTGGAGCGGTTGCTGGATCCGCCGCCGCCTGAAACCGACTGGGGCGCGAGCATCGCGTTCCGCTGGCGCCGCGGCGCGGGTCCCGGCGCGCGCGGCCGCCTCGAGCCGGTGAAGCACGTGCACCGCATTCGACTGTCGGACCTGCGCGGCATCGACGCGCAAATCGCGCGCGTCGAGCAGAACACGCGCCAGTTCCTGGAGGGCAGACCGGCGAACAACGTGCTGCTCACCGGTGCGCGCGGGACCGGCAAGTCTTCGATCGTGAAAGGTCTGCTCGACAAGTATCACCGCCGAGGGCTGCGTTTGGTGGAGGTGGAGAAGAACGACCTCGCCGATCTGCCGGCGATCACCGATGCGCTCGCGGGGCGGCCCGAACGCTTTCTGGTGTTCTGCGACGACCTCAGTTTCCGGGGCGCGGAGGAAGGCTACATCGCGCTCAAGGTGGCGCTCGACGGCTCGATCGCGACCACCGCCGAAAACATGCTGATCTACGCCACCTCGAACCGCCGCCACCTGATGCCGGAATACATGGCCGAGAACCTGGAGACGAAATACGCCGATGGCGAGATCCATCCCGGCGAGTCGGTGGAAGAGAAGATCTCGCTCTCGGAGCGCTTCGGGCTGTGGGTTTCGTTCTATCCCTTCGACCAGGAAGACTACCTCGCGATCGTCGAGCACTGGCTCGGCACCTTCGGCTGCAGTGCGCGCGAGATCGAGGCGGCGCGCGAGGAAGCGTTGCAGTGGTCGCTCGCGCGCGGTTCGCGCAGCGGCCGCGTCGCTTGGCAGTTCGCGCGCGACTGGGCGGGACGCAGAATGGAGGCCGCGGCCTCGAAAGCGGCTTCGCGTCGGAAAAAATAGCGCCGTCCCGGTTTTTCATGATCGAGGTCGCAGCGGCGGTGGTCGAGCGCCCGGACGGCTGCTTTCTCCTCGCGCAGCGGCCCCCGCAGACGGTGTACGCGGGCTGGTGGGAGTTTCCCGGCGGCAAGCTCCTCGCCGGCGAAAGCGCACGCCAAGCGCTGGAGCGCGAGCTGCACGAGGAACTCGGCATCCGGGTGCGCTGCGCCTATCCGTGGATCGTGCGCGAGCATGCCTACGCGCACGCGCAGGTCCGGCTCCTGTTCTTTCGCGTCACCGACTGGACGGGCGAGGTGCGGGCGCAGGAGCACCAGGCGCTCGTCTGGCAGCGGCCGCAGGCGCCCGCGCCCGAGCCGATGCTGCCGGCGAACGCTCCGGTGCTCGCGGCGCTCGCGCTGCCGCTGGAGTACGCGATCACGGATGCCGCGCGCATCGGCGTCGAGGCGAGCCTGCAGGCGCTCGAACGGCGGCTGGCGCAAGGGCTGCGCCTGGTGCAGGTGCGCGACCGCGGGCTCGCAGGACGCGAGGCGTTCGCCCAGCGCGTCGTCGCCGCGGCGCATCGCTACGGTGCGAGGGTCCTGATCGCCGGCGGACCGCCGATCGGAGATGGCGTGCACCTGAGCGCGGCGGAGCTCGCGGCCGTCCCGGCGCGGCCCGCAGCCGGTCTTGCCGCCGCTTCCTGCCACAGTCGCGAGGAGCTCGAGCGCGCGATACGCCTCGGTTTCGACTTCGCCGTGCTCGGCCCGGTGAGGCAGACGCCGACGCATCCCGGCGCGAGGCCGCTCGGCTGGGATGGTTTTGCCGCGATCGCGCGCGGCGCCTCGATCCCGGTGTTCGCGATCGGCGGCCTGAGGAGCGAGGATCTGCCCATCGCGCGCTCGGCGGGCGCGCACGGCGTGGCGATGATCCGCGGCGCCTGGGAGCGCTGACGGCGCCGGGACGCGGGCGTACGCCCGCCCTCACGCTTCGGTTTGCGCGCCGGGCTCCGCGGCGGGCGGCAGGCGGTATTCGCCGGCAGCCCAGTTGCCGAGATCGATCGTCTTGCAGCGTTCGCTGCAGAACGGTCGCCAGGGGTTCTGCGGTGCGAACTCCGAAGGCTTGCCGCAACGCGGGCAGGGCACCGTCATCGGTCCGGCACCGCGCACCGCTCAGAGATTGCAGTAGGTGAGCTCGAAGCGCACGTCCCAGTCGGCGGTCCGGGCGCGCCCTTCCTCGACGTTCTGCGCGAGAAAGCGGATGTTGAGCACGTATTTGTTCGCGCTGATCTCGGGAACGCAGGCGACCGCGTCGTCCAGGCGTACGCGCAGCATCTGCAGACTGCGACCGCCCAGCATCTGCTGGAACGTACCGAGGGGAGCCACCAGGACCTGGGGCTTTCCGGATTCGCGCAGGATGCGCAGGATGATCGCGCTGCCGTCGCGCAAGGGGTAGAGGGGGCTCGTCCAGGCCGCCAGCTGGCCGATGCGCTCCTCCGCCGGCCGGTGCAGCCAGTAATGGTAGGAGGGAAGATCGAACTCGCAGGTGCCGCCCGGAATCGCGGTGCGCTGCTTGATGGACATCAGCCACTCGTTTTCGCGCAGGTACTGTCCGATTTTGCCGGTCATCGAGAAGAGCGCGGCCGACGCCTGCTCGATGTCGCGCAGCACCTCGTTCAGCGCCTGCTCCGAAATTTCCGGGTTGTTGCGGAAGGTGAGCAGCACCTGCTTCTGGCGCTCGAGCTCCTGCAACAGATCGGATTTCAGGTCGGCGCGGCTGGCGACTTCGAGGATCTCGAACAGCGTCAGCAGTGCGACGTGATGGTCCAGCGGATCGGTGCGGGCGATGTAGTGGCGCGAGCGCTCGAACAGATCCTCCAGGCGCAACAGCGTGCGGATGCGTTCGTTGAGCGGGTATTCGTAGCTGACCACGACAGCGGCTGGCGAACTCCTGGGACCGGTTTGCGGCGCGGGGAGGTGCGCGGATTCTGAGCGATTTGCCGACTCAAGACAAATTCCCGGGCCGGGCGCGGGCGAGCCCGAGATAGCTGCGGTGGAGCGCCTCGACCTGTTTGTGCAGCGCAGCAAGCGTCCCGGAATTGTCGATCACGTCGTCGGCAACAGCCAGGCGGGCCTGCCGCGACGCCTGCTGGCGGACGATGCGTTCGACCTCGGCCGGCGCGAGGCCGCCGCGGGCGCAGGCGCGGGCGACCTGGAGCGCCTCCGGGCAGTCGACGACCAGCACGCGCTGCACGCGCCTGCGGTACTCGCCGGATTCGACCAGCAGCGGCACCACCAGCACGACATACGGTGCGCGCGCCTGCGCGATGCGCCGCTCGGCTTCGGCGCGGATCATCGGGTGTAGCAGCGCCTCCAGGCGCTTTTTCGCCTGCGCGTCGGAGAACACCAGCGCGCGCATCTTCGCGCGGTCGAGCGCGCCGTCGGGAGCGATCACCGCATCGCCGAACGCTTCGCGAAGTGCCGCGATCGCCGCTCCGCCGGCGCGCGTGAGCTCGTGCGCGATCGCGTCGGTGTCCACCACCTCCGCGCCGAGCCGGGCGAAGTGCTCCGCGGCGGCGCTCTTTCCGGCGCCGATGCCGCCGGTGAGGCCGACCACGAAGCTCATGCGCTCGCGAGCCACCCGGCAAGCGCCGCTTCGCCGCCGAAGAGCGCGACCAGCCCGCCGAGCGCGAGGTAGGGGCCGAAACGGAAGCGGAAGTACGGTTCCCAGCGCCCGCGCGTCGCGAGCATCTGGGCGATCCCGGCGACGAGCCCGGCGCAGGCGGACACGAGCACGGCCAGCGGCAGCAGCTTCCAGCCGACGAACGCGCCGACCGCAGCGTTCATCTTGAAGTCCCCGTATCCCATGCCTTCCTTTCCGGTGAGCAGTCGGAAGCCGTGGTACACGAGCCACAGCGAGAGGTAGCCTGCGACGGCGCCGATCACCGCATCGGCCAGCGGAGCGTACGTGCCCGCGACGTTGAAGAGCAGCCCCGTCCAGAGCAGCGGCAGCGTGAGGTCGTCGGGCAGGTAGCCGGTCGCCTGGTCGATGAACGCGAGCGCGATCGCTGCCCAGATGAAGAGCGCGGCGCCCGCAGCGGCGAGGCCGAAGCCGAAATGCCACGCCGCCCCTGCAGCGCCCAGCCCGGCGAGCAGCTCGACGGCCGGGTAGCGCAGCGGAATCGGTGCGCCGCAGCCGGCACAGCGGCCGCCGAGCGCGATCCAGCTCGCAAGCGGGACGTTCTCCCACGCCCGCAGCCGGCGCGCGCAGGCCGGGCAGCGCGAGCGCGGCGCCCAAAGGTCGAAGCGGCCGTCGAGCGCCGGGCGGGTGGCGCGACGCACCGCCTCCGCAAGGCGCCGGACGCGGTGGCGCTGCGTCAGCACGCGCGCT